>Ga0307478_10001910_pt1 | contig 17290 bp, 13 predicted proteins | sample atmos_gasesECM4C_2_FD_203713 | JGI IMG/M metagenome (GOLD analysis project Ga0307478, IMG submission 203713) | Hardwood forest soil microbial communities from Morgan-Monroe State Forest, Indiana, United States - atmos_gasesECM4C_05 | ecosystem: Environmental > Terrestrial > Soil > Temperate...
TGTAAACGAGCGCTTCAGAAGGACGAGCGCCTCGCGTTTTGGTAACCTCAGAATCGCGCCGATCCGGCGAGTCTTCCGCCATCCTCTTGCGCGCACAACGTATTGTACGACGGAAGGCAATGAGGCAACGTATTGTTTCCAGCCGGGTTCACACAAATGACATGACCAAGCTCATTATCTCTATGGTTGCCGTCGCTGCCCTGGTCGGCGCCGCCGGAATTTTCTATTGGGCACACCAGATGGGGCCTACGGCGCGCGCGTCCAAGGCATCCGCGACCGCGGCGGTTTCCGCGGCGACAATAAATCGAGACACCGCCGGGTCGTCTTCCGCACCGGTATCGCTATCAAAGCCAGCCGAGCCCATCGAGCGGCTGGCTCCGGCTGAGCCGGCATCGCCGCTGCGCGCCGGCGAAGTGCTGGAGTTTGCGGCCGACGTCGCCAAACTGAGTAACGTCGCGAACTTGCGTCTGCAGATCGTCGAGCGCCGCAACTTTTTCGGGAAGAATGCGTGGCACCTGCAGGCTTTCGCGCGGACGGAAAACCCCTTGCGCATGATGTTCGAGCTGGACGATCAGTTCGACTCTTACAGCGATGTAGCGACGCTTTGGAGCCTGCAATATGAAATGCACCTCAATGAACGCGGGGAGAAAGAGGAATCGATCCAGCGCATGAGCACTAGTGGCACAGAGCGGGCCGCACCAAACGCCACACAAACGCGCGTTGTGCCGGGAACGCGAGACCCCCTCGGCCTGATGCAGTATTTGCGCACGGTGGATTGGAGCAAGACTCGAGAAGTAAATGGGCCGGTTTATGACGGCCATAAGCTCTATGATGTGCGCGCGTCTTATGCCGGTGGCGCCGAGACTGTTACGGTGCCTGCGGGCACCTTTGCCACTTCTAAAGTCAACCTGCGCGTTTTCGACGCTGGAGTGGAAATGAAGGACGCGCAATTCACGCTGTATCTTGCGAACAACGTGACCCGGCCCCCTGTGCTGTTGGAAGCGGTGCTGCCATTTGCGACCGCTCACGTGGCATTAGTCAAGATCAAATAGCTTGCAGAATTGCGCTGTAAATGAAGTATTCCACGAGTAGCGGTCAACGTTGACGTAGCGTGACGTGGCACGTAGCGTGACGTGGCCTTCCGCTAGCACAGCACGATTTTATCGCGGTGACGAGTCACGCGCCGGGTGGCGTTGCGCGTGTCCACAACCAGCTTTGCGGCGTCCACGATGGCCCCGTAATCGTAGCTGGAGTGATCGGTGGCTACGATCACCGCGTCGTAACCGCCCAGCGTCTGCGGACTGAGCGGCACCGATTTCATGTTCTCGTAATTGTAGTGCCGCATTTTGTGCAGTTGCGGGAAGTATGGATCGTTGTAATCAAGTTGCGCACCCCGCTGCTGCAGAAGCTGCATGATCTTGAGCGTGGGCGACTCGCGCAGATCGTCCACGTCCTTCTTGTAAGCGACACCCAAAACCAGGATCTTCGCGCCCTTCAAGCTTTTCTTGTGATTATTTAGTGCGGCCGCAATGGCGTCCACCACGTGATACGGCATGGCGGTATTGACCTCGCCGGCCAGTTCAATGAAGCGCGTCGAGAAGTCATACTCCCGCGCCTTCCAGGACAGATAATAGGGGTCCACCGGAATGCAGTGTCCGCCAAGTCCGGGACCAGGATAAAAGGGCATAAAGCCGAAAGGCTTGGTCGACGCCGCGTCAATCACTTCCCAAATATCAATGCCCATACGCAAGCTGAGCATCTTCAATTCGTTGACCATGGCGATGTTCACGCAGCGAAAAATGTTCTCCAGCAGCTTGGCCATTTCCGCCGCGCGGGTGGAACTCACCGGAACCACGCGCGCCACCACCTGTGCATAGAGCGATTGCGCCGCCCGCCCGCTCGGCGGATTCACCCCACCCACAACCTTCGGGATCTGCGCGAGGCCAAATTGCTTGTTGCCGGGATCCTCCCGTTCCGGAGAAAAGGCCAGCCAAAAGTCACAGGCCACATTGTCGTTTTCCAGTCCAGCGGCAATAGGGCAACGCAAGCCGCTCTTCTCCAAAATTGGCAGCACCAATTCTTCGGTGGTCCCGGGATAAGTCGTGGACTCCAAGACTACGAGTTGGCCCTTCTGGAGGTGGGGCTGGATCGAAATGGCCGTTTGCTCGACATAGCTCAGGTCCGGCTCGCGGCGTTCATCCAATGGAGTTGGCACACAAATGAGAATGGCATCGGCCTCTTTCAAGCGAGTAAAATCCGTGGTCCCGCTGAAGTGCTTGCTGTTGACGAACTGTTGGATCTTGGTCTGCGGGATATGCTCGATATACGATCGCCCCGCGTTCAACATATTCATTTTATTGGGGTCGGTGTCGAATCCAGTCACCTTGTGCCCGGCTTCCGCGAAACGTAGCGCCAGGGGGAGGCCCACATATCCACATCCAATAATGGCGACCTTCAGTTGGGCGCCTTTGAAAAACTCAGGTTTTCGGTCAATTGGCATGAGTCGCTTCGCACTCCTAAACTATGTCCGATCACAAACTGAAAGCCCTACGAAAAGAGCCGAATCAATATAGCAGGTTCCCGTCGAGCGCAAAAATGACCGCAAAGGCACAGAGCGTTGCGACGAACCCTTAAAACGGAGCAAGATAGTAAGCACGCGCCGAGCGTTCAAGCCGGCAGTTCAGGCGCAACCGGCATTTCCGCACGCAGTCCGCGGCACGTGAGTTCAGGCCGAAGAGCGCCTGATGCTCGACTGCTGTCGTAACCGCCTGCCAGGAGTTCGCGAACCGTATGGTGGACCTGCACTGCCACATCTTACCGGGCGTTGATGACGGGCCCGCCGACATCACGGAATCCGTGGCCATGGCTGAATCGGCAATCCAGGACGGGATCACTCACGTAGTAGCCACGCCCCACTGCAGCAGCGAATATCGCTTCGACTATTCGCGTATTCAACGTCTCCTCGAACATTTGCAGGGTGAAGTCGGGGACAGGCTGAAACTGGCTACCGGATGCGACTTCCATCTCAACCCAGAAAATGTCGAAGCTCTGCGCAAGAACCCTTCGCGCTACTGCATTAACCAGCATGACTATCTGCTCGTGGAGTTCAATGAAATCGCCATTCCTCCCTCCATGGACGACACCCTGCACGATTTGCAGCTCAAGGGCCTGCGTCCCATCATTACGCACCCGGAGCGCAATGCTATCTTGCGCCGCCAGCCGGAGCGCTTGGGGAGTTGGGCGCGGCTGGGCTGCTATGTGCAGGTCACCGCTGGTTCCCTAACCGGGACTTTTGGCCCGCGGGCGCAGGAAGATTCGCTGTGTTGGATCGGGCGAGGCTATGTGCATTTTGTGGCCAGCGACGCGCACAATACCAAGCGCAGGCCGTTGCGTTTGCAAGCTGCTTACGACGCGGTCAGCAAGCAATTCGGGGAGGAAAAAGCGCGGGCCCTACTTATCGAGAACCCGCTGGCCGCTTTTGAAGGGCGCGACCTGCCCCACGTCCCGGATATTCCCGACGAAAGGGTCCCGCCGCGCCGCAAGAAGTTTCTGTTCTTCTGAGCCGCGCTTCATCGTGAAGGATGCAAAGGCAAACCCGCCCACGCGTTCAAAATGCCCAAAACTTCTCGTACGACGTCGAGGGCATCGCCGGTCGAACGCCACCAGTGGTACGGAGCGAAGGTGTCCGTTGACGCCGCGCGCACAATGGCGCGCCCACGGCCAGCGGAAAGCCCTCTCCATAGCGTGTGTACTCTTCGCGTGTGCGCTTTGGTTGTTACGATAATGACCGTCGCTTCTTTCTGGCGTTCCAGCTCCGCTGCGATAGTTCTGATCTCATCAGCGGTATTGTCAATTCGCGGTTCCAGTATATGAATTGCGTTCGACGGCACACCTTCATGCGTTAGGACCAGTGAATTGAAGTAATCTTCGCCGATGTAAGCAATGTGCATTTCCTGGAGGGAAGCGGCGGGTTCAACGCCCCGTGTCAGCCAGACTTGCGGAGCGTAACCTGCATTGTACAATTTGGCCGCTTCCCTGGCCCGCACAGGCAGTCCTCCACTCAAAACCACAATTGCTTGCGCTTTGTCCAAGGGATCTTCAACGACCAGCCAGCGGCCAACGCCTAGAAAAATGATCGAGGCGCCCGCGATTACGCCACCAATTACGGCGAAAAGAACAGCTCTGGCGAAGCGCTGCTTCTTAGCGGGCGCTGAGTCCGCGCGGCTGTTCATAGGCAAGTGGGCGCATGGTAGCGCGGCTCATCGATATGGTCAATCGTCGAGCGGCGCGATAGTATCTCTGGCTGGCACTTTGGGGGAGGTTCCATGCGTGCAGTAGTCACCGGCGGGGCGGGTTTTCTGGGATCGCACCTTTGCGATCGCCTGATTGCCGAAGGGTGGGACGTACTCTCGCTGGACAATCTGGTCACTGGCGTGGACGCCAACGTCGCGCATCTTCAGAAGCATCCGCGCTTCCGCATCGCTCGAGCGGATGTCTCTAATTACATCGACGTGGCCGGGCCGGTCGATTACGTTTTGCACTTTGCATCGCCGGCCAGCCCGGTTGACTACTTAAAAATGCCCATCCAGACGTTAAAGGTCGGCGCGCTGGGCACACACAATGCTCTGGGCCTGGCCCTGGCCAAGAAAGCCAAATTCTTTCTGGCTTCGACCAGCGAGTGCTACGGTGATCCGGAGGTTTCACCGCAGCCCGAAACGTACTGGGGCCACGTAAATTCGATTGGTCCTCGCGGCGTTTACGACGAAGCCAAACGCTACGCGGAGGCCATGACCATGGCCTACCACCGATATCACGACGTAGACACGCATATCGTTCGCATTTTTAACACCTACGGACCTCGCATGCGCTTAAACGACGGTCGGGCTCTCCCCAACTTCGTTCACCAGGCGCTTACCGGCAAACCTTTGACGGTGTACGGCAGTGGCAAGCAGACGCGCAGCTTCTGCTACGTTTCCGATCTGATCGAAGGCATTTACCGTTTGATGGTGTCAGACGAACATGCTCCCGTGAATATCGGCAATCCGCAGGAAATCACGATTCTCCAATTTGCGGAACGCATTCGCACTTATTTCCCCGACGCCCCGAAGATAATTTTTGAGCCTCTTCCGCAGGATGATCCCAAACAGCGCTGCCCAGACATCAGCAAAGCCAAGCGCATACTGGGTTGGGAACCGAAAGTTGGCCTGGACGAGGGCTTGCGGACCACGCTCGATTATTTCAAGGAGCATTTCGCTAGCAAACAGACCACCGCCGAGTAGTCCGTTCGCCTGTTGAGGACTGTTGGTATGCCGAAAGCTATTCGCGACCGAAGGAGTGGTATTCAAACCCGAGTTCGCGCATTCTTGCCGGCGAATACAAGTTTCGCCCATCGATGACGAGACGCCGCGCCATCAACTTGCCGGCGCGCTCCCAGTCCAGATCGCGAAATACATCCCATTCCGTACAGACTAGCGCGGCCTCGGCGTCACGCAACGCATCGTAGGGATCCTCGTGATAATGGACCGCAGGATATATCACTTGCGTCCTTGAAATCGCCTCTGGATCGCTGGCCTGCACCTGCGCTCCTTGGCGGAGCAGTTCCCTGACAACCTCCAAGGCGGGCGAAAAGCGGATGTCGTCGGTATTCGCCTTGAAGGCCAAGCCCAGCACCGCAACCCGCTTGCCCTTAATCACCCAGAGTGCTTGGCGCACTTTGTCGAAAAACCGATCAATACGTTGCTTATTGACCCGTTCGGCGGCCTTCAAGATGTCAAAATCCACGCCCACTGTGCCAGCCAGATGGATGAACGCCTGCAGGTCCTTGGGAAAGCAAAAACCACCAAAGCCCAAGCCGGCCCGCAGGAATTGTGTGCCGATGCGCGCATCTAAGCCCATCGCGTGGGTCACCTCCTCCACGTTCGCGCCAATTTTCTCGCACAGGTCGGCAATCACGTTGGCATAACTGATCTTCAGCGCCAGGAACGAGTTGGAAGCATGTTTGATCAGTTCGGCGCTATTGATCGTGGTGATGAGCAGGTCCACCGCACTGCCCGCCGGGCAGCTGCCATTGTGGACGGGGCATTGAAAGGAGCGCTCCAGGATCGGCCGGTAAATCTCGCGCATGTCCTGAGCTGATTTCTCATCCTCCACTCCAACGACAATGCGGTCGGGGTGAAAAAAGTCGGACACCGCCGTACCTTCGCGGAGGAATTCCGGATTGGACGCAACTCGAAAGGTCAAGCCGCTGTTCCGGGAATACGCCGTAAGAGCGCGGCGCAGTTCCAATCCTGTGCGAGCAGGAACGGTGCTCTTTTCAATGACCAGCTTCGGAGATCGCGCCTCCGTGGCAATCTGCCGGGCCACATGGTCGATGGCGGAAAGGTCCGCATCGCCGTTTTCCTTTGGCGGCGTGCCTACGCAAATAAATATCGCGTCACTTTTGCGTATCGCCTCACCCGCATCCGAGGTATACGAAATTTTCCCGGCTCGTAGCGCCGAGCCCAAAATTTTGTCCAGGTGATGCTCGTAGATCGGCACGCCCCCAGCCTGCAGCTGGCCGATTCTTTTCTCATCAATATCCGTGCAAACGACCTCATGTCCAGCTTCGGCGAGACATGCGCCGGTCACCAGGCCTACATAACCACATCCGACAACAGAGAGACGCAAGCTAAACCTCCACGCAGAGACTTCTATAGTTACAAACAGTACCAAAATCCCGCGAGTCTATCGACGTTCGCTGTTCCAACCCAGCAGCAGCCCGCGCAGCCCCAGCAATACCAATTGCGGCTGGCGGCGTAGGACATTCCACAACAGACGAGTTGACTCGTCGCGAGTCACCTCGCTTAGCGTCTCTCGTGTAGCCGCATTGAGTAGGTCCACCAGGCGCGAGTAATGTTTCTGCTGGAAATGGTGCATGGTTCGCCGTAACAACCAATGCGTACTCAACTCACGCCGCAGCGCCCGCAGTTCCCGGCCGCGGCCGGCCTGCAGGATGGAGTCCGCCACCGCCTGAGCACCGCGAAATCCGGTGACGATCCCCCCCACCGTGGATACTTTGACCTGTGCCGCCGCGTCCCCCACCAGGTACACATCCCCTTTTCCCATCCGCCGCTTCACCGGAACCCACCGTTTGTAGACCGGGATTCGCGCGCCTTGCCATTCCAAGGGCTCCATGCCTCTCTTCTCAAGGAATCGCTCCAGGCATTTCGCGGTATCGCGGCCGTCCTCGCCTATTACTCCCAGCGCGGCGCGCTCTGCGGACTCCGGAATCAGCCAGTAAAAATAAGGTGTGTCGTCCGGCACGAACCAAACGCGGGTGGTATCAACCGGGCAATCCTTCGGCAAGCGCACAATCGCTTGCACCAGTGGTACTGTTTCCACCGGCGCCCACCCCGACGTTCGCGCCACCCGGCTTGCCGCACCGTCCGCCCCTACCACACTCTTGGCGTGCAATTCTTGCCGCCGCCCGCCCGATTCCACTTGAACGTGAATTCCATTCGCATTGGGCGACAATCCAAGGAAGCGAGTATCAAAAGAAAGTTCCGCCCCGCAATGCTGCGCCTCCCGAGCCAAGCCAGGTATCAATTTTGCGCGTTCGATTATGAGGTCCGGTTTGGCCAGCGCTACTTGCGCGGAGCGCCCATCCGTGAATAGCTCGAAACGCCGGATTTCGTTCAGTACGCTCTCGTTCGCCGAAGCTCCCAATTGATTCCGAAAATGATTGGTCACAATCAGCGTCCGGGAGTCCGGCTCCAAGCCGCGCCTCGACTCCAGCACCCGCACGCGCTTGCCGCCCCGAGCTACTTTCGCGGCGGTATAAAAGCCGGCGGCCGAGCCTCCGACAATGATGACTGGCTCTTCATTCGATTCACGCCGCTTCGCTTCCTGATTGGATTCCAATGATTTTTCGCCTTACCTCTTCCGAACCTTCTCCATCGACGGTCGTTTGGTCCGCGGTTGCGCCGGGGCAACCGCTTTCCGGCTCTACTGAAGTGCGGAAGGAATGGGCAGTGAGTAACCGACGTAAGTATAGCGAATCCGATTACCGCGGCAAACCTCGACCGAAAGCAAGTCTCGTGGACTAAGGCTCAATCCACTGGTGTACGATCACGGCGTGAGCTTTGCCGTCTGTCGCTCGTACGGCACATTCTCCAGCCATGCCACCGCAAATAACATGGTCGCCACCACCATCGCGGCAAACACGATGGCCGTCCTGGCCGAGACGTAGCAAATCAATACTGCCGACGCGCCGCTCACCGCGCCCAAAAGATAAAGAGTCAGCACCGCGCCGCGCTGCCCCAACCCCAGGTTGGCCAAGCGGTGGGCGGCGTGATCTTTTCCAGGCGCCGCAAACGGTAGCAGCCCTCGCCGCACGCGTGAAATCGTCACCAATGTGGTATCGAAAATAGTGACTCCCAGAATCAGCAAAGGAGCCAGGAGGCCCGCGGCATGACTTCCGGTGCTCACTCGCAGCTTCAACCCCAGCGTCGCCATCAAGAATCCCAGAAACATGGCCCCGCCGTCACCCATGAAAATCTTGGCCGGCTTGAAATTCCAACGCAGAAAACCCGTGGCCGCGCCAAAAATCGCGGCCGCCAATGTCGACACTACGGTTTGGCCATTCAAGAATGCGAGCACCGCAAAGAAGAACGACGCCGTGGCCGCCACTCCCGCGCATAGCCCATCCATGTGGTCCAGTATGCTGAACGATGCGGTGATCGCCACCACCCAGAAAATGGTCAACACTCCATCCAGAATCAATCCCGCGCGCCCGGGCACAATCAGTTCAAAAACTTGCGCATGAATTCCGCTTACCAGAAGAATGCACGCCGCCAGTGGCATGCCCACGAATAGCTTGATCTGGTGGTGCAACCAGCCGCGATCGTCCAGGAAGCCAACAGCCGCCACGAGCGTCGCGCCGGTCACGATCCCCACGCTCTGTGCCCGAGCCGCGCCGTCAAAGGCAAAAATAATCGCCAGCATCACCCCGCCATACATCGCCAGCCCGCCCAACAGTGGAATCGGCTGCAAGTGAACTTTGCGCGGCCCGGGCAGGTCCACCATCCCCACACGCAGCGCCAGTGCCCGCACCGGTACGGTGAGCACCATCGAGGCAAACAGCGCGATGAAAAAAGCCAGCAGGCCGGCCGACATTAAAACCTCTTAGGAATGGATGTGATTCACCAGCGCAGGGGACCCTGCACGGACGGTGTTCACACAAGCGGCCGGTTGGGGGCCGGCTCCCAAGATACACACACACTGCCCCACGCAGCGTATTAAAGATACTGCGGAACACTCGCATCTGCCAGAAAATTCCGGTTTTCAGAGCCTAGGTGAGCATCTGGCACCGATTCCACGGGTATCACCCTCGGTGCGCCTCCTCGATGATCCGCACAAATTTCCGCAATTCCGTCTGTCTGCCATAGTCGTTTGCCGCCCCCCGCGCGGCCCGGCCCATCTGCTGCAGCATCTCCGCATTCCGAGAAATCCGCCGAACCAGATCAGCCACCTGCGTGGCATCGTCAGGATCGGCCGAAACCGCGAAGCCTCGCTCTTCTCCGATCTTCGCCACATCGGTTTCCCGGCCGGCCACGGCTACAATCGGCTTCCCTGCTGCAATAATCCCATACACCTTGCTCGGTACGATCACTCCTTCCAAACCGCGCCGGACTGTAACCACGTGAGCGTCCGGCGCCGCCAGCACGGATGCGATCTTGCTCGCCGGAAAGAATGGCAGAAAGCGAACGTTCGTGCAGCCAGCGGCCGCCGCTTCGATCTCCCCCCGCTGCGCGCCATCTCCGACAAAAACCAGCCCGATCCCGTCATCCGCCAACTTCCGCGCCGCCTCAATTAGTGTTTCCCAGGCGCCGTAAAACCCCAAGTTCCCAGCATGCACCAGAACAAATTGGAAATCGCCTCGAATCGCGCGAACCACCTCGGGGTCCACTGCGGGCTCGGACCCCGCTTCGCGGATCTCCGCCCCATCGCGCACCACCTCGACGCGCTCCGGCCATACCCCCTTCGCCACGATTCGCTCGCGCATATCTTGGCCCAGCGCCACCACGCGCGTCGCCCGCCGCAACGCCCATCTGTGCAATATCTCCCAGACCCTGCTCAGCAACCCCGCTTTCACGATCGATCCACCCACCGCCATGTCCGGATACATATCGCGAACGTTGTACACCAACGGCTTGCCCTTCAGCAGCGCTACGAACGCCGCCACAATTCCCTCGAAGGGCGGATCCGTCATTCCCAACACTACGTCACACCGCACAGCCAGCGCCATCGGCACGCTCAGTGCGACGTATGTCAAATAATTCAGCACGCGGCGGCGCATCTCGGCCCGCGAATAATCCGTCGACCCCACTCGGATGATCTTCACGTTCGCGTTCTGAAGGGAATCGCTTCTTTCCGTCCGCCACAAACGCCAAGCTCGCCGCTCCGTAGGGTCGTACGAAGGACGCCCGCACACAACCGTCACTTCATGCGTCACCGAAAGGGCAGCGACAACCGTTTGCGCCATCTTCGCCGTCGCTGAAGTGTCCGGCGGGTAATAGAGATTCAGCAGCAGAATTCGCACCGCAAGATTGTACAGGCAGCAGCACGCTTGCCTGTACTCGCCGTGAGCTCAGGAGCCGCGCTTCACCAGAAAATCCCCCAACGCCAGCGCATCCATCTTGGTACGCAAAAAACAATCGATCGCTTCTTCCGGCCGGCAAACAATCGGTTCATTATCATTGAACGACGTATTCAGCACCACCGGCACACCCGTTAAATTGCGAAATGCGGAAATCAACGCGTGATATCGCGGGTTGGCTTCCTTCGTGACTGTCTGCAGCCTTCCCGTGCCGTCCACATGCGTAGGCGCCGGGATGAGCGCGCGTTTCTCGGGCCGCACCGAATACGCCAGGGTCATAAATGGCGAAGGATGCGAGTGTTCAAACCACTCACCCGTCGCCTCCGCCAGAATCGACGGCGCAAACGGCCGAAAAATCTCGCGGTGCTTGATCCGGCGGTTCAGGATCTCCTTCATGTCCGCGCGCCGCGGATCGGCCACAATGCTGCGATTTCCCAGCGCCCGCGGTCCCCATTCCGCCCGCCCCTGAAACCAACCCAAAATTTCTCCATCCGCCACAATCGCCGCCGCACGCCGCGCCAGCTCCTGCTCCGGCAACTCTTCAACCAAATATCCCCGGCCCACAATCCCGCTTGACTCCATCGCCGCGCGAACTTCTGTCGCCGAATAGCCCGGGCCCCAATACGCGTGATCCATCACAAACGAGCGCGGCTTCCCCAATTTCTGGTGCCACACGTAGTACGCCGCCCCCACGGCGAGCCCCGCGTCCCCAGCCGCCGGTTGCACGTACACTTGTTCAAACGGAGTATTTTCGAAGATTTTCCCGTTCGCCACACAATTGAATGCCACTCCGCCCGCCAAACAAATCGATTTCAAGCCGCTGGCCTTTGCCAGCTTGCGCAGCATCCCGAGATATACTTCCTCGAGCCTGGCCTGCAGCGAAGCCGCCAAATTTCGGTGACGCTGCTCCAGCGGCTCTTCCGCCAACCGCGCCGCACCCAAGCGACTCGACATCAGCTCGGAATAAAGCTTTCCCAGCGTCGGCGTCTTGTCTGCTTCCGCCCAACTCATTTCCGGTCCGGTGCGATGGTGAACGAAATAGTCGAGTCCCAGCCGGAATCCGTTGCTGCTTCCATTCGCGTCAAACCGCACGATATCCCGAAATGCTTCTGCCTTCTCGGGCTGGCCGTATGCGGCCAGTCCCATGACTTTGTATTCATCGCCGAATTTCAGAAAGCCCAGGTACTGCGTCACCGCGGTGTAGTACAGCCCCAGTGAATGAGGAAACGCGATGGCGCCGGCAATGTTCATGGAGCTGCCGGTTCCGCTGCCCCACATCGTGCTTGCAAAATCACCGAGGCCATCCGCGGAAAGCAGCGCCGCGCGTTCAAAAGGCGAAACAAAAAATGCGCTTGCCAGGTGCGCCTGGTGGTGCTCGATGCGATGAAATTGCGCCGCGATGTTTTTTGGATCACTCTCGAACGCTGCCGCTAGCGCTTCGCGCACTCCGGTAAACTTCGCCAGCACTTTGGCCCGTCCGCGCGCGAACGACGGCATACGCAGCGCGTAAAAAAGTTTCGTGCCCAGCCGCGCGTACGGATCCCGCGGCACCGCCACGTGATCGATTTCCTTCAGCTTCAGTCCCGCTTCCCTCAAGCAATAGCGAATCGCTGCCGCTGGAAATCCTGCCGCGTACTTCACGCGGTTGAACCGCTCTTCCTCCACCGCGGCAACCAACCGGCCGTCGCACACCACGGCCGCAGAAGCATTCCCGTGGTACGCGTTGATACCCAGAATATTCATGAGAGCGAATCAGTGTACCGCACAGCAGTCAGCCGTAGCGGATGACCACAGGTAGGGGCGCAGCATGCTGCGCCCCAGCTTGGCAGGAATCCAAATTCGCGGCGTACACTTCGACGCGGCTGCCTACAAATTCCGCCGGCACCACTCATTCATCACGTAGATCGACCACGGCCGCGACCACGAAGTCTTGCCGTCGAGAAAAGCGCTCCAGACTTCCCGCGCTCCGTCCGCTCGAAGATACTCCCTCAAACCCGGTGCGATCTCGGCAAAACTCCTCTCCAGCCGCTTTCGGAGCGAACCGCGCAGCCAGTCTTCCCACGGCAACGTGAAGGTCCGCTTTTTCTGCGCCAAAACGTCCTGTGGCAGCAAATCCGCGATCGCCTCATTCAGCAATGCCTTGGAGGCTCCATCGCGTCGCCACGCCGCTTCCGGCAGCGCGCCGACAAACTCTACCAGCGGCGTATCCAGCAGTGGAACGCGCACCTCCAGGGAACGCGCCATGCTGACCGCATCTGTATCACGCAGCAGCGTGCTGGCCATATAGCAGCGCATCTCCAGCCATGACACGCTGGCCATCCCTTCCAGCTTCCGCGCGCCATCCGCCGCTCTTTCCAACCATCCAAGCCAAGTCGGCTCCAGCGTTACGCCGTCAGCAGCCACGCTGCTAGGCCGGAATCTCGGGTCGATCAATCTCGACAAATCCTCCCCCACGGGAAACAAAGCTCGGGCGAAAAAATACGCGTGCGGCAGAGCGTCGGGCGCCAACCATGCCGCGACTGCTTTGCGTGCTGCGTCCGGGGTGCTCCTGCTCCCAATCACGGCACGCAACAGCGGCGCCACCGCCTTACGCAACGGTGCGGGCACAAACCACGCCATTCGGATTAATTTTGTGATTCGAGGCGTATCCATGAACGTCGCATAACCGCCAAACAACTCATCACCGCCAAGTCCGGAAAGCGCCACCTTAAGCCCCGCTTCCCGCGCCGCCCACGACACAAAGTACGTATTAATTCCATCCATGCTGGGCTGGTCTAGCGCCGCAACTGCCTCGTCAATCCTGGACACAACGGCGTCGCCGCTCAGCGGCACTTCGCGGTGCTTTGTCCCGCAATGTTTCGCGATGCTGCGCGCCAGCGGTGCTTCGTCGTACGCCGTTCCGGGAAAACTCAGCGTAAAGCTGCAAATCCCCGCCTGCGCTCGCGCCGCAATTGCCGCGATTGCGCCGGAATCCAAACCGCTGGAGAGAAATAATCCCACCGGAACATCCGCAATCAGATGTGCCTGCACAGCATTTTCCAGCTGCGTCCGTACGCTCCTCGCCGCTGAAGAAAAATCGTGCGTCGCGCGTCCGTCCTTCGCCGACGGGCTGCGCGTCGCGTCCCACCATGCTCTCGCGCGGGGCATGCGCCGCCGTTCCGGCACGTACAGCAGCATGCGATGCCCAGGCGGAAGGGAAAAGACTCCATCCAGCAGAGTGACCGGCTCCGAGACGCTGCCAAAAAGGAAATAAGAGGTCAACGCGTCTTGCGACAGCTTTTTCGGCGCCGCGTTGCCCGCCAGGAGTGCGCGAATTTCTGAGGCGAACGCAAATCCATCGCTGGTCTGTGTGTAATATAGCGGCTTGATGCCCAGCGGATCGCGCGCAAGGAAAAGCAAAGGCGCCGTTGCATAGCGCTTCCGCAGGTCCAAGAGCGCCAGCGCGAACATTCCGCGCAGCTCCTCCAGGCAGTCCTCGCCCCACTCTTCCCACGCGTGCACCAGGATCTCTGTGTCGGATTGTGTGCTGAACCGGTGTCCGGAAAGCGCCAAGCGGTCGCGGAGTTGACGGTAGTTATATAGCTCGCCGTTGAAAATTACCGCCACGTCGCGCGTTTCATTCCAGACCGGCTGGTGGCCGGTCTTCAAGTCGATGATGCTGAGCCGCCGCATGCCCAGCGCCAACCCAGGGGCGCGCGCTTCATCAACCAGGAAGCCTTCATCATCCGGGCCGCGATGCCGCATGGCGACGGCCATCGCCCGCACTCGCTTCTCCGCCTCCGAAGCACGCCCGGCAAAAGCGATTCCGCAGATGCCGCACACGCCTTACTTGATCTCCGGCGCGCGAAAGAAAATTGTTCCGGCTCGCAGGAATCGCGAGCGCAGTTGAAATCGCTGGATGTTCAGCCGATGGTCGGCATGCCAACCCAACAAAACCCTAAGCAGCAGAAAAAATAAGAACGCTGTGGTCGACACGCTCAGAACAAAAAACGACTCGCGTTCCAGAAGCAAGGTCCAGTCAAATCGTTCTTCCCAATTAGGCACCACGGCGTCCAGAATCCACCGGAGCGAAAACCCTAGCACCGGCAGCCGTGCCAGCCGGACATGCGCAAACCTTTCATAGGTGTATTCCTGGGGATAATGGGGCACTACCCCCGTCGCTTCCGCAAATATAGCCGGATTGCGGAGATCATCGCGGGTTAACAATCGGCCGTTTTTGTCTTGCATCAACAGACGGAACGCCGGGTCGACGACCACCCAGCGCCCATCGATTAGTACCTCCGCAACTACGTGCTTTGTCGTGCGGTCCGCAGTCAACAGCAGCAAACGTCGGGCGCTCAGCCCGTTACTTCGTGCAAGATTCAAAAATGCGTTGGCAGCGGTTCCGCAAACGGACAAAAGTTGTTTGTAGTTTAGTGTCGTTTGTGGATCCCGGGTAGGCAAGGCAGATGGGTCCGCGGCCACCAAGCGCGGCGGCCCTTTGCGCATCCAATCGAGGATCGCTTCCACTTGCCGTTCGGCAGGCTCCGAGTCCGGCACGATCGCATCCGAAAAACCATCGAGGTATCGGCGAACCGAAAATTCCCAGCCGCTCGAATAAATCACGCCCAACAACGCTACCAGGAGCAGAAAATTCGCGCTCCACCACACTCCACGGAAGACCGCATGTCCTTGAGTTGCCAATCACCACCCTCAGTGCGTCTGTGCTGCCGTTTGCTTTTCTCCCATCACCAGCTGTTCGTACAAATGTTCCATCTGTTCCCCAGGCTCGTCCCAATTGAGTTTCGCCGCCACTCGTTTGCACCCTGTGCTCAACCGCGCGTGCAGGCCCGGCTCGCAGAGTATCCGTGAGACGGCCTCCGCTATGGCGCCGGCATCATGTTTCACGACCAGTCCAGCAACGTCCGCGAGCAGCGGCGCGATTCCGCACTTGTCCGTAACAACCACAGGCGTGCCCGCGGCCATTGCTTCGGCTGCGGTATTCCCAAAATTTTCATTTTGCGACGGCAAAACGAAAACGTCGGCGTCCCGGTAAGCGCGCCATTTGCTTTCATTGAAAACCGCCCCAAGAATTTGGACGTGCGCGGAAACACCCAAGTTTCCCGCCATCCGCTGCAGCCTCTGCCGCATGCCGCCGTCGTCAGGTCCGGCAAAAACCAAGCGCAGGCCAGCATCGCTCTTCTGGCTGCAGAGGAGTGCGAATGCTTGCAGCAATATGTCTGGGCTTTTCTTTACGGATAGGCGTCCGAGGTACAGGATGATTTTGGCGTCCGCAGGTATTCCTGCCGCGGCGCGAAACAGGCCGCGCTCCGGCATCACTTCCGGCACTTCCACTCCGTTGCGGCGCACCAGGATTTTTTCGTTGGCCACGCCTGATGAAGCAAGCTCCGCTACTTCCTGCGGCGAGGTAGCGATGATGGCACGCGAACCCAACAGCATCGATTGTCCCAAGGCTAAATGATACATTCGTTTCAGCAGAAAATTCCGGACAATTGGTACGAACATGCCAATAGGTTCCACAACGTAGGGAATTCCTCTCTGCCGGCACGCCGCCGCCATGGCTGGTCCCAGGAAATCATACAAGCCAAAAATGTGCGCCACGTCGAAGTGCCACAATTGGGCGCGGCAAAATCTGGCGATGCCCGGATTCCAACTCAGCGCGCGATAGTGCAGCCAGCTCGGCAGGTAAACCGCCTCAATCCCGCTTTCCTCCAGCCGCCATCCGACCGCGGTTCGTTCCGCTCGGCCTCCACCACCCGCGGCATGTGACCGTAAACCCCAATCCGCCGTCAGGACGGTCACTTTGTGTCCTAACTTGACCAACTGTTGCGAGAGCGAACGCACTTTTACCGGCGGTCCGCCAAATTCCATGAACGGAAAATATGTTTGCGTAACGTTCAGGATTCGCATAGATCGCGCAGAATCTTTTTCAGGGACTTCGCGAAAATATTGAACCGGAATTCCCGCTCCACGCGTTCGCGGCCGCGCGCGCCCATTTCACGACCCTGCCCCGGATCCGCCAGCAGAGCTTCCAGCGAAGTTGCCAGCTCCGCCGCGTCACCGTGCTGCACCAGGTAACCCGTTTTTCCATCATCAATGACTTCCGGCGCGCCGCCGTGCGCTCCTCCGATGACCGGCTTGCCGCAGGCCATAGCTTCCAAATACACCAATCCAAAACCCTCGCCGCGACTTGGCAACGCAAAAATTTCACAGGCTTGGTAGCATGCCGCGATTTCCGGATAGGTCAGTCCGCTCAGAAAATGCACGTGCCGGCGCACCCCGCGGCCATCGGCGATCTGCTCCAGCCAACCCTGATCGTCGCCTTCGCCCACGGCCACCAATTGCACGTCCGGCCATTCCATCAACAAACGTGGCAAAGCCGTGATCAGAGTGTCCATTCCCTTATAACGCTCGTCGGCGCACCATCGGCCCACCGTCAAGATGACGCGCCCCGTGGGAAAATTCGCAGGTAGCGACGGCGCGGGCTTTGCCGCTACCAACGCCTCGAATTGCGGATCCAGTCCCCAGGGCAACACCCGAATTCGCTCGCGCGGAACGTCCTGCTGAGTGGCCACCTGATTTGCCGTATCCTGGGTCGGCGCGATTATCAGATCAGCATTGCGCAGCGCATGGCGCCGCAACATCGATAGCGGC
>Ga0307478_10001912_pt1 | contig 17285 bp, 14 predicted proteins | sample atmos_gasesECM4C_2_FD_203713 | JGI IMG/M metagenome (GOLD analysis project Ga0307478, IMG submission 203713) | Hardwood forest soil microbial communities from Morgan-Monroe State Forest, Indiana, United States - atmos_gasesECM4C_05 | ecosystem: Environmental > Terrestrial > Soil > Temperate...
GGGATTTTTGATCTTTGATTTTTTAGGGTGGATTGAAAAACGCGGACTACGGCTGATTCCTGAACTGCAGCATGCTCGTGCTGATGGGCAGTGATAAGCGCGCACACTTCAGGATCTGCATCGTCATCAAAGACAAAAGGGCGGCCCAGGGCCGCCGAAGTGGAAACCACTGCGGAAGACATAAGATTCCTCGGGAAATTTCAGGGAACGCCGGGGCTGCTGCCAGATATTAAGCCGCGGAGGCGTTGATTTCGCTTTTTATTCGCCTTTTAGAATTCTGCTGGATCGAGGATGGATTGTCAAGGGGCTATTGAATTTAATGGGAATTTGCAGCTTCAAGCACATTGTACTCATACCGCGGGTTGTTCCCCTTGCCCTCCTGCGGTAGCATGGTTCGCCTTTTGATCCCAAATCCCTGGAGCCCTCATGGACCTAACCGGACGCCGGACTTTCCTGCGCACTGCGGCGGGCGCTGCAGTACTCACTCTCACCTCCCAAATGTCAGCATTCGGGCGTACTCGCAAGCTCAAAGTTTTTGCCAATGCCTCGACGCCGAACCTGCCCGACCGGTTGCATCCAGACTGGTATCGCCGCAAAATCGGCCAGGTGCAGGAAGAGATGGCTCGCCGCAAGCTCGACGCGCTGGTTCTGCTCAGCTCATACAATGTGATCTATACGACCGGCTACTTTCATCTTTCGACCGAGCGGCCGCTGGCAGTGTTGATTGCGAAATCCGGCGACCCAACGCTGTTCATCCCCGGGCTCGAGACCGATCAGGTGAAGCTCTGGTGGGTCAAAGATTTCGAAGCGTATTTCGATTATCCCGGCCCGGTGAACCGCGTCCGCTGGATTTTTGAGCGCGTGACCAAGCGCGGACTGGGAAAGGGCCGCATCGGCATCGAAGAAGCCACGCCGAGCCGCCTACGCGAGATCAAGCTCGGCGCGCCGAATGCCGAGATCGTCGACGCTGGAGACCTGATCGAGCGCACGCGCTGGGTGAAGGACGAAGACGAGTTGAACGTCATGCGCCGGAGCATGTATTTCTCCGATTTTCATGTGCAGGCGGCGAGGGAGTTTGTGCAGAGCCACGGCAGCGTGAGCGAAAACGAAATCCTCAAGGCTGCGGCAGACGCGCTGGCCGACAAGATGGGCGCCGAGTTGAAAGAGGTGGTAGGCGTCGGCATCGATCCGCCGTTTGGCGGGCTGGTGCCATTCGGCAAACGTTCGGCCTTTCCGCATGCCGTCCCCAGCACCGATCGCCTGAAAAAAGGAGACGCGCTGATCATCAGCTTCGGCACCCAAGTTGGAGGCTATTACGTGGAGTGTGAGCGTTCGTTCAGCGTAGGCCAGCCGACCGATTATGCCAAGCGTCTCTATGACGCGATGCTTGCCGCGCACGATGCCGGTGTGGAGAACATGAAAGAAGGAGCTGTTGCGGAAGAGGTGGACAAGAAGAGCCTCGACCAGATCCGCAAGGCGGGCTTCGAAAAATTCCTGCGGCACCGGACCGGTCACGGCATCGGGCTGGAGGGCCATGAGTCCCCCTGGATTGCCGAAGGAGACAAAACAGTTCTGAAGGAAGGCATGACATTCAGCTGTGAGCCCGGTGTCTACGATCCGGATTGGGGCGGCTTCCGCCACTCGGACACGGTGATCGTGCGGAAAGAGAAAGGCGAAGTCATCAATAGATATCCCACGCGGCTGGAAGAGATGATTATTGAGATTTGAGGGGAGCGAGAAGAAAGAAATACATCTGATTGAACGAGAGGTGAGTCATATTGCTTGATTGGATCGCTCACCTCGTCTCCCTGTATTCGTCTAACCCCAACAGCATTGCGACCATGGGGTCAATCCGCGAATCTCCAAATTCCAGATTCTGACGTAGTCGTCTGCCTGGTCGACACCAGAGAAAGACCGGCGGCGAGAAGGAGCGTTTCCATGCACAAATTGAGTCTGCTTGTTTTGTTTGCCGGGGTTCTGTCCGTAGCCGGGATTTGCCCTGCCCAGACTGCCACCGGCGAAACCTTGATGCTCAACCTGCCGCGCCAGAGCCAGCACGCGCTGGTGACCCAGCGCATCGGAATCACCGACGTCACCATTAACTATCATCGCCCACTGGCCAACGGCCGCCAGATCTGGGGCAAGGTGGTTCCTTACGGACAAGTGTGGCGGGCCGGCGCCAACGAGAACACGATCATTACTTTTACCGACCCGGTAACGATTGAAGGGCAAGCACTCGACAAAGGAACGTACGGGCTGCACATGATTCCCGGCGAGAGCGAGTGGACCGTAATCTTCTCAAAGAATTCGACTGCCTGGGGAAGCTTTACCTACAAACAGGACGAAGACGCCCTGCGCGTCAAAGTGAAGTCGCAAACCGCCGATTTGCACGACGCGCTCGCCTATGACTTCGACGACGTGAAACCGGACTCCACGGTTGTCACCATGCGCTGGGAAAAAGTTGCCGTGCCGTTCAAAGTTCATGTCAACGTGAACGACCTGGTTACGGCCAGCATCCAGCGGCAACTGCACGGGCTCAACCAGTACTACTGGGAAGGCTGGGACGATGCGGCGAATTACTACCTGACCAATAAGATCGACCTCGACGAAGCGCTGAAAGATGAGGATCAGTCGATCCAGATCGAGGAGCGCTACGACAATCTGCTGAACAAGTCGCGCGTCCTCGAAGCCCTGGGCCGGAAGGGCGATGCTGACACGTTCCGCTCCAAGGCGCTCGACAAGGCGAACGCCCTGCAACTGTATTTCTATGGACGCCAGTTGCAAGGAGAAAAGAAGCAGGAAGAGGCTTTGGCGATCTTCCGTTCGACTGCCAAGAAGTTTCCTGACTATTGGACCACGCACCTCGGCATGGCCCGCGTATACAGCGCTCAGGGAGATTTCGACAATGCTGTCAAAGAAGCGAAGCTCTCTCTGACGAGTGCGCCAGAGGCCAACAAGAATACGATTGAGGCTTACGCGAAGAGACTGGAGAAGAAAGAGGATATTAACAAGTAGCCGAAAATGGGCCAGACCTTGGGCTGGCCCTGATTTTCATCCTGTGTTGTGGAGGCCGGCTGCGATGCCGTTGATGGTTGCGCCCAGCGGATATTCGAGTTCCGAGCCGCGCTGGCCTTCCTGCTTGCGGCGCAGGAGTTCGACTTGAATCAGGCTCATAGGGTCGACATAGGGATTGCGCAAGCGAATCGAGCGGGCCAGCACACGGTTGCGCGCCAGCAGTTCGCGTTGCCCTGTGACGCGAAGAATCATTCGTCTGGAGCGCAGAAATTCCTCCTCCAGCATCGAGAAGACACGTTTGCTCAGAGCAACATCTTTGACTAGCCCGGAATAGAGCCGGGCAATGCCCAGATCAGCCTTGGCCATGCCGATTTCCACGTTGTGAATGAGGTCGGCAAACATCGGGAACCCGCGGACGATCTGGCGCAAAAGCTGTTCGTGGCCACTCCCGCCGCTGGCGAATTTCTCAAGGGCGTATCCCATGCCAAACCAGGCTGGGACGGCGTGACGGCTCTGCATCCATCCGAAGACCCAGGGGATCGCGCGCAGATCTTCGAGCCGACGGCCTTTGGTGCGACGCGCTGGGCGCGATCCGATGCGCGCGGCATCGAGTTCATTGACCGGAGTCGCCTGCTCAAAGTATTCGAGCACATCGGGATTCTCTGCGATCTCATTCCGGTAGACGCGATACGCATGCTGCGACATTTCTTCGATGGCCTGTTCCCATCGTGGTGGAGGGGCAGACTCCCCTCCCGGCCGCGTCAGGGCCTCGAGGCTGGCGGCGATCATTAGTTCCAAATTCCACTCCGCAAGAATCGCGTCGGCGTACTTCCAGTTGAGGACCTCGCCTTGCTCCGTGATGCGGATCTGGCCGGAAAAACAGCCCGGTGGCTGGGCGAGGATGGCGGAGTGAGTCGGTCCTCCACCGCGGCCGACGGTACCGCCTCGTCCGTGGAAGAGCCGCAACTTGACGTTGTGCTCTTGGGCAGCTTCATGCAACGAGCGATGAGCCTTGTACAACTCCCAGGTGCTGGTGAGCATGCCCCCGTCTTTGTTGGAGTCAGAGTAGCCGAGCATGACTTCCTGCCAGCGTCCCCAGGAATCAAGCAGAGGCTGGTACTCGGGATGCTGCCAAACGCGGCGCATCACCTCAGCCGCGTTGCGCAGTGAGTCGATGGATTCGAACAGTGGAACCGGCATCAATCCCGGGTCGCCGGATGATCCTGCGATCTGTACGCCGCCCGCTTTAGCCAGGCGAACGATGTGAAGCACGTCGTTCTCCGATTCGGTACCACTGATAACGTACTGCCGAATTGCACTGGCGGGATAGGTGCGTTTCAGGTTTGCGATCGCGCGAAAGGTTTCCATCAACTCGCGCGTTTCATGGGAATGGGCATCGTTGTCGAGCCCAGGGCCAAGCTCACTTATCGCCTGAGCGTGCACGCGCGCGTGCTGCCGTATGTCAAGAGTGTGCAGATGGAATCCGAAGGTGCGCACCTTCCGCAAGAGCTGATCGAGTCCAAGATGCTCCAGCCTTTCTCCGCGATTGGCTTGCAAGCTGTTGCGTACTAGCAACAGGTCACTCTCGTAATCTGAGGTGCTGCGATAGGCGGCCGGCGCATCCGGATTTTCGCGGGTTTCTTGCAACTTGTGAAAAACGTAGGACAGGAACCGGCGGTAGCTTTCGGACTGATTGTGAGGTCCCCACGCCAGGTGCACGCCGGGGATCGTGCGCTCGTAGTCCGAGAGCCGTGCCAGCAACTGCTCGGAGACCTGGGTCTGGCGTCGGGATGAGCTGAGATGGTCACTCAGGGCCTCCACGTCCGCGAGATACTCGCGCAGAATCAAGCTGCGCGCCTGTTCCAGGGCATCGCGAGTGCACTCTGGTTTTACCAGGGGGTTGCCGTCGCGGTCTCCGCCGATCCAGGAGCCCAGGCGAATCAGGTCGGGCAGAGTGTTTTCGTTGAGCTCGAATCCGTAAACCTCCTGAAACGAATCTACGATCTCGGCGTAGATTTTCGGCAGAGCATCGAACAGCGAGAGGTGGAAATAACGCAGCCCAATACGGATTTCATCGTCAACCGTGGGCTTTTCCAGGCGGACTTCATCGGTCTGCCATAGTGATGTGACTTCCGCCCGAATGCTTTCTTCATAACTTTCGGCCTCGTCTGCGGTGAGCGGAACCCGGTCAAGGCGCTCTAATTGTTGTGCGATCCGGCGTCGCTTCAACAGGACGGTTTGTCGGGCGACTTCGGTTGGGTGGGCAGTGAAAACTGGAGTAATCGCGATCTGGGCGAGTGCAGCGACTCCACCGTCGGCCGCGATCCCGGCGGCCTTCATCCGCAGAAGCGTGCCCCGAAACGAACCGGGAAGCGGCGCGTGCTCACGGTCCAGCTTTCCGGCGCGACGCCGGCGCTTGCGGTGGTTGGTCTCAGCCAGATTCGTCAGCTCGAAATAGATGGCAAACGCTTTGCTGACCTGATGAGCGCGGGTCACGTCCATGCCAGTGATAATGTCTTGCGCCTTCTGCATCAGCGCCCGTTCGGATGCCTTCGAAGGATTTCGGCGGCTTGTTTCCCGGTGTTCGATCATCAGCCGGCGCAGCTCTTCAACGGAATCGAATAACTCCTGCCCGCCCTGTTCGACTAGAACGTCTCCCAGGATCTTTCCCAGTGAGCGCACGTCGCGCCGGAGAGGGTTGTCCTTGGCGGGTTCGTCCGAACGCGCCGTCAACTCGGCGAGATGAGCCATCTGGTCATCCGCTTTCCACAGCGGTTTGGTCTTATTCCGTGCCATTCGAAGGTGGAGTAGGACAGAATAAATGACACAGCTGATTTCGGATGTGAAAAGACGACTGTGGCAGAACGAGAAGGGAAGGGTGGTCGCTCTGGACGCTGATGGGGCTTTCTATTTGGGCACTTCCAGACGGTATCCAATCCCGCGCAGAGTCTTCAGATATTGCGGGTGGCGGGGGTCGGCTTCGATTTTTTCGCGCAGCCGGCGAATGTAGACGTCGATCGACCGTGGCGTGACGAACGGTGTTTCCTTCCAGACTGCGTCCAGCAGTTGATCGCGAGTCAAGACGCGGCCACGATGCGAGGCCAGATACTCGAGCAGGCGAAATTCCCGCACCGTGGTGAGAACGTTCCGGCCCTGTATTTGAACGGTCATCGACGAGATGTCAATCTCCAGTTCTCCAAGCCGCAGTACTTCGGCCGCGGCAGGAGATTGGCCGAGTCCGCGCAGCACGCTGCGGATGCGGGCGACCAGCTCTCGCGGGCTGAAGGGTTTGGTGATGTAGTCGTCGCCGCCAAGCTCCAGGCCCTTGACCCGATCGGCCTCGGATGTCTTGGCGGTGAGAAAGATGATTGGCGTTGCCGACAAGGGTGGGGTCTGGCGGATGTGGCGGCACAGCTCGAACCCGTCCGCGCCGGGCAGCATAACGTCAAGCAGGAACAAGGCCGGCTGTTGCCGGACAGCCTCCGTCAATACCGAAGCCCCGCTGACAAAGCTCTGAACTTCGAAGCCCGCAGCCTGCAGGTTGTGAGAAACGAGCCGGGCGATGTCCGCATCATCTTCCACCACAAAAATGACGGGACGCACGGAGCCTGGGCGCGCGCTGTTTTCCCGGTCGTAAGATTCGGCTGGCAGGTGCATTTTTTCGCTCAGCTGCGCCTTCAGAGCACAGTTCTTTCCCAATTGATCGGGAGCTGTTCTCGAATCTATGGACAGAATGTTGCGCGGATGTTTCTCCCTTGTTAACGAACGGTGAATTTGTAAAGGAACCTCTCAGTCCTGAGTTCCTGGTTTCCCGGCCTCAATTGTCGGTAAACTCGTCTCTAGTTTGGATCCAGCGGTTCGGAATAATTTGGGAGTTGACTGTATGAGAATTCGGCGACTCGCTGAGCCGAGAGCCGGAAGCCCGAGCGGGAACTAACTGGCAGTCTTCTTTTTAGGTAAGTGCCGCAGACTTCGGCCTTCGATAAGACTGTAGAGTTCTTCGGCCAGATTGGTGGTGTGATCGCCGGCGCGTTCGAGAGCCTGCGCCATCAACAGGATTTCAAAACCGGACGTATCGCCTTGGGGAACGTTTTCCGCCAGGTGCTTCTGAAAAAGAGTATGACAAACGCGATCGATGTCCTTGTCCATCTGCAGGACCTTGCGCGCACAGTCCAGATCCAGAGTGGAAAACCCCTTGTGAATCAGGTCCAGCATTTCGCGCAACACCTGCGACATCTCCACCAGTTGCCGCACATCCGAGGCGGGAATTTTGGCGGTTCTGGCTTGTACTCGCATAGCGACACTCATAACCAGATCACCGATTCGCTCCAGGTCGGTCGTGCTCTTCAGGCTGGAAAGCAACTGGCGAGCCCGAGTTTCATTCACTCGTGTGATGGCGGCGGGCAGGCGCTCGTCGATGTGACGCTCAATCAGGTCAAGTTCCTTTTCACAATCCTTGATCGCCAGGAACGCCATGCGAGATGAACTGGTCAGCAAATCACTTACATTGAAAGCGGCGTCGCGTGCAATCAGGCAGGCTTTGAGAGCGAGGCGGGATAAATCGTCGGGTCCGCCTCTTGAACTCACCGAGGCTGACGCCGCCGGTGTCTCTGGCGGCTGCCCCGGCTCCGGGTTGCGCGGTGGTGATTTTCGCGGCATGGGTAATTGCGAGACGAACAGGTGAATACGACGCCAGTGTAGCCCGGAATTGTGAAAAGATGGTTACAACCTGCCGGATAGGGTGCCCTATTTAGCCCCTCTTCGGCCTTTGGGAGGTCGGTGCTTGAATCTTGCTGACTCATTGCGGCGTCAGTTTGCCTACGATGAATGGGCCAACCAGGAAGTGTTGCGAGCAATCGAGGCCAATAGCGGCGACCATGGGCGATCGCTGGAATTATTGGCACACATCCTTTCGGCGGAAAGGCTGTGGTTGGAACGCCTAAAGCAGCAACCCCAGAGTCTCCCAGTTTGGCCGAAAATTGATTTTGAGCAATGCTTGGCTCAAGCGCAGGAAATGGGACACCTGTGGCGGGAACATCTGGAGTTGACGACCGCCGGTGATTTGCTGCAGTCCGTTTCGTATAAGAACAGCAAGGGAGAGTCCTGGACCAACACGATCGCCGACATCCTGACACATGTCATCATGCACTCGGTCTACCACCGCGGGCAGATCGCCAGCCACATGCGGGAGCAGGGACATACTCCGGCCTACACGGACTTTATCCATGGTGTACGGCAGGGATGGGTGAAATGAGAATGTGGTTCGAGACCCACGGGACGGCGTTCTTTGCCCGCGGCGGAACAAAGACGTAATATCTGAGCAATGAAAAAACTGGCTGCCTGTTTCCTGCCTGGTACCTGTGCCCTGTTCCTGCTGGCGGCAGATCAACCCAAAATTCCTCCGATGCCGGCCGCAGTTTCCAGCAATGCGGTCGCGACCCTGCACGGCGGGCTGGAAGTCTACTCTTTCATGGGAATTGGTCCCAAGAAAACCTGGGATGACGTCACCAATCAGGTGTATATTCTGCATCTCTCGTCGGCGAAGTGGAGCGATGGCCGCCCGGTGCCCGGAGTTGGTGGCCGCCTCGGAGCCTCCGCCGTTGGCGTGAAGGGGCAGATTTTCCTTTTTGGCGGATATCTGCTCGACGGGCAAGGAGGCGAGTTCACGGTCCCTGACGTCAATGCTTACGTTCCGCAAGAACGTCGCTGGTATAGGGCAGAGGACATCCCGGTTGCAGTCGATAGTGCCGTCATCGGTGTAAATCACGACCGCTACGTTTACCTGGTGGGCGGGCGGTCGAAGTCCGGGCCGATCAATCATGTTCAGGTTTACGACGCCGAGAAGAACACCTGGAGTCAGGGCACCCCGTTTCCTGGAACACCGGTGTTTGGCCACGCGGGTGGAGTGGCTGACGACGCCATCGTGTTTGTTGACGGTGCAAAAAAAACCGGTTCCGGGACTTCATACGTTGCCTCTGACGAGTGCTGGATCGGAAAAATTGACCACAAAGATCCCACTAAGGTCGCGTGGAGCAAACTGCCCCCGCATCCGGGAGGGGCACGCTTTGGCATCGTGTCGGGCGAGATCGGCCGCAGGATCTTCTTCTCCGGGGGCTCGGCCAGTCCCCACAACTTCAAAGGGCTTGATGCCGAGGGCAAACCCGTCGAGGTTTCGACAGTTACATTTGCCTTCGACGTCCATGGCAACCGTTGGGAAACAATCACGGAAGATACTTACGACGTGCGCAGCGATAGCCGCGGCATTGTGTCGACGCCGATTGGTCCAATGGTTGTGGGCGGTCTAGTGAAAAACACAGCGGTGACGGCGAGAGCGATGGTTTTGCCGAAACGATGAGTGCGCTCTCATGAGACGCCGATGGTACCTTCGTGATCTGGCATCGACAGGGCTGCGAAGCTAACCTGGTTCGAGAGCGAACATCACTCACACCTCCTGAGGAAGCGGCGGATGGGGACCTCCAACCATCCGCCGCTCGTTTTTTCCGGTACGGTCGGTCGGTCAGGCGTGCAATTTTTTGGCAGTTGCTGTGCCGCGGGGGGACCTGTGGCTCATCTGACTGGCGCTAAGGAAGAGCAATTTTAAGCCTCGCTAGTGCGCCTCTCTCCCTTGCCCACAAAAAAAGTGAGCCTCCTGAACATTTTTGACGTTGGCTCGGCATGCGGCTGCTGTGGGTGTCGAACGTCATCAATTTGATTCTCGACCCCTGCCTCATCTTCGGGTGCCAGCGCAATCCTGTTTAAACGAGGTGGGTGGAAGATACAAAAGATTTAAAGCGGGGAGAAAGACTGGGGCGGGAGGAACGGTATCGAACCGTCATCTCCGGGATGGAGCCCCGGCGCATTGCCGAAGTTATGCTACTCCCGCGTACTGGAATGGAATGAAGACAGAGGGACCAAGGTATTGCATGGCCGTTTTTCTGTCAATACTGAACGAGACCTGGTACTGTCCTAACAGTGCATCTTCTCGCTGACGCTTTATGAACCCTATAGAGTGGTTGAAAGCCATCTACGAAACCTTTGGGACGCCATATCCTAGGGCATCTCTGGTTGCGGTAGGTTTCTTGGGTGCAATTTGCTTCGTTGCTGTGTGGCAGTTTGCGGCTAAACAGGTTGCGAAAGATCATCAGGCATCAGGTGCTCCGGTTAGCGTGAGCGGATCAGCAACAACTTCAGGCAATAACAGCCCTGCGAACACAGGTAACGGAAACAACATTACATACGATCAATCTTCCAGCACTGAAAAGAAATCGAAGCCGCCAAAATGAAGGAGTAAGCCGTGAGATATAGCCTTATCCTGTCGCTGCTGCTTGCTGTACCTTGCTTGAGCCAAACGACCACGACAGGAGGGGCAGAAACGAAAGGGCCTTGTAGTCCTGCAGTCACGGGTAGCAACAACAATTTCGCAATTGAATGCGGAATTGGCAAGGAGCAAGGGCACAAGATGCTCGCCATCTTAAATAAGATTTTGGCGAACCAGCTCGATCCCGAGGCGGTTATGACGAAGCTGGATGAGATTCAGACTGGCGTCTCGTCCATTAAGGGCGAATTAGAAAGTAAGAAAGAGCAGGAGGAAGAAGCGGAGAGAAAGCGACGTACTGCACCGCTCTTGGCTGTGTCTCTTGTGCCGATTGCGGTAGGCAAGGTTAACTTGTGCATTAACTCTAAGAATTTGATTCCTTATGAGTTTCGATACTTTATCGTCGATTCTAAGAATACTGTACTTGGGGGATTCCCATTGTCGATGGAAACGGTTTATCCGACAAGCGGGAACGAGTTGTATTGCATTCCGAAGGATATTGACTTGACCTCAATTCCAGACCGTTACATTGAACTTCGATTTACGTTCAAATCTCTTTCCTATGACGAACTGCATTTGCCCGGGCATGGAGGGGAAGCCATCCTGAAGTACAAAATTGCACCGGATGGGAAATCCATAGTTTTGATTCCATAACCAGCAACGCACTGTTAGAACAGTACCCGAGATCTTACCGGGCTCGGGCCAGAACAAGCGTGACATCGTCGGGCTGCTCTTTGTCTCCAATCCAGTCATCGACGGCACTGGTAACAATCTGGCTGATCTGCGGCAGGGGTAGATGCCGATTCTCACGAACCAGATCGATCAGGCGCTGTTCCCCAAACTCGCCGAATTCGTTTTCGGGCTCGGTGACGCCATCGCTGTACGCCAGGAAGATCTCGCCAGGACGCATGTCGACTGCTTCCTCGTCGTAATTGATGTGATCGAACAGCCCGACCACGGTGCCGCCGGCCTCCAACCTGCGGATGCTGCCGTCCTCATTGATCAAAATTGGGGGTAGATGGCCACCGTTGCTGTAGTTCAGGCGATGCGAACGGCCATCGTAAATCCCAAGGAACAGGGTCGCATATTTCTCCGGCGGCGTGCTTTCGTAAAGTTGATGATTCAAAAGGCTCAGCAGGCCCGACGGGGAAATTTCGATCCCATCCGGCCAGGTCGCCATCATCCGGCCTGATCCTGCGACCGCGCCGACGGCTACCGGTTCCCGCATCTGCGGCAGGCTTTCGATGCTGTAGGCGCGAACGGCCGAGTGAATGGTCGCCATCAGTAGCGCCGCGGAGATTCCCTTGCCGCTAATGTCGCCGACAGCGAGGATTAGTCTGTGGGAACTCGCAGTGACGAAATCGTAGTAGTCTCCGCTGACCGTGCGTGCCGGGCGACAGAAGCCATGGACTTCCAGGGACTCAAGCTCGGAAACCTGACGTGGAAACAACTGCGCCTGCACTTCCTGGGCGATGACCAGCTCATTTTCGAGGCGCTGCTTTTCCTTCTGTTCCAGGATCAGTTTCTCGATCGAAGCCGTCATCGTGTTGAACGAGAGCGCCAGATCGGCGAGTTGGTCCTGCGACTTTACCGGGATGCGGTGGCTGAAGTCGCCGCGATCGACGTGGCGGGTCGCATCGTGCAGTTGCGCGACCGCAGCGGTGACGGTGCGAGTCATCCGCGTGCCGATAATGAGCGCGATGAGTTCGATAATCGCAAAGAAGACCGCAATCCCAACCAGGATGTAGGCCACGCCGCGCACAAATTCGCCAAGCGCCGCGAACAGGTGTCCGTACAGCACCGCGGGCCGGGTTGTGACCTGCAGCACTGCGCCGACACGCTCCTGCTCGCCGGTTTTCCAATCCATTACTGGGAGCGGCGTGCCAAACGTGATCTCACGATCAAAGCTGCTGGATGAAGTCGGCAGGGCGCCGACACTGAAGCTCGGATGGAGGACCTGCTGATCGGCAGGAACGGCCGTGTTTTGCTTTCCACTGCTGATCACGATTCCGTTTTTGTTTTTGTCCGAAGTCGCCGCGGCGGAGGAAAGTGCGCCAGGATTTGATTTTTCTTCCGCCTTGGCCGGTGCATCGATCAGGCTGATTCCCGCCGAGTAAAGAGTGATTTCGCCAAGATTAGCCGCGATTTTCCCTACCAGTTCTTTGTCAAACGGCTCGCTGGTCACCACCATCAGCTGCGCAGATCCGACTGGCATGGACGACGCGACCCGGAGGTGCAATTGGTCGTGCTCGCGCACAATGTCTCGAAATTTCCCCTTCACAAAGCCAGGCAGAGTAAGGCTTGCACCCTTAAATTCCTCACACAATGAAAGGGGCTTTCCCCCGTACCAGGCGCAAACCTCGCGCCGGCCCCATGCTGGATCGCGTTTTCGAAGTCCGGCCAGCGACTCGGCCGTGGGCTTGTCGCCGCGTTCCAACCGAGCTGCCAGTTCGTTGCTGACGGCGCTGTTGACCGCCTCAAGACTCCGCAGTTGAGAATTGATTTCGGAAGTCACTACGAATACGGCGAACTGTCCGGCAAGCCCGTAGAGCGTGATAATCCCCATCGCGAATAACAGGACGGCCGGGATCACTCCGATGAAGACATAGGTCACGATCAGGCGGTTGCGCAGCCGCCACAGGATTCGTCGTTTGACCCAGCGGAATCCAAGAATAAAAAACAGGACCGCTGCCAAAAAAGTGAGGAAACCGACCCAGCCACCGAGATGTTCTCCCCATGATGCAGCAAATAGGCTCAGTAGTTTCTGCAGGCCAAACAGCACGATAGCCAGGCTTGCCAGGTAGCAAGCCAATCGCGCCATGCGCCCTTGGGGCCACAGTTCGGCCTTCATCAGGCGAAGCCGCAATTCTGGATAGGACCATTGCATAAACGCTTGTCAGAAGTCAGGATTGTACAAGGCGGCCGATGGCCGATCTTACGGGATGAGCCCAAAACGAACCGGCTCGATTGTGGTCTCTTCGCCGATCAGATCTCAGGATACAGCTCGAAAAAAGCCTCCAGACTGGTGCGCAACTGCTTCTCGATATCTTCCTTGCTGCCCTCGAGTACGTGCATCGTCACGTGCGCTTCCCGGCCATTCTTGAGCTTCACAGGAGCCGACCCCACCTCCGCCACATCTTCGGAGGGCAGCAGCCTCATGCCGTAAACCAGAGTTAAGTTCGCCATAGGAGAATTCTACGCTGTCCAATAGCTCCGGCAAGGCGGCTGTCGGCAGAAAATTTATGATTCCGGGCATTCTCATTTAGAATTTCGCCGTGCCTAAATTCCCATGTTTGCCCTACCTGGTGTGTTTCATCGCGTTTGGGCTGGAAGCAGGAGTGTCACAGGACCAGCCTGCCCAGGCCGCTTCTCAGCCGCAAGTGAAAGTCAACGTGCTGAACGTTTGCACGCCTTCGGCCGAAGAGCAAAAGGAGATCGCCTCGGCGCTATCGCGCATTCCGAAGCAACCATTGTTCGGCAACGACTTTGAGGTTTCTCGTGGACGCTCCACCCTGGAAGAAATGCCTTCCACCTTTCTCCAGCCGGGAAAGAGCGCCCACGTCGCCGGGGAGCCGTCAGTAGCGAGCTACGTCCGCATCCGCCGCGAATTTTCGGTGCAGGCGCTGTTCGCCAGCGTGCAGTACTCGTTCAGTGACGATGGACAGAACATGGTAGAGACGCTGGTGCTGCACGTTCGCGATCCCAAGGATTTGATCCAGGTGTCGCTCGAAGACAGCGCTTCATCGGTGACGAGCCCAGAGGCCATGCTTACAGCGAACAGTCCCGCCAGCCGCATTCGTCTGGAACGCTTCGGTAAGTCTTCGGTGGCGCTGGCGCGTTGCACGGCGAGTGGCGACCAGCCGGCGCCGGACCAGAGCGCGTATGAGCCCCTGCTGCGCACTGCCTCAGACGTGTTGACAAATTATCGCGGGGTGCTTGGCGTGCGTTCTATCGTTCCGGATGAGTTAGCCAAGGTCCACGCCAGCTCGGGTTCCAAGGCTGCAGCACCGAAGTCCAAGACTGCCAACTCCGTGCCCCGGAAGCAGTAATCGACAGGCAGTTTCGTGTTTCCAGAGCGCTGTGCATCGAAATCTGAAGTCAGCCATCTAATTTGCGACGACCTAATCCATGAGCGAAACTCGAAACGTTGTGATCATCGGTTCCGGATGCTCCGGACACACAGCCGCTCTCTATACCGCGCGCGCTAACCTGAAACCCCTGGTGATCGAAGGTCACGAGCCTGGAGGCCAGCTCTCCCTCACCACCCTGGTGGAAAATTTCCCCGGATTCCCCGAGGGGATCCTCGGACCGCAGCTCATCGAAAACATGCGTAAGCAGGCGGAACGCTTCGGCGCCGAATATCGCATGGCGCATTTGACCAGCGCGGATTTAAGCCAGCGGCCGTTCCTGCTGCATGTTGGACACCAGCAGGTGCACGCGCAGACCCTCATCATCGCCAGTGGCGCCTCCGCCCGCTGGCTGGGCTTGCCGCACGAGCAGCAGTTGATAGGCCATGGTGTCTCCTCATGCGCCACTTGCGATGGCTTCTTTTTTTCCGGAAAGGAAATCGTTGTAGTCGGTGGCGGGGATTCCGCCATGGAGGAAGCGTTATTCCTGACCCGCTTCGCCACGAAAGTGACGATCATTCATCGGCGCGATGCCTTCCGCGCTTCGAAGATCATGCTGGATCGGGCACAGCATCACGAAAAAATCCAGTTCCTGCTCGATACCGTGGTCGAGGATGTTTACGACATCCACCACAAGGAAGTCACAGGCCTGAAGCTTCGCAACCTGAAGACGGGGAAGGTCTGGGATTTTCCAACCAGCGCGCTGTTTCTCGGCATCGGCCACGAGCCCAACGCCAAGATGTTCGCTGAACAACTCGATACCGATGCGGACGGCTACCTGAAGACCCACAACTACGTGTTTACCAAGGTGCACGGAGTGTACGCCTGCGGAGATGTGCAGGACCGGCGCTATCGCCAAGCCATCACCGCCGCAGGTTCCGGCTGCATGGCCGCGATGGAAGCAGAGAAATTTCTGGAAGAACGCGGCAAGTAACCCCTCGCAGTAATAACAGGAAAATACTAAACGCTGGCGGCAAGGTCTCGGGTAAGGGCTTATACCTTAGTGATCTTTCGGCTGCCAGCACGGGCAATTACACTCGTTCTCAAATGAAATCGCGAATGAGTCTGCTGCTGTTCGCTACGGCCCTGCTACTTGCTCCTATTTATTCTCAGACACAAGATACAAATCGACGTCGGCTTCTGGATCACGTGGCCCCAAGCTATCCGGCATTGGCTCGGACCATGGCCCTGGAAGGTGTGGTTAAGGTCGATACGCTGGTCGCTCCAGACGGCAGTGTGAAGTCCGTCGAAGTCAAGGGCGGACATCCGGTGTTGACGCAGGCCGCTCTGAACGCGGTTCGCCGTTGGAGATGGGAACCGGCAGTTCACGAGTCGCACGAAGTGGTGGAGATCAAGTTCTCGCCCGGGGAATGAAATTCTGCTCCCGTCTCGCGCTGGAGTGATCCTGGTACCTTGCTGCGCCTTTCATTTGTGATACAAAATCCTGTGACATTCATGAAGGTGCGCCGCAGCCCTCTTGCTCTTGCCCCGGGTTTATTCCTCCCGGAACCAATCCTCCCTCAACTGGCAGGTTATCCATGCTAAGGGCGTTCTTCGTTCACCTTTCCGAAAACCGTTCATTACGAAACTTTGCCGAGCAGTCTTCACTGGGCCGTCGCGTATCCGGCCGCTTCGTAGCCGGAGTGAAGATCGCCGATGCCGTCCGTGTCACTGAGACGGTGAATCGCAGTGGCATGAGCGTCAGCATCGACAACCTGGGTGAGAACGTCACGAATCCCGACGAAGCCCGCCACAGCGCTCAGCTTTATCATCAGATTCTGGAGGCGATCGCGGACAATCATTTAAATGCCAACATCAGCTTGAAGTTGACCCACATGGGCCTCGACGTGGACGAAGCATTGGCGCGCGAACTGGTCAGTGGTCTTGTGGCAAAGGCGGCTTCGATGAATCCGCCGGGATTTGTTCGCGTGGACATGGAAGGTTCTCCATATACCCAGCGCACGCTGGATTTCGTTCACGAACTGCACCGCATGCCGGGAAATGAGAATAGCGTGGGCACCGTGATCCAGGCCTACCTGAAGCGTTCAGAAGGCGATGTGGAGAAACTCCTGAGCGAGGGGATCCGTATTCGCCTATGCAAGGGTGCGTATAAAGAGCCAGCCAGCATTGCGTTTGAAAGCAAAGCCGATGTCGACGCAAACTACATCAAGCTGATGAAAACCTTGATGAAGAGCGGCATCTATCACGGCCTGGCGACGCATGATGAGAACATCATTCGCGAGGCACAGGCCTTCGCGACTCGTGAAAATATCCCCAGGGATGCGTTTGAGTTCCAGATGCTTTACGGAATTCGACGCGACCTGCAGCAGAGCCTGGTTCGCGAAGGATGGCACATGCGCGTCTATGTCCCATTTGGCAGCGAGTGGTATCCCTATTTCATGCGGCGGCTGGGCGAGCGTCCCGCGAACGTCTTCTTCATTGTAAGAAATATGCTGCGTTCATAGCCGGAAGTGGCCATCGGATAGCACCTCCGGGCCAATCCTTTGACAAAGCGCGTTTGATAGCATCAGCCCTGTGAGTTACACGGCTTCGCCCGAACTGATCGAACTGTTCTCTGTCTTCGCCGGCCCTGAAATCGAGGACGAAAGCATCGACCTTATCCGAGCCGCCCTTGTCATGGCGCGCAGCGAATATCCCAGCCTCGATGTTGAGTTTTACGCAGGCAGGGTCGACGAACTGGCTGGCCGTGTGGCGAGTTCAGCGGCTGACTTGACCGCGCCGAGCGTACTCTCTGCCGTGAACCACGTATTGTTCGAGGAAGTCAACCTCCGCGGAAACCGCGAAGACTATTACGACCCGCGCAATTC
>Ga0307478_10001914_pt1 | contig 17276 bp, 12 predicted proteins | sample atmos_gasesECM4C_2_FD_203713 | JGI IMG/M metagenome (GOLD analysis project Ga0307478, IMG submission 203713) | Hardwood forest soil microbial communities from Morgan-Monroe State Forest, Indiana, United States - atmos_gasesECM4C_05 | ecosystem: Environmental > Terrestrial > Soil > Temperate...
AAAGATAGGCGCGAATCCGAAGAGCGGCCCGCCCGGAGCGTAAGCCGTTGGATTTCTATCAAGTTGCTCGTTGGTGCCGACTCTGTAGGTACCGGCCTGCAGATCGCTGAAACGAAATTCTCCATCGGCCCAACTTCGAAATGTTTTTACCTGCTGCCAATGCTCCTGGCCTTCTCGAATTTCGCGGCGGTAGAGCACGACCTGAATACGCATGGCGCCTTCCGAGCCCGGAAGGTTCACATTACCGACAATCAGAGATTCTGGATCAAGTTCGATGACCATTTCTGTTTGGTTCGGATCGAGATGAGCAGGGTTGGTGTTGTTTTGCAGAAAACCGGGCTTGCGGGCGTTGAAGAAATTCGGTCTGGCGTTTTGGACCATGCGAAGCTGGCGGGCACGGAACACGCCGGCGTCGGGCGCGGCGGTTTGCTCTTCTTTTGGTTCGGGCACGAGAGGAGGAAACTTGAACTCGAAACGGCCACGGTCGTCGGTGAGCATTGCGTAGCGCTGGTCTGGCGATGCGACGAGGGCGCGGCTGATGGGCTCGCGTGTGAGGCGGTTGAGAACTTTACCGTGGACGGAAGAGGGACTATCGGTTTGGCCGCTGTCGCCCTGTATGATCTGCGCGTTTGCGGAAACCGAGAGGAGGGCCCAAATCAGGAAGCTTGCCGACGCAATGGAGCGCAGCCAGGAACCTGGGATTTCACGCACGAACACGAGCGCGCGATTGGCAGGGGCGGCCATGGGTTGTATCCTCGCCAATTATTACACGAACAAACTGAAATTCCTCGAAGGATTAGTTGCGGTGTCCTGGCGAGAGGCTGCCTCGATGCGAGCTCTCGGGACGAGAAAACTGACTGTTCAAGCGAGCGAATTGTGGATGCCGCCGCAGACGGCGGAGGTGACTTCGCGGGTGGTGGCTTTGCCGCCAAGATCGGGAGTGTGAAGGCCGGAGGCGGTGACGCGTTCGACGGCGCGCATCAATCGGAGGGCTGCGTCTTTTTCGCCGAGATGCTCGAGCATCATGCCGGCGGTCCAGAAGGCGCCGATGGGATTGGCGATGCCTTTACCGGTGATGTCGAAGGCGGCTCCATGGATGGGCTCGAACATGGAAGGGAAACGGCGTTCGGGGTCGAGGTTGGCGGTCGGGGCGATTCCGAGACTGCCGGCGAGGGCGGCGGCGAGATCGGAGAGGATGTCGGCGTGAAGATTTGTGGCGACGATAGTGTCGAGGCTCGCCGGCTTACCGACCATACGCGTGGTCATCGCGTCGACGAGCATTTTGTCCCATGTTACGTCCGGAAACTCGTTTGCCACTTCGGCGGCGATTTCGTCCCAAAGGACCATGCCGTGACGCTGAGCGTTGGACTTGGTGACGACCGTGAGTAGCTTGCGTGGCCGCTGCTGGGCAAGCCGGAACGCGAATCGCATGATGCGTGTTACGCCCCGGCGGGTGAAGATGGAAGTTTCCGTGGCGACTTCTTCGGAAAAACCGCGGTGGGCGCGGCCTCCCTGGCCGGCGTATTCGCCTTCGGTATTTTCGCGCACGATGGCCCAGTCAAGATCGGCTGGCTTGCAATCGCGCAGCGGAGATGAAAGGCCTTGCAGGATGCGCGTGGGGCGAAGATTCACGTACTGATCGAAACCCTGGCAAATCGCGAGGCGCAATCCCCAAAGCGTGACGTGGTCGGGGACATCGGGGGCACCGACAGCGCCAAAATAGATTGCGCTGAACGGCCGCAAGAGTTCGAGGCCGTTTTGCGGCATCATCGTCCCGTGTTTTTTGTAGTAGTCGGAGCCCCAGGGAAATGTTTCTACGTTCAGGCGAAAAGTGCCGACTTTTTGGGTGAGCACTTGCAAAACTTCGAGGCCTGCGGCAATCACTTCGGGGCCGATGCCATCCGCGGGGATGGCGGCAATGGAGTACTCTCGCATTTCAACTCCTGGAGCAGATTTGTTGACGTGAAGTCAATAAGAGCCCACGTTCCACCAGCGCCGCTTGCCACGAGCACGGTAATTCTAAGCGAAGAAGGCTGCGTTCCTTTTTTCTGAATACTGCGCGGCGCAAATATTGTGCCGCGAACAGCCAAAATGATGCAGGATACCTCCGCCGCCGATCTCTGCGTTCTTGTGAATCGAGGGAAGATGGACGTCACAGCGACGGACCCGGCAGTCGCCGAGCGCGCGCGCAAACGAATCGCGTGGCGGCTCCTTCCCTTTCTCTTTTTGCTTTATATCATCGCTTTCCTGGACCGCATGAATGTGGGCGCCGCGGCTTTGCAGATGCCGGGCGACCTGGGCTTCAATGACAAAGTGGTCGGCCTGGGAGCCGGGATGTTCTTCATCGGATACGTGGTGCTGGAAATTCCCGGCGCGTTGATCGCCGAACGATGGAGCGCGCGCCGCTGGATTGCCCGCATCATGATTTCCTGGGGAATCATAACCGCGCTCATGGCGTTTATCCACACCGCGCGGGAATTTTATCTGGTGCGTTTTCTTGTGGGCGCAGCAGAGGCGGGATTTTTCCCGGCGGTGATTGTTTACCTGTCGCACTGGTTCAGATACCAGGACCGCGCCAAGGCTATCGCCGTCTTTTACGCGGCAAGTCCGCTCTCCTACGTCGTGGGCTCTCCTCTAGCTGGTTTATTGCTGGGAATTACTTGGTTCGGATTGCGGGGATGGCGATGGCTATTCATATTGGAAGGAGTTCCCGCGGTCGTCTTCGGCGTGATCACGATTTTTTACCTGACCGACTGGCCGCGAGAAGCGAAGTGGCTCCTACCGGTCGAACGGGACTGGATTAACGGCCAGCTGGAGAATGAAAAACAGGCTAAGCGGAAGATCCGTTCTTACACCGTTTGGCAGGCATTTGCGCAACGGGACGTTATTCTGCTGACCTTGTGTTACTTCTGTGCGACGACAGGAGGTTATGGAGTCGCGTTTTGGCTGCCGAGCATTCTGAAGCGGCTTTCCGGACAGAGCGACATGCGGGTCACATTGTTCGCCGCGCTACCGTATCTTGGCGGCTTTTTGGTCCAACAACTGAACGGGTGGCATTCGGACCGGACCTTGGAGCGGCGTTGGCATGCAGCCGTTGCGATTTTCCTTTGCGGAGTTTCTCTGTTGCTAGCGGTGATTTATGGTTCGAGTCTCACGATCGCGGTCGCTCTGTTCTGCCTCGTGGGAGCAGGCTATTACTCATTCCATCCCTGTTTTTGGGCTGTCCCGACCGCGTTCTTGAGTGAATCCGCAGCGGCTGCGTCCATCGGAATGATTAATTCGGTGGGTAATCTTGGAGGATTTTTTGGGCCGATGATCATGGGATATCTGGTCAGCCGCACCCATTCATTCCGCGCGGGCCTGCTGTACTTGGTTGGGAGCTTGTGCCTTTCGGGAGTCTTGATGCTCGCTGTTGGCGCAGGAAAGCGTCCACTCCATCAGAGCAGTGAAGCAGCCCCAAGTTAGAAGTAAGAGCGGCCCATTTCCGAAGGCCGCCCCACACGTGCCCACGGATGACAAGATTCGGGGCAGAGATACGAATTAGATCTTCAATGGATTTCGGGTTCAGGGATTGGCGCGGTGCCTTCGAGGAAATCGAAGTCGCAGCCTTCGTGAGCTTGCTTGATGTGCTGCATGAAGAGTTTGCCGTAGCCGCGGGGATAGATGCTTTCTTTAGGGCGCCAGGCCGCGCGACGACGCGCGAGTTCATCTTCGCTTACGCGCATGTTCAATTGGCGGGCGGGGACGTCGAGTTCAATGATGTCACCTTCTTTAAGCAAAGCGAGTGGCCCTCCCACGAAGGATTCTGGCGAGACGTGAAGGACGCAGGCGCCGTAACTCGTGCCGCTCATACGGGCGTCCGAAATACGGACCATGTCGCGGACGCCGGCCTTTAGAAGTTTTTGCGGAAGCTGGAGATTTCCCCACTCGGGCATTCCGGGAGCGCCCTTTGGACCTGCGTTGCGCAGAACGAGAACGCTATTCGCGTCTACGTCGAGGGCCGGATCGTCGAGACGGGCGTTCATTTCGTCGAAGCTGTCAAAGACGACGACGCGGCCGGTGTGCTTGAGAAGCCTGGGTTCAGCAGCCGAGGCTTTAATGACTGCGCCGTTGGGAGCGAGATTGCCGTAGAGAATGGCTAGGCCGCCGGAAGTGAGGACGGGGTTGTCGAGAGTTCGGATGACATCTGGGTTGTAAATTTCGGCAGTGGCAATATTTTCGCCGATCGTTTTTCCGGTGATGGTCGGGCAGGTTAAATCCAAGTGGGGCGACATCGCTTTAAGCAGCGCAGGCAAACCACCTGCGTAATAGAAATCTTCCATCAGGTATTTGCCGCTCGGACGAATATTCGCGAGCATGGGCGTCTTCTTCGAAAATTGGTCGAAGCATTCGAGAGTAAGCTTTATTCCTGCGCGTCCTGCCATGGCTAGCAGGTGGATGACCGCGTTGGTCGAGCCGCCGAGGGCAAAGACAGCGGCAATCGTGTTGTTGAAGGAAGCCTCGCGCAAGATGTCGCGCGGCTTCAGGTCTTCCCAAACCATCTCCACGATGCGCCGGCCTGAACGATTGGCCATTTGGGGGTGATTCGCATCGACCGCGGGAATCGAGGTCGCGCCGGGGAGAGTGAAACCGAGCACTTCAGTCAGGCTGGTCATGGTGGATGCTGTGCCCATGGTCATGCAGGTTCCAGCAGATCGAGCGATTCCGTTTTCGATTTCGGTCCAGGCTTGCAGATCGATGTTGCCTGCGCGGCGCTCGGCCCAGTATTTCGAGACGTCGGAGCCACTGCCCAGGATTTGGCCGCGCCAGTTGCCGCGAAGCATCGGCCCTGCGGGAACATAGATCGCAGGGAGATTCATGCTTATGGCGCCCATCAAGAGCGCGGGGGTGGTCTTGTCGCAGCCGCCCATCAGGACGCAGCCATCGGCGGGATAGGAGCGCAAGAGTTCTTCAGTCTCCATCGCGAGGAGATTGCGATACATCATGGTTGTGGGCTTCTGAAAAGTTTCGCCGAGGGTGAATGCGGGCATTTCGACGGGGAAACCGCCGGCTTGCCATACACCGCGCTTGACGTCTTCCGCGCGCTGGCGAAGATGGCTGTGGCACGGATTGATGTCGCCCCAGGTGTTTATGATCGCGATCACGGGCTTTCCGGCGTAGTCCGCTTGCGTGCAACCCATGGAGGCGGCGCGAGAACGATGACCGAAAGAGCGGAGATCGTCGGGGCCATACCAGCGATAGCTTCTCAATGACTTAGAATCTTTTGGTGGCACAGAATTCCTTCCGAAGCTTTGGGATTCGATACAGACAACCGTAGAACTTTGGAATCGTTCGGTCAACTGCGAGTCATTTTTGCGAAGCCGTGTAGTTTAGGAGGACTCGATTTGCGGTGTCAAACTCTAAGCTTTAAAGACCGGATTTGATCTTTCGAAACTACGCTTGCCGGATACGGCACGGGCGGTTTGTGGTTTAATCTTTTGCGCTGTTGAAACGACAATGATGAAAAACGACACGATTCTGGTTCTGGTTAGCCAAGCTGAGCCGGCAGGGGCGCAGCTAGCCATGCTTACGAAAGCGCTCGCAAACGCAAAAATTGTCTTTTGCAACTCTACCGAAGTGTTTGAGCAAGAAGCCGTTCACGCCACCGTTCTCTTCAATTGGTCCGGCCAACTGGAGCTTTTTAAAAAGGTGTTTGCAATGTGCTCGAACTTGCGTTGGGTGCATTCGCGATCGGTGGGCCTCGAGAGAACGCTGTTTCCGGAACTGATCGAGAGTGCCGTGCCGCTCACTAACGGGGCTGGAGTGTTTAGCGCATCGTTGGGGGAGTTTACGCTTGGGGCGATTTTGTATTTCGCGAAAGATTTCCGGCGGATGATCCGGAACCAGATGGCGGGGGTGTGGGAGGCGTTCGACGTGGAATGGGCTTCGGGGAAGACGGTGGGAATTATTGGGTATGGGGACATTGGACGGGCGATTGCGGAGAGGGTGCGTGCGATGGGAATGAACGTGCTTGCGGTGAGGCGGCATGCTTTACCTTCGAAGACCACGGACCCGCTGGTTGCCGAGACTTATCCGCCGGAACGCCGGCTCGAAATGATTGCGCGCTGCGATTATGTGGTTGCGGCGGCACCACTGACTTCGGAAACGCGCGGAATGATTGGCAAGGCGGAGTTTGCAGCGATGAAACCGACAGCGGTGGTGATCAATGTCGGGCGCGGGCCGGTGATCAATGAGGAGGCGATGATTGACGCGCTTTCAAGCGGCCAGATTAAAGGCGCTGCTCTGGACGTCTTCGATCACGAGCCGCTGCCGGCGGGTCATCCGTTCTGCAAACTGGAGAATGTTTTGCTTTCTCCGCATTGCGCGGACCATACTCCGGATTGGCTGGACAACGCGATGAAATTTTTCATTGAGCAGTATGGAAGATTCCGGAGGGGCGAGGCGTTGCTCAATGTGGTGGATAAGAAATTGGGGTATTGAGCAGCTGGTTTAGCCGGAGCCAACAGCATCACATCAGGAGGTGCTCAATGGGCGAGCAGGGCGGGGCAAGCCCCGCCCCTACAAAGGATTCGCCGAGGTTGCTTGCGCGAGATCACTTTCCTATGTAACTGATGCGCCAGATGGATTTCGAGCCGTCATCGGTGACGAGGAGCGAGCCATCGGGAGCGACAGTTACGCCGACAGGGCGCCCCCAAACGTGGCCATTGTCCACGACGAAGCCCGTCATGAAATCTTCGTATTCGCCAGTGGCGTGCCCCGTTTGATGCAGTGGCACGCGAATGACTTCATAGCCTACGCGCACTGAGCGGTTCCAGGAACCATGCTCGGAAGCGAAAATATCGCCCTGGTATTCGGCCGGAAATTGTTTGCCGTTGTAAAAAGTCAGTTCGAGCGAGGCATTGTGCGGGTTGAGGATGACATCCGGTGTGATGACTTTGTCTTTTAGCTCGGGATGCTTGCCTTCGTGGCGCGGATCTTGATGGCCGCCCATGTACCACCAGGGCCAGCCGTAGAAGCCGCCTTCCTTGACGTGCGTGATGTAATCCGGAACGAGATTGTCGCCTAACGCATCGCGTTCGTTCACCGAACACCAAGGCTCGCCAGTCTTGGGATTGATGGCCAGGCCAACGCAATTGCGGATGCCGTAGGCGTAGACGCGCATCGAGGAACCATCGGGATTGAACTCGAGGACATCGGCACGATTCTTTTCAGCGGGGGTGGTGTCGGGGTCGTCGATATTCGAGGCCGAGCCTACGGAGACCAACATTTTCTTGCCGTCGGGAGTGAACTGAATGTCGCGGGTCCAGTGGCCGTTGCCGCTTGGGACATCGGCAATGTGTTCCGCGGGGCCGCTGGCCTTTAAATCTCCGTTCTTGTAAGGAAATCGCACAACCGAGTCCGTATTTCCAATATATATCCATTGCGGATCCGAGCCCGGCGGATAAAAGTTGATGCCGAAGGGACGGTTCAAACCGGTGGCAAAGGTCTCGGACTGCGCGGGCTTGCCCTCATCAGTGATTCCGCGAAAAACTCGAATGACCCCCGCGCGGCTTTCGGCCACGAAGAAATCGCCGTTTGGCGCGGTGCGAATGAGCCGCGGCTCATCGAGGTCCGCAGCATAGAGCTCGACTTTGAAGCCAGGAAGAACCTTCGGCCAGGCGTCCTTCGGGCGAGGCACGAGTTGCGGGCCATTGCCAGACGACGCCGTGGCGAGTGGAGCGGGCAGATCCTTTACAGTGATCTTGCGAATCTTGCCAGGCTCTTCAAAACGGTAATCGGTGAATGGTGGTTTGGGCGGAGGGGCTTTGGCAGCGGTTGCGACGGCTTCGTCGGCGGAAAGCGGCACGCGGGGAGAACCGGGTTTGAGGGTGCCGAGGACGCGGAGGTAGTTAACGATCTGCCATCGCTGCTCTTCCGGCAGACTCTCCCAGGAGGGCATGCCGTTGTTCACATCGCCCTTGGTGATGTACCAGAAGAGCTCGCCATCGCTGGCACTCTGGGCCTTGCCCGTGGCTAACGCCGGAATGTTTCCCGTGCCTTCTCCGTTTTGCCCATGACAAGCCCCGCAACGCTGAACATAGTCGGCCCTGGCGGAGACTGGGTGCTGGCCCTCGAAGGGATTCTTCTGCTGCTTAACGGATGGCGGGGCGTCGTGGAATGTAGGGGTCGTCGGGGTCTGAGCCGGGGATCGAACAATCAGAATAAGAGACATCAACGCGCTAGTTGCCAGTGAAGTTGTGATGGTGCGAGCGTTCGATTTCAAGATGTTCTTTACCTCCTAAGGCGTCCTTGGTTGAGTTGGCTTCCCGGCGAAAAGACCGATATGGCTGGAGAGCGAAGTTTGGCTCGATGAATGAGGGGAGACATTTTTCACGCATTGCGCCAGCTCGCGGTGCTTTTGGGCATGGCTATTTTGCCATGCTACTCGCAACTTGCACAAACGCATGCCCGAGTTGCTGCTGGTTCGTTTTTGTGAAAATGCCGCCGCCAGGAGGTGATGGGGAAGCAGGTTGAGGATCAATGACGTAAGCACAATGCAAATTCGGCGTGCAGTTCTACTTCGCGCTGGGATAGACTTGGATGCCGCTAGAATGCGGCGGGAACCGGGATTCGAGGAAACAACCAATTTGGCGAATTCGAGTTCCAAGAATCTAGTTTGACGGGCTAACGCACGAACGATTTCTGAGTCATTAGAGGTTATGGGCCCTAAATCCCCACACCGCGGCAAGCCCAATATCCTTCTTTTTCGTATCGCTTCGGTATTGCTAGTCGTGGCTATCCCCTTTCTTTTTATACATTTCCGGCAAGGACGGCCTTCGGCAGATCGGGCCGACTCTATCGTCAGAGTGGAGCGAAAGAACCTTTCGCAGACATTGCGTTTGAATGGAACGACGCAGGCTTCGCGGTCTTTTATTGTGCTGGCCCCGAAGCTGGAGGGAGCGCAGGTGGGCTCGATGGTCATTACGAAGCTAGTCCCTGCGGGGACACACGTCACAAAGGAAGACGTCCTGGTGGAATTCGATCCGCAGGCGCAGACGAAAGACTACCTCGATAAAAAGAGCACGTATGACAACCTTGTGAGCCAGGTGGCGCAGAAGCAGACGGATGAGGAGATCGCACGCGCCAAAGACGATACGGCGATGAAGCAGGCCGAGGATGAATTGAAGCGGGCGCAACTGGAGATTCAGAGAAACGAGGTTGTTTCGCGGATCGATGCCGAGAAGAATCAGGAAGCGGTGGATGAGGGGCAAGCGACGCTGAAACAGCTCAAGGAAACTTACCAGTTAAAGCGGACGGCGGCAGCGGCGGCGATAAAGATCCTTGAGATTCAGCGAGATCGCGCGAAGGAAGCGATGCGCTACGCATTGGCGAATGCGGCAAAGATGACGGTGCACTCGCCCATGGCCGGAGTTGTGGTTTACAACACCATCTGGCTTGGAGGGCGGATGGGCACAGTGCAGCAGGGAGACCAGGTGCGGCCCGGGGTGCCGTTTCTGCAGGTGGTCGATCCGTCCAGGATGGAAGTACGCATCGAGTTGAACCAAGTGGATCTGCTGAAAATTCTTCCGGGCCAGAAAGCGGTAATGCATCTAGATGCGTATCCGGGGCTGACACTTCCGGCGGTGCTCGATGAACTCTCACCACTCGGGCACACGGGACAGTTTACAGAAATGGTGCGGTCGTTCACCGCGCGTTTCCTGGTGCAAGGAAATGACCCAAGACTTTTGCCGGACCTTTCTGCGGCAATGGACCTGGATCTAGGTACGGAATCGAATGTGCTGGTGGTTCCGTACCAGAGTATTGGGACGGAATCGGGGCATTCGTTTGTGTGGCTGAAAAACGGAAGTGGTTTTGAGAAGCGCACGGTGAGAATAGGGCGGCGGAACGACCTGAACGCTGTGGTGGAATCCGGATTGGCAGAGGGAGATATGATCCGGCGGGACGCTAACGAAGATCCTGAAACAGCGGAGCGGCCATGAGCGGCGGAAGTCAGAAATCCAAAACCAGAAAGAAAGTGATCCTTGGCGCCGCCGTCCTGGTGATTGGCGGGCTGGTGTTTGGGGCCTTCAGGCTGGCGAATTCAGCGGTGAATTTCCCGATGGCGGATGTGAAGCGCAAGGAGTTCGTGGATTACCTGGAGATTAAGGGCGAGGTGAAAGCGATTCGCTCGGCGGTGATTGCGGCGCCTTACGGCGCTGGGGACTTGCAGATTTTGAGGCTCGTCGAGAACGCCACGAAAGTGAAGAAAGGAGATTTTTTGGTGGAGTTTGACGCGACCACAGTGAAGCAGAAGCTGGCGGAAGATCAGTCCGCGGTCAAATCCGCGGAAGCGGAGATTCAACAATCACGCGCGGCGGCGCGTTTGAAGGAAGAGCAGGATGTGACCGACGTAATGACCGCGAAATACGATACCGAGAAGGCGCGGATGGATGCGAGCAAACAGGAAATTCTTTCGGTGATTGAGGGCGAGCAAGCCAAACTGAAACTCGCGGATGCTGAGCAAAAACAAAAGGAGACCGAAGCCAAGCTGAAGGCAGATCGCGCGGCGGCGGTTTCCGATCTCGCCAGTAAGAAGCAAAAGCATGACCAGGCGGCCTTCCAAGTGGAGCTGGACCAGCGCGCGCTGGATTCCCTTACGTTGCGAGCTCCGCTTGATGGCGTTGTGGCACTGCAAAATCACTGGCAGCCGCAAGGCAGCCCCACGACCTTCAAACCGGGCGACCGAGCGTGGCCTGGCGCGGCGATCGCGGAGCTTCCTGACGGTTCGGCGCTGAAGATCTCGGCGCGCGTGGAAGAGGCCGAAAGAGGGCAGCTGAAATTGGGACAGACGGCCAGTGTGCGGCTGGATGCGCTTCCGGACCGGAATTTCGACGGGCATGTCGACACAATCAGTCCTACAGCCAGTTTGGACTTTGGCGCGGGATGGCCAGTGCCGCGAAATTTCGCGGTGGATCTGGGCTTGGCAGGGAGCGATGCGCGGCTCACGCCTGGAATGGGAGCGACGGTTCGCATTGCGGTGGATCGCGTTCCCGATGGAATTGTTATTCCAACGAGTGCTCTTTTCAGGAAGGCGGGACGAACCGTTGTGTATGTGCGGCGGGGATCAAAATTCGAGGAAACACCAGTGGAAGTGTCGAGGCAGAGCGGCGATGAGGCTTTGATTGCCAAGGGTTTGCAACCGGGCGAGCGGTTAGCCCTCAAGGATCCAACGCTTGCGAAATAGGAAATTCATGGTGAGCAAGCGAAGAACGCGTGCGGCGTCATTTCTCCTGGCACTGGCGCTGGGCGAGAGCAGCATTGCGTGCCGGCAGACCACGGTGATTGCCAGCGATGCGGAAATTCCAACCGCCACAGTGAAGGAAGTTGATTTGCAACTCAAAGTATTCACGAAGGGCGCGTTGCACACCGAACAATCGAGAGTCGTTTCGGCGCCGCCGATAGCTGGAGGCACGCTCCAGATCATTCAATTGGCTGCTGCTGGAGCGCAGGTGCGCGCCGGGGATGTGGTGCTGGAGTTTGACCCTAGCCAGCAAGAGTACAACCTGGCACAAAACCGCAGCGACCTCGCGCAAGCCGACCAGGAGATCGTGAAGGCGAAGGCAGATGCGGCGGTCCAGACGGCGGAAGACCAGACAGCGCTTTTGAAAGCAAAATACGCCGTGCGCAAAGCGGAACTTGAGGTCAGCAAGAATGAACTGTTGAGCCAGATCGATGCCCAGAAAAACGTTCTCGCGCTCGAAGAAGCTAAACGCGCCTTGACGCAGCTAGAACAAGACATCCGGTCGCACGGCGCGTCCAATGATGCGGCGCTGGCGATCAGCCAAGAGAAGCATCATAAGGCGCAGCTGGCGATGGATCAGGCGGAGCGAAACATAAAGAATATGCGGATAGCCTCTCCGATCGACGGGCTAATGGTCATCCACGGCAACCGCGATTCCACCGGAGGATTCTTCATGGATGGGATGACGCTGCCGGATTACCACGTCGGGGATCAGGTAAACCCAGGCAGTTCGATTGCGGAAGTGATCGACAGCTCTCGACTGGAGATTTCGGCTCAGGTCGGCGAAACGGATCGCACGAATCTCAAGACAGGACAGTCCGTGGATATAAAGGTGGATGCCCTGCCCGGCGAGTCCTTTACCGGGAAAGTGCGAACGGTTGGGGGAGCCACGGCTCGCGAATTCTGGGACGACAACGCGAAGCACAAATTCGACGTGGCCATCCAACTGGATCGCGCTGATCCGCGCTTGCGGCCGGGATTCGAGGCGCAATTGAGCATTCTTGGCGATCAACTTACGAAGGCCGTGTCGCTTCCAGCAGAAGCAGTGTTTGAGCACGACGGCAAGAAGATTGTGTATTGCGAGCGCGGGCGGGGATTCGAGATGCAAGAAGTGAAGGTGCGGGCGCTGAGCGAAGGACGGGCGATCCTCGAAGGAGTCCAGGTGGGAACGGTGGTCGCGCTGGTGAATCCTGACAAAAAACGCTCGGGGAAGCCCAAAGAAAGCGGCGGCGCAACTCCCAGCCTTGGTACGAGTTCCAACTAAAGCGAGTGTGGCGGCGATGAAACCTGGTTCGATGGCTCAGCCGAGATCCCTGGAGCAATGGCTGCCTGATCTTGCTTTCGGGTTGGAAAACCTGGCCAGCCATAAGTTGCGCTCCCTGCTGACCATGCTGGGAATGATTTTCGGTGTGGCGGCGGTGGTGGCGATGCTCTCGATTGGCGCGGGAGCGCAGCAGAAAGTGATGGCGTTCATCGAACAGCTGGGTGTGCGCAACCTGATTGTCGAAGCCAAAGAAGCGCGCAACGAACAGGAACTTCAGAAAGTGCGGAAAAACTCGCCGGGCCTGACGCTCAAGGAGTATCAGATCATCCGGCAGAATGTGTCGGACATCCAGGAAGCGACCCCGCGCAAGCGCTTCACGCCGACGAAAATCCTTCCGAAGCCTCAGCAGGACACGCCCGTCGTTTACGGCGTGGAGCCGAGCTATTTGGAAATTGGGCATTTGCGCGTGACGGAAGGAAGGTTCTTCGACGCTTCTGACAATGCGGCATCCGCGCCGGTGTGCGTTCTGGGTGCGGCGGCGAAAGACAGCTTGTTTGGCGCATCTCAGGCGGTTGGAGAGTATATAAAACTCAACGAAATGTGGTGCCATGTAATCGGGATCGCCGGGCCACAACTCGCTCCCGAATCCGACACGTCAGGGGTGCGCACGGAAGACATGAATAACCTGGTGTACGCGCCGCTGAATTCGGTGCTGTACCGGCTTGAGGATTCACAAAGCTGGCTCAAGGACGAAATCGACGGCATGTACCTGCACCTGGCATCGGTCGATACCAGCGTCACGGATGCGGAAGTGGTGCGCGGAATTCTTAACTCTTCGCATCACGATGCGGGCGACTTTAGCGTTATCGTGCCTGCCGAGCTGCTGGCGCAGCAGAAACGCACGGAGCAGCTTTTCAACACCGTGATGGTGGCCATAGCGTCGATTTCACTTCTAGTGGGCGGAATCGGAATCATGAACATCATGCTGGCAGCCATATTGGAGCGCACGCGCGAAATTGGCGTTCGCCGTGCGATTGGCGCGAGGCGCTCGGACATCGTTCGTCAATTTGTGATCGAAGCGACACTCATTTCTTTCGCAGGCGGCCTCTTGGGCGTGGTGTTTGGGTTCGCCATGTCACGGTTGATTGCCTGGCTTGCCGGATGGTCGACCGTGGTTACGATCAGTTCGATCCTCTTGGCTTTTTTGGTTTCCATCTCTGTGGGCCTGATATTCGGGATTTATCCGGCGGTGAAGGCCGCGCGGCTCGATCCCGTCGAGGCCATTCGGTACGAATAGTCTCTGCTGACGATCAGACGATGCGATGGGGGGTGATCGATGAGGGTGATGCGCTTTTTGTGTGTTGCGACCTTGCTGCTTGCGGGATGCGGAGCCTCGACGCCGGCTCAGAACGCTTCACCGTTGGAAACGGTGCTGGGTATAAGCGGAAGGCATAAGCCTGCCGCTCCGTTGCTTCCGCCGCAGGGTTTGCAGGATCACGTCGTCGACGGGAAACTTGTGCTTTCCTTGGACGACAGCATTCGCCTGGCCTTGTCCAACAACACGGACATCCATCTGGACCACTACCAGATTGAAACCGCGGAGGATAATCTTCGTCGTGTCTATGCACCGTTTGATCCGTTGCTGACCTCGAGTTTCAACGATCAACGGATCAAAACGCCAACCTCAACGCAACTCCAAGGGGCATCGATTCTCGACACTTTGAGCCAGTCGACGCAGATCGGCTATTCGCAAACATTTCAAACAGGCACAAATTTTCAAGGTTCGATCATTGCAGACAAGAATTCGACCAACAGTTCGTTCAACTTTCTGAACCCGTCCATCGCGACAACGCTGCAGTTCACGGTGACGCAGCCTCTTTTGCGAAACCGCGGAGTCTTTCCGAACCGCGCGCCGATATTGATCGCGCAGCGCAACCTGAAACAGGCTCGCGCGTCATTTCTTGGAGAAGTGAACGGCGTCATTCTCCAGGTGGTGAGCAATTACTGGAGTGTTGTGCTGGCGCGAGAAAATCTCACCGTGCAGCAAAAATCGCTGGATGAGGCGCAGAAGAGTTACGACCACGATAAGAAGGCGCTGAGCCTGGGGGCCCTGCCTCCTTTGGACATCTATCGCTCCGAATCGCAAGTTGCGTCACGGCGTGTTGGAGTGATTCAGGCAGAGTATGCAGTCAAGCAGGCTGAGGATCAGTTCCGCCAGAGCATCGCGGCGGACCTCGACCCAGCGACACGCGTGCTAGACCTTGAATTTACCGACCGGCCCGAGCCCTCCGGTGAACTGCCCAACGTAGATATTCCGACCGCTCTCGCACGCGCCATTGCGAACCGGCCGGAACTGGAGGCGGCGCATCAACAGCTCGCTATCGATGAACTGAGCGTTCGGCTTGCACACAATGGACTCAAGCCAGACCTCGAACTCTCTGGCTTCTATGCCGGGAACGGACTGGCCGGGAACGACCCTGCCGTTGGGAATACAGGACTCGGCAACACTCTGAGCCAGTCTTTTCGTTTTACCTTTCCGGCGTATGGCGCGGGTCTTTCGTTGACGTTGCCGGTGAGAAATCACAACGCAGAAGCTAATCTCGCCGACTCACTCGTGAGCCGCCGCCATGACCAATACCAAGAAAGAGAGACAAACCAGAGCATCTCGCTCGAAGTTACGACTGCCGTGCACTCGCTTGAGGCGGCCAAGCTCGGGATGGAGGCCGCCAAAGTAGCCGTGGATCTTGCGAAAGAAACGCTACATGCCGACGAACGAAAGTACGAATTGGGCACGGAACAAATCTTCTTTGTACTGGACGCGCAAACACAACTCGCCCAAGCGGAGCTGAACCTGATTCAATCTCAGGTAAATTTTCAACTGTCCGTCACACAGCTGGACCATGCGACTGGAGACCTGCTCGAGCATCACCACGTGCAGGTCGTGGAACCCTCAAAATAAGATTGCCGTTAGCGAGCGAAAATCTTGTACGTGATTCGACGCGGCTCGTACAAAGCAGGATATGTATGCGCGTGAAGTCCGCTGAGCTGAGCGACCCGACACATGGGTGGATTTTGGAGGCACGGGTGGGATTCGAACCCGTAGGCCCTATTGATAGCACGTAACTTATTGTATTTTCAGCACGCCAAAAACGCCAGAATGGGCAGATTTCACGGATTGAGGTACACCGCAGGTACACGGCGTTGCGAATTAAATCCAGACCGCAGCAGAAGGGCTCGCACGTCCATTACCTTCAATTCGCGCCGCAATGAAGCGGCTTCAGCGGGTCGCACCTTCACATGGTTTGCTTGACTTCGTGTTTTATCTCTGACTCGGCGTGACCACGCCGTGCGTGGTCGCGTAAGTCCTCGTACACATCAAGCATCACAAGGTCGGATTCGCCTTCAAATCCAAACCCTACTTCTTCAACTTCCGTTTTCTGTTTTTGTAGAGAGTCTCAAGCAAGTATTTGACCGACGCGCATTCCTGGATTACGGCTTCCAGCTTCGGGATCGTCGCGTTCAACTCATTTTCTTCGACAACCCCGTCCGCTAGAGTGGTTGCAATGCTCTCCAGCGCCGAACCCACGTCTTTCATGAGGTTGGAGATAACCAGAAACTCTTTCTCCGAAGTCACTTGAGGATCTGGGATCTTGAAAGCCACTCTTCCCGCCTGCGATTCGAGAACATCCAGTGCTTCAAAATTCTTCAAGAGAACGCATATCTTCGGCAGCAGTTCTGCGGGAACAGGGCGGTCCCCTCTGAGCCAATACATCAAGGAGCGATAATTCGTTCCTAGCTGCTGTGCCAGCAGCCGAGTGTCGTACTCGGCCCTTGCCTCTACAATCTGGCTCAGCACGTTGGGTAGCGTCTTTGCGGCCACAGTGTGTTCCTTTAGCGTGAGTCTGTCAGTTCACAAAAGGCATCATTTTGAACGGTGAAAGTGTGCATTGTAACTGAATTGCATGCTTTCCCTATAGGCGGTTTAATAGGGCCATCAAGATGAGGGAGACGGCCAGTTTATTAAATGCTATACGGCGACAATTTCCTTATTGAAAAAACATGCTGGCACAGTCTACGATGGCCGCGTATCTCGTATAAGACGCAAGGGTTTTCTTATCTATAGGATACAATACGGGCGGATAGTGGACTGATTTGGTACTGTAAATCCGGTCGTGCTGGGCCTCGGAATAGTGAATAGGTGTGCTTCACGGCAGCGCGAGCAGGACTAAAGAAGCAAGGATGTGACCCATGCCCTTCATGGACCTGATCAAGAAGGCCATTTTTGAAGAGGAACCGCTGGCCCAGCAGCCTACCAAGCCAGCTACCAGTTCGGGAACGGCGCGACCCTTAGAGCCAGCAGCTCCTTCATATGTCCCCATGGGTACGCGCGACAACCAGTTCTACACTCGGCTGGCCAAGCAGACGGACCTCTCTGCGGTTCCGGAGCTGGCCAAGATCGAAGCTTTTGCTGCGCCACTGGCCTCCGTCATCACGGATAAAGCATTGAGGTACAAGGCGGCCTTGGCCACAGCCCAATCGCAGGGTGGCTTGACGAAAGACGCGATCTTGAAAGGCTTTGACGCTTTACTGAATGTTCTGAATTCCTCGGCGAGCACGTTCAACAAGCAAACCGACGAAGTGTCACGAACGGAAGTCGATGCCAAGATTGCCCAGGTCAGCGATGTCAATGAAGCTATTCAGCAAAAACAGAAAGAGATCGCTGACCTCCAG
>Ga0307478_10001915_pt1 | contig 17275 bp, 14 predicted proteins | sample atmos_gasesECM4C_2_FD_203713 | JGI IMG/M metagenome (GOLD analysis project Ga0307478, IMG submission 203713) | Hardwood forest soil microbial communities from Morgan-Monroe State Forest, Indiana, United States - atmos_gasesECM4C_05 | ecosystem: Environmental > Terrestrial > Soil > Temperate...
CGTTGCCCGGCGACACGGTCTCGAATTGCGCGGTCTGAAGTTTGAGGTCACCAAGGAAATGTCCACCGATGTCCCGCGTCGCATTGTCCGCCTGACCACGCACCTTTGGATGCCATTTTCCACCAGCGCTGCGTCTGTCGGCTTGCTAGAACAGGCCGCACATGCTTGTCCTGTTCACCAGAGTCTTAATCCTTCGGTCGAAAAACCGGTCATTTTCCATTGGCCAGCATGACAAACCCTTCCCACGGAAACCCTCCAGTATCTGGTGTGCCGGAAGGCATTTCTGAGGAACTGTTTGCCGCCACCTGGGAAAAGCTTCCCTTTGGTCTCTGCCTCGTCGATGAGCGCGGCGCCATCATCGCGGTCAATCCTGCGTTCGCCGACCTTCTCGGTTACACCCGGGCCGAGCTTGTCGGCGCCATGTTCACCATGCTTTTCCCGCCCGAGGCCTCGGTGCAGGGCCTGGCGGCCCACGCGGCGTTCCTGGCCGGGGACAATACCGCGCTCAAGAGTTTCGGCGCAATCATCCACAAAAGCGGACGCGCGCTTTTTGCCCATACCACGGACGCGCGGCTGATGCTGGCGGGCCGCGCTTACCGCTTGTTCTCGCTGATCGACCTCGCGCGCGAAGCCCAGACGGAGCCGCAACTCCGCCAGCTCCAACGTGCCGAGAGTTTTGCCGCCATGGCCTCCGAGGTGGGCAACGATTTCAACAACCTTCTCTCCATCATCCTTGGTTACACCACATTTCTGCAGGATCCCGGGGTCGATTCCAGCCGCGCGGCCACCGCCATCGATGGCATCGAAAAAGCCGTCACTCGCGCGGCCAACCTCATCAAGCAGACGCTCTATCTCTCGCGCAAGATCGAGCCCACGTTCCAGCGCGCCCACCTTGACCTGCTCGTCGAAAACTTCTGCCAGATGATCGGCGACAGCTACGGCAAGCAGCTTACCCTGATTCGTTCCGCCGAGCCCGCGCTGCCTCCGGTGGCGGTTGATCTTTACCAAATCAACCACCTTTTGCTGAACCTGTGCCAGAAATCACGCGATCTCGCCGGCCCCGGCGGCCGACTTGAATTTGCGGTCTCGGCGGTGGCCGGAGCGGAGCTGAGCAAAAAATATCCCGACGCCCGCGAACCCAAATATGATCTTCTGCGCATTCGCCTGACTCCGCCCCAAAGCACCGACCAGGATACGCTTGAAACCTTCGATTCCGCCGCGCTGGGCCTGACCGAGCGCGTGCGCGACCTTTCCATCCTCGCCGTGCACAGCATCATGAGCGTCCATCGCGGCTGGCTCGATGTCAGCGCGCTCCCGGGAGAGCTCGTCTTTTCACTTTATTTTCCTGTTTCACCCGAGGTCGAGGCCGCACCGGCCGTGCCCGCGACCGCGGCGGCGGCGCCCGCGGCTCCGCGCTCGGAACGCGTCATCCTGTTGGTGGACGACGAGGAGACGCTGCTCCACGCCCTCAGTCATGTCCTCGAACGCAATGGTTGCCGCGTGTTCAAGGCGCGCGATGGCATCGAAGCCGTCGAGGTGTTCCGCCTGCGCCATGCGGAAATCGGGCTCGTCCTTTGCGACCTTGGCCTGCCGCGCATGAGCGGCTGGGAGGCGTTTATGAAAATGCGCGACCTCGTGCCGTCGGTTGACGCGATTTTCATGAGCGGCCATCTCGAGGAAAATCTCCAGGCGGAAATCATCAAGTCCGGTGCGCGCGGTTATTTGCAAAAACCCTTTGCGATCTCGGAAGTCCTGGCGGCGGTCAACCGCTTCTTCACGACCGGCAGCTGAGTATTGTTTGCCTGGATAGATGCAGGGTGGAAGAATCCCCGATCGTGTTTCCCCTTGTCATTCTTCGCTGCGCCCAAAATGACAAACCATGTTGGGTTTTGCGATGAGTTCTAAGGTCCGCCCACAAAGCGGTAGGTCGTGTTGAAGATAAGCTGGATCCTTTTGGAGACAAACACGCGCACCTTCAGTTTTCCCCGGGTGGCATCCTCCGGCACGGCGCGGCCCGTGATCAACCTCGTCTCGCCATCGGAGTTTTCCGCGTGGCCTTTGAACTGCACCGCTTCGCCGCGGGCCAGCCGCCGCAGATCGTCATCGCTGGCCTCGATGGTCATTCGCCCGTGCTCGCTCCAGAAAAAAAATGGGAAGACGGAAGCATGGTAGTTCGACCCATAACCGGCGCGTGTGCGCGTGAAGATGGGCGCGGTTAGCTTCACGTAACCGATGTAAATCGACGTTTTCACCGGCTCGACCACGGCTTGGTCGAAGCGCGCATCCCGCGGCGTTTCGCCGTGCAGCGCAATGGACGAAACGGCCAGGAAAAGCAGTGTGCTGAAACCGCGTGGCAACATTGGGTGCCGACTGTGCGCGCGGCGTCGCCGCAGGCAAGAAGCGATCTCACGCCATCTTTCGCGTTGCCCCGCGCGCTGCGGTGTCGATGCTTGGGGAGTGATTACAAATTGGAAAGCCTCGCCGTTCGCGTCGGGAAGCGGCAGCCGCAAGGCGCGGCAGAAGGCGGGTATCCTCGAAGAGGCTATCCCCTTCTGCCGGAATGCCGCGGCCGTCGCTCTATCGCGCGAACCCTTCCGCCTTCGCATAAAGCTACGGCGGACAATGTCGGGAACCCAGGCCTCCGAAGCCTTGGCGAAGGAGGCCGGGCTAACGCTGGACAAAAGCGCGGAGCGGCGTTGTCGTCGGGGGCCAAGGTCCTCCGGGCATTGGCTCCTCGACTCCGCCTTGCTCGGCGTTTTCCCAGCCGTGAGCGGTGCGGCTTTCGAATTTGTCATCACTCCCTAACCCATGGCCAAGAAAGTTCAAGCCACCTGGGGCGGCCGCTTTACCGCGGGCCCCGCCGAACTCATGCGGCAATTCAGCGAGTCCGTGTCCTTTGACCACCGCCTCGCATCGTTCGATATCGCCGGCAGCAAGGCCCACGCCGCCATGCTCGCGCACGTCGGTCTCCTCACCGACGCCGAGCGCGATGCCATCCACGCCGGGCTCGACAAAATCCTCCGTGAAATCGAGGCCGGCCGGTTTGCCTGGGACATCAAGCTCGAGGACGTGCACATGAACATCGAGCAGGCCCTCGCGAAGAGGGTGCCGGCCGCCGCCAAGCTGCACACGGCGCGCAGCCGCAACGACCAGGTCGCGACCGACATGCGCCTCTTCTTCAAGCACGCTTGCGCCGTGCTCGGCGAAAAGCTCCGTGTCGTCCAGCACGCGATCCTCGCCGTGGCCGAACGCGAACGCGGCGTGCTCATTCCCGGCTACACGCACCTCCAGCGCGCGCAGCCCGTTTATTTCGCGCACCATCTCTTTGCCTACCTGGAAATGTTCCAGCGCGATCGCGAGCGTCTGGCCGGCGTGGCCGCGCACGCCAATATCTGCCCGCTCGGCTCCGGCGCCATCGCCGGCACCACGCTGCCGATCGACCGCGAGTTTGTCGCGAAAGCGCTTGGCTTTGTCGATGCGCGCGGCCGGCCGCAGGTCACGCAAAATTCCATGGACGCCGTCAGCGACCGCGACGTTTTTGTCGAGTTCGCCACCGCCTGCGCGCTCGCCGGGGTGCATTTCTCGCGGCTGGCCGAGGACTTCATCCTCTGGAGCAGCACCGAGTTCAAATTCATCGAACTTTCCGACACTTTCTGCACCGGCTCCTCGCTCATGCCGCAGAAAAAAAATCCCGACTCACTGGAATTGGTCCGCGGTAAGGCCGCGCGCTTGCAGGGCAATCTCCACACCCTGCTCGTGCTCGTGAAAGGCCTGCCGCTCACCTACAACCGCGACCTGCAGGAGGACAAGCCGCCCGTCTTCGACAGCTTTGACCAAAGCGCCCTTTGCGCCGACGTGGTCGCCGGCGCCGTGGCCGGCCTCGCCGTGCATCGCGACCGCTGTGCCGCCGCCGTGGCCGATCCCGCGCTGCTGGCCACCGACCTCGCCGATTACCTCGTGCGCAAAGGCGTGCCGTTCCGCGAGGCGCACCATGCCGTCGGCGCGATCGTGCGCGTCGCCGAGCATAGCGCCGTCCGGATCGACCGGCTGGCGCTCGACGAAGTGCGCGCGGTGCACCCGGCCTTTGACCGGGACTGGGTCGAAGTTTTCGACCTGGGCCGGGCCATGGCCCGCCGCGCCGGCACCGGCATGCCCGGTCCCGCGCAGCTGAAAAAACAATTCGCGCGCTGGCGGAAAATCCTGAAGTGAACCGAAAATCTTCTCCTTAACCGCAGATGAACGCGGATGAATGCGGATACAGGTTGTTTAAATCGAAGGTGCCGAAGTAAAGTGCGAGATGCTTCTGTGACGAAAAATAATCTGCGTCCATCCGCGTTTATCTGCGGTTAAAAACCCTTCTAATCAGCGGTTCCGTCCTATGCCTATCCGCATTCTTCCCGACCGCGTGGCCAACCAGATCGCCGCTGGCGAGGTCATTGAGCGCCCGGCCGCGGTGGTGAAGGAGCTCGTCGAAAACGCCCTCGATGCCGGCGCCACGCGCATCGAGGTCGAATTTCGCGCCGGCGGCCGCGCGCTGATTTCCGTCGAGGACAACGGCCATGGCATGGTCCGCGACGACGCGCTGCTTTCGCTCGAGCGCCACGCGACCAGCAAAATCGCCGAGGCGGCCGATCTCGACCGCCTGGGCACCTACGGCTTTCGCGGCGAGGCGCTGCCGTCCATCGCCAGCGTCTCGCGCTTCACCCTGCAGACCCGCACGGCGGCCGACCAAGCCGGCACCGAAATCCTCGTGAACGGCGGCAAGTTTGTCCACGTGCGCGAGTGTGGCCGGCCGGCCGGCACGCGCATCGAGGTCGCGCAGCTTTTCAACTCCGTGCCCGCCCGCCGGAAATTTCTCAAGACCGACGCGACCGAGTCCGCCCACATCATCCAATGCGTGCGGCTCTACGCGCTGGCCAGCCCGCGCGTGTCGTTCACGCTGTCCGAGGACGGCCGCGCCATTTTCCGTTCGCCCGAGTGCGCCACGCTGGCCGAACGCGTGGCGGAGATTTTTGGCCGGCAAATCGCGGAAGGGCTGCTGCCGCTGTCCGCAAATGAGGCGGACATGCGATTGCACGGCCTGATCGGCCGGCCCGGCATTGGCCGTGCTACACGGCATGAGATGATCACGTTCGTCAATGCGCGCCCGGTGGACAGTCGCACGCTCAATTATGCGCTGATCGAAAGCTATCACGAATCGGTGCCCAAGGGCCGCTACCCTCTGGCGTTTGTTTTTTTTGAATGCGATCCCGCCGCGGTCGATGTCAATGTGCACCCGGCCAAGCGCGAGGTGCGTTTCCGCAGCGACACCGCGGTGCGCGGCTTTGTCATCCGGACGGTGCTTCAACATTTGCGTGATTTGGGCGTGGCCAGCGCGCCCGTGGCAGACCGGAGGAGCCCGGTGCCGGAAATTCTTGCGGCGGCGACCAGTCCCGTGGGCAGGGTGGGGGCCCCGTCGACGGCGGCCATGGCGGCCCTGCCGCGCCGCGAAACTCCGCTCGCGCCATCTTTTCCGCCGGCCGCGGCCCGGGTTTTGCCGGCGCCGCCGGTTGAAAGTCCCAGGCCAAGAATCGAAAATGTGCCGTGGCGCTTTCTCGGCCTCGCCCATGGCGCCTATGCCCTTTTTGAAACGGCCGCCGGCCTCGTGCTGCTCGACCGGCGCGCGGCGCATGAACGCGTGTGGTTCGAGCGCCTGCAGGCGCAGTTTCGCACCGGCTCGATCGCGAGCCAGCGGCTGCTCCTGCCCGTGCCGGTCGAGCTCGACCCCATTGCCACGGCACTGCTCCTTGACCGCCTGGAATTTCTGCACCGCCACGGCCTCGAGGTCGCCGCATTTGGCCGCAATTTCTTTCGCATCGAGGCCGTGCCGGACTGGCTCGAGCCGGCCGACGCGGAGCCGTTTTTGCGCGACCTGCTCGGCGCGCTGCGAGACGGCCGCCTGCAGGAAAAAAATCCCGATCTCGCGCGCGATGAATTTGCCCGGCTGGCGGTCGCGCGCGCCATCCGGCTGCCGGCCGTCGCCAACGAGGCCGAGTCGCTCGCGCTCGTCGCCCAGCTTTTTGCCACCCGCTCGCCGCTCACCAGCCCGGCCGGCCGGCCGACGTATGTCGAACTCAACCACGGCGAGCTGGCCCGCCGGTTCCAAAAATAACCACGGCCGCGGCTCGCCCGCCGGCCAAAAATTTGCTTCATTTCCACTCCCATGCCATCCGCCTCTTCCGAAAAAACGAAAAAATCCAGCCCGGCGGAAAAAACTGCGGCTGGCGCAGCGCCGGAGGCGTTGCCTGGTCGCCCGCACGTCGATTCGCCCACGGAAATCCTGCGCTCGCTTATCCTGCGCCACCTCATTTCCACGCTCGCGCGCGACACCAACACCGCCACGCCCCGCGACTGGTGGGTGGCCACGGCGCTGGCGGTGCGCGACCACATCCACGAGCGCATGATCGAGACCCAGGGCGTGCACAACGCGAATAATGTCCGCCGGGTTTACTACTTTTCACTCGAGTACCTCATGGGCCGGCTTTTCGGCAACAATCTCCTGGCCACCGGGCTGTTCGAGTCCGCGCGCGCCGCGCTGACCAGCCTCGGGCAGGATTTTGAGAATATTCGCGATTCCGAGGTGGACATGGGACTCGGCAACGGCGGCCTCGGCCGGCTCGCCGCGTGTTTCCTCGATTCGCTCGCGACGCTCGATTTTCCCGCGCTTGGCTACGGCATCCACTACGAGTTCGGCCTGTTCAAACAGGAGTTTGTCAACGGGTACCAGGTTGAACATCCCGACAACTGGATTCTCTTCGGCGATCCATGGGAAGTCGTCCGGCCGGAGTACACCCAGGAGGTCCATCTCTATGGCCGGGTCGAAAACATCTTTGACAACCGCGGCACCTACCACCCGCGCTGGGTGGACACAAAAAAAATCCTCGGCGTGCCGCATGACATTCCCATCGCTGGCTACGGCACGAAAACCGTCAATCTGCTGCGCCTCTGGGCCTCGAAGTCCACCGAGGAGTTTGACCTCACCATCTTCAACCGCGGCGGGTACGTCGAAGCCGTGCATGAAAAGGCCGTCGGGGAAACCATCTCGAAGGTTCTCTATCCCAACGACAGCACCGATAGCGGCAAGGAACTGCGCCTCGTTCAGCAGTATTTTTTCGTCGCATGTTCCCTGCGCGACATCATCCGCCGTCACCGCCGCAACCCGGCCAACTCCTGGGCCAATCTCGAGGAAAAGGTCGCCGTGCAGCTCAACGACACGCACCCCACGATCGCGATCGTCGAGCTCATGCGCATTCTGATGGACGAGCAAAACATGGAGTGGAATGCCGCGTGGACCATCGTCACGAAAATCTTTGCCTATACCAACCACACGCTCCTGCCCGAGGCGCTCGAGAAGTGGAGCGTGTCGCTCCTGGAGCGCGTGCTCCCGCGCCATCTCCAGATCATCTACGAGATCAACTCCCGGCTGCTCAGGCAGATCGAGCTCAAGTGGCCGACCGACGGCGGCGGCCGGAAGCGCGCCTGCTCGCTCATCGAGGAAGACGGAACGAAGAAGGTGCGCATGGCCCAGCTCGCCGTCGTCGGCTCGCACGCCGTCAACGGCGTCGCTGCGCTGCATACCCACCTGCTCAAGACCCGCCTCTTCCCCGAATTCAACGAACTCTATCCCGGCAAATTCCAGAACAAAACCAACGGCATCACCCCGCGCCGCTGGCTCCTGAAGAGCAATCCACGGCTCGCCGACCTCATCACCAAAAAAATCGGCGACGGCTGGCCGCGCGACCTGGACCAGCTCCGCCGCCTCGAAAAATTTGCCGATGACACCGGCTTTCAGCGCGAATTCATGGCGGCCAAGCGCGCCAACAAGGTCGACCTCGCCGCGGTCATCCAGCACGAGTGCAAGCTCACGGTTTCGCCGGATGCGCTCTTCGACGTGCAAATCAAGCGCCTGCACGAATACAAGCGCCAGCATCTCAACCTGCTGCATATCCTTGCGCTCTACCGGCGCCTCCTGCAAGACCCCGCGCTCGCCATCACCCCGCGCGTTTTTATTTTTGCCGCCAAGGCCGCGCCCGGGTACGACCTCGCCAAAAACATCATCCGCGCCATCAACCTCGTCGGCATGATTATAAATTCCGATGAACGCATCGGGGGGAAACTGAAAGTCGCCTTTCTGCCCAACTATCGCGTCTCCCTGGCCGAGAAAATCATCCCGGCCGCCGACCTCTCCGAGCAAATCTCCACCGCCGGCAAGGAAGCCTCCGGCACCGGCAACATGAAACTCGCCCTCAACGGCGCCCTCACCATCGGCACCCTCGACGGCGCCAACATCGAAATCCGCGAGGAAGTCGGCGACGAAAACATTTTTATCTTTGGGCTCACGTTGGAGGAGGTCGAGGCCCTGCGCGCCCGCGGCTACAATCCGCATGATTATTACAACCGCGACGAGGAACTGCGCGCCGTGGTTGACTGGATCGGGTCCAATTTCTTCGCGCCGCAGGAAGACCGGGCCTTCGCCCCCTTGCACAACAGCCTGCTGGACGGCGGCGATCCCTTCATGGTGCTGGCCGATTTCCGCTCCTACTGCGACTGCCAGGCCCGCGTCGATGCGGCCTACGGCAACAAGACCGCGTGGGCCCGCACGGCCATCCTCAACACCGCCCGCGTCGGCAAGTTTTCCAGCGACCGGACCATCCGCGAATACGCGCGCGACATCTGGGATCTTTCTGCGGTGCCGGTTTGACGCCGGCAGCGCATCTGCTTGCGTCAGGCGGCATGGCCGAAAATTCCAAAGTCACCAATCCCCCCGCGGCCCGGGCCTCGCGCCGGCAGGATTTTGCGCGCCGGGCGATCCTCTGGAGTTCGCTCGCCGTGTTCATCCCGGCGGTTGCGATTGCGAGCGTGTCGTTGCCGCTGGCGGTGGGCGTCATTTTCGGGGTGCACCTGTTTTTTCTCTTCGCCTCGCTTTGCCCCAACTCGCGCCTTTGCCTGCCGGTCGTCACGCGTTTCGACACGCGCGAGCGCGAGGTGTGGCTGACGTTCGATGATGGCCCCGACCCGCAGGAGACGCCGCGGGTGCTGGCGCTGCTCGCGCAACACCGCGTGCGCGCGACATTTTTCCTGATCGGGCGCCAGGCGGAAAAAAATCCCGGGCTGGTGCGAGGGATTCTGGCCGCCGGCCACGCCATCGCCAACCATACCTACACGCACCCGGCGGCGCTCTTTTGGGCCTACCCGCCTTCCTGCTTCGAGCGGGAGATCGACCGCTGCGCGGATGTCCTGGCGGCGGATGCGGGTGCGCCGCCACGGTATTTTCGCGGGCCGGTCGGCTGGCACCCGCCGTTGCTTTATCAGGTTTTGCGCCGGCGCGAACTGCAACCGGTCGGCTGGACGGCCCGCGGCCTGGATTGCGCGGATCGCAATCCCTCGCGCGTCGCCGGGCGGGTGCTGCGCCGGCTGCGGCCGGGGGCGATTTTCTTGCTGCATCCGGAACGCCGCAACCGCCGGGGCGAAAACCCCGGCCTGGCGGCGCTGGAAATCGTGCTGCGCGAGATCGACCGCGCCGGCTACCGCTGCGTCCTCCCGGAAATAACCTGATTTTTTCGGGCCATCCGGTGGATCTATTTGTCTGACCGATTGTACAATATGGCTTCCCATCTCAAAAGATTTGCTGGCATGCTGGCCGCGATCGAATTGCCATAGCCATGGCCCAACTTCCCCCCCTCCAGATGGCATCGAGCCCGACCGCATCCGGTTCCGAAGCGGCCACTCCGCGCAAGAAAACGCGTGCGAAGTGGTTGCTTGCCGGGAGCGCCTTGTTTGTGGTGCTGCTGGCCTCGGCGCTCCTTTTCCGGCGCGGCGGCGGTGAGATCACACCGGTGAGCACCGAAAAAGCGACGATCAAGACCATCACGCAGCTCGTGACGGCCACCGGAAAGATTTATCCGGAGATCGAGGTGAAAATATCCCCCGACACGGTTTTTGGCGAGATCGTGGCGCTGCCATTTAACAACGGCGATGCCGTTAAAAAGGGCGACCTGCTCGTAAAAATCAAACCCGACTATTATCAGGCTCAGGTCGAGCAGCAGGAAGCCGCGGTCAACGCGGCGCGCAGCGCCGCCGTGCTCAGCCAGGCCAAGCTCGAGAAAGCCGATCAGGATTGGGCGCAGTACCAGGATCTTTACCGGAGAAAACTCGCATCAGATTCCGACTACATGACCTACAAGACCAACCACGACGGTGCCGAGGCGGCCCACGCCTCCGCCCTCGCCAACGTGCAGGAAAATGAAGGCTTGCTCAGCCAGGTCCGCGACCAGCTTTCCAAGACCATCATTTATTCACCGATGGACGGCACCGTCAGTTCCCGCTCCTGCGAGGTGGGCGAGCGGGTCGTGGCCACCGGCCAGTTCAGCGGCACGGAAATCATGCGCGTGGCCGATCTCAGCAACATGGAGGCGCGCGTGGACGTGGACGAGAACGACATCGTCAATGTCAAGGTCGGGGACCATGCCTTCATTTCGATCGACGCGTATCCCGGCCGGAAAATCAACGGCAGCGTCAAGGAAATCGCCGCCACCGGCACCACCACCGGCAGCGGCACCCAGTCGGAAGTGACCAACTTTCAGGTCAAGATCCGCGTCACCGACCATGACGTCAAATTGCGTCCCGGCATGAGCACGACGGCCGATATCGAAACGCAGACGGTGGAAAACGCCGTCGTCGTGCCCATTCAAAGCGTGACCGTGCGCGATCTAGCCAGCGGCAAGTCGGCCGATCAGCTCAAGCAGGACCAAACCACGGGAGACAGCCAGGCTGGCGTGACCAACCTTCACGATCAGGTCCGCGCCAGTCGCGAGCACCTGCCTTATGTTGTTTTTATCAAGGAAGGAAACCGTGTTCGCTTGCAGAAAGTGGAGATCGGCATCTCGGACGACACTTATACGGAAATTAAGAGCGGAGTGAAGCCCGGCGATGAAGTTGTCTCCGGCAGCTACACCGCCATCAGTCGGACGCTCAAGGATGCCATGAAAGTGCGCATCGAGGCACCGGTGAAGAACAAGCAGTCGTAAGTCAACCGGCCGCGGCCAATCTTTCCCATGCTTGCCTCTGCCGCTTCCGCCGCCGCCGATGGGCCGCGCCTCACGCGCCCACCCGGGGCGCTTGTCATTGAGATCGCCGGCGTGACCAAGCTCTACAAAATGGGCGCGGAGATGATCCATGCGCTGCGCGGTGTCACGCTGCAAATCCGCCGCAACGAATACCTCGCCATCATGGGTCCGTCGGGCAGTGGCAAGAGCACGCTGATGAACCTGCTCGGCTGCCTCGATACGCCGACGGCCGGCCGCTATGAATTCAACGGGAAGGATGTCGCCGCCATGGGCGATGACGAGCTGGCCGAAATCCGCAATCGCGAGATCGGATTCGTCTTTCAGACCTTCAACCTTCTGCCGCGCTCTGATGCGTTGCACAACGTCGAGCTGCCGCTCATTTATGCCGGCCTGCCGCGGCCGGAGCGGCGGGAACGCGCTGTGCGCGCCCTCGAAGATGTCGGCCTGGGCCACCGCCTGCACCACAAACCCAGCGAGCTTTCCGGTGGCCAGTGCCAGCGCGTGGCCATCGCGCGGGCGCTCGTCAATCACCCTTCCCTCATCCTTGCCGACGAGCCCACCGGTAATCTCGACTCCAGGACGGGCGACGAAATCATGGCGCTTTTCGAGCAGCTTTATACCCTCGGCCACACGCTCATCGTCGTCACGCACGAGGAGGAGATTGCCCGCCACGCCCGCCGCATGGTCCGCCTGCACGACGGTCTCGTCGCCACCGACGCGACCGTGGAATGATTTTGGGTCCGCGCCATGCAACGGCTTTTCCACGAGCTCAACGAGTCCTTCCATATTGCGTTTGCGCAATTGCTCGCCAACAAGCTGCGCTCAATCCTGACCGCGATCGGCGTCATCATCGGCATCGTCGCGGTCACGCTGATGGGCGCTGCCATTCACGGCATCGACATCGGCTTCAACCGCAGCCTCTCAATGGTCGGGGACGACATTGTCTATGTGGACAAATGGCCTTGGGGCCCGGTGGCCGACTGGTGGGTCTACCGCAACCGTCCGGACATCCGCACCAACTACTCCGTCAAGCTCAATCGCATCATCGCGGCCACGCCAAACTCGCTGCTGGTCGTGGCTGTGCCCGCCGCCTCGTCAATTCAGGCCATCAAGGCTGGCGGCAACCAGGTCAGCAACGTTTTCGTCCTCGGCACCGATAGCGATTACGGGCGCATCATCGTGCCCGATTTTCGTGAAGGCCGGCTTTTCAACGAGACCGAGGCGGTCGGCGCGCGCCAGGTCTGCGTGCTTGGCTGCGACGTGGCCGATGCGCTTTTTCCCAACGGCTCCGCCATCGACCAGACCGTGATCGTTCACGACCAGCCCTTCAAGGTCATTGGCGTGCTGGCCAAACAGGGTAGTTTTCTGGGCATCTTCAGCTTCGATTCCCAGGCCATTCTCCCGCTCACCGCTTACGAGAAATTCTTTTCGGCCACTCAAAACGCCGAGATCCGCGTGAAGGTGGCGGACAAAACGCGGCTGGCCGGGGCCGAGGACGAGCTGACCGGCGACATGCGCCGGGTGCGGGGATTGCGGCCGGGCCAACGGGACGATTTTTCGATCAATGAACAGCAGGCCTTCAAGGCGCAGATCGATCCGGTGCGCAATGGCATCGCGCTGGCGGGGATCTTCATCACCGGCCTCTCGCTCTTCGTCGGCGCGATTGGCATCATGAACATCACGTTTGTCAGCGTGAAGGAGCGCACGCGCGAAATTGGCACGCGCAAGGCGCTGGGCGCGCGGCGGCGGACGATTCTGTTGCAGTTCCTAATCGAGGCCGTGTCGATCTGCCTGGTTGGCGGCGTGGCCGGCCTTTCGGCGGCCTACGGATTATTTTTAGCCATCGCGCATTGGAAACCGCAGCTGCCGGTCGAATTCTCGCCCGAACTGGTGCTGGTGGGAATAGCGGCGTCCGTCCTGACGGGCATTGTTTCCGGCTTCGCTCCCGCGTTGGGCGCGTCGCGCCTCGATCCGGTGGTGGCCCTGCGTTATGAATAAAACCCGCTAATCATGCCACTCACCGAGATTCTACGCCTCGCGTTTGCCGCGCTCGGGGTCAACCGGCTCCGCTCGATTCTCACCATGCTTGGCATCACGATTGGTGTATTCTCCGTCATTGGCGTGATGACGGCGGTTTCCGCATTGCGGGGCTCAATCGAGTCGGGGCTGAGCACACTTGGCGCGAACAATTTCCAATTCGGGAAATACCCGATGGGATTCGACCTGGGCGGCCGCAACCGCGAAAAATATGCCAATCGCCATGATATCACGCTCGGCCAGGCGCAACGCTACGCCGCCTTGATGGCGGAAACAGCCCCTTCCGTTTGTTTCAAGTGTTTCGATGGCAACGCGCGGGTTGCGTACGGCGGACGTCAGACCAATCCCAACATCAAATACGGCGGCACGGACGGAAATTTTCTCACCGCCAACCAATTTGACATCGACTACGGCCGGAACCTCTCGGCCGAGGATGTCGCTTTGGCGCGCCCTGTGGCCGTGGTGGGCAAGGACATCGAGAAAAAGCTTTTCCCGCAGGAGAGTCCGCTCGGCAAAACTTTCAGGGTCAACTCGCACAACTACACCGTCATTGGCGTATTGGCGGAAAAAGGCACCTCCTTCGGTGATACGCAGGACAGCATCGTCATCGTGCCCATCACGCGCTTTTTGCAGGACGACGGCTCGGCGCACCGCACGGTCAACATCGCCACGGAGGCGCCGTCGCATGAGCTCTACTACGCTACCCTCGACCAGGCGGTCGCGGCTCTGCGCATCGTGCGCGGTTTGCGGCCCGAGCAGGCCAACGATTTTGACATCTATTCGAACGATTCACTCATCTCGGCCTTTGCCAAGGTGGCGGACATTGTGGGCGCAGGCGCCTTCGTCATCAGCGGCATCGCTTTGCTGGCGGCGGGCGTGGGCATCATGAACATCATGCTGGTCAGCGTGACCGAGCGGACCAGGGAGATTGGCATCCGCAAAAGCATCGGCGCAAAAAAAAGAAATATTCTCACGCAGTTTTTGCTGGAATCGGTCGTGCTTTCGCTCGTCGGCGGTTGCGCTGGCATCCTCCTGGGTGTCGCGGTCGGGGACATTGTGGCATCGCGGCTGAAGGCGGATGCCATTTTCCCCGTCGGCTGGGCCGCGGCGGGCGTGCTCGTCTGCACCGCCATCGGCGTCGGCTTCGGGCTGTATCCGGCCTGGAAAGCGGCGTCGCTCGATCCGATCGAGGCGCTGCGCCACGAATAGGCGCCGCAGCTGACGTGAAGCCGCCGCGACACATTTAAGATTTCAGATCTGAAATTTAAGATTAAGATCTACGGCACTCAGTTCCAGGATTCCGGCGGATCGAAAACAAATCTGAAATCTGAAATTTCAAATCTTAATTTCAGAAGTGCCCGGCGATGGCGTGGTAAACCTGCTGCTCCTGCGCCAGGCCGCCGGAGAGACCGCAACGGATTCTCATGCTCGTGTAAGTGGTGAAATCTTTTAGCTCCACCGTGATCGACGTGTCGTGGGAATCGCGGGCGCTCAGCTCGACTTCGCCCGGCGTTTCCTTTTCGCCGACTTGCAGGTAGCCGAGGTCCTTGAAGGCTTTCGTCACGGCCTCGTGCACCCTTTTGAGCGATTGGCCGGGCTTCGCAATCAGGTAACCCAGTTTGTATTCGCCCACGACCGAGCCGTCATCGCTCAGTTGCACGGTGGTGCACGCGGTAAACAAGCCCAGCGCGAGCAACGCGGCGCCGGCGATCAGCAGTTTAGGGGAGGGGATCAACGAATGTATCGCTTTCATAATGACAGGGCAGACCATCGCTTCGGCCGTCAGTTCCACGTTGCGGCCTTTTAACTGACCCAAATACCCGCTGAAACTGGATCAACAAAAGGCTGCTTTTCAAGAAGAATCATTTTTCGCCGCGGCTGGCGCGGATGAGCGCCCGGAAGGACAAACCTTGGGTCTATTTGTGAACAGGTTGGGTCAGCACAACCCACCCAGGCGATCCCATCTATTTGGGCTTCCAGACGGCGATGTTCCAAGTCACCACGACGTAACCCAAAAAATGATGCGGGTGCGAATTCGTCCAGTAAATGGCCGGGTTGATCGAAAGGTCGGGGGTAAAATTATAAACCACGCCAAACGTCAGGGAATTGGCCGAGCCCGACTGGAAATCGGCGGCTAATGCGATCTTGTCCGAGAGCAGACGCTTATAACCAAGCAACAGCTCCGCTTCGCGGTTGGCATAGATGGTGCCGGCCACGAAGCGGTCTTTGTCCGTGTAGTAACCATATTCCAGCTCGGGTTGCGGATCGCCCCCGCGCGTGGACCAATTGAGGACGCCGACGCTCAGCAGGTGGCCCTCTTTTTGAACCAGGTTGAATTCCGTGCTGAAAAACCCCTCGTTGGGCTTCAGACCCTGGAACCACGCCGCCTCGAACCGCGGGGTAATGCCGAGCTCGAACTGAATTTCCTGGCTGTTGCCGATGGCAGGATGCTCGAGCTGGGCGCTGAGCCCGAGCACGCCCGTGGGCTGGATCTCCGGCGTGACGATCTGGTTGAGACCCACGATGGTCGCGTCCGCGGCCGGCGTGAGCCGAAGGGCCGTGAGGAAAAGCAGGGCAACGCCCGTTTTGAGCGAAAGAGCTGTCTTCATCAGAATACTGGCCATCGCACCGAAAAATCTAAATTATTACAACGTGAGAAGATTCATCATGTCCCTGGCCTTGCTCGGCGCGTGGCCGTCGACGGGCGCGCATGCCGCCCTCCCGCCGTTGCCGCTGATGAACGGCACTCTGGCGGGTGTCTTGCACCTCACGGCTTCCGCTCCGGAGCTGGCGTGGCGTCTGAAAGTCCGGCCGGCGAATGCCGGCGTGGTTGCCTCGGAGTTTTCCGTGGACGGCCAGGACGCGCATTTGGATGTGCTGGCGAGCCTGGATCCGGCGACCGGCGAAGGCACCTGGCGGATCGCGCAATGTCGCCTGGACCTGGCGTCGTGGTCCGCGGCATTGACGGAAAATATCCCGGCACTGGCCAACTGGCAGTTTCGCGGCACGCTCGCGGTCGAGGGCCGCGGGACGATCAAGCAGGGTATCTTCGACGGGACGGCCACGCTGGAGCTGGCCGACGGGGGAATGGACAATACGCAAAAAAAGAGCTCCTGCGATGGGCTGGCGTTGCGCATCACCCTCGCGGGTTTGCAGCCCTTGTGCACGGAGCCGGCCCAGGTGCTTTCGGTGCGCACGGCTGAATTTGGCGGCGTCGAATTACAGGATACGAAAATTTCCTTCGGCTTGACGCCCGACGGCCAGGTGCACGTGGGCTCCCTTGAAAGCACCGGCCTCGGCGGAAAATTTTCCGCCGAGCCTTTTACCTTCGCCCTCAAGCAACCTTCGATCACCTGGGTGGCCCGGGCCAGGGGCATCGATCTGGCGCAACTCAGGGACGTGGTGGATCCGGCCCAGCTGAAAATAAAGCAGGCCGCGGGTCACGTGAGCGGAAAACTCACCCTGCACCTCGACCACGGAAACCTGACGGTCGGGCAGAGCAATTTGTCTTTGACCAAAGGCGAACTGGCCCAGGTGGTTCTCCAGCCTTCGCCGGGATTATTCACCCGCGTCCTGTATCATAACAAAAATATTCGCAAAGCCTATCCAGGCTTCGCCCAGATCGAGCTCGGACAAATGCCGCTGGTCATGAAGACCTTTCGCATCAGATTTTATCCGGACGGAGAGCAGGGGAGCCGTACGATCTTGATTCAACTGGAGGGCGGCTCGACGGATCAAAAATTTGCCGCGCCCCTTGTCCTGGATGTGAACATTCATGGTCCGGTGCAGCAACTTCTTCACGGTGGCTACGCCCTGCGTCGCCAATTGCAGCAATGAGAAGTTGTTTGTCTTGGACGATCGACCGCCCTATTTTTGGGTCATGAAATGCCGCGTGTTTTTTTGCGCCGTTGCCTTGCCGCTGGCCGGCTGCGTGGATGTCAAACCCATCGAGGTCAAACCCATCCACGTCACCGTCGATGTGAATGTAAACGTGAAAGTGGACAAGTCTCTCGACAATTACTTTGACGATATCGACGAAAAATCCACCACGATTGCTCCCGACGCCAAGCCTGCGGTGCAACCCGCACCTGCGCCGGCCCCGGCGCCCGCCGTGCCATGAAGACGGCGCGGTT
>Ga0307478_10001916_pt1 | contig 17274 bp, 13 predicted proteins | sample atmos_gasesECM4C_2_FD_203713 | JGI IMG/M metagenome (GOLD analysis project Ga0307478, IMG submission 203713) | Hardwood forest soil microbial communities from Morgan-Monroe State Forest, Indiana, United States - atmos_gasesECM4C_05 | ecosystem: Environmental > Terrestrial > Soil > Temperate...
ATCGAGGGGGAGGGGTCTATCTCCGGCAACAGCAAATTCCCGAAAACGGACCGAACTGCATCGCCCGGCGAGGCGTAACATCAAATAGCTGAGAGTCAATTATGGGAAACACTTTCAAGACCGCGTTCCTTCTGACTGCGCTAACGCTGCTGCTGATGTTCTTCGGCCGTTACTTTGGCGGCCAGAATGGCATGTTGCTCGCGCTGGTCTTTGCCGCCGTGATGAACTTCGTCGCCTACTTCTTCTCCGACAAGATCGCGCTGTCGATGTACCGTGCCCAGCCGGTCACGCGCGAGCAACTCCCGCGCGCCTACGAGATCGTCGAGCGCCTGACCCAGAAGATCGGCATCCCCATGCCGAAGATTTATGTCATCCCCACCGAGTCGCCCAACGCCTTTGCCACGGGACGCAACCCCAGCCACGCCTCGGTAGCCGTGACCCATGGGATCCTGGGTTTACTGAATGACGAAGAACTCGAAGGCGTGCTGGCCCACGAACTAGGACACGTAAACAACCGCGACATCCTCATCAGTTCCGTAGCCGCAACCATAGCCGGCGCGATCACCATGCTCGCCAGCATGGGCCGTTTCGCCATGATCTTCGGCGGAGGCGGCGGACGCGACCGCCGCGGCGGAGGTCTCTCGGCTCTATTCATGCTGATCGTGGCCCCGATCGCGGCCAGCCTGATTCAGCTCGCCGTGTCGCGCTCGCGCGAGTATCAAGCCGATGCCACCGGCGCCCACTTCACCGGCAATCCTTATGCCCTGGCCAGCGCCTTGCAAAAGCTCGACGCCTACTCGCGCCGCGTGCCCATGCAGGCCACGCCCTCGACGGCCCATCTGTTCATCATCCAACCGTTGCTCGGCATGAATTTCGGCAATCTTTTCTCGACGCACCCGCCGATCGCCAAGCGCATCGAGCGCCTGACCGGACGCCCCGCGGAATTTATGCAGTAAAACAGCTGAGCTGCTAGCTTGAATCGTCGCAAGCTTTGCTCAACACGTGCGTTCTCAAAGAGACGAGTGGAGAGTAGCTAGCAGCTATCTCACAAAATGGTTTTGGGAAGGGCACGACTTCAGTCGTGCCGTACAGAAGCAATAAAGACGCCGGCTTTAGCCGCTGAGGAAACTCGACGTCTTATTTTTTCGGATCGTTAAGAGAAGACCGAATAACGTCTAGCAGCTAGAAGCTGAAGTCCAGTGACATCAGTAACTCGTCTGCTTGTAATCCAGCTAGTAAAATTCATATCAATGTCCCCAGAGACCGCAATCGCCGTATCCCACAAGGCCGCCGAACTGGAAAAAGCGCTGCGTCGCATAATTCGCGGCAAGGACGACGTCGTCCGGCAAGCCCTGGTCAGCATTTTCGCCCGCGGACACTTGCTGATCGAAGGCGTCCCGGGCGTCGGCAAGACCACGCTCGGACAAGCCCTCGCCCGCGCCATCGATTGCACCTTCCAGCGAGTGCAGTTCACCAGCGACATGCTGCCTTCCGATGTGCTCGGAATCTCGGTGTACTCGTCTTTGGAACAAGAGTTCGAGTTCAAGCGCGGCCCCGTTTTCACCAACGTTCTGCTGGCCGACGAAATCAACCGAACGACACCGAAGACGCAGTCGGCGCTGCTCGAAGCCATGAACGAAGGCCAGGTCACAGTCGACGCGCATTCCTACGAATTGCCGCAGCCGTTTCTGGTGATCGCCACGCAGAATCCCGTCGAGCATCACGGAACCTATCCTCTGCCCGAGTCGCAGCTCGACCGATTCTTGATGCGGGTGAGAATGGGCTATCCCGAGGCTGCAGCCGAACGCGAGATTCTCCGCTCCGAAGCCGGCGCAGGAGTTCTGCAGGATATGCATCCCGTGCTCACCGGGGCTGACGTGCTCGAAATGCAGGAAGCCGTCAAGCGCATTCGCGTCGATGAGTCGCTGGTGACCTACGCTCTCGAAATCGTTCGCCGCACGCGCGAGTCGGAATTTCTGTCGCTCGGGGTCTCGCCGCGCGGAGCGCAGGCGCTGTACCGCGCTGCACAAGCCATGGCGTTCCTCAGCGGCCGCACTTTCTGCACCCCCGAAGACTTCAAGCCGCTCGCCGTTCCCGTCTTCGCCCACCGCGTTGTGGTCAACGGAGGTTACGCCTCGACCCTGAAAAAATCCGAGCAGGCCGATCAGGTGCTCCGCGAGATCGTCGAGAACGTAGCTGTGCCGGTGTAGAGGAGCAGTTCTCAGTTCTCGGAACTCCGTACTTGGGAACTCGGTACTTTCCTGCAAGGTTATAATTCTCTCCTCATGTCTTTCTTGCGTTTCCTCATGCTGCTATCTCTGGTCGTCTGGATCGGCGGGCTCATCTTCTTCGCTTTCGTGCTCGCGCCCACGGCATTCTCGGTTTTGCCCACGACTCATCTTGCCGGCAACGTGGTCGGGCGCGCTCTGAGTAAACTGCACTGGATCGCTATCTTTTCTGGAATCGTCTACCTGATCAGTTCACTGCTCTACAACCGTCTCGCCGACGGCGCGGCGCATGTGTTCGCTGCGCGCCATGTCCTTCTTTGTGCCATGCTGGCGCTCACCTTGATCTCGCAGTTCGGCATCATTCCCCGCATGGACGTTTTGCGGGTATCGTTGGGTAAAGTGAGTTCCGCTCCGATCGACAACCCCCAGCGCATTCAGTTCGACGCGCTCCATGTGTGGTCGGCGCGTGTGGAAGGGACCGTGTTGCTGCTGGGATTGGTGGTCATCTATTTGACTGCACGCAGCTTCTAAGCTCTTAACCTCGGGGTGAACCTTTTCGTCCCGGTTGGGCGATATCCCGTTCTTCATTTATCCTGAGACGTCGTCCGACCGTCGCTAGAATCACAGTGCGCATCCCGAGAAGCAGTAATCGAACGCGGTGGTGGAAACTCCTCTTGAAGCCGCTGATGGCGCTGGCGTGCATGGGGTTCTTCGCTTCGGTCAGAATGACAGAGTAGGAAAACATGAAAACCGGCATTATCGGCCTGCCTCAGGTGGGCAAGACATCGCTGTTTCGGATTCTGACCAAGGCGCATCTTTCGGATCAGGCGCGGGCCAATCCGCGCGAGGCGCACATTGGCGTCGCCAAAGTTCCGGACGACCGGCTCGACCGGCTGGCCGCGCTTTACAACCCGAAGAAACTCACACATACATCAGTCGAGTATGTAGACGTCGGCGCCATCGGCCAGGAAGCACTGAAAGACAGTGCCTACGCCGCGCATCTGCGCAACGTGGACGCCCTCGCACACGTTGTGCGAGTATTCGACGATCCCGCGGTTCCGCTCGTGGGCGAGATCGATCCGCTGCGCGATATCAAGAATGTGGAATTCGATCTGCTGGTGAACGATCTTGGCCAGATCGAAAAACGGCTGGAGCGGCTGGAAAAAGATCTCAAGAAGATGAAAACGCCAGAGCTTGAAAAAGAATTCGAGCTGCTGAAACGCGCCAAGGCACAGGTGGAATCCGACAAACCGCTGCGCGAGATGACAATGACTGCCGAAGACAAGAAGCGGATCAAGGGCTTCATGTTCCTCAGCGAGAAGCCGATTTTCTACGTGCTCAACATCGGTGAGTCTACCGAACTGGGCAAGGAGTTGGACGAAGCGGTGAGCAAATACAAGCTTACCGAAATTGCCGCGCGGCCGAATGCCGCCGCAACCGCAATCTGCGGCAAGGTTGAAGCCGAACTCGCTGAGATGAGCGATGCCGACGCCGCGGAATTTCTTTCGAGCTACGGGCTAACAGAAAGCGGCCTGGTGCGGCTGATTCGCACGACTTACAAATTGCTCGGCCTGATTTCATTCTTTACCGCAGGTGAAGACGAGTGCCGCGCCTGGCAGGTTCCGGCGAATTCGCGCGCGCAGGATGCAGCCGGAGCGATTCACTCCGATCTGGAAAAACATTTCATCCGCGCAGAAACCATTCGCTGGGATCAACTCCTCGAAGCGGGCTCCGAAGCTAACGCCCGCGCCAAAGGCACGCTGCGCTTGGAAGGCAAGGACTACATCGTGCAAGATGGCGACGTTATGCACATTCGGCACAGTGGTTGAGTACCCAGTACCTAGTACCCAGTAAGAGCAGCTTGCAGTCCCGACTTGGGACGAGAGAATCAAAGTCAGAACGTCTAGTGCTGAGTTCGAGGTTTGTGCCTGTAAGCTGAGTAACAATGGCACAGCATTATAAAGACCTGATCGCTTGGCAGAAATCGATGGACTTGGCGAACGCCATCTATGATGCAACTGAGGCTTTTCCGAAGAGGGAAACTTGCAGTTTGACCGATCAGATGCGGCGCGCAGCAGTCTCGATCCCGAGTAGCGTTGCGGAAGGGCAAGCGCATTTCAGTCGTCGCGAGTTTCGACGCCTTCTTCGCCATTCGAGTGGATCCCTAGCAGAACTCGAAACTCAGATACTCATTGCCCAACGAAGAAGTTATCTTACTGAATCGCAGGCAGCAGAACTTCTTAAACGTACGCACGAAGTGGGCCGAATCCTGGGCGGCCTCCTCAATTCCCTCAAAGAGCGAATCCCCGCCGCGTGAGGAAGATTTGACTGGGTACCGGGTACTGGGTACTGTCATACTTCATGCATCCGATTGCTACCAGCATCCTTCTCGGCCTAACCGCTGCCGCCGCCAACGTTTTCGGGGGGGCGATTATTGTGCAGCGCAGTTGGGAGCGCCGCTACCTCCGCTATTTCGTTGCCCTGGGCGCGGGATTCATGCTGGCTACCGCTTTGGTCGAGATGGTCCCGGAGAGCCTGGAATTGCGGGGACGCAGCGCCGCCTATTTGATCCTGCTCGGCTACCTTCTCATTCATTTCTTCGAGCATACGGTTACGCCCCACTTCCACTTCGGCGAAGAGACGCACAGAGACGAGTTCATGCATTCGCACAAGAGTTACTCGGTTCTGCTCGGCCTGATCATCCATACTTTTTTTGACGGCATCGCCATCGCCTCAGGATTTCTGGTTTCAAACGCTCTGGGCTGGATCATCTTTTTCGCCGTCTTCCTGCACAAGATTCCCGAAGGCTTCACAGTGAGTTCAGTGATGCTGGCGAGCGGACGCAGCCGGGGCACGGCTTGGGGTGCGTCGGCGATTCTGGGCGCGGCAACGCTGGCCGGGGTCCTGACGATGGCGGTCTTCCGCCAGCATGTGGACGCGGGACTGCCGCTCGCAGCGGGGGTTACGATCTATGTGGCGGCTTCGGATTTAGTTCCCGAGGTCAACAAGGAACCGGGGCCGAGAATGGCTTTACTGGTTTTCGTCGGAGCGGGCGTCGTGTTCGTGCTGGACGCGTTATTTCATGTGCACTAAATCAGTCGCCAGTACCTAGTACCCAGTAAAACCGAGCCTGGATACTGGGTACTAGGTACTTCGTTCTCGCTAGTCCACCGTGTGCTTGGCGGTGTAGCCGTCGCGGGATACGACATCGATCTTCTGATCCTTGCCCTTCTGGTCTTTTACCTTCAGCGGGGCGCCGTCGGGCGCGAGCACCTCGACCTTCAGCTTGCGGTAGGTACCGTCCAGCTTGTTGTTGGTGGGGTGATAAGACAGCGAATACTGATGGCGGATGTTGTCGCCAATATCCTGAAAGTCCTCTCCATACTCTGCCTCAAAGCGTGGAAAGTAGGCGCGGCCGCCGGTTATGGCCGCGAAGGTTCTCATTTCATTATCGGCCTGCAGGTAATCCAGCTCGCTGGCGTGAATGCCCGCGCCGCGGTTCCCGGCACGACCCATGATCCGAGCGATTTGTCCCACGCTGATGGGGAAGATAGTCACGTCCTTCGTATCCTTGACCTTCTTGGTGATCTTATCGAGCGTGAGTTTACTGAAGCTGTCGAATCCCGTGGTAATCAGAATGATGTACTTCTTGCCTTCGACCCGGTCCAGGCGATCCAGGGTGTCATACAAGGCGTCAAACAAATTGGTCTCGGAGAATCCTGGCATCCGCATCTGGTTCAGCGCCCCGTAGACGGCCTTCTTGTCCTGGGTGAAATCCACCAGAATGTGGGGCTGCATGTCGTAATAGGAGACCGCAATCCAGTCGTCTTTCGTGAGCGTGTTGGCAAAGGCGTAGGAAGCCTGTAGCGCGTTAATTATGAAACTGTAGCGAGTGGATGCGAACTCCACCAGCAGCACGGCTGTGATTGGAGCTTTCGATACGTTGAAGCTGGAGATCTGCTGCTGGGCTCCATCTTCAAACAGGCGGAAGTTGTCTTTCTTCAAGCCGGGGACAAACTGACCGCTTTTGGTCGTGACCATCACATCCACATTGACCAGGGGCACGTTGACTTTGATGGAATAGTCAGGCATGCCTTCGGTTTTAGCGGGCGAAACGGGCGGCGGAGGTGGTGGGGGGGCTTCGGGATTCTTCTTCGGGATGGAGTAGGGACCGACGTCGCCGGTGGGCCCACCGGCTTCCGCCGGAACTTCTTGCTTGGGTTTGCTGCCGTTTTGCGTGTTGTCTTGCGGCGGCGCCTGCGACTGATCCTGGGCAGACGCCGGAGTGATGCCGAAAAGCAGGACCAGCGAGGCCGCTGGGGCCAGCATCAGCCGGATTGAATCTTGGAAACGCGAGCGTTGGTTTGTAATCAGCCTCTCGAAAAACATACGAAACCCCTGGGAGATAATGGCTCTTTGGGAGCGAAATACCTTGTGCTAGTATAGACGCACGGATTCGCGATTGGGATGTTTTGCCCGGCTCCCAGTATTCCCCTCCTGGCAACGACTTACAATCTGGCGGAGTCTAATACTGAGTAAGGCGGGGCTGGCACAAGTCCTTCCGGGCGTCGTTCATGAGAAAACTAGCTTTGTTCGTTGCTGTCGTATCCCTGTCTTTTTCCTCTTCTGCGCGTGCTCAAACCAGTTCGGCGCAAACCGCGCAAAATCCTCAAATCATTGCTGTTAGCCAGATTCACGCCGGCATGCGCGGGGTCGCCTACACCGTGTTTGAAGGCGTGAAGCCCGAGGCCATGGAAGTGGAAGTGCTGGGCGTGCTGCGCAACGTCAATGGTCCCAAGGGCGACATTATTCTCGTCCGGCTGCACGGGCAGAAGGTGGAATACACGGGCGTGGTAGCGGGCATGAGCGGCAGTCCGGTTTATCTCGACGGCAAACTCGCGGGAGCGCTCGCCTTCCGCATCGGAGAATTCTCGAAAGAGCCCATCGCGGGCGTCACTCCCATCGCCGACATGCTCGAAATCAGCGCCCTTGACCGCTCGCCCGCGGAAGAGACTTCTGCCATCAAGCCCTCGGTGAACCCGGTTGCTGGCAAGACCGCTGCGCCTGGTGAAGCGTCCTTGCTGCCGGGTTCGTTCGATTCTGCGGGGAAGGATTTTGCTAATTACCTGAAGCCCATCGAGACTCCTCTGGTGTTCAACGGATTCTCTGAGCAGGCAATCCAGCTTTTCGCGGGACAATTTGGCTCCGCCGGAATCGTCCCTGTGATGGGTGCGGGCTCGGTCAGCGGCGACAAACAGCCGGAACCGCTTGAAGCCGGCTCCGCAGTGAGCGCAGTCCTGGTGCGGGGCGACATGGACATCGAAGCTACCTGCAGCGTGACCTACGTGGATGCGCAGCGGCTGCTGGCCTGCGGACATCCCCTGCTGCAGTTCGGCTCCGTCGACCTGCCCATGAACAAAGCCGAAGTTTTGGCCACGCTGCCCTCGCCGCTCAACGCTTTCAAGATCGTCAACACCACGGAGTCCGCGGGAACCTTCGTGCAGGATCGCCACACCGGCATCATGGGCGTCTTCCACCGGCAGCCCGAGATGATTCCAGTAACGCTCAGCATCCACAGCAACACGGGGGTAAAGCAGTTCCATTACGAAGTGTTGAATAATCCGAAGCTGACGCCGGTCGCTCTGATGGTGACGGTATTCAACGCGCTGCATGGAGTGAACGAGTTCGGCGAAGAGATTACTTACCGGCTCGCCGGCAGCATCGGGGTGAAGGGATTCCCTGAAGTCACTATGCGCAACATGTTCGCTCCGGCAGAGAACGGGCAGCCCGCGGCCATGCAGGCTGCACTCTCACTCGGCGAGCGCTTCGGACGCATCTATGACAATCCTTACAACGCTCCGGCGATCGCGGGCGTGAAGCTCGATTTCGACCTGGTCCGCGAGCGCCGCTGGGCTCGCCTCGAGAGCGCCCGCACCGACGTGACGGAAGCCCGTCCCGGCGACAACATTACGCTCGAAACCGTGCTCGCTCCCTACCGCGGCGAGCGCATCGTGCAGCAGATTCCAGTGAAGATTCCAACCTCGGCGAGCAAAGGGACTTTGCGCATCCTGGTGAGCGACGGCGAGACTCTCGATCGCATTGGACACGCCAGCCCGGCCTTCGGTCGCAAACTCGATCTCGCCTCCACCATCGCGCTGCTCAATAAAGAGCACTCCAACAACCGTCTGTACATCTCGCTGCTCGAAGCTGACCCGGAAGCCCGCGTCGGCGACAAAGTGATGCCCACGCTTCCCATCTCGATCATGAATGTGATGGACGGCATGCGCGGCAATCAGGAAATGGTGGTCTCGGGCGAATCGAACGTGGATGAAACGGCAACGGCTCCGCTGGATTATGTGGTGTCTGGGGTGCAGTTGCTGACCATCACGGTGAAGTAGGCACCTAGTACCTGGTACCGAGTTGAAAGCGTAGCCAGCCTAAGAGAATCCCTGCTTTATCCATGTGCCGGAACCCGTCTGTGGCCCAGGCTGCCATCACCATCAGCGTTCCGTTGTAACCCACATGCGCCAGAAAGCTTGAGGCCACGGACTTGGTTACCGCCCGGACCGTGGTGAGCACCACCCCGACCAGAAAAATAATCAGCACCGCTCCCCAGGAACGGCCATACTGAAAAAAGTGGATCAGGCCGAAGGGCAGTGCGGTGAGAAGAATTCCCCAAACTGCTCCCAGCCGCCGTGCTAGAACCGGATAAAGGAATCCGCGAAAAAAGAGTTCTTCCATCAAAGGCCCCAGGCTGACGGCGAACGCCACGGTGAGATAGGCATCGGAAGGCCGGGCGAAGAATTGATCGAAAGGCGTCTCCTTGGGCATGGGCAGAAATCGTCCCAGAAAGTCGAGCCCGAGCATAAGAACTCCCAAGCCGAGAAAACTCACCGCAACCATTCCCGGCCAATTCCAGCGAATGGCTGGCCAGAAACTGGTGCGATATTTCCCTTGGACCAGCAAAATCATGTAGAGCGCCACGGCGACGTAAGTCAGCAACTCGGAAAGCAGCGCCAGTGCCGGCTTCTGCGCCACATCGAACAAGCTCTCGTGCGGATAGGCGAACTGGCGCGCTCCCAGCACAACGAGGAGTTGCACAACAAACAGCGTGAGCAGCGTGAGCCCGGTAATCTGCAGCACGTCCCACCCGCTCCACACGGGGTTCTCTCCGGCCTTCGGGGCAGGCTTTGCGGGTGCAAACCCGGGCGGCGGAAATGGGTCCGTGATCAGCGGGAGCGAAGTCTGCGGCTCGCTGTTTAGCGGCGGAGCTTCAAGGTGCGGATTTTCGGGCGTTGACAAACATATCCTTTCCTTGCAATCAGAATTCTACGACAGTTGCCGATGTGATGGAGCCGCCTGCGCTACGATGCGGCCGCCTTCTTCGCTAGGACTTCACTGCCAACAGACTAGCGCGCGGCCGCTGTGGCGAGGGGCCTTATGGCTTTGAGTTCCTTTGAGTATTTCCTCCGAACCTGATGAACCGCGAAGGCGTCTTGCAAATTCAGCCAGAACTGCTCGGAAGTTCCGAAATACTTGGCCAGCCGAGCCGCCATCTCAGGGGAGATTCCCCGCTTCTCTCGAACAATGTCGTTGACCGTAGGCGGAGAAACATGCAGTTCCACTGCCAGCCGGTAAGCAGAAATGCCCATCGGCTTTAGAAATTCGTCTCGAAGAATTTCTCCCGGATGTACTGCCCAACCCGCCGGACCTTCGTTCTTGATGCTCACGATTTCTTCCCCCGTAAAAGATCGGCTTAAGAAAGATCAGTGGTAATCCGTTATCTCTACATCGAAGGCATCGCCGTCCCGCCATGCGAAGCATACGCGGAATTGATCGTTGATCCGAATGCTGTGTTGGCCCACTCGGTCGTGGCGCAACCGCTCCAGCCTGTTGCCGGGAGGAAGTCGCAAATCCTCCAATTTGCCGGCTGCATGGAGCATGGCCAACTTCTTCTTAGCTGCATTCCGCAGGTTCGCCGGAGGCATTCGCTGGCTCTTGCCCGTGTCCCAGAATTCCTTCGTGTTCTTGTCCGCAAAGGTCTTGATCACCGTAGTTAGTTTAACGAGTATCGTTAATAACGTCAAGCGTTAATACAGCCAGGCGTTAATGCGACCTAAGCGCTCCGCTTCCCGTTTCCTGAGAAATATCCCGCCAAAGCCTGCCCGGTATACGACTTCTTCACCCGCGCCACTTGCTCCGGCGTACCTTGGGCTACGATGCGTCCCCCTTCTTCGCCGCCTTCGGGGCCGAGATCGATGATCCAATCGGCGTTGCGGATCACATCCAGATTGTGTTCGATGATGACGATGGAATTGCCCAGGTCGGTCAGCCGGTGCAGCACGTCGAGCAACTTCTTGACGTCGTCGAAGTGCAGGCCGGTGGTGGGTTCGTCCAGCAGGTAAAGCGTCTTGCCCGTCTGCCGCTTGCTCAGCTCGCGGGCCAGCTTGATGCGCTGGGCTTCACCTCCGGAGAGCGTGACCGCAGATTGACCGAGATGAATGTAGCCAAGGCCCACATCGACCAGCGTTTGCAGCTTTTGCTTCACCTGCGGAATGTTTTCGAGAATGGGCAGCGCGTCGGAAACCGGCATTTCCAGCAAATCAGCAATCGAGTTGCCGTTGTACTTCACCGCCAGCGTTTCGTGATTGTAGCGGCGTCCGCCGCAGACTTCGCACAGCACATAAACATCGGGCAAGAAGTTCATCTCGATGCGGCGCTGGCCTTCGCCCTGGCAGGCCTCGCAGCGCCCACCGGAAACGTTGAAGGAAAAGCGTCCAGGCTTGTAGCCCCGCTCGCGCGCCTCCGGCAGCATGGCATAAAGATCTCGAATCTGCGTGAATACTCCGGTATAGGTGGCCGGGTTCGAGCGCGGCGTGCGCCCGATCGGCGACTGATCGATGCGAATGACTTTGTCGATGTTCTCCGCGCCCACGATCGCCTTGTGCTCGCCAGACTTCTCGCGCGAACGGTAAAGCTGACGCGCGAGGGCACGGTAAAGAATGTCATTCACCAGCGTAGACTTGCCCGAGCCGGAAACTCCCGTGACAACCGTCATCACTCCAAGCGGGAAGGTTACGTCGAGGTTCTTGAGATTGTTTTCTTTCGCGCCCAGAATGGTGAGCGCTGCACCGTTCTTCTGCCGCCGCTCGGACCGCATTTCGATCTGCGCCCTGCCGGAGATGTAAGCCCCGGTGAGCGAGTTAGGCTCGCGCATGATCTCTTCAGGCGTTCCGCGTGCCACCAAGCCGCCGCCATGTCGTCCGGCGCCAGGGCCGAGGTCGATCACGTAATCTGCACGGCGAATCGTTTCTTCGTCATGCTCAACGACCAGCACGGTGTTGCCGAGGTCTCGCAGATTTTCGAGCGCGTTCAGCAGTCGGCCGTTGTCGCGATGATGCAGGCCAATCGAAGGCTCGTCCAGCACGTAGAGCACGCCCCGCAGCCTTGATCCAATCTGTGTCGCCAGACGGATGCGCTGCCCTTCGCCGCCGGATAAAGTCGCTGCCGAGCGGTCGAGCGAAATGTAGTTCAGGCCCACGGCATTCAGAAACTGCAGCCGCTCCACAATCTCGTGCATGACGCGGCCCGCGATCTTTTCCTCGCGCCCTGCCAGCTTGATGCCTTGCGCCACTTCGAGCGCCCGAGAAATCGGCAGCGCCGTAAAGTCGGCAATCGATATGCGGTTCACCTTCACCGCCAGGCTCTCCGGCCTCAGCCGCTTGCCTTGGCAAGCAGGACATTCCGTCGCCGACATGTGATCCATCAGCCAATCGCGGTAGCCTTCCGACGTTGACTCCTCCAGATTCTGCTTCAGGTATCCAAATATCCCCCGGAACCCGGTCTTGCCGCGACCCGACTCGCCATTCAACAGCAAATCCTGAATCTTCTCGGGAAACTTCTCAAACGGCGTGTTCAAGTCAATCCCATGCGCCGCGGCCACTACCTGCAAAGCATGAATCAGCCCCTGCGACGCCGAACCCGGCCCCAGACCGCCCTCGAGCAACGGCTTCGACCAGTCGGTGATCACCTTCGCGGGATCGAAATCATAGCGGCTGCCCAGGCCGTGGCACTCCGGACAAGCTCCGTACATGCTGTTGAAAGAAAAAGACCGCGGCTCCAGTTGCGGCACGCTGATGCCGCAATCCGGACAGGCCAGCTTCTCCGAATACAGCTGTTCATCCCCCCCGACCACGGCCACCTGCACCAGGCCGCCCGCCAACTTCATCGCCAGCCCAACAGACATTTCGAGCCGATGCTCGATGCCCGGCTTTACTAGGAGTCGGTCGATCACCACTTCGATAGTGTGGTTTTTGCGCTTGTCGAGGTTCAGGTCGTCATCCAGATTCACGATTTCGCCGTCGACGCGAGCCCGCTCGTAGCCGTGCTTGAGCAGGGTCTCCATCTCTTTCTTGAATTCCCCTTTGCGGCCACGCACGATCGGCGCCAACACCATGACGCGGTCTTCAGGCGTCAGCAGCATGACCCGCTGCACGATCTGCTCGGCCGACTGGCGGCTGATGGGCTGCCCGCACCTGGGACAATGCGGCACTCCGATGGAAGCGAACAAGAGGCGAAGGTAGTCGTAGATCTCGGTGATCGTGCCCACGGTCGAGCGCGGGCTGCGGCTGGTAGTCTTCTGCTCGATCGAGATGGATGGGCTAAGTCCATCAATTGCATCCACATCCGGGCGTTCCATCTGGTCCAGAAACTGCCGCGCGTAGGTCGAAAGCGTCTCCACATAGCGGCGCTGGCCCTCAGCATAAATCGTGTCGAAAGCCAGCGAGGACTTGCCCGACCCGCTCAGCCCGGTCACCACGGTAAGCGTGTTACGCGGAATCTCAACGTCGATGTTTTTGAGGTTATGCTGGCGCGCCCCGCGCACCGTAATCTTGGTAATAGCCATCTAGTTTGGGGTGGATTGCCCTTCCGTAATGTCGACAGGTCACCAGACTTGTTCGACATTAGGTATGCACAGCTCTACTCCGTATCTTAATCGTCAATAGCGGCGAGCGTCAACGCAGGTAGATTGAAGAAGCCGCATTGAAGAAATTCAAGATGCGCCCGGCTGCGGCAATTGACATCTAACTTTGAATAGGGTGGTTGATCTTGATTTCGCTCTTCATGCCTCTGATTCTCTGCCTCACGGTAGTCGCCTCCGTTGGAATTGGCGTTTTAGCCGCGTATACCGCGGTCATCGGCATCCTGCATGCCTTCGGTCATGCTTCGCAGCAGCAGCCTCGTCCCGCGGAAGCCCGCCCGCGACTGGTTCTCGTTCCCACGCAGCACCACGCCAGCGGCGACTAAGGCTGGCCCGTGTTAGCATCTAAGCGTTAGTGGCATTCTCCTCTCCGCTCTCTGCAGGCTTGCGTATGGCCCGCTCTCACGGCACTTTCGATCGCGTTTGCGTTCGCGTTTTCCTGGCGGGCTGCGCCATCCTTTTCGCTCTCGCGGCCCCTGCCGCCGAGCCCTCGCCCTGGCTCGAACTCCACTCGACGCACTTCACCGTCATCACCGATGCAGGAGAGAAAAAAGGCAAGGAGGTCGCCCTGCGCTTTGAGCAGATGCGGGCCGTGTTCGCTACTCTGCTGATGAAGGAGCGCCTGAACGAGCCCTTGCCGCTGACGATTCTCGCCTTCAAAAACGATAAGAACTACTACCAGACCGCGCCGCTGCGCCAGGGACAGCCCATCGACTTTCCCGGCTTCTTTCTTCCCGGCGAAGACCAGAACTTCATAGTCCTGAATTTAGCGGACGAGGAATCCTGGCGCGCCGTTGCCCATGACTTCGCCCACCTGCTCCTCAGCTACAACTATCCCGCCAGATCGGATGGATCGTCCCCGGCCTGGTTCGACGAAGGGCTGACCGAATACTTCAGTTCTGTCCGCCTGGACGACAAGAACTACGAAATCGGCGGCGACCCCGAACTACGCTCCGCCGGAGCCAACCAACCCGGAGCTGGCAATCCGCAGAAGTCCCTCACCGAGTTGCTTAGCAGCCAGCCCTGGCTCGCGCTGCCCGAACTGCTCACCATGAAGCACGACACTTCATCCTCCGAAGGCACGCGCTGCACGCTCTTCTGCGCTCAATCCTGGATGACGATGCATTATCTGCTACACGAAAAAAAACTGCCCGAGACGGGAACCTATTTTGACCTGGTCGAAAACCAGCACGTGCCGGTTGAAGAAGCCTTCCAGAAGGCCTATGGCATGACCTCCGCGCAGCTCGACCAGGCGGTGAAAGACTACTTCCACTCGCTCACGCCGCTGGTCGCCGCGCTCGACGCTTCCAGGCAGCCGGGCTCCCAATCCAGAGCCCCGCAGGTTTACCAGTTTCCCGAGATCATCGGACCGAGCGACAGTGTGATCACGTCCAAGGTTATCCCCGAAGCAGATGCGCGCGCCATCGTTGCCGAGATAAAAATCAGAATCCCGGATCGCCGCGAAGCCGGCTTACAGGAATTGCAGGCACTGGCCACGGCGCCCGCTCCCACTCCTGTCAAGAAAGCCGATCAGAAAGATGCCATCGAAAATGCTCTTCCAGTCACGGTCGCCGGCAATGAGATCGCTCACCGCGCTCTTGCCTGGGACCACCTGCAGCACGGGGAGTTTGAAGCTGCTGCCGAAGAACTGGGCAACGCCGCTGCCCTCAAGCAGGACGACATGTGGATCCGCTACTACTTTTCGGTGCTGAAATACCGCATGTCGCAGGCAAAGCACGCCGACATCCAGGGCCTGCCTAACATGATGCAGGACCTGCGCGCCGTGCTCGAATGGTATCCGGAATTCGCCGACGCCGATGACCTGATGGCCATGGCGCGCATGGAAGGCGGTGGGCCGGTGGCGGCGATGCAGGCCGAGCGTGCTGCCATGCAACTCAGTCCGCGCAATCAGCTGTACGTTTACCATCTGGCGGAAATCTATGTTTCCGACAAGAAGTGGGTTGCCGCTCAAGGCTTGCTGGAACGGCTGAAGGCCAGCAGCAATCCGCAGATCGCCGCCAAGGCTAGCGAGCGTCTGGAGCAGCTCACCACCGAACAAAAATACGGCGTCTCACCAGCCACCGCTGCTTCCGCCAAGAAGCTGCCGGCCCAGCCTTCTCCGTTTGACGTGCTGGAGCAGGACGCCGCCAAGCGCGCGGCTCAGGCCCAGGCGACACAATCCGGCACCGCGGATCGGCGGCCGTCAAAGTTCTTCCAGGGACGGCTCGTGGATGTGGATTGTTCCCAATCCCCGGCCGCGCTTCTCACAGTGAGCTCTGGCGCAGTGGTCCTCAAGCTGCGCACTGCCGATTACAAATCACTGCTGCTCATCGGAGCTGACACCTTCTCCTGCGAGTGGAATAACCGCTCGGTCTCGGTGAATTACAAGCCTGGCGGAATGTCGGACGGCGATTTGGTGTCGCTCGAAGTACGGTGAGTACCCAGTACCCAGTACCTAGTACTGAGAAAAAACCGCGTTCTTAGCCGCTGCCCTCTGCTGCGCCGTTGCCGGCCGCGGTTTCTAGCAGCCAATTTCGGACTGCGCCCTGGATCTTCAGGCGGGCTTCCTCTGCGGTTAGGTGCTTTGCTGGCGGTTCCTCTTTCTTTACCGCCGCGGACTGCATGGGGGCGGCGGCGACTGGCGCTTCCTCGTCTGCGTTTTCTATTTCGTTCTCGGCTTCGGCTGCTTCGTTTTCTTCGTCGTCGGCTTGCTCCGACGGGTCTTCGAAGTCTTGTTCGAACCACTGCGGGCCGCCCAGGGAGGTGCGATGGACGTCGTCGCGGTCGATTACCACATGGGTCGCGTTCTTCGCTTCGAAATCGGCGTTGCGCAGGTTGATGCTGGCCGTCTGAAGGGCGTAGAGCATCAGGCCGGCCGTTCGGTGGTCCATTCGGCCGGAGCCGAGCATCTGGATGACCTTCATCAGCGAGACCTGGACCGAGTTCGCGTCCTCGAGCAGGGGCAGGTCGAAGCGGCGCTGCGCCGTCATATCGGCTGCGATTTTCGCCCGCTCGCGCTTGATGCGATCATGAAAAAAGCAAAGCCTGCGCCAACGCAGCGCGGGAGAGCCGCACTGCGTGCCATTCATCTTTATGTGCTGACAGCGTGGAACATCGTCCATACCCATATTTTTTCTCACCCTTCAGTTTGGTTTGTTCGGCGCGGAATTTGCGGGTACCCTCCCCCACCCCCCTCAATCTTTGGAATCATCGGGTTAGAGTGGAAATGGCCCGCAAAATCTAGATGACAAAGATGTTAGATACTAAAATCTTTGCAATCAATGACTTAGTGCCCGAGTCATCGGGTTCCAAGTCATTTTTGCGCTGAAGATCAGAATTTCATGGTTTGCCTGTGGACGGCAAGGTCAGAGGTCACATAGGGAGGCTGTGGAAAAGTCGAGTCGAGGGCGGTGCCCCGCCGGGAATGGAAATGAATGGTGAGCGTCCCGTCTGTACCGAAGATCTGCTAGGCGGATAGGATTCTTAACGTTGGAAACGCGGCTCGGTAGATCCCTTCATCGAGGGTCAGCAGCGGATAGTTGTGCCTCACGGCGTACGCCCCAATCAAGAAGTCCGCGAGGATGCGACGAGGTCCCGCTTCCCGCTGTCTGCGGCGGCGCCCTGCGTAGCTCTGGAAGGCTTGTCCAGAGGAGCGCCAGACACGCTCCTCCAAATGCCATTCGACTGTGATGCCGGTTTCCCGGAGGAATGTGTCCAGAAAAGATTCGGTGCGTCCGGCAAATGCCATCAACTCGGCGTAAACGGGTGCTGGGACAACCAGGGTCCCTCTGGCGAGGGCAGCATCCAGAGCGGACCGTGCAACCGAGTTCAGGGTGTCGTCGAGATTCCAAAGCGCGGCGACTACGTTGCTGTCTATTACCGTGGTCATAGGACTGTCGTCAGCGGCCGCGGAGTTCCCGAATTGCCCGGATGACTGCCTTCCTGCCGGAGCCTGCCTTGCCGATGCCAATCCCTCGGTACTTTTCGAACGGGCTGCCGCTTCTTACGGGCCGCACTTGAGTACGCGTGCCGTCGCTTTCAAAGACGAGCCCATCCCCCGGCTTC
>Ga0307478_10001917_pt1 | contig 17269 bp, 14 predicted proteins | sample atmos_gasesECM4C_2_FD_203713 | JGI IMG/M metagenome (GOLD analysis project Ga0307478, IMG submission 203713) | Hardwood forest soil microbial communities from Morgan-Monroe State Forest, Indiana, United States - atmos_gasesECM4C_05 | ecosystem: Environmental > Terrestrial > Soil > Temperate...
AGAAAGAAGGTGGGTCGTGCAAGGGCGCTTGGTCGGGCCGTGGGTCAGTGAGCTGAGAACAACGTGGAAGAGTACACACGCGAACCACGACAAGCGAACCTGCATTATCGACCTTAACGATGTCACGTTCATTGACAAAGGCGGCGAACGATTGCTGCGGGCTCTCGCCAAGAAAGGCGCGCAGTTCATAGCCACGGGCGTGTACATCGAGCATGTGCTCGAAGAAGTGAAGAATTCATGTCTGCCGTCGGCGGAGCGAATGCGGCGAAACTCTTCCGCCGATCGAATGGCACAAACGGAGGAACAATGACTACTCACCCGATGCATCTTTTCGATCCCGCCCAGGCTGGCCCCGTGGGGAAAACGGCACGGCCGGTCCGTCTGTCCCCGACAACACAGAACGACGTTTTTCTGAGCGCGTTGCTTGAGACCCCCACGACAAAAACCTTACGAAGGAGCCCTCTCGAGTGGGCCGCCGCGAGCGCTTTGCATATCGCGATTATCGCGACGCTGATCATCGTGCCGCTCTACACAACGGGGACAATCAAACTGGGCAATTACGAAGAGACTCCTTTGGTGGCCCCTCCGCCTCCGCCGGCGCCGCCACCACCACCCTTGGGGCGCGCGGTGGCTCCGCACATAACAGCTACGCGGCCTAAGCTCACCTACACGCAAGGAAAGGTGATTGCGCCGACGTCGATTCCGAAAACCGTCTCCGTGGATAACGGAGCTGCTGCACCGGATTTGGAAGGCGTCGTGGGAGGTGTCCCCGGCGGCGTAGCTGGTGGACAGCTAGGCGGTTCACTAGGCGGAGTTCTTGGTGGCACAGGGACCTCCGTACCTATCCCGCCTCCGCTGCAACCCACAGCGAAGCGGATTGTTCGCGTTGGTTCGAACCTCAGAGCGCCGCGGCAGACCTATTCGGTCCAGCCCGAGTATCCGTCAATCGCGAAGCAAGCTCACGTGTGGGGCGTCGTGGTAGTTAACGCGGTGATCGATGAACACGGCAACGTGGTGCAAGCGCGCGCTTTGAGCGGCCACCCATTGCTGATACCCGCGGCACTGCAGGCGGTGCTGCAGTGGAAGTATGAGCCAACGACGCTTAATGGGACGCCGGTGGCGGTCGAAATGGAAGTCACAGTTCGATTCAATCTTGGAAGCTAGTTTCTCGTGCGTGCTAAGCGAAAGAGGATGCTCCTGCTTGCAATCCAATTTAGCCAAACCGATGAGCCGGTAAACCGAGAGCAGTTTGAACGCGAGCAGAGAAGGAGAAGGACTATGTCAGTGGAACTGATCGACGCGAATGGGGAGGCGAATGCGACGAGCTCTTCCGCCGATCCTCTAGTTGCACAGGAAGATGCAGCGCTGGTTGCCGGTGCTAAAACCGGGGACGCTCGCGCTTTTGAGCTACTGGTCCAACGGCACGAAGGAAAGATTCTTTCATTGGCTCAGCGCATGACCCGCAATCGGGAGGACGCCGAAGACGTTGTGCAGCAGAGCTTTCAGAAAGCGTTCATTCATTTGAAGGGGTTTCAGGGCGAGTCTTTATTCTCCACCTGGTTAACACGGATTGCCATCAACGAAGCGCTTATGTTGTTGCGCAGGCGGCGTGGAACGCGTGAGGTGCCGATCGCGGAATCAACAGCGGAAGGCGAAACTGCGGTGCCGCTGGATATACCGGACTCGGGACCGAGCCCTGAGGATAGTTGTCTGCGGCGAGAGCAGGAGCGAATTCTTTCCGCGGCTGTAGATGCGTTGACACCGGGAATGCGGGAAGCAATCGAACTGCGGGAACTCGGCGAGCTATCCACAGGAGAGACGGCTCACGCTATGGGTTTGTCGGTAGGAGCAGTGAAGGCACGCGTATTTCACGGGCGAAGGAAGTTGCGCAAGAGTTTGATGCGTTACGTCGAGTCCACGCGGACGTACGGAAACCCGGCGCTGCGAACGCGGAGATCAGATCGTGATCATTCACGGGCGATTTTCGAGTTTCGGCCAGCCTATTAAGGGAACCCACCGCGAGAAGGAGGAATAGCTATGGCTAACGAACAATCGGTATGGTCTATACCCGAGCCTGCCGTCTCGAGTATTGGTAAGGGCACTTCTGGGCTGGGAGAAATCGTTGTCTTCATAGACGGACGAACCGAGACCGGGGGCATCTTGGAGTTCGCCGGCATGCTCGCTCAGGAACGCGGCGCACGCCTGATCAGTGTATTCATGCAGCCGGAGCCCGCGGCTACCACGCCGGAGATGTTCGCCCGCGGTGCGGGCATGCGGAGCGTGATTGAGTCGCACGAAGCGCAACTCGAAAGGATCGAGACAGATTACCGGGGAAAGTTCGAGGACATTGTCCATCGCCGCGGAATCCCTTCGGAGTGGAGATCGTTGCCGTACTTGAGCAGCGAGGTGGGCGTGCATGCGTACTACGCGGATTTGGTGGTGATTGCCCGCCCGGAATCTGCGGGCCAGACGGCCGGCCCTCCTGGCCTCGCGGAGTCCCTCGTCTTGAGCTCCGGACGGCCGATCATCGTCTTTCCACCACGCGGCACGGTATCCCAACTCCGCCGAATCTTTGTGGCATGGAATGCGACACGCGAATCCATCCGCGCCGTGGCGGACGCACTGCCATTGCTGGTGAAGGCCGAAACGGTCGAAGTCTTGGTGGCGGATCATCAGGGCCACCCAAAGGGTTACGGCCAAGAGCCTGGGGCGGACATCGCGCGCCACTTGGCGAGTCATGGTGCGCACGTGGATGTACGGCGCCTGTCGTCCGGAGGAGAAGATGTGGGTCGGCTGCTGCTTTCGCGGGCCGCTGCTTTCGGTGCCGATCTCTTAGTCATGGGCGCCTATGGCCATACGCAACTGAGAGAGTGGATGTTCGGTAGCGTCACGCGGACGGTGCTGTACGAGGCGAGCCTCCCAGTCCTGATGTCCCGATGAGGGTTGGTTCCAGGCCTTGTAGCTGGCCATTCGACCGCCCGGATGTTCCGAAGCAGACGTTCCGGACGCGCCGATGTGACAAGAGACCGTTCGGTTTCATCCGATACTTGGGACATTGCCAGACTAGTTTGCGATTGGAGTGTAAGGAGTTTTAGTTATGTGGATCGTTCGGGTTGCTCTGGACCGGCCGTATACGTTCATCGTTCTCGCCGTGCTCATTTTGGTTCTGAGCCCGATCATGATCCTGCGCACGCCGACCGATATATTCCCGAACATCAACATCCCGGTAGTTGCGGTCGCATGGCAGTTCACCGGGATGAACCCCGAAGAGTTAGAAGGAAGGCTGACGAGTACGTACGAGAGAATTCTGACGACTACAGTAGACAACATTGAACACATCGAATCGACGACGGTAAATGGCCAGGCGATCGTCAAGCTGTACCTGCAGCAAGGCGCAAGCCTAGATACCGCAAATGCCCAGGTCACGGCCGTTTCTCAAACCGTACTTCGCCAATTGCCGCCGGGCACCTTGCCTCCGCTAATCATCAACTACAGCGCTTCAAGTGTCCCGATTCTGCAACTGGGGCTTTCTGGAAATGGACTCACGGAGCAGCAGTTGAACGACCTCGGCCAGAATTTCCTGAGGCCACAGCTAGTGACGGTCCCTGGGGCCGTCATTCCCTTCTTGTACGGCGGCAAACAACGGCAGGTCATGATTGATTTGAATCAAGGGTTGATGCAATCGAAAGGGCTGTCGCCTCAAGATGTTCTCAATGCTGTGCAGCAGCAAAATCTCATTTTGCCTTCCGGAACGGCAAAGATGGGTGAATTCGAATACGACGTTCGGCTGAACGCCAGCACGAAGACCGTTCCCGAGCTGAACGAACTCCCGGTCAAGGTCGTAGGGAATTCCACGATCTATCTTCGTGATGTCGCGAATGTGCGAGACGCTTTTGCGCCGCAGACCAACGTCGTGCGCCAGGACGGCCGTCGCGGCGCACTTGTGACCGTCCTAAAGGCTGGCAATGCTTCCACGCTCGACGTCGTGAAGGGTATTCGCGGCCTGCTTCCGCGTGTCGCGCAGACGCTTCCGCCCGAACTGAAGATTCTGCCCCTGTCCGATCAGTCCATTTTCGTCCGAGGCTCCGTCAACGGCGTCATCCGCGAGGCCGTCATCGCCGCGTGTCTCACGGGGTTGATGATTCTGCTGTTCCTGGGAAGCTGGCGGAGTACGTTGATCATCGCCATATCCATTCCGCTGTCCATCTTGACCTCCGTCATGATCCTCAGCTTTCTCGGAGAAACCATCAACATCATGACGCTTGGAGGGTTGGCACTCGCCGTCGGAATTCTCGTGGACGACGCCACCGTTACGATTGAAAACATCGAGCGCTACTTCGAGGAAGGGCATGCGCAGCGCGATGCCATCCTGGAAGGCGCGGCGCAAATCGCTGTTCCCGCCCTGGTATCCACGCTTTGTATCTGCATCGTGTTCTTGCCGATGTTCTTGCTGAGCGGTGTAGCGCGGTATCTCTTTGTGCCTCTGGCCGAGGCTGTGGTGTTCGCTATGCTGGCGTCGTACATCTTGTCCCGGACGCTTGTGCCTACGCTGGCAATGTATTTGTTGAAAGCAAAAGAGCACGACCGCGCAGGGTCGCAGAATCCTCTGGTACGGTTCCAACGGGCGTTCGAGCGGGGGTTCGAACGCCTTCGGAATGCCTACCACGCTTTACTCACAGCGCTCGTCCACCGGCGGGCCCTTTTCATCCCCGCCTTTCTTCTGGCTTGCGTTGCGGCGTTTCTCCTTGTGCCATGGCTCGGTCAGGACTTCTTTCCGAGCACGGACAGCGGTCAATTCATCCTGCATCTCCGCGCCAAGAGCGGCACGCGAATCGAAGAGACCGCGAAACTGTGCGATCTCGTTGAAGGCACGATACGCAGCGAGATCCCCGAACGCGAGGTGGACAACATCCTGGACAATATCGGGCTGCCCTACAGTTCCATCAACTATATGCATAGCACATCGGGCCTCATCGGTGCGGGTGACGCTGACATTCTGGTCTCTCTTAAGGAAGATCACCACTCGACGGCAGACTATGTTCAGCGGCTTAGAGAGAGACTACCCCGGGAATACCCGGGCACGACGTTCTACTTCCTGCCCTCGGACATCGTCACTCAGGTTTTGAACTTTGGCTTGCCGGCGCCCATCGACATCCAAATCGAGGGAACCGACATCGAGGGCAATCGCGAAGTCGCAGCCCGGATGCTGCATGAAGTCGAGCAGGTCCCGGGTATCGCCGATGCGCGCATCCAGCAGGCGTTTGATTACCCGGAATTCGATGTGTCCGTCGACCGTACGAAGGCGGCCCAGGGCGGTTACAGTCAGCGCGACGTTGCCAACAGCCTGTTGAACTCACTTAGCGGCAGCTTCCAGATTACGCCGATGTTCTTTCTGAATTGGAAGAACGGTGTGAGCTACAGCCTGGTTACCCAGACTCCGCAGTATGCGATTCAGTCGCTGGAGGACCTGCAGAACACTCCGCTCAATGCGGCGACCGCCGCGCGCCCTGAAATTCTCGCGGATGTCGCTTCGATCAAACGAGCGAACGAGATGGAAGTGATCAACCACTATAACATTCGGCGCGTAGTCGATATTTACGCCGCGGTTCAAGGCCGCGACTTGGGAGCAGTGGGCCGCGAGGTTACAGGCATTGTAGATGCCAACCGCAAGTCTCTGCCGCGCGGCAGCTTCGTGAGCGTCCGGGGCCAACTGCAAACGATGCGCAGCTCTTACCTCGGGCTGCTGGGTGGACTCGTCTTCTCCATCGTTCTCGTCTATCTCCTCATCGTGGTGAACTTTCAGTCGTGGCTTGATCCCTTCATCATCATCACGGCACTTCCTGCCGCGCTAGCCGGCATCATCGGTTTCCTGTTTGTCACGCATACAACACTCAGCGTTCCCGCCTTGATGGGAGCCATTATGTGCATGGGCGTGGGAACGGCGAACAGTATTCTCGTGGTTTCTTTTGCCAAAGAACTGCTGCTGCACAACGGAGATCCCGTCAGAGCGGCCATCGAAGCCGGCTTCACCCGGTTTCGCCCCGTACTCATGACTGCACTGGCTATGATCATCGGCATGATTCCTATGGCACTCGGGCTGGGGGAGGGCGGCGAGCAAAATGCGCCGCTCGGGCGTGCGGTCATTGGCGGCCTGCTGTGCGCCACCGTGGCCACGCTGATCTTCGTCCCTGCGGTCTTCAGTTTGCTTCACCGGCGGCGCGATCCTTTGCCTGGCCAAGGACAGTCCGCGGACGAGCCCGAGCCAATTCAAGCGTGAACTAGAGGAAAACCAATGACATCGAGCGAGGAAAATGTGACGACCACCCCCGAACCAGAATCGACCGAAGGGCAGACCGTGCAATCGAGTCCCGACGGATTCGAACCTCGAGCCGGAATCCATCGTAAAACGCCCATTCTCATCTCGGCGGCTGCGCTCGCTGGACTCGCACTCCTAATTTACTCCGGCATTCATTCGCGCGCGGTGGCCGAATCGCGACTCAAAGTACGAACGGAAGAAGCCGCGATTCCCACGGTTGCCGTGGTCTTTCCGCAAGAAGGCGCCCCCACTCAGGAAATCGTGCTGCCCGGCAATACACAGGCATTCAGCGACGCACCAATCTATGCGCGAACCAGCGGCTATCTCAAGCGCTGGTATTTCGACATTGGCGCACATGTCCAGAAAGGCCAATTGCTCGCCGAGATCGAAACCCCCGAAGTCGACCAGCAGCTGCAGCAGGCTCAAGCTGACCTGGATACCGCGCAGGCCAACTTGAGCATCGCCAAAATCACCGCGAGCCGCTGGCAGGATCTGGTGAGCACGGGCTCTGTATCCCAACAGGAAACGGACCAGGCAGTCAGCAATCTCAGCGCTGTAAAAGCCGCTGCGGAATCCAGCGCGGCAAATGTGCGGCGCCTGGAGCAGTTGCAAGCGTTCGAGAAGGTCTACGCTCCCTTCGACGGCATCATCACTGCCCGCAACACGGACATCGGGGCACTCATCGATGCGGGAGCCAGCGCGCAGCCGAAGGAACTGTTCCACATGGCAGCCATTCGCACGCTCCGCCTGTACGTCTCGGTTCCCGAGGTGTACTCCCGTGCTGCACGCTCCGGTGCGCCAGCCACATTGACCCTCGACGAATTTCCTGGCCAGACGTTCCATGGCACTCTTGTTCGCAACGCCAACTCCATCGACCTCGCTTCGCGTACGCTGCTTGTCGAAGTCGATGTCGACAATCCGACCGGCCAGCTACTGCCGGGCGCCTACGTCTTTGTACACCTCAAGCTGCCTGACGAGACTCGCTCGGTGACCATTTCATCGAATACGCTCATTTTCCGCAAAGAGGGTTTGCAGGTTGGACTTGTTCGCAACGGCAAAGCTGAGTTGGTCCCAGTTAAGGTCGGCCGCGACTACGGCAATAGCGTTGAAATCGTTTCCGGCCTTCAACCCACGGATGCCGTCATCGTTGATCCGTCGGACTCTCTCGTCTCGGGCATGTCCGTCCGCCTGAGCAACAACAAGCCGGCAGTAGGATCGGCGCGATGAGATACTTCGTCTTTGCCGCCATGCGTCTCATCCTCACCAGCATAGTCGCGCTGCTTCTATTGCTGCTGATCGTGGCGCTCGAGGGTTGCACCGTCGGCCCCAAATATGCAAAGCCCTCCGTGCCCACGACACCGGCTTTTAAGGAAGAAACGCCAGCTTCATTCAAGGAATCAGACCAGTGGCAGCCCGCGCATCCCGGGGATCAGGCGAGCCGCGGAAACTGGTGGGAGATTTTCGGCGACCCTGAACTCAACAAGCTGGAAGAGCAGATCGCCGATTCCAACCAGAACCTAAAGGTAGCGGAAGCGCGTTTCCGCGAAGCTCGCGCAGCGATTCGCTTCAATCGAGCCGCGCAGTTTCCAACCATCACGACATCGCCGAGCGCCAGCTATGCCAAGAGTTCAGACTTCTCGCCGAGCTTTCCGTCCAAAGTACAAGAGGCCAGCACCGGCAATTTCGTGCTGCCCTTTGACCTTTCCTACGAACTGGATCTCTGGGGCCGCGTACGACGTACCGTCGCGGCCGCGCGGGAAGAAGCGCAGGCGACCGCTGCCGACTACGAGACCGCAAAGCTCAGTCTCGAGGCGGAGCTCGCCTTGGACTATTTCGAATTGCGCAGCGCGGACGCGCAGAAGCAGCTCCTTGACGACACCGTAAAAGCCTATACCGACAACCTGCAGCTCACGCTCAATCGCTTCAAGGGAGGCGTTGCTCCCAAGGCCGACGTCGCGCAAGCACAAACGCAGTTGGACACCACTCGCGTACAAGACACGGATGTCACCGTGCAACGAGCGCAATTCGAACACGCCATTGCGATTCTGATCGGAAAGCCGCCCGCAGATTTCAGCCTCGCGGCAGTGCCGCTCAACTACCAGCCTCCGAGCATTCCGATTGGACTCCCTTCTGAACTGTTGCAACGACGCCCCGACATAGCCGCCGCGGAGCGCAGAGTTGCGGAGGCAAACCAGCAGATCGGCATCGCCCGCGCGGCATATTTTCCCACCGTGACTCTCGGTGGAACGGCAGGATTCGCAGGCACTCAGGGTTCGAACTGGTTTACGTGGCCAAGCGGCTTCTGGGCCGTCGGTCCAGCCCTCGCGCAGACCCTGTTCGACGCTGGGCGCCGCCGCGCCACTTCCGAATCGGCGCGCGCGAATTACGATGCCACAGTCGCAACTTATCGTCAGACTTCGCTGACAGCGTTCCAGGAAGTCGAAGACAATGTCGCCGCCCTTCGCATTCTCGAGAACGAAGGACAACAGCAAGAGCAAGCCGTTGCGTCGTCGCAGGAATCCCTTCAACTTTTTACTAATCGTTACAAGGGTGGCGTCGACACATACCTTCAAGTCATAACCGCGCAGACTATCGAGCTCACCAACGAGCGAAACGCCATTGATATCCAGCGGCGTCGATTGGACGCGAGTGTGCTTCTGATCAAGGCATTGGGAGGTGGCTGGAACGTTTCCAATCTTCCGACGTTCGGTGCATCTTCCGTTCGGGACTATTGAATTGCTGCCACCGCCGCTGTGTGGCCCTCGAAAGAAGATTCCACCTGTTGAGGCCGTCGGCTTGCCGAAAGAATGTTCCCAAATGTTCCAAAGTTGGAGAAAGGGGTTTCTAATTCCTTGAAAAGATTGGCTGGGAGACCTGGACTCGAACCAGGATAGCCAGATCCAGAGTCTGGAGTCCTACCAATTGGACGATCTCCCAGCTGTTGACAACAGGGGACTTACATCATGCCACGGCTTGAAGCTTTGGGTCAAAAGGGTCAAACACTGCAATTTTTGAGCCAATTTCAAGAGCGAAATCAGGCACTCTGGCGAGTTCGTCCCGCATAAAATCAGGTCGAAGATGCGTGTAGCGACGAATCATTTCTTCGCTACCGTGTCCGATCCACTTCTTGATGACCTCAATAGCCGTTCCGGCCATGACCAGCGTACTTACTCGGTGGTGCCTGAAACCGTGCATACCGCCACGTTCCAGACCGAGTTTGCGAAGCAGTGGGTGAAGGTGCTTGTTAAGAACAGTGGAATTTACGAGCGGCGTCTTCCGCCTTGTTTGGAAGACTAGACCCTCGGTTCTACCGTTCAAATGAGTCTTCAGCATCTCCATAACGTAAGGCTTGACGTTGACCCAGCGGGTTGCATTCTTTGTTTTGGGTGAGCCGACCTTCTGGCGATACATGCTCTTGTTGATGCGGATGACGTTGTGTTGGAACAGCAAGTCATCTACAGTCAAAGCATATAGTTCGCCAGCACGAGCGCCTGTCTCAGCAGCCAACTTGAAGAGCACTTGGTATTGCCCTTTGGCAGTTTCGACAATTTGCTTCACCTCTTCCGCTAAGTAGCATCGGGGATCGTCTTCCACGTCTCCTTTCGACAGGTAGGAAATTGCCCCTCTGCCGAACCTCTTTCCTAGAGCTAACTGCAACGTACTCACAATGCCCTTAACGGTCACGGGCGAGAGATGCGCAAGTTCGGGCGCAACTACCCACTCGTTGACCATTTGGGCCGTAATGAGTTCCACCGGGGTCTTGCCCCACTTCGGCAACAGATAAACCTTGAGGTGGTATCGCATCAAGTCTTGGTTAGAGGGCTTCCGCTTCACAACGTAGCTCTGTTCCCACTTCTCCACCCTCTGCGCGAAGCTCTCGGTTGATGGGATCACGTAGGTGGGAAGGTCAATTCCCTCTTCCCGGATGATCTCTTTCAACTTTCTCTTCGCTTCAGATTTGGTCATGTCCTTCTTGAAGCCAAGCACAACAGACCGCTTTTGACGCTCCGCTTGTCCAGGAACGTCTATAAGATATCTGCCGCGCCAAGCTCCATTTCTTTCTTCAACCGTTCCGTTCTGACCAGTTCTTCGGCTCATCGATTTTCCTCTCCGATGAACCGTTCGAACCGTTGCGAGATCAATGATAACAGGGGCGGCGTTCATGCTGCCACCGCGCGGTACAGAAGGGATTGTCCTCGAAATGAAAAGAGACACTTGCAGGCAGCACTGAGAGAAAACGGGCGAGGACCTGCCACAAAAGAAAACTGCTTTGGAGGAAACATAAACACCAACCGTTTGGTGAGTTGGTGCCGAATGCGCCTGAGTTTATCGGTTTGTTCGTGCTACCGATTCTCTTATACCGCCGCCTCTGGCTACTGCCGTTCTCTGCGACTCTCTACGTCCTTGGGAGGCTAGCGTAGCTTTCAGAGACGGCCACATGACTCCTTCATGGAGTCAAGACTTGCCGGATCGAGCGATCCGACGTAGAAACAGACTACCATATAGTAATAGTGCCTGTCAAGACCTAATTTGCTTCAACTCGCCCGGCCTGAACGCAACCGGACTCTTCATGCTGTCTGGAGCTAGTCGGGGCGATCGTTAGCCGCCCCGCTATATTGTTGAAAACACATCTTTCTCAAGATGTACGCTCTGGGGCAATACAGGCTGTGTTCCCCAGCTGTTTATTCGCCTTCGAAAGAAGTCTTTGTGGTCGTGCTGCCATCAGGATATTTTGCCGGACCGCCTGTATGACCGGGCTTCGGCTCGATCTTCTTTTTATTCTTAGCTCGATCAAGGCTTTCTTTTGAGATCGCTTCATCGCCGCCATGTGGCTGGCTCAAACCAGCAGTTTGAGTGTTATCCCCCGCAACCGCCGCCGCTTTTTCTGGCCTTACGTGCCCACCACTCGGACTAGGGTTGGAGACGGGTTCGATTCGATTTTTTGATTTTGCCTTCTCAAAATGAGGTTTTGGAAGTAGTGGGTCCCCCCCCGCCCGTATATTCGTCGTGCTTCTCCGGTCTTGCATTTTCGGGGTCTTTGGCAAAACTACTTTTCCTATCGCTGCTCATGTTTTTACTACTCCATGCGCCAGGGCGATGGATTCACCGTTGGCGCTTTTGTCCAAGTTGATCTTGGAACAAAATCGAAGACGCGGCAGGCTTGCAAACCGTCCGCGTCTTTTAGCTGTTTTGCGATCACGGATCATTCGAAGTGACCAGCCCGTGAAAGTCAGGCAACTAGATGCGACAAGACATTAAGGAGATTTTCCAGGTTCTTATCGGCCTGATATCAGCTTCTGTTCTTTATCCAATCCGTTTCTGATTACTCCACTGCTCCCGATCAACAAACAAATCATGGGAAGGCGGAACGCGATGGGCAGAAATAAGATGGAATTGGACGGAGCTAAACTTATGAGGCGTTATCCGACACTTCGGCTGCTAAAGCGAGCTTGCATCTGGCGTCTCGCGCTCAATGTGGCAGGCCAGTCAATTTCACCGCCTGGTTTATTTACGAAAATGCGGCCAAGCTGCGCATCCTGAGCGTGTGAATTGCCTCGAAGCGATTCAGCTTCCGCTCTTGCGCGGGACTCAATCACACTCATACGTTCTGGCTGCTGACTGGCTCTGTTCTTTGCTAGGGCTTCTTCGCGCTCTCTGGCGTAATCTGCCGCGCTCTTGTTCGCGCCATCGATAAAATGCCCCGGCTTGTGATTCTGGTCCACAGGTTGCTGACGTGGGTCCACACGACGCGGCAGAGGAACGTAATGCAACTGATGACGCCTGCGAGTGTCAAACCGAGATGACGGAGCACCAATTCGACCAATTGCTGCCTGGATGGTCAATGGAGTGATGTCGTGCCCTTGCAACTCTAGTAATAGTTCGGCAGCGTTGAGAAAAAAGCCGTCTCCGGTGTTGACTAACGTTCCCTGTGACGCCAACCAGTTCTCGATATTCGACGCTCTAGCTAAATCTTGCACAGCGAGTTTGGAATACTCGACTTGTGCTTGACTGAGCCAAACGAAGTCGGCCTTGCGCTGCTCCACGGCGCGATAGATATTTTCTATCGTGACCGGAAGATTTCGATTCTTTTGGAAGAATTCCCAGATCAAATCTGTGTTCTTGTTTGTTCCCTCATTTGTCCAAAAATCCATCCGGCTATCCTTGAGTTTCTCTGTAGCTTCGGCAAACCGTTTTTCATCGGCATCCGAATATTGGCGGGGTTGGTTAGCTAAGTGATGCAAATAATGTGCGGTGCTCATTCAAATTCTCCTGTAACTACAAAACTCAAAATTCAACCTCAACTGTCCTCGGTCCTTTTCCATCGCCATAATCAAGAACTGCGGAAGCCCTGGTGAGGTTGTGCAGGCGAGCAGAAATTTGGCTAGAACCAAATATGGAAATTAGCTTTCGTAAAACATCTGCGGAACATCGTTTGATAAATTGGGCGTCGAGCTTCTCGCCGTGGTAATCGTAAGGCAACGGAAATTTCTTACCCCCGAACGTGACTTCTTTTTGGAATCCGACCACAAGCTGGCGTTCGAGTTCTTCCTGAACCGCTGAACGGCGGCTGTCTACGAAACGACGCTGACGGATTTCCTTCTGTTCCTGTAACTGATACGGAGTTACCGCATCGGCTTTGAGAAGCTCATTTTCCTGCGCGAGCTTTTCCTGTTTCCAACTCTCTAACTCTTCCGCACCTGGAGAAGACATTCCTTGGAACGCACACGCCAACCACGCCGTCTCCAGTTCGTATTCAGTGAACGAATTTTTCCCTAGAATAGAGCAAGCATAAAGGAAGTTGGCTTCCGAATCCCCGAACGCCTTGGATTTTCGAGCGGCGGAGCTAAACGCTTTTCGGGACTGCGCTAACGCATCAGCTTCAATCTGGGAACGCTTCTTGGGGTCCAAAACATCTGCGCTCTCCCAGACCAGTTGAGCTTCATATCTCGGGTGTTCCTGCAACAGTTTCAGAAACCAAACAACCCCCAAAACCTCTCCTTGATCTTCGTGAAGCCATCCGGTCAGCAGGTTGTAGTTAGCCTCGCAGTGGCGCAGAACTTTTCCTTTATAGGGGGTCTGACAAATACCGTGGAAACCCTGTGGAATTAAATCACTCATACTTCTCCTTCGCCGGTGTGCGGCTTCAACTCTTTACCGGGACGCGATGGTTAAGCCCACGAATGGACCTGTACAAGCCGGATACCGACTTGCCTTCCCACCGAGGGCGTCCCGGTTCAATCCTGTCTTTTTTGTGAGGTCAAACCTCAAGACTGGAATCTCTTAAATGTTTTCTCCGTAAAGAAAACGGCGGTCAGCGCGACTAAGGTGTGAACGCTCCGGGTGTTTGTCAGGTTTATAGGAACGTCCGGCAAGGTAGCACTGTGCTGCCGACTCCGACTCATAGTCGCGGGACGAGTAATCGGTCAAGCTCGGCGGGCGGACTACTGGAGCCGAGGGAGGTTCCGGCACCGGAGATGGGACTGGTTTAACTTCCTCGATCTTCGGTTCCGGCTCTGGAGTGATCGGCCAGCTATCAAGACCGTGGACATCAATCGGTTGATCTTCTTCTCCGTTTTTACAATCTGCTGGCGGCACCCAATTGTTTTCGAACCAATCTTTTTTTCCACCGCCCTTGATTGCGAAACCTTCAAACGCAAATGATCGCGTGCTCGGAATATATGCGGGAACCCAACCGATATCATCCGTTACGCCATACTGTTTGATCGGAATCTTCTTAGTGTCGTAATCCATCCAAGACGCACCGTCCAACCAGGCGACATAGGTTCGAAATGCTAACTCGCGCAACGTCTCACCAGGCTTCACATCTTCCTGACGCAATGCGCGAAGAAACAATCTGTGGATAGCAATCTCTTCTGCGACAGTCTCAGCAGGATGGTCGTAACCGCTATCGCCCCAGAAACGCATGTCCAGGTTTCTCATTTTTGCGGTCTGTATTGCTCGCTCTCTTCGTTCTTCGGCTAAAGCTTTGCGTTGTTCTTCAGATAAACGCCTTTCCGCATCCCATTTACGTTTGCGCAAGGTTCCGATAGGAATTTGTTCCAACGTTTCACCTGGGCGCAAATACTGCGCGTAATTTGATTTGCTCATGCAACCTCCAAAGATTTTGTTGTGCCAGGAGTCCCTTGGATGGGACCCGGCAAATTCCGCCGCCGCCCCGGCATCTACCGTAGTGGTTGGTGCGAGTACTTATCCGTGGCCGAAGACGGAGTGGCAATCTCCATTGCGCAATTTTTATGTTTGGCCCTTGGACGCTGCGCTTAGCGTCGGCGTGGAGGCGAAGGGCATGGGGCGGGGTATGCCCGGCAGTCCCCGGCCTCGAAAATATCTTCGAGCTTCGAAATATTCTCTAAGTCGTTTCCGTTCAACAAATCTACGTTACACATCCGATGTAACAGCGTGGATGCTCACTGGATTTGCGCACTCGACTCGTTGCTTGCGCAAGTTTGTTGTGGAATTCCAGAAATCATTGCCGATTTCTCTTGACAGCCATACGACTAATTGTTATACATTAACTATGACCAAGATGGGCCGACCGACAAAGCCAGCAAAAGAGCGATCAAGCCATTTGATCGCTTTGCGGCTAACTCCCGCCGAACACAAGTCTTTAGAGCAAGCGGCTGAAAAGTCTAAGTTGTCGGTTAGCAATTACATCCGGCTCAAGCTCAGGCTCCGAGGTGACAAATGAAAATCGCAATCTATTCGAGAGTGAGCACCGACAAACAGGACCCTCAGATGCAGGATCGAGAGCTGCTCGAATACTGCCAGCGGCGAGACTGGACAGTTGTTGACACCTACACGGATGCTGGCGTAAGTGGCACAAAAGAAAGCCGTCCAGAATTGAATCGAATGATGACTGACGCCAAAAAGCGGAAGTTCGATGCCATTCTTTGCTGGAAGTTTGATCGTATTGGCCGATCACTACGCCACTTGGTCAATCTGCTCGCTGAACTGGAATCGCTCGGTATCGCCTTCGTGTCTTATTCTGACTCCGTCGATCTGACCACTCCTCAAGGCAAACTGATGTTTCAAATCATCTGTGCCATGGCCGAGTTCGAACGGAGCCTAACCGTCGAACGCGTCAAAGCGGGTCTCAGGAACGCGAAAGCAAAAGGAAAGCGTCTTGGCCGTCCGAGTCTTGGTTTGGATGCCAGCGATGCACGCGTGCTCAGGAACAGCGGTCACAGTCTGCGTGAGATCGGAACTAGGCTTCAGTGCTCCGAAGGCACCGTCCGTAGAATGCTTGCTGCGTAATAAACCCCACCCTGATAGACATCCAAAGCCCTGCTAACCCATGATTTCTTAGCGGGGCTTTTCCCTGCCCGAACTGCGTCAAAGACAAATGTTTTTGACGCAACCTCTCGGGTCTTCTCGACTCCACTTTCTCCGGCCAATCAGCCGCCAAAACTGCGCTATTCATTGAGCATCCCCACGTGACCCGAATCAGCCACCAAGCCCACTCTCAACCGGGTGGGCTTTTCCATTTCCGAAAACCTCGCTAAGACCCTCAAGGACGCAAGCACAGGCTGTTTCAGCGATTCCCGCACGAATAAGGCGTTACATCCATCTAGTGACGATTGTTATCCAAATCAAAATGATTGTTCGGTATCTAACTACTTGATTGTATTATATTTACACTCATTTCGAGGTTCACGGGCGATTTTCATTACCAAATCACGGTCAAATTTCGATTTGGCGGCATTCGCGGGGCTACCACATGGCCATCACACCCATTTTGATAATTCCGACACCAACCACGATCTTTATCAAGATTGACGGAAAGTAATAGGTGCCCCAGGCAGTTCCTATTATTTCTTCTTTTTTTTCTGAACCAACACCCTCTTCTACCATGTGAGAGTGTTCCCTTATAGGGAAACACACTCCTCACAAGGTATAAGATAAGGGCTTGTGAGGTCTCATAAGCTCTCACTTGCTCTCACAAGCTTTCTCACAAGCTAGCTTGTTTGCTCCTGTCTAGGGCTGGTGGATGGCTCACTGCCGTTCTTCTCCCATTTGGTGCTACCTTTTTTACCGCCTTGGGTTCGATGATAACCAAGACGCTTGATAATTTTGCGTATCTCCCATTCCTTGCCATTGGTCAATTTAATGATCTCTTTAATGGTTACAGATGGATTCTCGGCTATCAACCATTCGATGTCCTGGTCTTGAATGTCAAAGACAATCCGTCTTTCAATCCATCCGAGGTCCCCGGTCGAGTCGATCACGCTGACAATCCCAGGAGCAAATAACTTCTCGGCGGGTGTGCCTTTCGGTGCCTTCTTGGTTAGAGCCAGCCGCATCGGGGTAGGGTTGAAATCGCGCCCCCATCCCACTACGTCTATCTCGTTCGGACCGCTGCCGCGTTGATATAGCCGTTCGTCCTGCATTACCAGCCACACGACATCAACCATTGCTAAACCGTCCCCGGAACCCCTGACGGCAGATTCTTTTGTCGGCTTACCCTTATTAAGGTCTTTACGGGAATGGTGCAACCCGATGACTGCCTTTGCGCCCCACGCGATCAGCCGGAACAACACTTCAGCCAATTTTCTATTCTCGGTCGCGTCGTCTTCGTCCTTGCCATCATTGAACCGGATCAGAGTTTCCAGGATGATTACCGGATGCATACTTCTCACCAAGCTTTCAATGTTCGGATCGTCCAAACCAAACATCGGACCCTGGCTTAGTGTTCTGGCGATGAATTTAGTCTTGTCCTTCGTGATCCCGAATTTATCACATCGAAGCTTTAACGCGCCGTCACCACTCTCTGCTGCTAGATACAATACCGGAACAATTTCAGGAACCTCAAATCCGCGTCTTCCAAACAATGGGTTTCCTGTAGTCAATGCTTTTGCACATGCTAATCCGAAGAAGCTCTTTCCTTCTTTAGGCAAGCCGCAGATCAAACATATCCCTTCAGGGATGACATTTTCG
>Ga0307478_10001920_pt1 | contig 17244 bp, 19 predicted proteins | sample atmos_gasesECM4C_2_FD_203713 | JGI IMG/M metagenome (GOLD analysis project Ga0307478, IMG submission 203713) | Hardwood forest soil microbial communities from Morgan-Monroe State Forest, Indiana, United States - atmos_gasesECM4C_05 | ecosystem: Environmental > Terrestrial > Soil > Temperate...
GCGATGCCAGGCCAGCAGGGTCTCGGGCGTGACAATCGTAGCCACCTCTCGCAGAAGCTTTCTTCCCAATCCCTTGGCCCTGGCGGCCAATCGGCGGCGCTGGTCATCGTTGAACCGTAATCGCCTTTGGCCCAATTGTTCGCGCAGCACTCGGTTCTCTTCCCGAAGGTAGTCGATGAGCTGCAACTGCTGCTGGTTCATCCAGCCGGACAGTGCAATCAGCAGAAACCGGAACGGGTCCAGGGATTTCGCCATGAGGAAAGTAACATTATCACGGCACGGCGGTCCTGTCGGTGATCCCTTGCAGATCTATGCAGATCGATTTTCCGGACACTACGCGATGCGTGGTATTTGCGGTATCGGGATTCGTTTGTTGAAAACGGTCAACTCGTCCGCAAGCAGGTTTGCAAGAGGCTGTCTGCGGTTGATCCTGAACACGTTCGCCTCAAGAAGCCGCCTGAGAGCGTCCGCTTGTTGGCTGAGGAAGAACTGAACCCAATCAACTCAACAAGCCTTGAGCCGAGCAAGAACGTTACGCTCCAGGACTTCGTAACCCGCGTTTACTTTCCGAACATGGAAGGACAGAAGAGGGCCTCAACTTTGAAAGGCTATAAAGCCCGTTGGGATTCTCAGTTGAAAGCTCGTTGCGGATCGTTCCGTTTGCGCGAATTCAGGACGCCACAGGCGCACAAAGTTCTCGCTGACATCGGGCGGGCAAATCCTGAATTCACTCGGAGCACACTGCATCATCTCCCCTCGTTGCTGTCTGCTATCTTCCGTCACGCGATTCAGCAAGGTTATCTGACAGGAGCGAACCCGATTCGCGAGGCCAGCATTCCGAGCGCTCCCGAAGGAGAGGAAACATACGCCTATTCGTTGCCTGAGGTACTTGCAATGCTAAGGGTTCTTCCTGACCCTGCTCGGGCAATCGTTGCCGTTGCTGGATTTCTTGGGTTGCGCCGCGCTGAGATTCGCGGCCTTGAGTGGCACGATTACACGGGCGACGAAATCCGCGTCATGCGGTCAGTCTGGGAGTCGGTCACGAACGAGCCGAAGACGCGCAAAAGCAAGGCTCCCGTTCCCGTAATCTCTCCCTTGCAGCGGCTGCTAGATCAATTCAGATTGAGCCTTGGGAATCCCGCAAGCGGGCCGATGTTTGGTACGATGAAGGGAACACCGTTGAGTCTGAATAATGTGCTCAATCGTCAAATCTTGCCCGCGCTCAACGTCTGCGCTCACTGTGGGAAGGGAAGCGACGAGCACGGCAAAGAGGCCCACGAATACGAACGAAACCCCGAGCGCCCTAAATGGCACGGGTGGCACGCATTCAGGCGCGGCCTTGCGACGAACTTGCCTGACCTCGGAGTACCGGACAAGACGATCCAGGCAATATTGAGACACGCTAACGTGCAAGTGACGCAGAACAGCTATATCAAAACGCTTGACGCTCAGAGCATTGCAGCCATGAGGCAGCTTGAGGGTCTAGTTGACGTGAAGATGCTCTCTGCGAGTTCGGAGAGCGGTTTTTGAGATTGTGCAACTGTTGTGCAACGGATTTTGAAGGTGGTTCCGCTTAAGTGGTTGATTCGTTGATAGGATGGGCGCGTAGCTCAGGTGGTAGAGCAATGCCCTTTTAAGGCATGGGTCGCAGGTTCGAATCCTGCCGCGCTCACCAGTTTTTTCAATGACTTACCATCGCTGGCACGACGGGCTGATGTTTATTAGTGGATGATTAAGGAAATGGCCTCTGAAACCCGCGTCAGTTGACCGTTTCCGCCGTTTGATTCGCTGCCAACCGTTCTGCTTCTGCTCTGCGACTCTCCGCTTCGATTCCTGCAGCGAGCTGTCCCATCGCAGCCGTCACCTGATGCTCGCGGTGATGGATGTAGCTCTTTCGCGTGGTTGTCACATTGCTGTGGTGTAGGATCTTCTGGATCGTCAGATCGAGCACACCGAGGTCATTCAAATTACTCCCCAGGCCTCGACGAAACGCATGCCAGCCGTGCCACTCGACAAGATCCTCTCGACGGCGAAACTCATGGTCCGAGAGTGCATGTTCCTTCTTGGTATCACCGCACTCCGAACACGCATTGAGTATCGGGTCAATTCGGCGGGTGAAGATGTTCTTCAAATCGACCGGGGTTCCTACCTCCGTTGGGAACATGATGCCGCTGGTCGGGTTGCCGAGCCGCAAGCGGTACAGATCGAGCATCGAGAGTTGCGATAATCAAGAAACGTAAGGAAACTGAGGCTCCTAGCTCAGCCACAAACATGTAAACGATGAGGGGGGAGAACATGACTTGATGGAATACGGAGTGCACCCCCCTCCCCTCCGCAAACCTCACCGCAGTACAATTCGAGTGATCGAGCTAGAAGCCGCCAATGCATTTCTACGCGAACACTATATCGCCGAGTTCAACCGGCATTTCCAAGTGGCGGCGGCGCAGCGGGGGAATGCTTTTTTGGCCTGTCGGAGACGCCAGCTCGATCTGGTGTTCTCCCTCCAGTTCGAGCGGGCAGTGAACCGCGACAACACGGTCAGCTTTCAGAATCTGAGCCTACAAATCGAAGCCGTGCGCTGGCGAGCCACGCTGGCGGGCTGCCAGGTCACGGTGCATCAGCACTTGGATGGAACTCTCAGCCTCACCCACGGGCTCGCTCCATCCCCCACCTCGGTTCGCGGTTCCCGACCTCCTTGCGCCTCCGCCTTCGCCAGGTCCCGCCGCCGCACCGGTTTGAGTTCAACTGGGATTTACCCGCTCATGTCCCGATCTTGCCATACGCGGAGTCATACTCGGCGCGTAACCGATCATGCAAGCGCTGCACCGTCGGCCTGCGCGTCGGCGGCAGCTCGCCCTAGTAGCGGCCATCCAAGACCATCGACAAACTCTCCACCAAGCACTCCAGATCCCAACGATACAATCCCAACGGGCGTTTTCCTTCGTAACGCTCGATACGACGATCCAGACCAAACGATTCCGCAAGATCTAATTCCTTCAACTCCCGAAGTTCGGCACCGGTGATCCGCAACTGATGCTTACGGTCATACTTGCCGGGTCTCATGCGCAACAGTGTAGTGTATCCTCGGCGAATCCTTGTGGGCGCTCAGCCGAATTCGGAGTTACCGGCGATCGCTAGCCAGCCCGGTAAACAATGAAGAAAATTCTTGACATCGGCTTTGCCGGGAGTAACATTTCAGGCGAAGTCCAGCCGTATTCACCTCCTTTCCCCAAGTGAAGTTCGACTGACCTGACCCGGTTCGACCCAATGCCGCCAACGGCATGTCTGCGGGGTTCGCAATGGGCAAGAAACAGAAACGTCCCTCCAAAAAGGACGACCTGGTAATTACTCCGGGCGGACCCAGGCCAAAAGACCAAGTGCGCATTGTTAAGCCTGGTGAGGCTCTCCGTCGCAACGAGGACGGAACCTTCACTGTCGTTCCAATCAAGATCCCCCCTCAGAAGTAAGCAGCGAAAGGAGTATCGATGAAAGAAGAATTGGTATTAACCCCGGGTGGATACCGCCCAAAATCGCAAGTTCAACACATCGAGCCAGGACATGTCCTGCGTATGTCCGCCACTGGCAACCTGCAGAAGATTCATCGGTCCGGAAAGGTTCTGGGCGACTTCGGTCCCATTACCTACCGGCCGGCGAATGAGCCTCTGATGCCGAAGAACGTGCACGTGCCGGCCGCAGCGAAAGGCGCCAAGGTTCCCGCATTCGGCAGCGGATGGATTTCGTACGCGTTCTGGAACAACAATTCGGGCAACGCCATCACATCGTTCGCAACGACGTGGACGGTACCACCCGAACCGGCCACACAATCAGGGCAGACCATCTTCCTGTTCAACGGGATTCAGAACTCTTCGATGATCTACCAGCCAGTATTGCAATTTGGGCCCTCGGCCGCCGGCGGCGGCAACTTCTGGGCCGTGGCCAGTTGGTATGTGGACAGCGCTGGCGGAATCGCCAATCACAGTTCGCTGGTGCAGGTGAATCCGGGCGACACTCTGGTTGGAATCATGACGCTCACGGGAAGCGGGCCGAGCGGCTTCGACTACGAGTGCGTGTTCGTCGGAATTCCGAATGCGAGCCTCGCGATCCAGAACGTGCAACAACTCACGTGGGCTGCAGAAACGTTGGAGGCCTACGGGATCACGCAGTCGTCCGACTATCCGGCAACGCAGGAGACTATTTTCCGCGGGATCAGCATACAGACCGGGGGCATCTGGCCGACGATTGCCTGGACTGCAGTCGACGCCGTAACGGACGTGGGACAGAAGTGCGTTGTGGTCAGCAATTCTGCGACGAACGGAGAGGTCGACATTCTCTACGGACCTACGGCGGCGATCGTGCTTGGAGGCGTGGCAAGCGTTGGTGTCAATGCCGACGGGCGGCTCGAAGTTTTCGGGAACGGGACGGACCACGCCATATGGCACAACTGGCAAGTCGTGCCAAACGGCGGCTGGTCGGGGTGGAACTCGCTGGGTGGGCTGCTGACTACCGATGCGGCCGTGGCGACGAGCCAGGACGGACGCCTTGAAATTTTTGCCCGGGGCGCCGATGACGCACTTTGGCATAACTGGCAGACGTCACCGGGAGGCGGCTGGTCGGGCTGGAATTCACTGGGCGGGTCCATCACCAGCGATGCCAGCGTTGACAACAACCTTGATGGACGCCGCGAGGTGTTCGCCCGCGGTACCGACGGTGCGCTTTGGCACAACTGGCAGATCAACTTGCCTTTCGGAATCACAATCTGGTCAGGCTGGAATTCATTGCGAGGAATCATCACCAGCGATCCGATTGTGACGCACGACGCCGACGGGCGGCTGGAGGTGTTCGCCAGGGGAACCGACGGCGCCGTCTGGCACATCTGGCAGACTTCGCCGGGCGGCGGATGGTCGGCCTGGTCGTCGTTAGGAGGAGTCGTCACGAGCCTGTGCGCTGTGTTCCAGAACGGTGATGGCCGACTTGAGGTGTTTGCCAGAGGCACGGACAACGCAATCTGGCATAACTGGCAGGCCGTGCCCAACGGAGGATGGTCCGGGTGGTTCTCGCTGGGAGGAGTGATTACCAGCGATCCTTCGATCAACCGCAATGCGGATGGCCGGCTGGAACTGTTTGTCAGAGGGACAGACAACGCGGTGTGGCACAACTGGCAGGTCGTGCCGAATGGCGGATGGTCGGGATGGGCGTCACTGGGAGGCGAGATCACGAGCGATATCAACGTCGCACGCAACCAGGATGGCCGGCTAGAGATCTTCGCCAGAGGCACGGACGATGCGTTGTGGCACAACTGGCAAGTTTCGCCGGGCGGCGGATGGTCCGGATGGAACTCGCTGGGCGGCGTGCTGGTCTCGGACCTGGAAGCGGCGGCCTGAGGGCATGCTTTCAGACCAAGAACGCCAGACCTTAATTTGGGTCTGGCGTTTTTATTGTGTTAGAGGTGAGATCAGGCTGCGATCACTGTCCGGAGTTTGCTACCTTCTGGCCGATTAGGACGGCGTCCTGCATTTGCTTGTAGAGATCGCTGACTGCGCCGGGGGAGTGGGGCATGAGAATCGTGTTGCTGCGGTCGTTGCTGCCGATTTCTTTCATCGTGTCGAGATACTGCGTGAACAGGAATTCGAGGGGAATTGAGGGGAATAGGCTTCACACCCTTGGTCTCGGCATCGGCGTGTAACCAGCGTGTCCCAGCGAGTGGCTCCACGCGAGAAAAGTCAATTTTCTGGCCACCTTTTCCGCGGATGCCGGTCTTGAGCAACTCGTCGCGCCATTCGGAGTGGCGCAGTGTTGCGCCCGTACGTGCTATTGAGATATCAGCCGATTGCGCTTCGTCGGCTTCGATTTCCTCAAGAGATCGTGTGGTGGGGGCAGGGACAGCCTCCATTGTGAACGGACCCGAGACGCGAGCCTTACTCTTATCGACGTGAGGTTGGTCGTAGAGCGTTTCCGGTTCCGCGTATTTCGTTAGAGCTGCGCCTATCTGCTCTCGAATCATACCCTCGCGAATTTCGGGGTTGTTAGCGATGGATTTGAGTGTGATGTGTGGAACCTTCCTGTACCGGAATCCGCTTCCGATTCCTTCGTCTGGGTGCGCCAGCTCGTAATAATCAAACACAGCAGTAGTTAGGCGTTGTTTAGCCAACGTAATTGCTACGCGAGACGTATCGCAAGTTATCCAGCGACGGCCCCATTGCTCGGCGACAAAGGCAGTCGTTCCGCTTCCGCAGGTCGGATCAAATACGAGATCTCCTGGGTCTGTCGACATGACGATGCAGCGCTGAACGGCTGTAGTGCTGGTCTGAACGACATAGACCTTCGGGTCAGTTCGGCTTTGAATCCCTCCAATATCAGGCCATAAATTTGTGAGGGGGAAGACGGGGAAGTCGTCCAAGTACCGAATGTATCGGAGTTTGTTTCCTTGGGCGATCAGCTGGTTCAACTGTGCTAAGCGCTTGAGACCCTCGACACTTGTTTTCCAATGTGATTGCTCTCCGGGATGAAATGTCTTCTCATCGAACTCAAACGAGACCGTTGTGATCCAGCGGGCTTAGGGGAACACGTGGCCCTGACCTTGGAACTGGGCCGACTCACAACGACGTCAACCGCTTTCAGTGGCTCCATCGTGAAGTTCTCATCTTCCGAGATTTCCTTCACTTCAAAGAGCACCTTCGCATCGCCGATCTCCACCAAGTAATCAGGTCGTGGCGTCTGCTCCTCAGCCACTCGCTCGAGTGGCAGTTGTTTTCTTCTAGGAATGTCTCGAACTGAAGTTCAGATGTGGTTTTTGTCATCAGTCTCGGCCACCGCCGATCAGGAGATTCGGATGTTTCACGCTCCACTTCCTGAACTCCGACGACGCTTTTGATAAAACCTTGCCATGAACACATGATGATCTTCGTTTTTCGCGTATGTCAGCAACATCAGCGTAGTGGTGACGTGAGAGAGCGCCTCGTCATCGTCGTTTCGCTCTGCAATCCATGCGGCCAGCCCATCGGTGCTCGGAGTTTTCAGCATATCGAGCAAGTCTGACGCATTGATTGTATTTCTTCACGATGCTGTGCGTACTGCGTAGTCGTTCGATTGCAAATTGCAGGGCTATCGACGGGTCTCCACCTCGAAGGTGGCCCACCAAGTTCATGTGCAGCCCGAAGTCTCGAAATGTAAGTACATCCAGTTCGGCCGCCTTCCGAGCTATTAATGAGAAGAACTTGAGGGCAGGCGGTCCGTCTCTTGTAATGTCTTGTAGTCGCTTGCTGATTCGCAAGTGAATCTCTGACATGCTCGCCTGCGCGGCTCCGACGGATGCAAGCAGTTCAATGCGCTCTTCTTCTAACAGCGCGGAAAATTTGCTCTCGACAGACGACTCGTCACTAGCGGCGATTTTCTCCGCCTTAGCCGCGGCATCCTTCAGTCGCCCTTGCGTCGTGAGATCGTGTATCTGCTTTAGCTTGATGGCGTCGAGTTTGTCCTGAAACTGCTTGATGAGCGTATTTTGGTCGCCATCGTCAATGATCTTGGCGAAATCTAAGGCGTGAGACGAAGCCACAACTCTTGATCCGAGCTTAATCTGAATCTGTCGCAGAGCAGAGACCATTTGGGGCAACGCTTCGGGTAACTCGTTTCTCGTGTCGATGCGAACTGTAATGCTGGAACGTGGGTCGTCTGGTCGAATCGGAGCGTTAAGCTGTGGAGCAAACCAGAACGTGCGCTTGGACCTGACGTCGGCGTGAACAAGAAAGATGGGGTCCGTCATCTCTGTTGAGTAATGAGCAGCGTGCTTCGTTGGGAGAGTCGCAGAAATGAAATCGCCCTGCGTCGAATAGTCTGTGCCTTCCGAACTTTTAAGTTGGACCTTGAACCATTCACCTGTCGCTATGTTGCCTTCAAACATCTGAACGTCGAAATCAACGCCATAGTCGGTGATGATGCGGTTCACGACCCAGCCGAGAGGCTCAAACACTCCAAGCATTTGGGCTTCACCGAGAGTATCGACAAGATGTGACTGCGGTCGTTCCATAGGTCGGTTTTTCTTGATTGTAGACCCCACAGACCAGAAGGCCGTTCAGGACTTTGGAGTTGGCCAGCGGTCGCCTTCATCAACACCTACGGGCAGGCCGCTTTTGAAAAACTTCCGGCGCATCGTGCGGGCGCTGCGGTTGCTCCTTCGAAGGAGATGACCAAGGCGCAGTACTTGGCCTTGCCATTGAAGGAGCGGATGGCTTTTATGAACACGATCACCGAGCGCGAACTTGGAGCGATCCTCTCACGCAAGTAGAAACTCGCTCAGCAAACCGCTGAGCGCGGGTGAAAGTCCCGCACGTTTTGCTTCCCGCCGCTCTTGCGGGTTGAGCATTCAGGGGCTGCTAAATTTCACGTTGCCTTCCATCAGCGTGATTCCTCGCAGCCCCGTTCGATTTTGCCGAGCAGACTCCCTTTCTTTGGAGGCTCGGGGGCGGGCATGGCTGGCTTCCCCCATGCCCGTTGCTTTCTCGCAGACAACTAATCTTTCAAATCCACAACCCACTACTCACGAAGGAACTGACAATGCAAAACGAAAACACTCAATGGCGAGTCCTGACAATGTGCAGGACGCGATCAGCAAGATCAACGCTCTACGCAAGCTCACCAAAGAAACAGGGTGCGTCACCCGACGTACTCAGAGTCTGATTCTGGGCACCCTCACCCCAAACGAACTAACAGCCGTCGCTGAGATTCTGGCGCTACAACCGGACGTGCCCCGTGGCTAAGACCGACACGTGGAGATTCATGCGCACCGCGCGCACCTTCAAGACGGAGAGTCCAACGCAGAAGCTCATCCTGCTGGTGCTGGCAAGCCACGCCGGTGCCGATGGCTCCTGCTGGCCGTCGTACAAGCGCCTGATGAGTGAGTCCGGCTTCACCAGCAAAAGCACGATCACCGACGCCCTGCAATAACTGCGGGACATCCTCAAGATCGAGACTTGGCGCAAGGGTTGGGACAACTTGCACCGGAAAGGCGTGTCCAACGTCTACCAGTTTGACTTTCAAGCCGAGATCACCGGAGATGGATGGGCTCTTTACCGAGACGCTCAAGCGGCTTGTAATTTCAGTTTTTCTGCGTCGAAGTCTTCTCCTTTTTTCCAAAGTGTCAGTGTAATGGCTGCGATCTTGCGTGCCAGCGTAAGCCGTGCCATGGTAGGCTTGATGCCCTTGGCCAATGAGGCTTGACAAAAATCCTGCAACGGTCCGGGTCGCGCACTGGCCGTGGTAGCCACCGCTTTGAACAAACCTTTCAGATCGTGGTTATGGTCCTTATTTGGACCGCGGATGAGTGTCATTTGCTGATCACGAGCGAGACGAGACAGTCCTGAAATTCATCGGATTGACGGACAGATTCCGCGGTGCGAGAAGCGACAGAGATCTGGTAGTGTTGGTAAACGACATATCCAATGCAGGATACGTCACTATGTCGCTTCGCTGTTCGATCTGTCGACACCCGAAGTTGGACCTGATCAATGTCTCACTTTTGCGAGACGGGACAAGATCCACGGTTCGGGAGTTTCAAATCTCACGGTCTGCATTGGATCGTCACAAACGCCACCTGAAGGACTCTGTTGAATTCCAAGCCGGCCCCACTCCGGCCGAACCTCTTAGCAACGCACAGGGAGATCCTGTGCTTTCGCAACTCGAAGTCATGATCCGGCACTCTGAAAATACAATTAGCCAGGCCGTCGCGGCCAAAGATTTTCGGATTGTTACGCGGGCAATGCGGGAGCAGCGAGCTCAACTGGAATTGAAGAACAAAATAGTTTCTGAACGACGAAATCACCGCCTGGTCGCCGGTCGTGCGGACCAGAAGTCCCCAGCCATTGAAGCCTCCGCCATAGATGATCCATATGAGCAACTCGCGATAGTAGCGCTTAGAGTACGCATAAAGTTGGCGAGCGAGGAATTGGGCGAGCCGGCATTTATTGCGGAACCCTCCAATCTCAAATATCTCAAGGAAAAGAACGCAGCCCTCAGCGCGCGCCTCGAGCAGCGAAAGCTGCGATCACTATCGCAAGGATTAGCAACAATCCACGCATAACTGCGATCGAGGGTTTTCACGGCCCGCACGTCCTTTCGATGGTCTCGCGGCGCTACCTCTTCCCTTGCTGCCTCATCGAAACGCAGAAGACCGATAGCACGTCGGCCACTAGCCTTCTGCGGTGCGAGGTGAGTCGATAAGTGCGGGCGCCGAGCTGCATGTAAAGGGAACCAAACTACTGGAGGGGTCTTCATTTCAGTACTGACTTCAAATTCGTATCGCCAAGTCGATGAACAAACTGCAGATTCAGTAGCCTATTAGACTCACAATTCATCTGACATGACATTCTCTGCAATCCCTGGAATTTTCTGTCTCGGAAAGTTGATGACTATCGGGACGTATCCGCGTTCTTCCAGAATGGTTCCCAAAGAAAACGGGTGGCGCCACGAATAGCCGGAAAGTGTTGCGGACTGGCACACGAACGCCATTTGCCTGGCCGTCTCATGAATTTAAACTGACCTGAGCTTTGAGGGACGGTGATTCGACACGCCGTCCCGGCGACAAGCCCTCCCTTCTTACGGAGGCATGTTTCTTTTTCGGGTGTCTGAAGTGCAGTTTGAAGCTTAGCGATATCAGGTGTGGCGGTGACGTCCTCAAGCAGGTTTTTATCGTAAGACTCGACGGCTATCAGACGGAATCGACCAATAGCCTCGTCCACGCGACGGCAGGCCAACTCAAAGCTCTCGTCGGTCTCAATTTTATCCAACATGGTTGTGAGGCTATTGAGTGACTCCACTGAACGTAGGAGACCTGAAAAGTTTGCTGTCACGCAGCTTTCTCGAACCTTGGCAAGCTTCTGGAATATTCCTGTCACTTCGTTTGCCATGCTGAACACTTCCAAATTGTTCCTTGTTGCCTAGTGAGGACTAAACTCTGGATGACATAGTTTGACAGACTCACCGGTAGATACTGCAGCAGAGAGTCTCAATTCCCGTGAGCACCCCAAGAAATAACCTTGTTTAGCAACCTAGGGTCCCGAGGGATCACCAACCCGGTCTGTCGCAGTGGGGATACTGCAAAAATAGGGAACTACCAGTCCCCGACGCGACGTGGGAAGGGATTGTGCCCCCGAGCACAGCGGTTGTCAATATAAAAAGGCGGACTTCTACCTTGGATTCACGAAAAGGAACAATGATCATAAGCCTCCTGTGACTCGTAAATCATGAGCCAGCGAAGAAATTCGATATAGTAATTCCGTTTCACTGGGACATCGCGGACTAACTTGCGTATGAAGTTGGCACGACAACGGCGCTAGGATTCAGGATTGTTTCGGTCGCCTCGACTCGTCCGCCATCCGTCGCGCTCGCGGCAAAAGTTTGGAAACTTCTTTCCCTTTGCAGTCGGCTTCGATGCCTCCCGCTCTGCAACCTCCAAGAGTTCTTCGGCGCGTGTCTTTCCAATTTCCGGATCAATTTCTCTGAGAGCTTCACGAAGGGCGTCTGTGAGCGGCGTTTTGATTCATGTGACATCTGGAACTTAGCGAATCTTGCTTAGCTTACATTTGCTTTACAGCGTCCGATTCTAGCGCCATATTTTCCATGACTTGCGAAGCACCCATGCTCGTAGGAAGCGTGGCTTCGATGAAGCCATTTTCACCGTAAGTGTCAGAGCAAACACACGGTTGACAGATTGAATCCGCAGCCAGCGTGGTTCCGCTAAGCGCGGCGAGGTTATAGTGTCGAGACCACCCGGGCCACCATCACTCATCCTGCTGCCCGTTCCCACTGAGTACGAAATCCTGCCCAAAGAACAACTCCCGCCGTCCACATTTTCACTGGTGGTCGGTCAACTGGGCGTTGGCCCTGTGAACCTGCGAATCGGCACGCTCGCTGCGTAGCGCGGCGCGGATGGTCTTGACTTGCTTCGTGAGTCCGGCAATCTGCGCTTGCTGCACGTTGATTTGAGCTTGTTCCGCTTTGATCTGCTGTTGTTGTTTCTGAATGAGCGTTTGTTGCTCCTTCGTGGCCTCGATCAACAGGACGGTGAGACGACTGTAATCCACGCTGCGCGCGTCTTTGCCGTTGTGTTCGAAGGTGACGATCTCCGGCACTACGGCGCCCACTTCCTCGGCGATCACACCCACCTCGTGCTTGCCGTTGGTTTTCAGATCGTAGGAAACGCCGCGCAACTGCTCGACCTTGGCCAGTGCGCCGTGAAGAGTTTGAATGTTGGTCTTCCAGCGGCGCGAGCTGTAACTGTCCCAACCATCGGCAACGGCGTGGCCCCGGAAAGGTCCAATCGTGAAGATGTTTGAAGGGCAGGGGTCGGTGCCATTGGGGCATCCGATGGTTACGTTCCCATTTTCCCACACGCCAAATCGGCCCCCGACGACTCCAACCGCATCGATAACAAAATTCCCGTTCGAGCCGAAGGAGGCTACCTGACCAGTGGTCCCGGCAGCGGTAGGACCGTCTACTCGTAGAAAATAGTTCGAAGGAGCGATCTGGTTTCCCACATGAAGTGAGTAGTTCGGACTGTTCGTGCCGATGCCTACATTGCCGCTGTGACCCAAGAAAAGCGATGCTCCGGCACGAATCGTGTTGTCCACGTCCATGCCCAAACCAATCGCTGTCGTGGTCCAGTCGTTGCCTGCTGCCGTCCGAATCGCCCGTACGCCCAACATCATCATGTTGTTATTCCCAACATTCGAACCAAAACTTGCGACCGGCACCTCGCTGCCGGCGGTGGTTCCGAGTGGGAGATGAGGCTAAGAGCGTCTGACTGCGGGCTGTACCCTGCAGTTCGTTCGCGCCCGCTTGCACTTACGCTGAGCTGCGCTGGCGGTTTGGTCGTGCCGATGCCGACGCTTGTGCTAACAGTAGCGCCGTTCACGCCATTAATGCCGCCCAGGACGATGCTGTTGCTCTGGTCCGCCTCGGCAAGAACGCCAATCGCGGCCGAGTTGCTGATGCTGCCGGTCCCCAGGGCCGCACCGTATCCCAGGAAGGTGTTGCTCGCCCCGGTTATGTTGGAGGCATCCCTTGTAGCGCCGGAGAACGCGCCGACGGCGGTGTTGTTAACCCCTGTGGTGTTCTCATTCAGGGTGATGAAGCCGATGGCGGTGTTGCTGGCGCCGTTGGTGTTTGTACCAAGCGCTTGATAGCCGCTCGCGGTGTTCCTAATCCCCGTCGTGGTCGTGTTTCCTGCAAATCCCAGAAACGCATTCTGCGCAGAGAATGAGCCATAGTCGAACAGCTTGCTGCCAATCTGAAAGCCACCGCCGCTCACCACGCCGGTGGCGGTCAGGTTGCCATTCACGGTCTGACTGCCGGTGAAGGTGTTGGCGGTGTTGAGTTGCGGGACTTTGGTAGTGTCCAGATTGAGTGTGGTGCTGCCGCCCAGCGGCACGGAACCACCTCCGGCCAGGTCGGTGCCCGCCAACACGCTCAGCGTCGGATTCACTAGCATCGCATTCGTGATCCCGCCTGTGGCGATACTAAGCGTTCCGCTACTGGTGATTGGTCCGCCTATCAGTCCGGCCCCGCTCGCTACACTGCTCACCGTGCCCGGCCCCGTGCCTGGAAACGCCTGCCCCGCGGCGAACGTGATATTCCCATTGCTGGCGATGTTCAGCCCCGTCTCTGCCGGCGCCGCTGCGCCCGATGCATAGAGCAGATTCAGCGTGCCGGAAGGCGACGCTGTATTGCTCCCCGCCGGTTCCGCCTGCCAGCGAAAATGTTCACTCACCGCCGCCGGCGTACCCGAGGTGTTCCACGCCGAGGCAAGCAGATCCATCGGGCGTGATGGGAATCCTGCCGTGCTTGTGGATGGAAGCCGTTGCTACGGAAGGCAAGGTCATCCCGCGCATCGTTAATGCCCCGCCGTTACTGATCGACAGCCCGGTCTCGGCCGGCGTGGTCGTGCCCGACCCGAACAGGAGGTTCAACGTGCCGGATGGAGCGGCGGTGTTGTTGCCCGAGGGCTCGGCCTGCCAGCGAAAATTCTGATTCACCGCACCACCTCCCGTACCGCTCTTGAATGACGATGCCGTCAGAGTGAACGCATTCGAATTCGTGCCTGCAGTCGAGGTGGCGGCTGCCGTGGCTGGCAGCTGCAGTGCACCGCGAATGATGCCGCCGCCGCTTACGTCCAGCTTGGCTGCCGGTGCCGTGTTGCCGATACCGACGTTGCTCCCGTTATCGAAAACCTGGGAACTGGTGACGTCGGCCGTTGCGTCAAACTTCGCCAACTGGTTCACCTTGCCGCCGGCGGTGGTCACCGGGGTTGAGCCTGCGGCGGGCGGCGGGGCGAGCGGGTTCGCAATCGAACCCGCCGCCGCACTCGTGGGTGAAGCCAGCACGAACGCCGACGGAGACAGCCCCCCGACCGTCTCCGCATCTCCCGCCTTCAGCGCATACGGTGCGCTCACCAGCAGTACGCGCAGCTGCTCCGCTTGCCCGGCAGGCTGCACCCCCAACCAGCGCGCTTCGCCGGAGGTGAACAACTCCATCGGCAAATCGTCGGGCTTGGTAGCGCCCAGCAGCGCCGTGTAGTGGCCCGCCGAGTCGGCGTCGACATTCTGGGCTTCCAGCCACAGCGCCGCGCCCCGGTCCTGCTCTTTGTACAGGCTGAAAGTGACGCCCACCACGCCTTCCAGCGTATGCCCGGAGCCGTCGTTCAGTACGCCTGAAAACGTAATCAGCCGCGGCACCACGCTAACGGTTGTGGTTGGACTTGCTTGCTGCGCCAGCAAGAAGGGCACAAGCAAAGTCACCCACACTAAGATCGCCGCTGCTGCAAAAAGTAGACCCTTGGTGGCCGGGTTCACTGGCATACGTCCTCCTGACTTGAGTTTGGTCTTGCTGCCTCCTACTTCGTCCCCCTTATGCTGACCAGCCTGTGACCTGTCTGCTCCGTGAGTTTCCTCCCAGAGCCTGCCGCGCGTGAGAGCCTTCAAACCTTCATCTCATTTGTTTAATTAACGGAGTGTCCCACCCTTCGAAAACCGCGAAGGCTGACGCAGCCGTCAATTGGGTGGGCCAGCCCGCCCATTCTGACAATTCCACCCATTGTCACTCGATCCCATGGGATATAGCCGGAGGGGGAAGAACCGGCTTCTGCGTGCCCGAACAAATCCTGTCATTGGTGAATCGCCGTCCCGATCACATAGTTTCCGGGATTTGCCGGAGATACATCAACGAGGTTGAATGTGGAGCGGTCCGGCGACAGCTGGATATTCAAATTCCAGCCGCATCCGGCCCCGCAAGTGAGATTTGCAGTCCCGCTGCCATCGGGCTTCAAGCTTTGGATCGTGAACGTGTTGCCGGTAGTATGGCCAGCGGGGCATCCAGAGCTGTGTCCTGTAGAGGCAACGTTGGTGGCGACCCCGGTGGCATTCAGTGTGAAGGTCGAGTACGAAGCGCTGTAGCCACAACCCGTCCCGCCGTAGAACGTAAGTTGCCACGCTCCAGCTAGGTTCGTGGTGGAGATCTGCCCCGCAGTGGAGTTGTTGATGGCAACTCCAGCAATGTAGTTTCCAGGGTTTGCGCTCGATACGTCGACCAGGTTAAAGGTGGAGCGATCGGGCGGGACCTGGATGTTGAGATTCCAGCCGCATCCGGCGCCACAGGATAGGTTCGCCGTGCCGCTGCCGTCGGGATTCATTGACAGAATCTGGAAGGTTAGTCCAGAAACGGTGCCGTCAGGGCAGCCACTGCTGTGGCCGGTGGAGACGGCGTTGTTCGCTACACCGGAAGAGTTGAGCGTGAACGTGACCAGCATGGAGCTCAGGCCGCAGCCGGTCTCTCCGAGAATCGTGGCCTGCCAGGAGCCAGTCAGATCGGAAATCGAGATGTTCCCCGAAGGTGATTGGAGAATCGCCTCGCCTTCCAGATAGTCGCCCGGATTTGTGGACGCAGCGTCAGCCAAGCTGAAGGACGAACGGTTAGGCGCAACCTGGATGTTGAAGATCCACTTGCAACCGGTGCCGCAGGTCAACGTTGCGGTCCCGGCTCCGTTGTGGCCAAGAGATGTGACCATAAAGCTTTGTCCGCTGAGAGTGGAATCACCGCATTGACCATGGGTGATGAGACTTGCTGGGCCGGTTCCGGCGCCATTTAGTGTGACGTTGACTTGCATCGCCGCTACTCCGCAGCTGGAATTGCCGCGAAGAGCGATTTGCCAGGTTCCGGCGAGATCGGATTTGACGATATTGCCGATCGAGGCTGAGCCGGGCGTGGTAATGGAAATGATCGTGATGAGCAGGAGAGCGGCCCAAAAGGCCGTCCGTGCCCAAGGCTTCGTTCCGAACGGACAGAAAGTGCTTGTCATCGCATTCCTCCAAGTGAATTGGGAGGCGGTGAGGATCTTCGCGCCGCCATTGCGCCCTAGCCTGTCATGCAGCCTGGCGCAACCCGTCCAGCGCTGCACCCCCACAACGCCTCTTACTTACCTAAAAAACAATTTCTCGGCGAATTAGCTCATGGACATTTACTTTTTCTTGGCTTCGCCACTGAGGCCCGTGTTCAGCGCCCATGAAATTGTTCGAGATGTTGGTGTAAGCATTGACTAAATAACAGTTTGTGCGTATTTTTCTCACCAGTTTGGGCGAGGGCGGGGCATTGTCAAACCCACCGGTCATCGGCGATCTGCTGGCCAGATGGAGCGAGGGCGATCAAGAGGCATTCCGAGCCTTGGTCCCGTTGCTGTATGACGACCTGCGCTGACTCGCTCACCGGCATTTACGGAAAGCACGGACCGACCGGACACTTCAAACCACTGCTCTGGTTCACGAGTTGTATCTGCGCCTGGAGAAATATCCTCAGTCGCCGTTTCAAAATCGGGCGCACTTCATAGCCGTGTGTGCCATGGTGATGCGCCAGATTCTTTCTCGCTACGAGCGCGACCGTCGTGCTGCCAAGCGCGGAGGAGGAGAAGACAATCTCACCTTTGATGACGCTGGCGTGCTGATGCGAGGGCGGTCCATTGATTTCATCGCGCTGGATGATGCTTTGGACGGATTGGCTCGGCTGGATCCGCAACAAAGCCGGATCGTCGAGCTGCGCTTCTTCGGCGGCCTGTCGATCGACGAGACAGCAGAGGTTCTCACGCTGTCTCCCGCTACCGTCAAGCGTCACTGGGAAACGGCCCGGGTGTGGTTGCGTCAGGAAATGAGCCGTGGTGGTGCCGCATGACACCGGAGCGTTGGCAACAGGTACGTGATGTGCTGCACG
>Ga0307478_10001922_pt1 | contig 17233 bp, 17 predicted proteins | sample atmos_gasesECM4C_2_FD_203713 | JGI IMG/M metagenome (GOLD analysis project Ga0307478, IMG submission 203713) | Hardwood forest soil microbial communities from Morgan-Monroe State Forest, Indiana, United States - atmos_gasesECM4C_05 | ecosystem: Environmental > Terrestrial > Soil > Temperate...
AGACCAGAAGCCGTACATCATCAGCGCCAGCAGCACGAGATTGGGCTGGCCGAGATCGAACATGTCGAACACGAAGCTGATGGTGACGAGGCCGGAGAAGAAGTACATCCATTGCCCGGGCGCCCTGCCCGATCCCGTCATGGCGTGGCACAGCTGCCCCGTCACCCACCACGCCACCACATTGAGCAGAGACAGGCAGCTATACAGCGCGACCTTGCCGAACCAGGCGGGGATCGCGAGCAACACCGCCGGCAATGGCGGATAGATGAAATCGAAATGGCTGTTGGGGTCGCTTGGATAGAGGTCCTTGCCATGCAGGACCTGCTGTCCCGCCCAGAACCACAATGGATAGTCCTTGGTCTTGCCGCTGCCGAAGATTTCGGGAACCAGCACGTCGCCGATCAAGAGCGCGCAGCTGATGAAGAACAGGATATCGGCCGGTATCCGCAGCGAGGGATATCTCGGCAGCCTCGTTTTTTCCGCCATCACGTGCGTTCAAACCGGCAGTTGCAGGTCATCGGCGCAACAGTCCGCCGAGCGTGCCGCGCACGATCGCGCGCCCGATCGAGCCGCCCATGGAGCCCGCGACCGACTTGCCGATATCGGCGGCCACGCCGCCGACCACCTGGTCAGTCACCGAACGCGTGACCTTGCGCGCGATCAACTGCCCGGTTGACAGCCGCCCGTGCCTGACATTGGTGCCGAAAACCGTGCTCGCGATGCCGGCGATCTTGTCCCATACACTGCCGCCCGTCCCTACCGCGGTCGCTGCGCTGTCCGCGACGCGCTTCTGCAATATCTCGTAAGCGGACTCGGAGTCGATGGCGGTGTCGTATTTGCCCTTGATGGGGCTTGCGTCCATGATCGCCTTGCGTTCCTCCGGCGTGATCGGTCCGATCCGGCCCGATGGCGGGCGGATCAGCGCCCTCTCGACCATTGCCGGTACGCCATTGCCTTCCAGGAAGGACACCAGCGCCTCGCCCTTACCGAGTTCCATGATGACCTTGGCCGTATCGAGCTTGGGATTGGGCCGGAAGGTTTGGGCCGCAGCCAGAACCGCTTTCTGGTCGCGCGGCGTATAGGCGCGTAGCGCGTGCTGCACGCGGTTGCCGAGCTGGCCGAGCACCTTGTCCGGCACATCGATCGGATTTTGGGTGACGAAATAGACGCCGACGCCCTTGGAGCGGATCAGCCGCACCACCTGCTCGATCTTCTCCATCAGCGCCTTCGGCGCGTCGTTGAAGAGAAGATGCGCCTCGTCGAAGAAGAACACGAGCTTTGGCTTGGGCGGATCACCGGCCTCTGGCAGCTGCTCGAACAATTCGGACAGCATCCACAGCAGGAAGGTCGCATAGAGCCGCGGATTTTGCATCAACTTGTCAGCGACAAGGATGTTGATCATGCCCCGCCCGTCGCGGTCGGTGCGCATGAAATCCTGCAATGACAGCGCCGGCTCGCCAAAGAATTTGGTACCACCCTGATTTTCCAGCACCAGAAGCTGGCGCTGGATGGTGCCCACCGTTGCGCGTGTCACATTGCCAAAAGATTGCGCTGCCTTACGGATCGGCGCCAGCGGATCGTCCTCGCCGTCGGCGCCCTTCTTGCTCGCATCTGGCACGATGGCGTCCAGAAGCGCCCGCAAATCCTTCATGTCGATCAGTGCAAGCCCGTTCTCGTCGGCCACGCGGAACGCGACATTGAGCACGCCTTCCTGCACGTCGTTCAAGTCAAGCATCCGCGACAGCAACAGCGGGCCCATCTCGGTCACGGTCGCCCGCACTGGGTGTCCCTGCTCGCCGAACACGTCCCAGAAAATGGCGGAGAAACGGTCCGGCTCGAAATTGAGCCCGATCTCGCGCGCCCGCTTGACAATAAAGTCCTTGGCCTCTCCGGCTTCCGATATGCCCGACAGGTCGCCTTTGATGTCGGCAGCGAACACGGGAACGCCGGCGCGCGCAAAACCCTCCGCCATCACCTGCAACGTCACGGTCTTTCCGGTTCCCGTCGCGCCGGTGACAAGGCCGTGCCGGTTGGCGAGCGCGAGCGTCAGCCACGCCGGCTCTTCGCCCTTGCCGACAAAGATCTTCGTATCGGTATCAGCCATCTTGTTGTTGGAAGTCGCCATCGTTATCGGTCTCGAGTCACGTATCTCCGGCCCCTCAAGTAAGATCATACTGCATCTTGCAAGCCGATTTAATCGGTCCAATCGCCGCATTGCGGCAAGATCAAGTCATCAAGCGAAGAGTCATGCGCTTTCGATCGCGTATCAGACGCAACAGCCATTCTTCACATCGTGAAACGTGCAATATCCTTCATTCGCTCTTGCATTGCTGCAACACTTGCAACGCGATCGCCGATGAAACCCGCTTTGCAATGTCGTCATTGCTTGTATTTCGCCATGTGCAAGCTCAAAATGATTTCTTGAAGACGAGGGACCGGTACGCAGCCGGTTGAGGCGGGGCAATATGGACGAATTGATAAGGCAGCTGGTGACAAAAGCCGGCATCGATAGGTCTGTCGCTGAAAAGACCGTTGGAATCATTCTTGGGTTCCTGCGCAGCGAGGGGCCCTCCGACAAGGTTCAGGCTTTGATTGATCGGATTCCGGGCGCCGAGGCGGCTATCGCGGCATCAAATGGCGGCGGTCTTGCGCGGTTGATGGGCAACGGCCTGATGGCCGTCGGCACCAAACTGATGGGCCTCGGCCTTGGCATGGCGGAAATTCAAACCGTCGCCCGTGTATTTTTGCGCTTTGGCCGCGACAAAATCGGAGCGGATCAAATGGGCGAGATCATCGCGGGGACGCCGGGGCTAAGCCAATTCGCTTAAATCATTTTTTCTGATATTAAGAATCATGACATACCCTCTCTCCGAGCTGGAAGGCATGACGGCCTTTTCCGCTCAAAAGCTCAAATCGATTGGCGTCCGCACCACCGAGGCATTGCTTGAGGCCGCCCGCACCGTGAAGGGACGCAAGATGCTGTCGGCGAGGACCGGCATCAGCGAGCAGCAATTGCTGGAATGGGCGAACGTCGCCGATTACATGCGCATTCCCGGAATGGGCAAGGCCAAGGTCGGGCTGGTCCGAGCCGCCGGCGCCACCACGGTACGCGAGCTTGCGCATCGCAATCCGGCACGGCTTGCGCAGAACATGAAGGAAGTGAACACCAAGCGCAGGCTGGTGCGCATCCTGCCTTCGGAAAAATCGGTCGCGCAGTTGATCGCGCAGGCCCGCAAGCTGCAGCCCAAAATCACGTATTGAGATCACGTATCAGCAATCGTCTCTCTACCGGCTTTTGGCGGACTGAAAAAGCGGCTTTGACCCGCGAATGCTTCAAATTTATCCCATGTTATCGACGTCGGGCCGCGCTTCGCTCGGCGCGCCTCGACTCGGTGCGTCTTGACTTGGCGACGCCAACCGCGCAAAGCCACCGGCATGAGCGCGACCCCATCCAGACTGCCCGTCACAGCCAGGGCCCCGCTGCATCCGCTGCTGCGGAAGCTGCTCGCAAAACCCTATCCGGCCGTGATGGGCGTATTGAATGTGACGCCGGACTCCTTCTCCGACGGCGGACATTTTTACGCGCCTGGTCCAGCGATCAGGCACGCGCAACGCCTGGTCGCGGAAGGCGCTGATATCATCGATGTCGGCGCGGAATCCACCCGGCCCTATGGCGGCGCGAGCCCTGTAACGGAGGACGAGGAGCTCAGGCGCCTCAAGCCGATCCTGCGCGACGTCGTGAAGCTCGGCCTGCCGGTCTCGATCGACAGCATGAAAGCGAAAGTCGCAAGTGTGGCGCTGGATGCGGGGGTTGCGATCGCCAATGACGTCTGGGGCCTGCAGCGCGATCCCGACATGGCAAAGCTGGTCGCGGCCCGCGACGTGCCCGTCATCGTCATGCACAACCGCGACGTTGCCGATCCAGCGATCGACATCATGAAGGACATGTCCGCCTTCTTTGCACGCTCGCTCGAGATCGCAAGCAGCGCCGGCATTCCGCTCGGCAATATCGTGCTCGACCCCGGCATCGGTTTCGGCAAGACCTCGGAACAGAGCATGATGGCACTGGCGCGGCTGGAGGAGCTCTCCGCCTTCGACCTGCCGATCCTGGTCGGCGCCTCGCGCAAGCGTTTCATCGCGACTGTGGGTCCCGCCGAGCCGGAAGAGCGCATCGGAGGATCGATCGCTGCGCATGTGATCGCCACCCAGCGCGGCGCTCGCATCATTCGCGCACATGATGTTGCGGAAACCGTGCAGGCGTTGCGCCTTGCCGCCGCGATCGAGGAGAAGCGATGACCGATACCATCTTCATCAAGGGCCTCGTCATCCATGCCCGTCACGGCGTGATGAAGCATGAGATGGAAGTCGGCCAGCGCTTTGTTATCGATATCGATCTGTTCGCCGACCTCTCGGAATCCTCGCGCAGCGACCGCCTGTCCGATACGATTTCCTATTCCAACGTGGTCGAGACCGCGACCGATGCCTTCAAGAACGCCAATTACAAGCTGCTGGAACGCGCCGCCGGCGCGGTGGCGGACGCGATTCTCGTGGCGTTTCCCAGGGTGCGCGCGGTCAAGGTGACCGTGCACAAGCCGCATGCGCCGATTGCCGAGATTTTCGAGGATGTCGGCGTAGTGCTGACACGCAACCGGCATCCGCCGACGCATGGCTAGCGCGATCATTGCATTGGGCGGCAATGTCGGCGACGTCCGCGCGACATTCACGGCGGCGATTGTCGATATCTGCGCGCTCGCGCGCGCGAAGCTCGTGGCCCGCTCCTCCGACTATGCGACCCCGCCCTGGGGCGACGAGCAGCAGCCGGCCTTTGTCAACGCCTGCATCGAGATCGAAACCAGCCTCGCGCCGGACGCGCTGCTTGCGGTTTTGCAGGCCGTCGAGCGGACATTCGGCCGCAACCGAAGCAAGGAACGGCGCTGGGGCCCCCGAACGCTCGATCTCGACCTGATCGCCTATGACGACCTTGCGTTGCAGACGGAAGGCCTGACGCTGCCTCATCCGCACGTCCTCGAACGCGCCTTTGTGCTGGTTCCGCTAAACGAGATAGCGCCTGAGCGCAAGATTGGCGGACGCAGCGTCAAAGCGGCACTGGCGAAGCTGTCGAGCACAGGTATCGAGCGGCTGCCGGCGCTCGATTAACCCAAAACAAGCGTTTGGCTTGGTCGCCGCGCCGTGGCAATTTCCGGCTACTATCAAGCCGGGAGTAGACCACCGCATGACCTCCACGACCGACCTGCCACTGGCTTCCGATTTCCCGCAAGCCACCCATGACGATTGGCGCAAGCTGGTGGACGGGGTGCTGAAGGGCGCGCCGTTCGAGAAGCTCACGGCCAAGACCTATGACGGTGTGAGGATCGAGCCGATCTATCGGCGCGCGACCAATGCGACGCTGCTCCCCGGTCGCGCCGCAGCAGCGCCGTGGCAGATCATGCAGCGGATCGACCATCCGGATGCTGCGAAGGCCAACGCCATTGCGCTTGACGAGCTCGGGAACGGCGCAACCGGCCTCGAGGTCGAGTTTGCCGGAGGTCCCGGCGCGCGCGGGTTTGGCGTCATCGACGCCACTCCCGACACGCTGCAGAAGCTGTTCGACGGCGTGATGTTTGATGCCGGGATTTCGATCGCACTCAACCCGGTGGTCGGCCGGGACAATGCGGGCGAGAACCTCGCCGCCCTGATCGAGGCAAGGCGCATCGATCCTGCCAAGGTCGATATCCGCTTCAATTACCAGGCGCTGTCGACCATGGCGGTGCGGGGCTCAGCCCCTTCCGCCTGGCGGGAGATGGCGCCGCCCTTCGCGAAGGTGGTCGGCGGGCTGATGGGCCGCGGCTTCAAGGGGCCGTTTGTGCTCGCCTGTGGCCGTCCGGTGCATGATGCCGGCGGCTCGGAGGTGCAGGAGCTCGCCTTTGCTCTGTCGCTTGCCGTCGCTTACCTGCGCATGCTCGAGGCCGGCGGCATTGCGCTGGATCAGGCGCGCGAGGCGCTGTCATTCCGCCTTGTCGCCGATGCCGACCAGTTCCTGACCATGGCCAAATTCCGTGCGCTGCGGCTGCTCTGGGCGCGCGTCGAAGAGGCCTGCGGGCTCACGCCAAAACCGGTCTTCATCGCTGCGGAGACGGCGTGGCGGATGCTGACCCAGCGCGACTCCGATGTGAACATGCTGCGCGCCACCATGGCGACCTTCGCCGCGGGCCTCGCCGGCGCCAATGCCATCACCGTCTTGCCGCATACGCTCGCCTGCGGCCTGCCCGATGCGTTTGCGCGGCGTGTGGCGCGCAACACCCAGTCTATCCTGCTGGACGAATCCAACCTCGCCAAAGTCTCTGATCCCGCCGCCGGCTCGGGCGGCATCGAAAGCCTTACGCAAGAGCTGTGTAACGCCGCCTGGGCCCTGTTCCAGGAGATCGAGACCGCCGCCGGCGTCTTCGAAGCGCTGCAGCAGGGCCTGATCCAGAGCAAGGTGGCGGCGACGCGAAGCGCGCGCGAAGCCAACATTGCCCGCCGCAAGGACGTGCTCACCGGAGCCAGCGAGTTTCCCAATTTGCGTGAATCCCAGGTCACCGTCGAGGATGTGAAGCCGGTCGTGCTGGCGCCTCCGCCAGCGACCATCAGTTTTGCGCCGCTGGCAGCGACGCGGCTTGCGGCGCGGTTCGAGCTGCTGCGCGACCGCTCCGACGAGATCCTTAAAGCAACCGGCAGGCGGCCACGTGTCTTCCTCGCCAATCTCGGCCGCGCCTCCGACTTCACGGCACGCGCGACCTTTGCCAAGAGCTTTTTCGAAAGCGGTGGGATCGAGGCCATCGACAGCGAGGGCTTTTCCGACGCATCCGCGCTCACGGCCCCGGCAAAGGCCTCCGGCGCCGAGCTTGCCTGCCTCTGTTCTCAAGACAAGGTCTACGGGGAAAAGGCGGCGGAAGCGGCAGCCGCCCTTCAGGCCGCGGGATTCAAGCATATCTATCTGGCAGGCCGTCCGGGCGAGCTGGAGGCCGCGCTAAAGACGGCGGGCGTCGGCGCCTTCATCTTTGCAGGCTCCGACGTGGTAGCCTTGCTCGAAGACGCCTACCGGAAGGTGCAGCAACCATGAGCGCCGAGACAACGAGTGCCGAAACGAAGAGTGACGTGGCAAAGCCCATGCTTGTTGGCGGCTGCCAATGCGGCGCGATCCGCTTTGCGATCAAGGCGGCACCGCTCAAGGTCAGCATCTGCCACTGCCGGATGTGCCAGAAGGCCTCCGGCGCGCCTTTCGCGTCCTTTGCCGATATAGCCAAGGAGGATTTCAGCTGGACCCGCGGCAAGCCCGCCGCGTTCCGCTCCTCCTCCATTGCGATGCGCGATTTCTGCGCGAGCTGCGGCACGCCGTTGAGCTTCCGCCGCATCGACGGAGAGAGCATCGAGATCATGACCGGCGCCTTCGACCGCCCGGACCGGGTGATCCCGACCCGGCAATATGGCACCGAATCGCGGCTCGGCTGGGTGGTCGGGATCGCCAACCTGCCGAGCCAGACCACGCTGCAGAACTACGGGTCGGAGAAGCTCGGCGGGATCGTGTCCCACCAGCATCCGGATCATGATTGAGACGAGCGAGACGTGCTAGGATGGGATCATGTTTGGCGCACTTGTTGAGGTTCTGATCGTCAAGGTGGTCGAGACCCTGGCCGATATCCCTGCCGCGAAAAGCGCCCGCGAAGATCCCGTCTACAAGCGGAATGTCGAGATGCTGATCGAGCGAAATCGCAAGTTTGAGGAAGCCAAGGAATGAGCCGCATACCCAGCTTCGCCGATATCGCATTCGAAAGAGCGAGTGTTGTCGCGCCCGCCGGCAGCGCCGAGCCCTGGCTCACGCCCGAGGGCATTCCGGTCAAGCCGGCCTATGGCGAGGCCGATCTCGCCGGCATCGATTTCCTGGAGACCTGGCCCGGCATCGCGCCATACCTGCGCGGTCCCTACCCCACGATGTATGTCAACCAGCCCTGGACGATCAGGCAATATGCCGGCTTCTCCACGGCCGAGGATTCCAACGCGTTCTACCGCCGCAACCTCGCCGCCGGGCAGAAGGGGCTTTCGGTCGCCTTCGATCTCGCCACCCACCGCGGCTATGACTCCGATCATCCGCGCGTGTCAGGCGATGTCGGCATGGCAGGCGTCGCCATCGACTCGATCTACGACATGCGCACGCTGTTTGCCGGCATTCCGCTCGACCAGATGAGCGTGTCGATGACCATGAACGGCGCGGTGCTGCCCGTTCTCGCGCTGTTCGTCGTCGCGGCCGAGGAACAGGGCGTGCCGCCGGAAAAGCTCTCGGGCACCATTCAGAACGACATCTTAAAAGAGTTCATGGTGCGCAACACCTATATCTATCCGCCCGCGCCATCGATGCGGATCATCTCCGACATCTTTGCTTTCACCTCGCAGCGGATGCCGAAGTTCAATTCGATCTCGATCTCCGGCTATCACATGCAGGAGGCGGGCGCGACGCAGGATCTCGAGCTCGCCTATACGCTCGCCGACGGCGTCGAATATTTGCGCGCCGGGCTATCCGCCGGCCTCGATGTCGACCGCTTCGCGCCGCGGCTGTCGTTCTTCTGGGCGATCGGCATGAACTTCTTCATGGAAGTCGCCAAGATGCGCGCCGCGCGCCTGCTCTGGGCGAAGCTGTTGAAGCCGTTCAATCCGAAGGACGCGCGCTCGCTCTCCTTGCGCACGCATTGCCAGACCTCGGGCTGGTCGCTCACGGCACAAGACGTGTTCAACAACGTGATGCGCACCACCATCGAGGCCATGGCGGCAACGCAAGGCCACACCCAGTCGCTGCACACAAATGCGCTCGACGAGGCGCTCGCGTTGCCGACCGACTTCTCGGCCCGGATTGCGCGCAACACGCAGCTGTTCCTGCAGCAGGAGAGCGGCACCAATCGCATCATCGATCCCTGGGGCGGCTCCTACTATGTCGAGCGTCTCACCCGCGATCTCGCCGCAAGAGCCTGGGACCACATCCAGGAGGTCGAGGCGCTCGGCGGCATGGCGAAAGCGATCGAAGCGGGTCTGCCGAAACTGCGCATCGAGGAGGCCTCCGCCAAGACCCAGGCACGGATCGATGCCGGCCAGCAGGCGGTGATCGGCGTCAACAAGTACAAGCCGTCGGACGAAAAGCCGATCGACATTTTGAAGGTCGACAATTCCAACGTCCGCCGGCTGCAGATCGACAAGCTCAAGCGGTTGCGCTCCGAGCGCAACCAGAAGGACGTCGACGCAGCGCTTGCGGCATTGACGCGCGCGGCCGATGGCAGCGGCAATCTGCTCGCGCTCGCCATTGATGCTGCGCGGGCGAAGGCGACCGTCGGCGAAATCTCCGATGCCATGGAGAAAGTGTTCGGTCGCCACCGCGCCGAGATCAAATCCATCACCGGCGTCTACAAGCGCGAGGCCTCCAGCATGTCCAACCGGGTCGAAAAGGTGCAGGCGCTGATCGAGGCCTTCGAGGAGGCGGAAGGCCGCAGGCCCCGCATCCTGGTCGCCAAGATCGGCCAGGACGGCCACGACCGCGGTCAGAAGGTGATTGCGTCAGCCTTTGCCGATATCGGCTTCGACGTCGACATCGGCCCGTTGTTTGCCACTGCCGAGGAAGCCGCGCGCCAGGCGGTCGAGAACGACGTGCATGTTCTTGGGCTGTCCTCGCTGGCCGCCGCCCACCTCACCGCCGTGCCCGAATTGAAGGCCGCGCTGAAAAGTCAAGGCCGCGACGACATCATGATCATCGTCGGCGGCGTGGTCCCGCCGCAGGATTACGACGCGCTCTACAAGGCCGGTGCGGAAGCGATCTTCCCGCCCGGCACGGTGATTGCGGATGCCGCAGAAGAGCTGATCCAAAAGCTCAACGCACGGCTCGGCCATAGCGCGGCGGCGGAGTAACGGCGCCTTCGCGACAACATCGATGAACGTCCGTTAACGTGCGACACATGCCGACACGAAATGTGTCGCGCGCGCCATTGAACCTTGCGGGACAGGAATGCCGCGGACGCGGCCTCCGAGATGAAGCAGGACCCGCAGTTCTTCAAGGACGGCGGCTGGAGCTACGAGCGCATGGGAGAGCTTTTGTTGGATTGCCACACGGCAGCGCTGGTGGGCGGCTGGCTGGCCGAGGTTCGATTCAGGGCTTGCTTAGCCGCGTTAGTCGGGACATCGGACAACGGACTATGGCCGATCGCGCCAGCCGCGGCATGGGCCCGAACAAGTCGACACTGCCGCGACGCCGCGCGGGTTCCCGGGACCGACTTGGACAGTCGACGGTCAGGTAACACTAGTCGATTTCAGCACACGGCTTTTCCGTTCCCTCTGCGTTTCCTCGTATTGCGCTCGTCAAAACCGGCCATAATATCATTCACGCAGTGAAGCCTTACCGCGCCCTCGCACGAGATTCCCGTTTTTGAGGCAGAGTAAATAATCGGCTCAGACGACCGAAACCACGGAGAAACGTGATGCCCTTCAAGGTCCAGGTTGGTCCGCATCAGGTTTCAATCCATCACGGCCAGACAGTCCTGGTGGCTGAACCGGATGGGCAAATTCACTGGCCCAGCGAGAAGGGGCTCTATTTCTTTGACACACGAGTTATCAGCAGCTGGACTATCTACGCGAACGGTGAGCCTTGGGAGCTCCTCAACGGAGGTGCGATAACACACTACGCCTCGCGAACTTATCTTACGAATCGGGCGATTCGGACCGCAGACGGGATCATTCCACCACGCACGCTTGGTCTCGTTGTCAGCAGGCTGATCAGCGAGGGAATGCACGAGGACCTCGACATTGCCAACAACAGCATGCGCAGAGTGGACTTTCAGCTTGAGATGGCGTTGCGCTGCGACTTCGCCGACATATTCGAAGTAAAGTCGAACAATATTGTGCGCCGTGGACACATCGATACGACTTGGTCACAGACGAGGCAGCAGCTGCGGACCAGTTATCGCAATGGCAATTTCGTTCGCACCGTGATGTTAGCCCCGTCGCACCACTGGCCAAAAGCGACTTATTCCAACGGTCGGCTCAACTTCCAGATCGTCCTGGACCCCGGTGAAGCCTGGCACTGCTGCTTGCTCTACACTCTCGAGGACGGCGAGCGAATCCATCGACCTCCGCATGAGTGCTCCAGCCAACACCACAAGAAGCATGGTGAGACCCTCTCGGACTGGCTGCGGACGGTGTTGAAAATTCGTTGCAGCAACGAGGAATTCTACCGTCTTTATCGGCAGGCACTCGAAGACATGGCGGCGCTCCGTTTGCCGATCTTTGGCACGGATCACATGGTGTTCCTGCCGGCTGCCGGTTTACCCTGGTTTGTCGCTCCGTTCGGTCGGGACAGCCTGATCGTTTCGCTCCAGAACCTTTTGATTTATCCAGACTTTGCCCGTGGCAGCCTCGACATCCTGGGCTCACTGCAGGCGAAAGCCGAGGACGACTACCGTGATGCTGAGCCGGGCAAGATCCCGCACGAAATCCGCTATGGAGAGCTTGCCTACTTCAAGCTGATCCCGCACACGCCCTATTACGGTACAGCCGACGCGACCCCTCTCTACCTCATCACGCTGCATGCGGCTTGGCGGGCAACCGGCGACAAAATGCTACTCGAACGGCATCTTGCGACCGCGGAGGAATGCCTGTCCTGGATCGACCACTACGGCGATCGCGATGGCGACGGATTTCAAGAGTATCAGACCAAGTCCCCCGTGGGCTATGAGAACATGGGTTGGAAGGACTCCGGCGACAGCGTCGTCTACCCGGACGGGTCGCTCGTCAAAGGGCCAAAAGCGCTCTGCGAATTGCAGGGCTATGTCTATGACGCCTGGCGGCGCATGGCCGAGATATTCGATGAGCTCGGCAAGCCCAGCCGTGCCGAAGAGCTACGACGAAAAGCCGCAGCACTTTTCAAACGGTTCAATGATGCTTTCTGGGATGAGGAATTGGGTTTTTATGCCTTTGCGCTGGACGGCGAAAAGAGGAAAGTGCTGACAGTCGCGTCCAATCCGGGCCACTGCTTGTGGTCCGGCATCGTACCGCCGGAGCGGGCCACCAAGGTTGTGCAGCGCTTGATGGCGCCCGACATGTGGAGCGGCTGGGGCATCCGCACGCTTTCCGCCCTGCACCCCTCGTTCAACCCATACAACTACCAGACCGGGTCGGTCTGGCCGCACGACAATGCCCTGATTGCACTAGGGTTTAAACGGTATGGCTTCGGAGCTGAGGCCGCGCGGCTCGCGCGCGATATTAGTGAAGCGGGAAGTCACTTCCTGTCGAATCAGCTACCCGAACTCTACACGACGATCGAGCGTGATGAAGATAGCTTTCCGGTACAATATCTAGGGGCGAATGTGCCCCAGGCCTGGGCGGCCGGGTCGGTCTTCACCCTTATGCACGCGATCTTGGGGATCGTACCGGACGCGCCACGCGGAAAACTATATATAGACCCGCTGCTGCCGCAGTGGCTGCCGGACCTCACGCTGCTCGATCTCCATCTCGGCGACCACAGATATGATATCCGCTTCTGGCGCGACGGCGACCAGACGCAGTTTGACGTTCAGAAGGGCGACGCTAAGGCGGTCGTGAGAAGCAGCTTCGGTGCGCAGTTCGTTTAATGTCCGCATGCGGAAGGCGGAACGATGCTCGCAACTTCACTCACAAGTCGGGACGCCGGATTGCCTGTCGAAAGCCTGAGGGCGCTTGACTGGCTGAATTTCTTCCTCGCTGCCCTCCTCACCGGGTTTGGTCCCTTTGTTGCAGTCCATCTCGCGGAAAACGGATGGGCACCTGCAAGCATCGGAGCTATCCTGACCATCAGCGGGCTGGCTGGACTGACGACACAAGTTCCGGCCGGCGAGCTCATTGACGTGATCGGATCAAAGCGCGCACTGTTTGGAGCCGCAGCAACTGCCGCCGCCTTGGCACTGATGATCTTTGGACTGCGGTCGGACTTCCCATCGATCTCGGGCGCCGCCATCATACAGGGCGCTGTCGGCGGCGTCCTTGGTCCAAGCATCGCCGCTATCAGCCTGGGCCTGGTTGGGCACGACGCGCTCGCTGAGCGGCTAGGTCGAAATCAACGGTTTGCATCCATCGGAGGCCTGTCAGCTGCTGCGATCATGGGTGTTGTTGGGTATCTCCTATCCACTCGATACATATTTGTGGTCGCCGCCGCGTTGGCAGTCCCACTACTATTGGCGCTCCTTCGGATACGCGGCGCCGACATTCACTTTGGCCGATCCTGTGGCGCACCCGATCATCACGCGACCACGCCCAATAGAGCCAGCCGTTGGACGCTCTTTAAAGACGCCCGCTTTCTTGCCTTTGTGATGTGCCTCTTTCTATTCCAACTCGCGAATGCCTCTATCCTGCCCCAGGTCAGCCAGTCACTGGCGCATTCTGAAGGACATTCGTCCTCACTCGCGGTGTCCGCTTTGATCGTATTCCCGCAGATCGTTGTTGCACTGTTGTCGCCTTGGGTGGGACGCACGGCCGCGACCTGGGGACGTCGGCCGCTCCTGTTGCTTGGCCTTGCCGTAGTGCCGATTCGCTCGGGGCTTTCTGCGTTTACGGTGGACCCGGCCTTGCTCGTCATCTTTCAGCTGATGGACGGGTTCACCGGTGCGACGCTGGGCGTGCTGACGACGCTGATTATTGCCGACGTTACGAACGGGACCGGCCGGTTTAACTTGGCCCAAGGGCTCGCCGGTACGTTTTCCGGTGTCGGCGCTTCGCTTAGCACGTCAATAACGGGAATCGTTACTCAGAGATTCGGCTATACGGCCGGCTTGTTGAGCGTTACGGGGGTGGGTCTCATGGCCGTCGTCATCGTCTTGGCGTTCATGCCGGAGACAAAACCACCAGTTCTTCCGCGGCGAAATGGACGGCGAGCCAGACCGTTGGCTGTTGCGGATCCGTCCACTCGACGCGATGGCGCTTCCTTGCAGGGATGAAGACGTAATCCCCTATGCCCAGCGATCGCGCGGCAGGCTCATGTTCGAACTGCAATGTGGCGCTACCCTTCAGCACGATCACCCACTCGTTCCACGCCTGATCATACCAGAAGCCCGGCGGACTAATTTGCCCCTGCGATATAATGCGCTCAATCTTCAATCCAGGCCGGGCGAGGATTTCGCTGAACGTTTCTTCCCCTTTGTTGGCGACCGAAACATCCGCCACATCCGCGAATAGATTGCCTGGTTGGATCGTCATCGATATTTCCACGCCTTTCCAGAGCCGAATTACCTACAAAGCCCACCTAGCGCCCCATTCAGGTCCGTTCAACGGAGCATAGCGGACTGGATTTGCTCACGTTGAGTTCTTCGCATTTTGGCCCAGGGCTGCCGACTTGCGGCGCTGCATCAAGTCGGCAGCTATCTGGGGTGCGCCGGCCATCAGATCAACGTAGCGTCACAGCAGCCCGTGGCCGGTCTATCCAAAGCAGACTACCCCCTCACTGAACCCAGACGTTAGGGGACCCAGCATTGCTGCCCTCCCTACCCTTCAAAACCGTGGCCCTAGCGGCGTGCGGGTATCCTCGGGACGTGCTAATATCTCGTCATGAATGAGGCGGTAGACGTTCGAATCGAGGCCACCGTCGGCAAGTTGCACGAACTCGCCCCGCAGCTCAAAGCAGCGGGTGCGACCCGGCTGTGCCTGTTCGGGTCCAGGGCCCGTGGCGACGCGCGTCCCGACAGCGATCTGGACGTCCTGATCGACACGACCGCACGCGCCGACGCGCCGCGCTTCGACTATTTCAAGGTCTTGCATTTGATCGAAGCCGCTACCAGTCTGCACGCGCAGATTTCGCAACGGGAATTGCTGAAACCACGGCTCGCCGAGCGGATCGCCGACGATCTGATCGAGGTTTTCTGAATGCCGCCAACAGTCGAAGACCGGCTGCGGGACGTTCTGGAAGCCATCACCGACATTGATGAGTTGGTGCAGGGGGCGACACTCGAGCGCTTCACCGCCAACCGCATCCCGCGCTTGGCCACCGAGCGTTTGCTTGAGATGACCAATATTCACTGGCGGAAGATGATTGATTTCGGCAATTTGCTTCGGCATGCCTATCACACGACGGATGTAGCGATCGTCTCGGACATTGTTCACAACGAATTGCCCGCCTTGAAGACATTCGTGAGCGGCAAACTATCGTCGTTGAAGTAGCGAGCCGCGCTGACATGCCCACGCCGACCAATCCCCGCTTCGACACCAAAGCTCTCGCCAAAGATCTCCGCTCCGGCCATCGCGCGGTGCTGGCGCGGGCGATTACGCTGATCGAGAGCAGGCGCGGCGATCATCAGGCCGCGGCCCGCGAGCTGGTGCAGGCGCTGTTGTCCCATACAGGCAAGGCCGTCCGCGTCGGCATCACGGGCTCGCCAGGGGTCGGCAAGTCCACCACCATCGATGTGCTCGGCATGTTCCTGATCGAGCGCGGCCACAAGGTGGCCGTGCTTGCTGTCGATCCGTCGTCGGCGCGATCGGGCGGCTCGATCCTCGGCGACAAGACGCGGATGGCGCGGCTTGCCGCGTCCGAGCACGCTTTCATCCGCCCCTCTCCCTCCTCGGGCACGCTCGGTGGCGTCGCTGCGAAGACGCGCGAGGCAATGCTGTTGTGCGAGGCGGCGGGCTTCGACGTCATCCTGGTCGAAACCGTCGGCATCGGGCAATCGGAGACCGCAGTCTCTGACATGACCGACTTCTTCCTGGCCCTGATGCTGCCGGGCGCCGGCGACGAGCTGCAGGGCATCAAGAAGGGCCTGGTCGAGCTTGCCGACATGATCGCGATCAACAAGGCCGACGGTGACAATATCAAGCGCGCCAATGCGGCAGCCGGCGAATACCGCAGCGCGCTGCATATCCTCACCCCGCGCTCGGAGCACTGGCAGCCGCCGGTCGTGACCTATTCGGCGCTGACCGGCAAAGGCATTGCCGAGCTCTGGCAAAAGGTGCTTGATCATCGCAGCGCGATGACGTCGTCAGGAGATTTTGCCGCCCGGCGGCGAGAGCAACAGGTGAAATGGATGTGGTCGATGCTGGAGAGCCGCATGATGGCGCGGCTACGCTCGGAGGCCTCAATCCGCGCGCGCGTGAAGAAGATCGAGGCGGAGGTCGCCGAGGGCCGTGTCACGCCGGCATTGGCCGCTGAACAGATCGCGGAGATGCTGCGATGAGCTTGCGCATCCTCGTCACCGGCTTCGGCCCGTTTCCCGGCGCCCCCTTCAACCCGACCATGCCGCTGGTCGAGCGGTTGACGGAGCTGCGCCGCCCCGCGCTCGACGACGTCGCGCTGAACGGTCACATCTTCCATGTCACCTATCAGACCGTCGATCATGAGTTGCCGCATTTGATCGCGCGGCTGCGTCCGCAGGCTCTTCTGATGTTCGGCCTTGCGTCGCGCACCAGCTATCTGAGGATCGAAACCCGCGCACGCAATGCAGTCACCACGCACCTCCCCGACGCGGACGGCAACCGGGCGCAAAATTCATCGATTGTCCACGCGGCCGACGCCATGCCATTCGGCCCGCACACGGCAAGCCTGCTGCGCGCCGCCCGCGCCACCGGTATCGATGCACGTCTCTCGCGCGATGCCGGCGCCTATCTCTGCAATTACCTCAGCTGGCGCGCGATCGAGGCGACGCGAGAGCCCGGCGGGCCGGCGCTGGTGTCGTTCGTTCATGTGCCCTTGGTGGCGCGCGATCGGAGCGCGCGTGCGGGAGCGCCTGATATCACGCTGGAGCAGCTGGTTGACGCAGGTGAGGCCATGCTGATGGAGATGGTGAAGCTCGCGCGGCAGAGGGAGCGCGAGGTTGAGTGTGCGGAATCGTAGGGCGGGTAGAGCGCCAGCGAAATCCACCCTACGAGACCGTCACTGGGTAAAGATTTAACCCTACCCCCAACAATCGCCCCTTCCTGCGCTCGTCGCCGCCCCACCGGGCAGCATTACTGCGGTAATTCACCCGCTCGGGAAACACGCAGGCCATGGACCTCAATCGCCGCCATCTGCTGAGCGCCTCCGTTGCCGGTGCGACCGGTGCATTGGCCGCGCCCCGCGACACGCTGGCCTCTTCGCTCGGGCGCGACGCCACACAATATGGGCTGCGGCCTGGCAGCCCCGACGACCAAACCAAAAACCTGCAGCGTGCGATCGATGAGGCTGCGCGCGCGCAAGCGCCGCTGGTGCTGCCGCCGGGCGTCTATCGCA
>Ga0307478_10001923_pt1 | contig 17214 bp, 11 predicted proteins | sample atmos_gasesECM4C_2_FD_203713 | JGI IMG/M metagenome (GOLD analysis project Ga0307478, IMG submission 203713) | Hardwood forest soil microbial communities from Morgan-Monroe State Forest, Indiana, United States - atmos_gasesECM4C_05 | ecosystem: Environmental > Terrestrial > Soil > Temperate...
AAAAACCGCGTCGTATCCCTTCGCGCGGGCGCAAGACTTCAAGGCTCAGACGCGCCTCTGGGGTTATGATGCCGGCAAATCGCGAAAGGAAGAAGAGCTCAGCCAGGTGCTGATCGAATCCGCCTCACCGGTGATCGATCAGTCACAGAAAAACAGCGATCTCTCGCCCGTCCAGGAACAGCGCGCGTGGGACCAGCAGGCGGAAGACAACATCATTGAAAAGATGGAGCGATCCGGTCTTGTCGCGCCCAGGGGAGAAGTGGACAAGGTCTTGAGCACGGTCGTGAACAACTTGGAAGTCACGAACAATCTCGATATCCAGCCCGAAATCGAATGCCGCGTGCTGATGACTTCAACGATCGAGTCTTTTTCAATCGGCCACACCATCGTTCTGAGCCGCGGTTTGATTGACGTTTTGCCGGATGAAGCGAGCCTCGCCTCGATGCTGGCCAAGGAGATGGGATACATCCTGACAAACAAAAAACAGGCCGACACGCGGTTGGCGTTTTACGACCGCTTGAAATTCGACGAGAACAAAATATTCAAACATTTCGATTTCGAGCGCAGTCCGGAGGATGATGCCGCGGCCACGGCCAAGGCCGAGGAGCTTCTGAAAAATTCCCCGTACAAGGATCAGCTGGCAACCGCGGGAATGTTCATGGCAGAGCTCGAATCGCGCGCCCGCGAAATCCCGAATCTGATCAGCCCCCGAGTGGGTGACGTCCAGTTGATCAAGACTTCCCTAGCCGCCAAGGTAGAAGGCGGCGATCCCGCGGGGCACATCGTCGCACTGCCTCTCGGTGGGCGCGTCAAGCTGGACCCCTGGAGCGATTCGCTGGAACTCTTGAAGGCACAGACCGTCGGAGCCGTCGCGGAGCGGGAGAAAATGCCGTTTGAGATTACTCCTTTCGTGATTTATCTCACGCGCGTGGGCTCTGACAACACGAAGACATCTCGATTCGACGCGATCGCGCACTCAGGCAATTAATTAGCCCAGACTTGCCTCTGGCCTTTTGGCCTTGCAAGGACAAAAGGCCACAGGCTAAAGCCCGCGCCACTATTCATAGAATGACTTCTCCGGACGACCAAATCCGCGCGCAGTGGAAAGCACAAGGGCTGAGAACCAAGCGAAATAACTTGCTGGCTGCGTTGCTGTCCGGCGGCGTTCTGATTTGGATTTCTCTCAAGTTTTTTCCTCATTCCATCGTGGGCATCCTGGCGGGATTCGTGGGTGGTTTTTTCTACGCCAATGGTTTCGAGTATTTCCTGCACCGGTTTATTCTGCATGCGAGTCACGGCATTTTTGGCAACCAGCACATGGTGCATCACGAGACTCTGAATTCCCCGGAAGCTGCGCGCTACGTCAACTTCTCGAGGAATCCGCTGGGTGTGGTCGCGCTTTTTTTCGCCAATGGAGCGCCATTTCTGTTGGCTCAATGGATTTTCCGCAATGGCTGGACCGCGGGTGTTTTTGCAAGCTTCTCAATCTACTACATTGCGTTTGAAGAGATTCACTGGCGCACGCACATGGGCGGCTGGCTGCCAAGGTGGCTGCGCCCCGCGGCGCGGCATCACATGCTGCATCACGCGCAGGATTCCGGCCGCTACAACGTTTATCTGCCGATTTTTGACTGGATCGGGGACCGGCTCTCGCCGCACGCTATAATCGACCGCAACGAACCCGGAAGCTGAATCGAGGGCATCGCCGTAATCCGGCGCCACAAATTCAGAATGTTTTGGTTTTAATCGCCGCCGGCGACTACCGCGAGCTGCTTCTCATCTTTTTCATGCTGGTCTTTTAGCAGCGGGCAATCGGGAGGGAGGAGTTCAAGTTTCTTCTGAATGATCTTGTCTGAATATTTGGCCAGGTAATGGACGATCGTCTCGATACGGATGCGTATGCTTCCCGCGGGCTTCGTGGAGTCGAGATCGCCAAACTTGAAGAAGAGCGTCCCGGCGGCTTCCACCGTTTTCTGCACGGGCGTGTAGGTCGGCTGATCCATGCCGCATTCATAGCTCGAGAGCCGCAGCACGCAGGTAATCCACGGAAAGCGCGCCGCGAACTTCGCCCCCCACATGATTTCATTGGTATTGCTGCTGTTGGAGGAAGTCCACACGTCGGAGATATCGAGCGGCGAGCGGATTTTCTTGGCCTTCACTTCCTCTCCAAAAACCCAGTCCAGTAAATCCTGGTCAACCGGCATGTACTGCAGCCAGACGATGGGGTAGCCGTGAGCCTGCAAGTCGCCTTCAATCTCGTGGCCGATTCCCGGATCCATGTGGTACGGCCGGGCCAGCACCATCACGCACGGTTTGTTGTTGCGCGCGCACCAGGTCAGGATCTTTCGTGTCTCGGCGCGGGCCTTTTCATTGAATTCGCGCAAGGCCTTGTATCCGACTTCCACGGCGCGCTGCGTTTCCGCCAGATCCAGGTCGAATACATCCTTCAGGCAATCGTGCATCTGTTTCGAGACCATTTCCGGTTCGGCCATGTTCACGAAGGGCGAGGCGTACTGGATTCCGTTGTCGCCGAAGACATCGCTCTCCTTCACGAAACCGGCGCGAATATTTTCGGGGCCGGCCATCACGCGCGTGCAGGCCAGGTTCTCCGAAGTGTGGCCGCGCATGAAGGAAGGCAGCGAATAAATCATCGGGCTCAGGATGATGTTGAGTTTTTTCTTCTGGCCGAAAACAAGTTCGCCGTAGTGGCCGCTCATGGCCTTCACGGGGTAGCAGCAATCCACGGTGCCGCGGCCTTTCCCGAATTCGCGGCCCTGCTCCTCGGAAGTGTCCGAGCTGAATACGATGTTTTCGGAAGCGATGCCGATTTCGCGCAGGAATCCCACCCAGAACTGGTGAGTGCTCCACACATTCAGCACCTTGGGAATCCCGACGCGGACCGCCGACCGGTCCTTAGGCGGAGACGGTGGCGTTGCGGCGGAAGCCTTCTTGCCGAACCATGTCTGCAATATTTGGAAAGGCATTCTTGGTTTTCTCGATCCCGGCCTTGATCACTTTCATTTCATTCAAATCTTCAACCAGTCCCTTGGGGCACGAATTATTCACGATCACGCGCTCCCACCCGACGGAAAGAGGGACCTTGCTCCACGAACGGCCCTGGCCGCCGGGCAGCGCGACGTCGATGAAGCTGCGCTGGCAGTTCACGGGGCACCAGTTGCAGACGGTGTCCTTCGCGGTGGTGGTGGTGTAGGTCAAGGTGTCGATTACGTCAAAGCCGCGGAACTGCGACTGTCCGCCCTTTTCCCACCAGTCCAGGGAAACGAGCGCGGCGCCGATCGCTCCGGCCTCTCCGGAATACGGGTGCACCACGACGTCCGCGTCGGGAACTTTCGAGCGGATGAAATCGACTTGGGTTTTCACCACGGCGAGATTCTTGTGCGTGCCGCCCTGCAGGATAAATTTCTTGCCCACCTGCGCGAGGTTGTTCATGCCGCCGGCATAAATCCAGACGTTCAGCGGCAGGATGGAGCACAGTGCGGCGAGAATTTCCTCCGCCTGCCAGCCCTTGCGCTGCTGGTTCACGATGTCGCTTTGCAGGAAGACGCCGCATCCCATGGAAAGCTGCGGCATGGCCTGCGCGAGAAACGCCTTGTCGGCCATCTCACTCAGCGGGATGCCAAAGCGTTCGGCGACGCCTTGAAGGAAAGCGCCGTTGCCCGAGGAGCATTGCGAGTTGAGACGGAAATCGCTGACGGTCCCGTTTTTCAGGATCATGATTTTCACATCAACGCCGCCAACGTCGCAGATGCAATCCGCATCGGGAAAATAGTGCAGGCCGGCGGAAGCGTGCGCGATCGTTTCGACCACGCCGCAATCCGCGCCCAGAATTCCCTTGAGCAAATCCTTGCCGTAGCCGGTGATTCCGAGACCCAGAATCCTGCCGTCGCCGATGGCTTGGCGCAGTTGGCTGAACAAACTCTTCGCGTCTTCGATCGGATTGCCCTTGCTCAGCGCGTAGCAGGAGAAGAGCAATTCGCGATCGGGACCGAGGCAGACAGCTTTCGCCGTGGTCGAGCCGAAATCGCAGCCAATCACGACGTTATCCAGTTTTTTCGCTTCCACCGAAACGCTGCCCTCGGGCGGCGCGACTTTGGGTTTCGCGGTGGCGTCCATCTTAGAGTACAGGTCGATGAACTCGCGCAAGCTTTCGTCGTTGTCGCTCAATCCGCCGCGGCCCTGCTTCTTTTTCTCTTCATACTGGCCTTCTTCGATCCACCATTGCAGCTTTTTCGTGCCTTTATAGATTCCAACGGTGTGCGGCTCGCCCATGGCCACTTCGACGCAGCCAAGCGCCGCGTAGTAAAGCGCGTCCTTCGGGACGGTGATGTATTCCTCGGGCGGCTTGCCGTTGGGCATCTGGATTTTTCTTTCCTGCCAGATGTGCGTGAGGTGCAGCTTCCAGGCCTCTTGCAGTCCCTTGAAGAAAAGATTGGGGCCGCCGAGCAGAAGGACTTCGGGCGACGGCGTGTTGCCGCGCGTGAGTGTGGCGAGATTCTGGTAGACGACGGCCTCGAACAGGGAAGCGATAATTTCCTCGACGGTGACGCCCGCTTTGAGCAGCGTGTTGGCGTCGGCTTCCGCGAAGATCCCGCACTTGCTGCTGATCTTGTGCAGTGTCATCCCCGAGTAACGCATTTCGGAAAGCGCTTCGGGAGCGATCTGCAGTTTCCGCGCCGTTTTTTCGATAAACGTGCCCGTGCCGCCCGAGCAGGCGCTCTGCATCAAGACTTGCTTGCTTTTCGTGGTCCCGTTGCCGTTGAAGAAGATGGTCTTCATATCTTCTCCACCGATCTCGCTGACGAACCGCACGTCCGGGTGCAGCCGCTCGACGCTGGCGGCCACGGCTACGACTTCCTGAATCACCTTGGCGCCGACGACGGGAGCAAGCAGGCCTGCGCCTGAACCAGTGAAAAAGATGCGATCGCGCTCCGGCTCCAAGCCATGCTGCGCCTCAAGCCGGGACAAAAATTGCAGGACTTTTTCTCCCTGCTTGGTGTTGTGCCGCTCGTAAGCCTGGGAAATGATTTCGCCGGAGGGCGAGGAGAGGACGTACTTGACCGTGGTGCTGCCCACGTCCATGCCGCAAATCATGGCACCGTTGGGGCTGGGCTTCAGCTTTTCTGGAGTCTTGATTTCGATCACGCCCGGGTCCCGCATGAGAGGCGCGATTTTTACAAAGCTGCCGTCAGGCATTTAGGAGTCCTCGCTGATTGCGTTTGCTCTTTCCGGCGGCCGGGTTTTTCGAGCCGCCGGATTCCTGATATTTTCCGGGCTGGTGAACTATGCCCCCGCCCTCATGCCGGCGAGATGCAGAGCGTAATTGGCGGCGGTGGACGCATAGCCATGATGCGGGATGCGGTACGTCGCCTTCTTGACTTTGGGATTTTTATCTTCAATCTGGCGGATTTTTTCCAGGGTCAATCCGGTTTTGGCCATCGCTTCGACGAATTCGGATTGCGCGCGCTTTTTCGCTTCCGTCAGAATCATCTGGCAGCGGGACAGTGCGTGGACTTCGGCGTCGCCCTTGATTTCGATTGGCGCGTAGAGCAGATCGGGATGCCGCCCCAGCACGTTGGCCATGGCGCCCTGCGACATGGTGTTCGGCATGCAGGAATAAGGCGAAAGCTCGCAGGTCATGTTGGCAGTCTTGTGCGTGTGCGCATGCAAAGCCTTGCCGATGAGCATGTGTCCTTCGCCGCCGCGCAGTTCGTGGTGGAAGAAGGGCTCCGCCAATTGCTTCAGCTCATCCTGATCCGGCAATTCGTGCGGCACGAAATTAAGAGCCTTCCGGAAGCGGTTGTATGTTCCTACGTACAGCTTTTCAAACCCGCGGATCATGGCCATCTTCATATGGTCCTTGCGGGTAACGACGGGCTTCACTGGTATGCGCCAGAGCGGCGTATGCAGCAGGTAGTGAAGCCAGATGGCCACCGGGGGCGGCAACACTTCCGAGCCTTCCTGCTCGAGCCAGCGCTTGATGTTGTAATTGCCGTCGCCTTCATGGGTCTGCAGCCAGAATTCGCCGGTGATTTTCACCATGGGCTTCACCTGTAGGCGGTCGACTTCGATGGCGTCAAATTTCTTGCGCACCACCCGCAACGCATCGGCGAAGTAGCCGGAGAGGAAATGCCATGCCAGCATCCCGTACTTGTTGCTGCGCAGCGGACGCTTCTGGAAAACCTCAAAGAGATAGTCGGCGCTCTCTTTCATTACGCGGTCGGTTTCGCCCGGGTTGACCTCATACGGACGGGTCAGATACTCCATGTCGGTCAGAATATCGCCCACCAGAATGGCCCACACAATACCCAGGCTCAGCGACATATTGATTTCCAGGCCGCCGGGCTTTTCGTCTGCCTGGTCAAGCTTGTCCTGGGCGAGAAGGAACAGTCGGAAATCCTTCAGGCCCATACCGTCGAGGGCCATTTCGTAGGATTCGTGGTACTGGCCGAAGCGGCAGGGACCGCAGGCTCCGGCCGTCAGGAAGACGTAGTCGTCGAGCGTCTTCTGCTTGCCGCTCGCGGCCACTTCGGTCTTCAGGAAATTCACAAGGCTGCCCGTGGTGAAGATTGTGGGGCAGCAGGCGCCGGTATCGATCAGTTCCTTTCCGGCGTCAAGGTCCGCGCGGGCGATATTGGGCAACGGCTTGGCCTTATAGTTCAAATTGTTGAATACGCCCTGGACCAGCCGCTCGTGCTTCCAAGTCAGGCCGCCGAACAAGATCGTGGTGGAGTCGCGCTGCTCCCTGGTAAAGGGTCGCGCTTTGTAGGAAGTGTAATGCTGCACCGCGGTCGCCATGGAAAATCCTCCTCGCTCCCTCAGACTTTGCCTTTTGTTACCGGAGGCCCCTGATACTAAGATTCTGCGAAAACGTTCTAAGTTTCGTGATCGATGCCTGCTATGAGTATAAATATTGAAAGTGGGCAGACCATTGCCCATGGGAAGACACAAATCCCCGGTCCGCACCTTTTAGAAATTCGAGAAAGCTCATGACCCAATCTCCATGAGGTCGCACGTCTGGCGGCAGGCAGGTGGTATATCCCGGGGCCAAACTGGACCCTTTGCTTATAGCAAAAGAAGCCCTCAAAAGCTATACCCGTTTCTGTTGAATTATCTATAGGATGGCTGGTTTATAACTGGGCAGGAAGGGGTACCGAGGAGTCTTTTTAGGAGGGGGCCCAATGCCCATTCCCGGACCCCACAGAAGCATCGTCACGCGAGCCCTCAGCCGTCTTAAATTGAGCTACCAATTCCCGGAGCATCGTCGACATTTCCACCAACTGCTGTGCCGCCTGCTGGGAGTCGTTTGCGCTCGACGAGGTGCTTTGCGCCGCCTTTGCCATGCCATGGACATGTTCCGCAATCTGGTCGGATCCCTTGGAGGCTTCAGATACCCCGCGGGACATTTCAACAGTGGTGGCACTTTGCTCCTCGACTGCTGCCGCAATTGTATTCGTAAAATCGTTTAGCTGGGAGATCACTCCGGTGATACTCCCGATGGCCTCGACGGCGCCCCGGGTGTCCTGCTGAATCGCGGTGATTTTTTGGCTGATATCTTCGGTCGCATGGGCCGTCTGCTTGGCGAGTTCCTTCACTTCGTTGGCGACTACGGCAAAACCCTTACCAGCCTCTCCGGCGCGAGCGGCTTCAATCGTCGCGTTCAGGGCCAGCAAATTGGTTTGCTCGGCGATGGAAGTAATGACTTTGATCACCTGGCTGATTTCGGAGCTGGATTCTCCAAGTTTTGCAACGGTCGCATTGGTCTGCTCGGCGATTTTCGTGGCGCCGCTGGAGACCTGGGCCGCCTCGGTCGCATGCTTGGCGATTTCCTTGATCGTGACGCTCATTTCTTCGGCGCCGGTGGCGACCGTCGTCAGGTTTTGGCTCACGTGATCCGTGGCCGAAGTTACAGAATTGGCCTGTGCCGTGGTTTTTTCGGAATTATCGAGAATCTGGCGGTTGGTGTTAGAAACCTCTTTGCTGGCGCCTCCCACCTGTTCCGCCGCATCGGCCACGGACTTGATCATGCCTTGCAATTTGTCCAGAAAAACGTTGAACCACGTCGCCAATTCCCCGATTTCGTCCCGGGCGCTGACCGGAATTCGTTTGGTCAGGTCTCCTTCGCCCTGCGCCACGTCTTTAAATCGTTCCACCATGTCATTCAAGCGTACGAAAATGGAGCGCCAGGCAAAAAGAGACGCGCCTACGATCGGCAACAGGCAAAGCAGGGCCAGACCTCCGGCCATCACCGCGCTTTTTCTCCACGCCGCATCCACATCGTCGATGTAGATTCCCGTCCCAATTACCCATCCCCACGGAGCGAAGCGTTTGACGTAGGAAAGCTTGGGGACCGGATGGTCTTGTCCCGGCTTTGGCCAAAGGTAAAAAACATAACCTCCACCGGCGTCTTGCGCGGCCTTGACAAATTCAACGAAGACCGCTTTTCCGGTGGGGTCCTTGAAGGAGGAGACATCCGTGCCTTCTAACTGGGGCAACGTGGTATGCAGGATGATCGTTGGATGATCATCATTGATCCAGAAATAATTGCCGCCCTCGTAGCGCATCGCACGGATCGCTTCCACTGAATTTCTTTGCGCCTCGGTCCGGCTGATCTTTCCTTCCGCCTCCAACTCGTGTTGATGTTCAATGACCGAAAAGGGGATCTCCACCAGGTTCCTGGTTTTCTGCTGCTTTTCTGAGAGCATGCTGGAATGTTGCCCCTCAATCCAAAACGCGGCCAAGGCCAACAATCCGGCAGCGGAGACGCCAACCAACATTCGGAAATTCGATTTGAGGGTCATTCGTCACCTTCTGCAGGCGTCCTTGGGTCTCTCGATGCGCGACATTTCATTGCCAAAAGCAAGAGTAGCCCCCTAAAGATTATCGTCGGCCATTTTGAGGACGCTCATTAGGGGGCATGCTTTTGGGCAACCAATCCGGCTCGATCGATTTCAGATTTGCGCCGCTTCGGTACACTGAATCTTTAAGTTGGGCACATATGATAGGCATTAACCCCGCATTTGGTGTCCGCTCGTAAGAACCTTCAGTCGATCGAGGAATGCTGAATTCAACTCGCGCGTCCGCGTTCGACAAGGCGGAAGACTTTTGAAATACAAATCAGTCCCTTCGTACAGTAGCCATCGTCACGGTTCTCCAAATACAGTTGCATGGTTGTTCAGGCATGTCCCGCCGGGATGGAAGACTTCCCGGCGCCCCCTTTGCGGTTTGGAAGTGTTCGGATCGAATTTGGCGTTTGCGGGATTTGTCGTCCTGTAGCTGCTCGCACGATCCTCCCTGCCGTCAGTTCCTGAGCTAAAAAACTCATTTGGAGGAATCATGCGTTCACTCGCGATTGGATCCATCTTGTGTGTGTTGTTGGCGGCCGGGCCGGGAAATGCCAGCGGCGCCGGCGACGGTGCCGCGACGGAAACGAGTACCAAACCGGTGCGCGCTGCGGAAGGACCGAACGGGACCAGCGCTGAAGAAAATAAACCGCTACCCGCGGAAATGGCCTCCGAGATCGCGGTATTGAAGCAAATGCTGGAGCAGCAGGCCAGCGAGTACGAAGCGCAGCGCGCCGTCAACGTCGAACTACAGAACCGGCTTGCGGCCCTCGAATCGGAATTTACAAATCTTCGAGCGCCTGCCGCTGCTCCTATGACTACCCCGGCACTCACGAGCGCTACCGGACCTACAGATCAGCCGCCTGCAGCGGAGCAAAAGAAAACGGGAGGAAATAACGACGAGTCCCCGCTCTTCTTCAAGATCGGCAGGGCCAATTTCACTCCGGGCGGATTCCTGGACCTCACCACGGTATTTCGCACGAAGACCGTCGGGAGCGGAATCGGAACGACGTTTGGAACGATCCCGTACAACGTCGCGGCCAGCTATCCAGCCGCGGGATTGTCGGAACTTCGCATGAGCGAGCAGAACTCGCGGATCAGCCTGAAGGTGGATTCCGAGGTCGGCTCCGCAAAAGTCTTCGGGTATATGGAAACCGATTTTCTCGGCAACAACGCCACAACAATGGATGTTACGAGCAACTCGGCGACTCTGCGCCTTCGACTCGCCTTTGCCGATGTGACCATGGGCAAGTGGGAGTTGTTGGGCGGCCAGGGCTGGTCATTGATGACTCCGAACCGCAAAGGCCTGTCCCCGATGACGAATGATGTTTTCTATTCGCTGGACAGCGACACGAATTACCAGCTGGGCGTGGTTTGGGCGCGGCAGCCCGAACTTCGCGTCGTTTATCATCCTGGCAACTCGTGGGCCCTCGGTTTCTCCGCAGAGAACCCGCAGCAATTTATCGGCAGCGCATTGACCGTGCCCAGTGGTTTCACCAGCGCGCAGGCCGATACAAATGGCGCAGCGTGGGGAGCTAACACCAACACTCCGAATCTTCATCCTGACCTCATCGCGAAAGCAGCTTACGATACGAAACTGGGAGGACGCGCCTTTCACCTCGAAGCGGCAGGTATTTATCGCACCTTTAAAATCAATACTTTCACAGCGGCTACGAACACCGCGGCTGAAGTCAATGTGAATTCCCTCGGCAGCGGATTTGGGGGCTCGTTCAACGCCAACCTCGAGCTCTTCAAGAATTTCCACCTGATTGAAAATGCCTTCTGGAGCGACGGGGGCGGCAGATACATTTTTGGCCAGGCGCCTGACTTCGTGGTTCGTCCGCTGAACGCAGTGGGCGTCTATACGATTTCACCGGTTCATTCGGGCTCGGGGCTTCTGGGGTTTGAATGGCAGGCCTTTCCTAAAGTCATTTTGTACGGCTACTACAGCGGGATCTACGCGAGCCGAAACTATTTTCCGGTTGCCCCCGGAACTTCCTGCGGCGCTCTCGGCGAGTGTGGATTCGGATTTCCCGGATCGACGAGCGCGACCAACCGTGACATTCAGGAAGCCACGATTGGCATCGGCCGGACGTTCTGGAACAGTCCAACGCTCGGCAAATTTGTGATCTTCGCGCAAGCGTCGTATCTGACGCGCAACCCATGGTCAGTTGCCAAGGGAACGCCCGACGATGCAAATTTGACGATGGGCTTTCTGACGATGAGATACATCCTGCCTTAGTTGCCGACGAATCAGCTGCGCGGGGCTCGCCGCGTTGGTGTTTTTTCGACGTCTCATCGTGATTGCGGATGCCCCATCCTTCACGGTTTTCGCGAAGGGTGGGGCCGTACGCACGGAGCCGCAGTCTCGGTTCTTGCCATTACTAAAAAACTCAACACGGAAATAATGCCATCCTCGCGCAAAAACCGCCGGCGAGACGCCGGCGCCACAATCCGCGGGGGATTCAAATTACAGAAGGACAAGGCCGCGGCGGATGCCGATGGACACGGCTTCCGTGCGGCTGCCGGCTCCGAGTTTTCCTAGAATCGACGCGACGTGAAACTTGGCGGTGTGTTCGGAGATATCAAGCCGCGCTGCGATTTGCTTATTGCTAAGTCCGGCGGCGAGCATTTGCAGGACTTCCACTTCACGGCGCGTGAGGGATTCGGCCAGCTCGTCGACGTGGCGCGCGGGCGACGCGCCGTCAGGGAGGATTTCATTGGCCTGCGCGGGGTGCAGGATGAGAAGGCCGTTGGCGGCGGCGTGCAACGTCGCGACGAGTTGCTCTGGAGAAATATCGCCCGGGAGGGCCGCGCGGATGCCTGCCCGCAAGGCTTCCGCCGAAGCTGTGGCGGAAATGCCATCGCCGAGAACGACGATGCTGATATCCGAAGCGAGATCGGAAGCGATGATCGATTCGAGCATGGGCTCAAATGGCTCTCCCGACGCGTCAATCAGGACGACATCGGGCGCCACTTCCGAGAGAAGATCGGCGAGCGTTTCCATGGACGCGATGCTGCCCACGACTTCCACAGCGCGCGCCGCGAGAAGATTTTCCAGGCCGGCGCGAGCGAGCGGGGAAGCGGCGACGATGAAAACGCGGATCACGCCGCCACAGGACTCCTCGCCGGCAATGACCCGCCGAGTTGCACAGCAACCCGCCGGATTTTCGTGTAGTCGCCGCGCAGGAATTCAATCCGCAAGATGCGCGGATTTCCGCCTTGAAGAGCGTCAGCGAGGTCCTCGACGGCCGCGAAAGGTTTTCCATCAGTGCCCAGCAAAATGTCGCCGGGCAGGAGTGACGCGAGATCGGCCGGGCTGCCGGGCTCGACTTCGAGGACAACCAGCCCGAACGTTTTTTCTTTGCCGGGCGATCGCGGAATGAGAGATGGATGCACGGTGATGCCGAGCCAAGCGGTTGCCGGACCCGCGGAAAGGAAATCGCGCACGGAGTTGCTCGGAATCGCGAGCGCCAGACGGCCGGCGACCATCGTGTTGATCCCGATGATCCGGCCATGCGCATCCGCGAGTGGGCCGCCGGAGTTGCCGGGCGCGAGGCGCACATCCGCCTGCACCCAACTCTGCCGCCCGAGGCCCTGAAGCGGGCCCACTGCATGAATCACTCCGGTGGCCAGCGCACCAACGAAACCCATGGGATTGCCTATCGCGATCGCGAGTTCGCCCGGACGCACCCGCGAAGAATCGGCGGCGGATGCGGCCGGCAATTTCGCGGCGTCGATCTGAATCTGAGCCAGATCGCGGCGCGAATCACGAGCGCGAATGGACGCCTCGAATTCACGGCCGTCCCAGAGTTGGACATTTACGCTGCGCCCAAGAACGACGTGCGCGTTGGTCACAACCGTGCCGTCCGCCGACCAGATCACTCCGGAGCCCGCGCCTCGGCCGCCCGATTGAATGAGGACGGTCGAGCGGCGCAGCTGCTCTGCGATTTCTCCAAATCCCGGGATGGCCATTTTAGTTGCCTCCACGCGGACGCTCACCAATCACGATACTGGTTTCCTGAGCGGCCCCGCCACGAACAAATTTCACCACGACTGGTTTGCCAATTGCTTCACCGGCCAGTTGCGCGTGCACGTCCTCCACTCGCGCGATCGGATGCGCACCGAAGGAGATCAGCAAGTCACCGATCATGATGCCCGCTTTGCTCGCGGGGCTCTCCGGTTCCACTTCGATGACAATCGCAGCGGTTTTTTCGTTCCGCTGCAGCGATTGCCGAAGCGCTTCCGGAATGCGCACCGGGTGCAAGCCCACGCCGAGATAGCCGTGAGGGATGTGGCCTGCTTTGAGCAGCGCGTCGACAACGCGGGTGATTGTGGATGCGGGAACGGCAATCGCGCCGAAACGGGCGAAGCGAGGAGTCGCGATGCCGGCCGCGCGTCCGTATGCGTCGATGACCGCGCCGCCGACAGCGGTCGGCTGCAGCCCCACATCAAGCCGGATATAGGGCGTGAGGGCTGTGCCGATCCAGGTGCGCCGCTCGGCCGCAACAAGACTCACGGTCCCCAGCGCCGCAACGGGACCACTGGCGCGCGTCCTCCCGACAACGAGCACAAGACTTCCGGGCTTGATCGTCGAAGCGTCGCTGAATTCCGCGACAGGCGAATTCGCTTCGGCGCATTTTAAAACCGCCAGGTCGGTGGACGCATCGCGGCCTGCGAGAGTAGCGGTCACGACCCGGCCGTCCGGCAAGGTCACGTGAATCTCCTCATCGCGGCGCAGCGCGTGCTCCGCAGTCACGATGATGCCTGGGCGCCAGATGACGCCGCTCGAAGATCCGCGCGCCTCCGTGTGAATTGCGACGATGGTTCCTGCCGCGCGATCCGTTTCCCGCGCGAGTGCGTTTGATAGATCGATTAGTTCTGTGGACATTATTTGAACCTCCAGGGGCAGAATGCAGCAGACTTAGCGGCGTTACATCCGCCAATCGGCTAGGTGGGGGCCTGCCTGTTTGGGCAGTGGTGGCGAGGGTTTTCGTGGCGCAGGCTTCAGCCTGTGGCCCTTAGTCCAAAGCAAGGTCCTAAGTCCACTGTCTGAAACCTGCACCACAAAATCATCACTTCGTTGAGGAGATCGTTGTCGTTCCGTTGGTGAGCTGCCCGCTTTCGTTCTGGCCCCAGCACAGCGCTGTTCCGGAACCGGTGACAGCGCAACTGTGGTTGTAACCTGCAGCAATTGCGGTAACGCCACCCGGCAGACCAGAAACGGTCGCAGGAGTCGCTGAGTTGGATGTGTTGCCGTTGCCGAGCTGCCCGTTTTCGTTGAGCCCCCAGCACGCAGCCACTCCGGCGCTGGTGACCGCGCAGAAATCATCCTGGCCCCCGCTGATCATAACAATGCCACTCAGCGGCGACCCATTCGTTGGGTCCATCGTTCCTACAGGAATGTTGGACTGAGCGCTGGTGACGCCATTGCCAAGCTGGCCGAAACTATTGGCCCCCCAGCAAAGTACTGCTCCACCGCCCGCCAGCGCGCACGCATCTTCTGAGCCCGCGGAGACCGCGACTACACCACTAAGAGGCGCTTTCCCAGTGGTGTCCAAAACCACCTCAGGGTTTGAGGAGCTAGCAGCCTGTCCGTTGCCGAGCTGGCCTGAACCGCCCTCTCCCCAGCACAAGGCAGCCTCAGCTGTTGTCACAGCGCAGGTAAATTCGGAGCCCGCGGAAATTGTGGAGATGTTACTCGACAGCCCAGAGACCATCACTGGGATGTCAGACCCGTTCACGCTGTCGTCCCCGAGTTCGCCTTTGGAGTTATCCCCCCAGCAGAGTGCCGCGCCCGCGTTCGTTACCGCGCAAGCATGGTTCTGGCCCGCGGCAATTTGAGCTATATCGCTGAGAGAGGAATTCCCGGACGGATCTAACACCTCTACAGGAATGTTCGATTGCGTAAAGGTACCGTTGCCAAGTTGTCCGCTGGAATTGTCTCCCCAGCACCAGACATTCCCTGCGCCGGTCAAGGCGCAGGTTGATAGGGAGCCGGCGGCAACTGAAACGACGGCGCTCGGCAAGCCAATCACGGGGACTGGGCTTGAAGAGTCAGTTGTATTGCCCGTGCCAAGCTGGCCGTATTCGTTTTGACCCCAGCAGTTGACTCCACCGGTGCTTGTCACCATGCAAGTGTGGACTTCGCCAGCGGCGACGGGATTTCCGCAGGTGACGGCGACATTGATGTTGGCGCCCGATGCAATACCGCTGGCGTTCGCGCCCAGCGTGCAAGTCGTGCCCATTGGCTGCGTTAGTATGGCGACCTTATACGCCGCATTGTTGGCAATCGGCGTGTTGAAGTTCTTCGTCACCCTGTTATCCGTGCTGGTGAGGTTGTCGGCGCCATTGTCTTGCAGCACGACGGTCGTATTTGCCAGCAAACCAGTTACCGTCGCACTTACGTTTGCCGCACTGCTCCCGCAACCGATCGTGATATTGATCACCGGCGAACTTGCCACGGTGCCGCTCCCATTTATGACGGCGCAGCTCGGGCCGGAAGAAGGCTGGGTGAGGACCGTCACGGCATAGGCCGCTCCGCTGGCCACCAACGTCGGGAAAGTGAAGCTGGTCGCGCTCGCGCTGACGCTTAAGTTGTCACCGCCATTGTCCTGCAAAACGAGGCCCGACCCCGTGAGTCCCGTGATCGTGCCGCCAATCGAGTACGTATTGGTAGTGCAGCTCACCAAAATTCCAGTGATGTTTGCGTTGGCCGTTCCGCCTCCCGCGGATACCACGCAATTCTGCGAAGGGCCAGTCGGCTGAGCGAGAACCGTGACGCTGTACGTCGCGCCGCTCGGAAGTGGCGTGGCAAATGTGAACGCCCCGTTTCCGTTGACCGGGAGATTGTCGCCACTATTGTCCTGTAACACGAGTCCTGTGCCGGAAAGTCCGGTAACCATTCCTCCGATCGTGTACGTGACCGTTGTGGTGAAGCAGGTAACCTGAACATCCGTAATGTTGCCGATGATGTTTGTTCCCACGCCGTTTGTGACGTTGCACGTTTGCGACGGGGTGTTCGGCTGCGTCAGAACGGTAACGACAAAGTTGCTTCCCCTCGCGATGGCAGTTGCGAAAGTGAAGCTTCCGCTTCCGGTCACGGTGAAGTTGTCTCCTCCATTATCCTGCAACACCAGCCCTTTTCCGGTGAGGCCGGAGACCGTGCCGCCCACCGTAAACGTATTGTTGGCGCAGGTGACGACAACAATGACCACGTCCGAAGTCACCGTTCCGCTGCCGCCGGAGGTGATCACGCACGTTTGCGCCGGGTTTGTCGGCTGGGTAAGAATCGTCACGGCATAATTGCCGCCAGTGACGATGGCATTGGTGAAGGTGAATTGGCCGTTTGAGGCGATCGTCAGATTGTTCGTGGCGTTATTTTGCAGCACGAGGCCGGTGCCGTTCAGGCCGGAAACCGTGCCGCCGACCGTGTAAGTGGTTGGAGGCGTGGACGCGCCGCACGATCCCAGCACAAACGAAACCGCGACGGCCACCGCCATCCAGAATGACTTAGTATTCACCCTTATCTCCGCCCCGTATCTTAATTATTTCCATCTTCCGTGGTCACGCATCCACTATGTTCCATGTTTTCTCTGCCGTGGATTCAGCACAGAAATCAATTTCGAGGTCTATGAATTCAATTTGTGTCCCGTGCATGGTACGTTGCCGCTGCCTTGGAAACAACCTCTTTGCCAGGGGATCAGGCGGAACGAGCGTAGCGTTTTCAGCCTTTTGCGTCATTCTCAACGAATCGCAGCCTGTTCCGGGAGCGGCGCCATACCGAATCTCTTCGGAAGCAAGAGCCGTGCCGCGGGTTGCCCCAAGCTGTGTGTCAGGGCGAACAATTCCACCCTGCGAATTTGGCACACGAAATCTTGGAAGATCCGGAGCCCGAATGCACACATCGCATGGAACACATGATTTGAGTTGGGTCCAATCCTATAGTTTCTCGCTAAGCTGGCATATAATTCTCATTGGGATAATTCTGAAATTCTTGCTTCCCGCGCTGCTCCTGAGCCTGACGACAAGAAACTGGAGAGGTAAAACCGATGAATCATCGGGCTTCTTCGCTCGTGAACCGGTCGCTGGATAAACCAGGGGCCATACCTCATGATGATCTGCGGCGTCGGATTTTGACTGTACGCAACGCATATTTTCTTTATGCGATAGGATGGGTCTTTTCACTGGCTTTGGCGCCGGTCAGCATCGCGCAAACACGCAAATCACTGGACGCGGCGAAAATGCAAGACGCGCCCGGGTCCCTCTCGCACGATCTCTCCGGAGTTTGGATGCCGTATCCTGAGTCCGACGTGCCTCCCGGCACTGGAAAGAACGCCATCGATCAGGCGTC
>Ga0307478_10001924_pt1 | contig 17211 bp, 9 predicted proteins | sample atmos_gasesECM4C_2_FD_203713 | JGI IMG/M metagenome (GOLD analysis project Ga0307478, IMG submission 203713) | Hardwood forest soil microbial communities from Morgan-Monroe State Forest, Indiana, United States - atmos_gasesECM4C_05 | ecosystem: Environmental > Terrestrial > Soil > Temperate...
AGGCTGACTTGGATAGCCGTTCGCGTAGTCGGGAGAGAAGCGGCCCAGTAGTTAGGGTGACCAATTTCGGTTGCTTCCTCTCGTGTCGAATCGCAAACATTCCTGCCCAATAATGCCACAGCCCGATCTCTTATGGAAAGTGGCAGAGAGGTTTGTAGCTGTCTTTCAGTTTTCACCGTTGAACGGCAAAGAACGGCAAATGACGTGTGGTTGAACGGTCTGCGGGCAGAGGGCAACGGTAAAGAACGGTAAATAGCGCGGGTTTGAGCGATGTTCAAACGAGAGAGCATATGTCCGAATGTCGCTCCACCAAGATTAAGAACGGTAAAGCGGTGTTGCGCCCCTGAAGTCAGCTGTTTTTGCTTTAGAGCATGCGCTCGCACCGGCTACCATCTTGTTTCTTGTGTTCAAGCAGGGGTGGCTACTCTTAGCCGAGAAGAACAAACGCTGGGGCTCGACTGTCGGATTTTGTGACGCATTTGTGACGTAAGCGTTCAACCCGTTTTACCTAAGGCCAACGTAATCAACATCGCCAGAACTTCCTTCCGTGCGGGCCGAAAAAGGTTAAAGTCTTTTGCCGCAACAGACTTAGCTGCTGCAGCGGTAGGACCTGACGATAATTCGTAATCGGCAGGTCAGCGGTTCAAGTCCGCTCGTCGGCTCCATCCTAACCTCTTCAAGAGAGCTAGTTTACAGATTTGGTCATTGAGCCCATGGTCGGATTTACTGTCCCATTACCTCCCGAAAATTGTGAGCAGCTATTTCCGCTTTGAACTTGCCCATGGCTGTAATAACGTCTGAGTTTTGTGGCTTGATGTAATAACCAAGCGTGACGTTTACGTTCGAGTGGCGAAGGATGGCCTGGCTCTTTTGTCGATTCAGTCGGCTCGGAAAGGCCGACGACTTATCGGCCGCCAGCCTTTGCGCAAGAAGCGCTAAGCTGGAGCGAGAGGAATTGGTCCGAGCATTGCGTCACTACCAAACGTGGACGGCCTTTACGCGCGGCGGCCCCGATCTGCCCTGAATTACCTGCGTCTCGAGAACCACTTCGATGTTTTTCTTCTGCCAGCCGACCGGTAGCTGTTTAACGATTTCCTCCATGCGATTCTCGTTGACCAAGAATTCGCCTGCGGCGACGGTTCCTCCACGACCGATACCCGCCGCCACCACAGATACTTGATCTGTATCTCGAGGCACGAATCGTACAACGATCGCATAGTCTTTATAGTCTTCTGTCTTCTGCTGCAACCGGTCGAGCAGCCATTCCCGTTTTTCTGGATTGTCGCGATCCTCGATCCAGAACTTCGTCATCGAGGCGTCGTTTCCAAAATGGAAGCGCAAAGGAGCAGTCAGTCGCAAAGTCCAGCCATTATCGAACGCTCCGATAAATACGGAAGGGCTGCGCCGAAGATCGGTCAAAGTGGTTGACGATTCGCCGAGTACTCGATAGTTCTTGCCGTAGGTGCGAAGCATTCCCGCAATATTAACCAGTGGATCTACGTCATCGATGATGACAGTGACCATGGTGTCGGGAAGCATAGTCACGTGCTGGGGATCGGCGGCATCGCGAAGTCGGATGCTGGCGTATTGCGGCTGGTCCGCCAAGCAGAATAGCGTTGGCTCTGGCGAATTCACGAACGGCTGCCAAAACTGCCGAACTACAGTCGAGCGTGGTTCCCGTAAAGCCGCCCAAGCACTAACCAGAGTGAGGATCAGTGCGGCAATAATCACGAGAGTTTTGGCGCGAGCGGAAACCCGCTTGGACCTCAAAACCGGAGGAATTGCTGGCGCCGAAACGGATTCTGTTTTGAGCACAGCTGGTCCGTTGGCAGGGGACGTCGTCGCGGTGTCAGGAAAGCCGTTGGGGTGACCTGGCCAGGAAAAGTGTGGCACATAGGATCCGGACGACAGGAATAGCCGAATCTCCTGGCTGTGTTTGGGATCCTGATAATAATGGTCGATACGCTTGCGAATTTCAGCAGCTGTGACCCTGACAATCGGGTCAGTGTTTGTGTCGTAATCTGCAGGCCGTTCGAAGATTTCGATACCAAGAACGCGTTCCTTGAGTTGGCTCCCTTGGCCGTCTAGCGCGCGCGTGACCACCAACCTCAAAAATTGACCGTACCTTTTGCTGGAATTAAATAAAGGAGAGGCCAGCAGATGCTCAAGCTGCTGCTGAACTGCGTTCTTTTCATATTCGCTGGTTGGCGTCCAGCTTTCGGCTATTGACTGGGATAACAATTTCACTGCCCCTAGGGAAGACTTCTCACTGCATAGTGATTCCAGGATTCGGCGAGGAACTCTGGCTTGAGGATAGTACTTTGCTTGATGAGAACCTTTCAACCTCAAAACGGCAACTCGCACTCCTCTTAACGGCATTCTTTACGTCCTGCCAACTTGTTGAAAACATTGTGTAACAATCCGCTGCAGGGACTGTTATCGGCATTATCCGCTGCATTTAACTCGTAAACCCTTGTCTTCCCTCGCAGATTCTTTACTATGCGTCCGACGTGGCTGATCCCATCCAGCTCCATATCTTTCGAGAAGACAACAACCGCTTGGGGCAAAGGCGAGGAGCGAAATTTATGTCGCAAAGAAATGTTTTTTGTTGCACAGGCATTTTGGCCGGTGCACTCGGTCTGTTGCTGCTGGCCGTGCAACCGTTTTACGGTCAGAATCAGGAGGTGGCAGCCGCACTGAGCGGCATAATCACAGATCCGACCGGCGCGCCCGTGTCCGGTGCTTCAGTCACGCTGACCAGCGTGCAAAACGGAGTTGTTCGAACATACACGACACACGAAGGAGGGCTTTTTACTTTTACCCTCCTGCCTCCGGCTGCCTACTCTTTGAACGTCAATGTCACGGGATTCAAGAATTACAGGCAGCAAGGTATCACCTTAGCTGCCGGCCAGACGGCCCAGCAAAACGTACGGCTGACGGTGGGATCGGTCAAAGAAGTCATCGAGGTTACATCGCAAGCGCCTCTTCTGAATGCTGAGAACGCCAATATTTCTTCCGATATATCAGCCAGACAGGTCGTTGATCTGCCCCTGAACCTACGGAACATAATCAGCCTTGCAGAGTTGAATTCCTCCGTCAGCAACACTGCGGAAGAACAAGTCGTCGGCGCACCCGGTATTTCCGGAAGCGCCGACCAGGATGTTTCATTTCTCAACTTCGGTGGCACTTTTTTCGGCACTGCGGAGTATCTGATCGACGGGAGCTGGGACACGCGGCTTGATTGGGGAGGTGTGATTTACGTTCCTTCTGCTGATGACGTCCAGGAATTCAAGATTCAAACCAATGCCTTCACGTCCCAATATGGATGGAGCAGCGGCAACGTGGTCAACGTGGTCACGAAATCGGGCACGAACCAGATCCACGGAGACGCATGGATGTTCTACCGCAACAGCGCCTACGATGCGCGATATTACTTCAATGATGCAAACCAGCCGGCGTTTCATCGCGATCAATTCGGCGCGACCATCGGCGGTCCGATCATCAAGAATAAGCTTTATTTCTTTGGATACTACGAAGGCTTGCGCCAGGCAACACCAGCGACCTTCGTTGGCAGTATGCCAACCACGGCGGAAAGAACCGGAGACTTTTCGGCGCTCTTGGGTGCACAGAGTGGCATCGATTATCTGGGAAGACCGATCTACACGGGCGAAATCTACAACCCATTTAGTACTCGGCAGGTCACCTGCGGGGGCGTCGATAGTGTGACAGGCGATTCGGTGAAAAACTGCCCGGCAGGGGCGACAACAGAATTTATTCGAGATCCGATTTCAGGGAGCATCGCGACCGGGGCAGGAGTAACCAATGTCATTCCCAGTGGGCTTATGGATTCGATCGCGAAAAGCATTGCCGGTGGAAATTACTGGCCTGCGCCGAGCACTTCTGCCTTATTCAACAATTTCACGGCGGCTTCTGCAGCGGCCGCTCACTCCAATGAATACTCGATTCGAATTGACTACAATCTTTCCACGAACAGCCGCCTCTGGGGACGCTGGTCCCAGAAATACGAACAGAAAGTAAATTTCCCAACATACTATGGCGCTTCCGATCCGGGCGGGCCGGGCGATGTCGCTCCCAATAATCGTTATAGCGCCGCGGTGGGCTACAGTCACGTATTCAGTCCCACGTTCGCCATGAGCGCAAACCTCGGCGTAAATCGCCATGTCGAGCAGTCCACCACACAGAGCTTCGGCTTCAAGTCGTCATCGCTGGGTCTGCCGTCGTTCGTCGATGGCATAGCTCCGAGCTTTCCTGAAATTCAGCCGCAAAGCTACTCGTATTTAGGAGCTCAAGCCGGTCTGGATAATTACCAAGTACCGCAAACCTTGTGGACGAGTTCAGTCGATTTCACCAAAGTGTACGGCAAACACCAGTTGGGTTTCGGCTTCATGGACGTCTGGGCAAGGATCGACGGCGGTCACTACGCCAACACCGTGATGCAATTTCAAACGACATCAACGGCTGGGCCAGATCCGCAGAATGCGACTGCGAATACCGGCGACGGCTTCGCGTCATTCATGCTAGGCGTCGGCAGCGGAACCGATCAAACTGGCTATAACAAATTCCCGGCGACCGACAAGCACCTGCTCGGCTGGTACTTGCAGGATGACTGGAAGGCAATGCCAAAGCTGACCGTGAACCTTGGCTTACGTTACGAAATTCAGACTGCGCCGACTGAGCGCTATAACGATCAGGAATATTTCAATTTTACGGCGACGAATCCCATCAGCTCGGTAGTGGGCACGAACTATCCTGGAGAACTCGTTTTCAACTCCGGCGGCAATCGCGGCCTGTATGACACTTCATTCAAGAACTTTGCTCCGCGTATCGGAGCCGCTTATCAACTGCTCGATAAGTTGGTATTGCGCGGCGGCTATGGAGTGTTCTTCGTACCGAACTATTACGGAAATGGTCCAAACATTGGCTTCTCCCAAGGCACGCCATGGGTTACGAGCCTGAACAGCGGATTGAACCCATTTACAACGTTGAGTGGAAATTCAAGTCTGTCTTGCAGCAACGGGGCGACGACCATCGGTTGCCAAAGTGCATTTCCGAACGGAGAGAACGCCCCGACTGGAAATTCTCTCGGGGGTCTTACGGATGTTGGGTTTGGACTGAACCCGGTTATCAATCCAGTGCGCCATTCTCCCTATGTCCAGCAGTGGATGGCTGGCGTCCAATATTCACTGACCAACAATGATCTGATCGACGTCAACTACGTCGGCAACCATGGTGTACATGTTCTTGCACAGTATCTGGAATGGGACGAAATCCCAGCTTCCGACCTTGCACTAGGGAATGCGCTATTGAACCAAGTCCCCAATCCATTTTTTGGAGCGATCACATCCAGCGGCTGCGGATTGGATCAGCCGACCGTTGCGGAAGGGCAGTTATTGCGGCGGTTTCCCGAATACTGCAGCGTGACGGAAGCTCCGCCGGCTGCGGGCGGATCGACGTACAACGCCCTGCAAGCCACCTACACGCACCGCTGGCATTCCGGCCTGGACATGAATGTCTCGTACACCTACTCAAAGTTCATGGACGATGTGCAGGGTGCGGCGGGCTGGGCGTTTCCCGGCACCGGCAGTTCGGTCCGCAATTCATACAATCTCGCCGCCGAGCGCTCGGTTGACGTAACCGATACCCCTCATAGCTTGGTTGTCAATTACAACTATGAGTTGCCGTTCGGAACCAACAAAATCATCGGTCAGGGCTGGAATCGAGCTGTCAACGCGGCTCTCGGCGGGTGGCAATGGAGTGGAATTCTGACCGCCAAATCTGGATTGCCGCTTTCCATCGCTTCCGCGACGAACAATACCGGCGGCTTCGGTTTCAATCAACGTCCAGATCTGGTGGCAGGCGTCAACCCGGTTCCGCAAGACCAGTCCATCACGAATTGGATCAATCTCGCTGCGTTCGCGCAGCCGGCGGCATTCACCTTCGGCAATAGCCCGCGATTCCTCGCGAATCTTCGCGCACCCAGGTATTTCAACTGGGACATGGGCATTCAAAAATGGTGGGGCTTAGGCGAGTTGCGGCGATTGCAATTCCGCGTCGAGATGTTTAATGCACTAAACCACCCCGATTTCTTCGAGCCCGACACGAACCTGGGAGACGCCACTTTCGGCACGATCACCTCGGCTTATCCCGCGCGGAGTGTTCAATTTGGGGCTAAGTTCTACTACTAGATTGCGCATTGGCCCTTCCAAACATCTTGTCCGGCAGGCCGAAACCTGCCGGACAGCCTGAACCGAAAATAGATATAACACCTTACCAGATCAAATGAGCATGAAAAAACGAGCGCCCATTTTGTTGCTGTTGACGTTGTTGTTGGTAGCGGCAATTTTGCCGATTGTTTCGTATGCGACCACATCGGAAAACAAAGTTGGCAATTACGATCCGATCGCGGATCGCCGCTCAGTTGTAATCGTCGGTTCAGTTCGCTTCACCATTCTCACCCCGCAACTTATACGCATGGAATGGGCTTCAGACAGGAAATTTGAAGACCATGCATCGTTGGCTTTTCTGAATCGCCGGCTGAGCGTTCCAGAATTTACGCATGAAACCGGAGCCGACAGAAAAACCGTCATTCGGACGGCCGCGTTGACATTGGTTTATGCGTCGGGCAAATCAGATGGAAAGTTCTCGGCTGAAAATCTCAGCATTTCGTTCCATCTTGGTGACAAAAGCATTGTGTGGAAGCCGGGAACGCCCGACACGGGAAATCTGCTGGGCACGGCACGCACTCTTGATCGTGTTAGCGGCTCGGATGTGCAGCTCGAGCCCGGTCTGATCTCTCGCGATGGTTGGACAGTTGTGGACGATAGCACCCGGCCTTTATTCGATTCCGCTGATTTCTCTTTCGCTCGCGACGAGCAGAGCCCATGGCCGTGGGTGATGTTACGGCCAGCGGGCGACCGGCAGGATTGGTACTTCTTCGGCTATGGCCACGATTACAAACGCGCGCTCCACGATTTCACTCAAGTGGCCGGAAAGATACCGTTGCCTCCACGTTTCGCGTTCGGAGCCTGGTGGTCGCGCTATTGGTCATACACCGACCAGGAATTTGAAAAATTGATCCAGGGATTTCGGACGCATGACATGCCGCTCGATGTGCTGGTGATCGATATCGATTGGCATCCGACATTCGATGAATATCCGCCAACCAACAAGCTGGATGCATCCGGACACAAACTCGGCTGGACCGGTTATTCGTGGAATAAGCTTCTATTCCCTGATCCTGATCGATTCCTTGCGAGCGTGCACGAGCAGGGGCTCAAGGCTACGGTGAATCTCCATCCCGCAAGCGGTGTGCAGCCTTGGGAGGATGGCTACCCGGAAATGGCCCGTGCATCCGGAATCGATCCCGCAACAAAACAATATCTGCCCTTCGACATTTCCGACAAGAAGTTCGCCACGAATTATTTGAACTACATCATCCACCCTCTCGAGCGTCAGGGAATCAACTTCTTCTGGCTCGACTGGCAGCAGGAAGACACCACGAAACTTTCCGGGCTGAATCCCACATGGTGGCTGAACTATATCTTCTTTAGCGATCAGCAGCGGGAAGCAAAACGCGCCCTGTTGTTTCATCGTTGGGGAGGATTAGGCAACCATCGCTACCAGATTGGTTTTTCCGGAGATACCATCTCCGTCTGGGATTCGCTCGCATTCCAGCCCTATTTCACAGCCACGGCTGCCAACGTGGGCTACGCCTATTGGAGCCACGATATCGGCGGCCACATGCCCGGCGCCATCGATCCTGAACTCTATTTGCGCTGGATTCAATGGGGAATCTTCAGTCCGATTTTGCGCACGCACACTACGAAGAATCCCGAAGCCGAACGCCGCATTTGGGCATATCCGGAGCCTTACTCGGACCTGATGCGGGACTGTTTTACGCGCCGCTATGCCATGCAGCCTTACATTTATACCGAAGCTAGAAAGACACACGACACCGGACTCGCATTCCTGCACCCTCTTTATTACGACTGGCCCGAAGCTCCCGAGGCCTACACCGCGAAAAACGAATACATGTTCGGCGACAGTATCCTTGCCGACCCGATTACCCAACCCGTCTCCAAGGACTCGCAATTAGCCACGATTTCCGTGTGGCTTCCCCCCGGAGATTGGGTTGAATGGGACAGCGGGGCAACATTCCGGGGACCTCTGACTGTGCAGCGCAGTTTTTCTCTCGGCCAAATTCCCTTGTACGTGAAAGCGGGCAGCATAATTCCCATGCAGCCTGCGACCACCCATACTGGCGAGAAGCCGCTGGATCCTTTAATCCTGACTGTGTTTCCGTTGAAAGACGGGCAAACCTCAGAATATCGCCTTTATCAGGATTCCGGTGACACGCCAGGCTATCAAAATGGTGAAGCGGCTTGGACTCCAATTCAAGCCTCCTTGAGTAAAGATGGCACCGCTCTGAATGTCACGATCTCGCCGATCCAGGGCAGCTACAAGGGAATGCAATCCGACCGGGCATATGAAGTACGACTTCCCGGTGGTTGGCCTCCATCATCCGTCTCAGTAAATGGCAAGTCGCTTGTCTACGAGAAACAAAAAGGCGACCCCGGCTGGCGCTTCGATGGCAACACGCTGATTACAATCGTTTCGACACCTCGCTTTGGCGTCGGAGACGCCGTGACAATCACGGTAAAAACGGGCCTCGAAATGGCCCGGAGTCTTCTCCTGCTCGACGGTTTTGCCGGGAAGATGACGCGGCTTCGCGAGAGCTATGACATATTGAATGCAAACTGGCCCGCGGCCTGGTCGCCAGACTCTCTAATCGGTGCTATGCAGGTGGGGGATCGCCTTACCTACCATCCCAACACCGCACTTGCCGAACTCAGTGCTTTGGATCAGAAGCTTTCTTCCCTCCCCGGGGTGATTGAGGCAATGCGAGCGACTGAAAGTTCACCAGAATTTGCGAAAACAAGTTCCGATTCGAGTCCCGATCAACCGAACGCTCGGCTCGCGGCTTACAATAACGCCATCGCCACCGCCATGGCACACATTGCGGATATCAGCGAAACCAAGCCGCGAGTCTTGCTCGATAAACCTTCAAGCGAGCAGAGTAAAATGCCGGAGCGATAGCCACCGCCGTAATAATTAATGATGCGAATATGTCTACTATTGCTTCTTTTGTCGCTCTCTGCGATTTCACAAATATCAACACCGAGTCCTGAACCGCAGTTCAAGCTGAGTCCTGCGCGTGGTGTCGATTTCGTTCTGCGGAATTCGCCCACTTCCCGCAAGTATCTGATCGAAACAATGCCCGGCGGAGTGGCATTACTCGACTACAACAATGACGGGCTTCTAGACATTTTTCTCGTAAACGCAGGCCATGTTGCTGATCCGTTGCGCAGCCCAGTTAACTTTGATCGCCACGATCCTTCTTATTGGAATCGGCTCTACCGTCAGAACAAAGACGGTACCTTCACAGATGTCACGGTGCAAGCCGGATTGCAAAACGCCGGCGACACAAACTACGGCATGGGAGTCGCCGTTGGAGACTACGATAATGATGGATTCGCCGACATCTACGTCACAAATTTCGGGCGAAATATTCTTTACCACAACAATGGCGATGGGACTTTCACCGACGTAACGCGCAAAGCAGGAGTAGGCGCAGGTGGGTGGTCGGCCTCGGCCGGATTTCTTGATTACGACAACGACGGGCATCTCGATCTCTTCGTGACTCGCTATCTTGATTGGACTCCAGAAAAGAGTAAGACGTGCGGCCGCATTGCAGAACCGATGTACTGCCCGCCAGGTGAGTTCGGCTCTGCAACAAGCATTCTGTACCACAATCGTGGAGATGGAACGTTTGAAGATGTGAGCGCAGCATCGGGCATCTCGGCAAAGCCAGGCCATGGACTGGGAGTCGCTTTCGCCGACTACGATGGCGATGGTTTTACCGATATCTTTGTCGCGAATGACGCGGTCGAACAATTTCTCTGGCACAACAACGGAAACGGAACGTTTACCGAAGTAGCCTTGAATTCAGGCGCTGCGCTCTCCAGCACCGGTAAGAAACTCTCAGGTATGGGAGTTGTTTTCCAGGATTATGACAACGATGGCCTTCCCGATCTGCTTGTGACTCAGCTCCCGCACGAGCCCTACATCGTTTTTCACAATGATGGCAAGGGTTCGTTCAGTGCGCAGGAGTTGGAGACCGGATTCGGTGCACTATCGGGGAACGTATCGGGTTGGGGTGTCGGCCTGGAGGATTTTGACAATGACGGTTGGAAAGATACTTTCATCGTTCAGGGCCATGTTTTTGATAACGTGAAGACCTATGACAGTTCGCTCAGCTATCGCGAGCCTCCTCTGTTTGCGCTGAACCGAAAAGGGCATTTCGAAAAGGGCGACGCGGGCTCGAACCTCCCCGTCGCGGGTAGGGGCGCTGCCTTCGGAGATTTGAACAATGATGGTTGGGTCGACGTAGTCACTACCTCGCTCGGCGAGCACCCGAAACTCTATTTGAATCGCGGAGGCAAATCGCATTGGCTTACGATCACCCTTCGAGGAAAACGAAGCAACGGCGACGGCTACGGAGCTCGGGTTCAAGTAAACGGTCAAGTGCGATTTGCGACCGCGTCAGGAAGTTATCTATCGTCCAACGACAAGCGACTACACTTCGGACTCGGGAGTGCGGACAACTGCGACGTAGACATAACATGGCCATCAGGAATTCATCAAAAGCTGCGCGCGATCAAGGCTGATCAATTCATGACAATCGAGGAACCGGAGCGGTGATCGTTTACGCTGTTTTGCTCGTCTACTTTGTCTTGCCAGCACAGATTGTGGCGAGTCAAGGTCCCGCGGAAGCCGCAAAGCTTCTGCAGTCCGCGACTGATGCCGAGAGCCGTGGCGATTTCGAGCAGGCTATTGCCGATTTCCGAAAAGCTGTGGAGCTCACTCCATCGTCGGCGACCGCGCTTCTGAAGTTGGGCGGCGCATACATGCGGAAACGGGACTACGAAGCGGCGATCCCACCACTGAAGCGAGCCTTAGAGCTGAGTCCCGATTCTCTGGCTGTACATCAGTTGCTCGGGTATGCGCTCCTTTCGCAGGGCTATGCCGTGGAAGCGATTCCTCATCTTGAGATTGCGCATGAATCGGGCGCTTTGGGAATAGCGCAGCTCCAGGCAGATCAGCCTAAAGAGGCTGTCGTCAATCTGAAGAATGCCCTCGCAAAGAGTCCGGATGATCCCGATCTCATTTATTACTTCGGCAAGGCTGCTGCCGCCCTTTCATCCGAATCCAACGAGAGATTGCTTGCGAGGTTTCCTCAGACTGCACGCGGGCACCAGGTGCTTGGCCAGAACTACTACTCCGCAAAGAGGTTTTCGGAAGCTGAGAGAGAATATCAGAAGGCTATAGCACTGCGACCCGATCTGCCCGGTCTGCACCTGGAGCTTGGCGAAATTTATGCGGTCAGTTCGCAATGGACGCAGGCAGAAGAGCAATTCCGCTCTGAGGCTAAACTGCAACCTGGAAACGCGGAAGTTGCTTATCGCTTGGGAGATGCACTGTTACAAGGGGGAAAGATGAAAGAAGCGGCCGAAGAACTGCGCCGTTCTGACTCTTTACGCCCTGATATGCCGGAAACTTTATACGCGCTGGGACGAGCCTTGGCGGTCAGCGACCCAACCGCGGCGGAGCAAGCCCTCCACCGAGTGATCGCCGTCGAGAAGGAGAGCCCACTAGCGGCGCAGGCATATCTGCTACTAGCCAGCACTCACAGAAGACAAGGAAAATCCGAACTGGCCGCTCGCGACATGGAGGAGTACAAACGCATTCACAATGTTGCCTCAAAGCCGGAACAATGAAGTTCGATTATCGCATCGCTCAACTATCCAGCTGCAATTGGGGTCAGAGGCTGACCGACACACGACTGAGGCTAAAATCGCCGATATTTGAGCGATTGAAATGAAGAATGACTGATCGGCTGTCATTCGTCGAAACAGTTGTGCCACAGTGTCTCTGGATCACTATGTCGAGGATCGATCTCTGCGGGGCGGCCAATCAATCTCCAGAACTTATGCGGATTTCCTCGGACCTCTCCGTCACTAGAAATCACCTACCGCGCGAGCCCCTGGCCAATGGCGGCCTTGATAACAGCGTCGCTATCCTGATTCCATCCTTTAAACTGCGCCAGGATGATTCCATCCTTGCTGAGCACAAAGTAACGGGGAAAGCCATCTACAGCAAACGCGCGGCGCATCGAGTGGTCGCCATCGTAGACCTGGCTCCAATTCATTCGGTTGCGGTCAACGAACTGCTCCCACTGTTCCTTCGTGTCATCCTCATCAATGCTAATAACGATGACTTTTTCAGGGTTGACGCTGGCGGCCATAGATTTCAACAATGGCAACGATACACGGCAGGCCGCGCACCATGTACCCCAGAAGTCCAGCACGACTACCTTACCCTTAAGCGCATCCAGACTGATTTTTTCACCGCTATGGAGCGTGGCCGAGAACTCCGGAGCAAAGTCTTTGCGCACCCAGCTGGGATCATCAATGAACCTCTGGATCTCGCGCTCCCGCGGCGTGCCCGCGAACTGGGAAACCACTCTTTTCAATACCTGAACGCCCTCAGCGTCTTTGGATTCTTTGAGCAGAACAAAACCGAGATTGAAAGAACATTCGAGACATGCGGGATCAGAAGTGGCAGCTGCCCGGAATGCGGCTTCAGCCAGCAGAAGATTATTTTGCCGAGCCAGCACAACGCCATCATAGAGTTGCGCCCGGGAACGCTCGATGGCACTGGTCGCGGTGGCAAGGGCTTGCTCGGTGTGGGCCAGCGCCTGATCGTTTTGCTGCGCGGCCATTTCAATCCGGGCGAGCCAGACGTAGCACTCAGAGCACTCGCCTTGCCGGAGTTCATTCGCTTTGCCGAAGTGAGCGATGGCGTCCGACGACTCGTTTCGTTCAACCGCCTCCTTGGCCGCGGCCATTTCCTGATCAAATTCGGAATTCTGTCCATAAACAGCGCGTGGCAGCGTGGCCTGAAGAACAATCACAAAACCAATGATGATGAATCGCCAGGACTGTTTCGTGATGGAACGCATCGCTTGCATTTCGCTCGCTATCGGGTTTTCTTCGCCGGCGCCGAAGCATCAGGTCTAGCGGCGCCGCCCGACGAAGGGTTTTCCTTCAGCAGAGGCTCCAATAGGGCGCGAAGGGAAGCCTCATCTTCCAATTTCGGGTCGCCCGGCTTGGCACCGCTCTGCGCGCGGATCATTCCGGCGCGGTCGATGACTACGACCTGGGGGATGTTTAGAATTTCATTTCCGGTGCGGCCAAAGTAGGTGTCTACATCCTCCTTGGCTGAGTAGCCGACCGGATAGGTAAGCTTAAGATGGTTCACCATGTAGGTGACGAGTTGCGGTCCGGTGTTTGGATTATTCGGTGGATCGAAGGCGATGCCAATGGGCTGGAAGCCGTGCGGACCCAGATCGGTTTGGAGTTTGTTCAGCGTCTCCGCGACACGGAGACAATGCTGCGACGCAACGAAAAAAAACTCCAGCACCACCACCTTGCCTTTGAAGGTGGAAAGAAGCATGGTCTTCCCGGAGGGCTCGGAGATCGTATATTCGGGCGATTTGCGGGATAGCGGCCTCGAAGCCAGCGCCAATCCTGAGATTATCAATACGAGTAAGAACGTGGACTTCCACCTATTCATGGGTTAACACCTCGTGCGGATCTTTACTTCTTTGTCGTCGTTCGATTCGACTTTCGATTCAACTGGCCTGTTTCCACTTATCCACAATGCGCTGCATTTCTGCCGCGCCGGTCGCAGCGGCATCCTCGGCACTCTCGCCTTTGACGGCTCTGGCCACCATCTTGGGCACCACAAAAGTATTGAAAATCTCCATGTACTCCGGAGTGGCATACCCTGGCACACCGAGATTGGGAGTCCAGTGCAGCGCGTCTTTGAGCGCCGTGTACTTGGAGGGTGGATTGGCCTGCGGATCCTGGGAGAGCCGGACGATGATATTAGGAACAGTCTTCGGGTAAATAGGAAAGTTTACACCTAAGCTTTTCTCGTAGCCGGTCCGGGAAGTGTCGATCAGATCGGCTAGGAACTGTCTGGCTCCGTCTTGATTCTGCGCGAAGTTCCAGACCACCGAGCAATTGGTGACGTGAGGAAGGGCTGTCACTCCCATTCCACTGGAGCCGAGCAATGGCGGCTGGATCCAAAGCTTCCGAGCTAGGTCTTGGTTCTGTTTTTCGGCTGCGCGCAGCAGGCTGATGGCATTGATGGCGGCGGAACTCTTATGTCCCAGCATGGCGCCCACGCTGCCGCCGCTCCCCCAAGTGAGCTGCTCGGACGTGCCCGCGTCCTGGCAGAGGGCCTGGATGTAGCCCACGGCCTTGGCCGCAAACACGTCTTTGTTGAAAACCAGATTGCCCCTCGAGTCAAAGATCAAGGCGCGGTGGGAGTAAAGGATGCTATGCAGCGTGACATTACCCTCCAAGGTTGGGCTGAATGCCAGACCGCAGGGGATGCCCAGCTTGTCGCGCAGTCTCGTACCGCCGCTCAACAGACCGCCATAATGCACCGGACCCAGGGGCATGCCAACCTGAGCCCAATAGTCCTGAAAGAAATGCAGCGGTGAGGGCACCCAAAAATCGGCAAAAGCGAAGTACCTCTTGTTGTTCGGATTGAAAGTCGAACGGTGCGCGATCTGCTGAATAGCGCCGTATTTAGCAGCAACCGTCTGATAGATACCGACATGATCGATAACGTGCTGGTGGTATTCGGCTGGAGGCCAGGGAAAAATAAAAATGTCATGCCCTTTGCCGGCTGTGACTTCAGTGAAAGCGCGTTTGTGAGTTTCCTCCACCGGGATCACATCCACCGTGACCTTGGTTTTGTTCCGCTTGCCCCACTCAGCAGCCATTACGTTGATGAACCAATCATCAAATTCGGGGAGAAAGTGCGCCCATTTGGCGACCTTCAAGGTCATCTCGCTGGCGAAAGCGTTGGGCCTAAATACAAAAAAAGGTCCAACAGCCGCCGCTCCGGCGGCCAGCTTGATGAAATTGCGGCGAGTAAACCTCATTCTTTTTGGCCCGGGCATCCTCTTGCGCTCCTGAGACAAATCGCCCCTGGCAGGGCCTTTAGCCGTGCCAGGGGCCTTTTATAACGCTTCTACGTCACACCCTGCAGTTAGCTGCCGTTTGCCGCTTGCATCACCTTTTTCATCTGACCCTGCGTGAGCTCATTGGGGAACACGCCGAAGATCTGCAGGCTAAGGAAGTTGATAGTCGTAATGAGGTTTTGCGGGATGCCGTTGGAATTGCGTACTTGATCCAGGAACGCGTCGGGGGCAATGGCACCGGCGCGTGGATCGGGAATGCCCGGACAGATCAGCCACACTGCCCCTCCGTCACCACCCATCGGGTCTTCCTTTGCCTCGGCTCCGCAGCCGTTGGCCTCAAGCTCCGTGTTGAGTTCAAAGGCCGTCAAGATAATGGGACTGCCATCGGTATTAAAGCCGTTCTTGGCGCCAATGGCTTGGTATATAGGGCCACAGGTCGGATCGTTGAGAGGTGCAGTGACCCAGAAATAGGTAATGATCCACATCCCCAGCAGGTCGTCGCAGAAGTATCCGAAGGGGGCGTTGATCACGCCGCCGGTGATGGCGCCGACAGGATCGTTGTTATCGCTGCCGTCGATGGCGTTGCGATTGGTGGCGAACCTCCAATCTTGCCTCAGGTTCGGAGTGGCAACATCCGAGATTATCTGGCCGTTGACCACAGTGTCGTTCACCGGGAAGCAAGGTTGCGGCACCGAAGTAGCATTTGGATTCTGCAATTGCTGGATCATGGCCAGCGAGCAGGGGTTTAGAGCGAAACCCTGCGGCGTTGTCTGCTTCAATGCCGCGTAGGCTTCAAAGTTGCTGACGATGTCCTGCATGGCGAACCCACGCAGGGTCTGAGCGGGAGCTTCAACGATTTGCTGGCCTGCGATCTCGAGGGTTTGGCCAATAGAAACATCCGTGCCGGGGTTTTGCTGAACGCCTTGGAGACCGCCGTTAATCAAGCCTACATTGCGTAGATAGCTGCTGCTAAACGCATTTTGGTTGTCGATGAAAGCCAGGATGGAGATGAACTCAAAGGTTTCAGGCTCCAAGAACGACTGGTTGACGCAGTTGGGACCGCCATTCCCGCTGGCACAAGTGAATGGGCTGTTGTTATCGTCCGAGTTGCCGCCCGTGGTCGCCAGGATGCGGAAATTCCTGCGATTGGGATCCTTGGTGCTGCAGGTGCTGTCCGCCACATAGTTCTTCTGGTTGCCTGTCGCCGGAGGGCCAGTCAGCCGCGTGGTTCCATTGTTGTCCCCGAAACGACCGATCAGGTTGGCTACATCGATACCGTTGTCTGCATAGAACTGGTTATTGTAATCGCATGGCGGCGGGTTGAAAGTGTCGTCTGCGTCGCCGCCGCCGGGAGGCCCATCCTGCTGAGCTGCCGCCTTTGGAATAGCCAGGAACGTGAGTCCCATTAGCGCCAGCACCGTAACAAAAAGCGAAGCGTACTTTCCAATGCTTTTCATGACTTTGAATCCTTCCTCCGGCGACGCCGCAGCGATGACCCGGGCCCCGGAATTGAAAACTGTTGTCTTCGCGAGCAAGCCGTGCGACCTCACCGGGCCTCAGGCATGCCTCTTAATCCCAGGTCCAGGCGCGTCTGGGTGAATCATCCAGGAGAGGGACTCCGCCACAAAGCCAATTTTGGCCATTCCCGGACATGCGCCCCACAGCATCATCGGTTCGTTCCCATAACGCACGTTCCCAATGTGCTGGGTTTTATCCTTGTCAATGGCCGGATCGGGATATGTGAAGCCGATACCCCTGCGGATTTTTTCCATGTCGTCAGGTTTACCCGTCAGAAAGGTCCAGCCCGGCTTGGCGTTTAACATCTGACGGTAGTGCCGGATCGCTTCCACATCGTCCTCTGCCGGTTTCAAGGTGAACGAGTACATGAAGATCTTTGTGCCGACGTCGTCGCCGAGCAGCTTTTGTACCTTGGCCAGATTGGCCATCACCCTCGGACAAATCTCATCGCACTTGGCAAAAAAGAAGTTCAAGCTGACAGCCTTGTTCTTGATCAGGTCGTCATAGAACATGACTTGCTTGCCTTCGTGCGTGAGCAACGGAACGTTGGGTAA
>Ga0307478_10001925_pt1 | contig 17211 bp, 18 predicted proteins | sample atmos_gasesECM4C_2_FD_203713 | JGI IMG/M metagenome (GOLD analysis project Ga0307478, IMG submission 203713) | Hardwood forest soil microbial communities from Morgan-Monroe State Forest, Indiana, United States - atmos_gasesECM4C_05 | ecosystem: Environmental > Terrestrial > Soil > Temperate...
GATCACGCGTCTCAACAGAAATCTCTCGAACCCATGGGCGGCCCCATCCCGCTCGACGAACTCCACGACATCGCCGAAGAATCCAGCCAGTCCGAACGCCGAGCCGACGACGCCGAGCGCGAGCTGATGGAATGGAAAAAGGTCAAGTTCATGCAAGATCGACTCGGCGAAGAGTTCGAAGGCCTGATCATCAGCGTGACCAAGTTTGGCCTGTTCGTCGAACTCACCGATCTTTTCGTCGAAGGCCTCATCCCGCTGAACACCCTTACCGACGACCACTACACCTATCACGAGACGACGCGCGAAATCATCGGCCAGCGCACCCGCAAAACCTACCGCCTGGGCCAGCGCCTGCACGTGCTGGTCGATCGCATCGACCCCGTCGAGAAGAAAATCCAGTTCGCACTCTTTGAGGAAGCCCCACCCGTCCGCAAACGCGGAAAAAGACGATAGCGCCAGCGGCCCACCGGCAGTCGAACGGCCGGGAATGATAGAATTCTTCCGTGAACCCCATCCGCGGCCGATCGCGGATTTCCTTCCTGTCGGGACGTGGCTCAGCCTGGTAGAGCACTCGCTTGGGGTGCGAGGGGTCGGCAGTTCAAATCTGCCCGTCCCGACCAGAAACTCCAGCTTTCAGCCTTCAGTCGTTACCTCTCAGCTCTGGCTCCATCCCCCACACCAAATCATCCGTTCCACGAACACTGCGCCACCAAGCCCGAGCCGACCATGCTCGATTCACTCAACTAGAAAAGAAAATCTGCCGCGGACCGGCCGGTTGCGGCCAACAAAAGGAGCGCGGAACTTCACTTCGTCGGCTCCCAGCCCTCGGGCAGCATGTCAAAAGCCAGCGTGTCGCGATAGGCAAACTCATTCCCTTCCATGACCGCCACCGGCGTCAACATATGCCAGACGCGATCGTCATCGAAGACATAGCACTCTCCGCATTCGTGCATGGTGAAGCGATCGAGTTCGTGTTTGTCATTGTCAGTGATGACCACCTCGCCACCGCGAGCTCCGCAGCGGCCCAGCAGATGCGTGACGATGTACTTCTCTCCGTCTTTATGCAAGCCCGGCGGGCTGGTGTCGCACGGACGCCCCGGCGTGGCCGTAAACCGGATGACATGCACGTTCACCAGATATTTCCTGCCCACCGTCGAGAGCGGCAGATATTGCAGGTGATAGGCAATCAGTTTGCGCACGCCGACACTGGCGGCGATCGCTTGCGGCAGCGGCGCATACTCCCGTTTCTGGCCGCCCAGGGTCGTGTTGTATTTTTCCAGTTGTACGTAAGGCGTATTCTCGTCGCTCGACCACACATTCACTCCGCCCTCCACAATCTCAGCCCTTAGCCGATTTAGCGAACGATACCGATCACCCCCGTCATAATATCTGTCTCGCGGAATCGACCAGGCCGCGTGCGCTAAGGATTCCAACGCGCGCGCGATGTCGATGTCAATCATCAGTGGTTGACGGCTGAACCCGCGCTCCACAAGGTCCGCTCGCGACTGGGCGTTACCGGCAACCAGGATTAAAGTCTCCTCGCCCATGATTCCTCTCAACACAAAAAGGTTGACGACCCCTGAACGCGGTCGCGGCAGAAAACGTTGGCGATCATACACCCGCCTCAGCACTCACCGGCAGCCTCTACGATACCCTCTCGACGACCGATGCCATTTCCCATAAGCACCGCCAAACCTGGAATCTTCCGCTGAACGATCGAATCCAATGATTGGACCGAAACCGCGCCGCAGCGCAACCCAAACATCATGGACAACACCCATAACTTCCTCGACTCGATCGGGAACACTTCACTCATCGCGCTTGAGGGCGTCGCTCCACCCAACTGCGGAAAGATCTTTGCCAAGCTCGAATGGCAGAATCCCACCGGCAGCATGAAAGATCGCATGGCGCTCGCGGTAATTTCGCGGGCTGAAACCGACGGCCGCCTGCCTCCCGGCGGCACCGTGGTCGAGTACACCGGCGGGAGCACCGGCGCGTCGCTCGCCATGGTTTGCGCGGCCAAGGGATATCGCATTCACGTGGTCAGTTCGAAAGCCTTCAGCCAGGAAAAACTCGATCACATGGCCGCCTACGGCGCCAAGCTGACCCTGGTTCCTTGCGGCCCCGAAGGCTTCAACAAGCAGTTATTCCTCGACATGATCGAGGCGGCTCGAAAACTCAGTCTGCAGCCGAATACCTACTGGGTGAACCAACTGTCGAACCCCGACAGCATTGGTGGATACTTTCCGCTTGGCGAAGAAATCTGGAAGCAGACCAACGGAGAGGTGGACGCCTTCGTTCAGTCAGTGGGCACGGCCGCTTCCCTCAATGGCGTAGCCACTGTGCTGAAGCGGCATAATCCGCGCATCAAGATCATCGCTGTCGAGCCGGCGGAGTCGGCTGTCTTGTCGGGCCGCGCGCCCGGAGGTCACGAGATCGAGGGCATCGGCATCGGCTACACGCCGCCCCTTTGGAATCCGGATCTGGTCGATGAAGTTCTCTCGGCGAGGACCGACGACGCCAAAGATATGGCGCGGCACATGGCATGCAAGATCGGAATCTTCGCCGGGACCTCGTCGGGAGGAAATGTTCACGCCGCGATTCGCGTCGCGCAGAAACTCGGCCCCTCCGGCAGAATCGTCACCCTGATGGTCGATTCGGGCCTGAAGTATCTAAGTACCGACCTGTATAGCAACGACTCCGTCCCGCAATAAAGATCAGGTCCCAGATGGCTCAAGCTCCAGGCCCCCAACCTGAGACCTGAGACCTGACACCTGAGACGCGCGACCTGCCCCCTGCCCTACGCCTGGTCGTAGAACTTCAATGCCATGGCGCCATGCGTTGCTGCTCCTCCGGCGCGCAGAGCGGCGGCCAGCAGCGAGCTCTCCGTAATCTCCTGGCGCGACGCGCCTGCAGCCTTTGCGGCCTTGGAGTGTACTTCGATGCAGTAGGGGCATTGCGTCGTGCACGCCACAGCCAACGCGATAAGCTCCCGGTATTTCCTCGGAATGGCTCCGTCCTCGCGCCCTACAATCTTGTCCAGCGCGAGCCATGCGTTGAACTCCGTTGGGGCCAGTTTCCCCATCTCTTTCAGAAGCCGCAGATCGGCAACATCGTGGTAGTGCTCACTCATTCCATTCTCCTGATAGGCAAAGCAAGATTTTTACAAAGAGTTGCCTAAGTATTTTTACAGGGTAGCGGCTTCCGAATCACGCTGCCAAGTGGCAGATCTGCCATTGTACATAGGTGATTTCGCCATCACGATGGATCCACGAACCTGGCGCAATCGTATTACGCCGCAAGGTCGTGACTCGCCTGCCGCAATGCCTCGCGCAACTCGCCCGCCGACTGATACCGCTGGTTCCGGTCCTTCTGCAGCGCTTTGCTGACAATAGCGTCCAATTGAGAGGGCAAAGACGGAACTACCTGTCGCATCGATGGCACCGCATCGGCGAGGATGGCCTGAAACACCAGCGCGAGGGTCTTGCCGCCGAACGCCAATTTGCCAGTCGCCATCTCATACAAAGTTGCGCCCATCGAGAAGATGTCGCTGCGATGATCAATCCGCTCTCCCCGTGCTTGCTCCGGAGACATGTAGTGTGCCGTGCCGATCGCCGCCCCCCACGCCGTCACTGCGGCCGGACTGGTTGTGGTTTGCGCATCGGCCGGAATCCCCGCCGGTACTTTGGCCAGCCCAAAGTCCAATACTTTGCATTGCTGGTTCAACAGCAAAAAGATGTTCGCGGGCTTCACATCACGGTGGATGACTCCCCGCTGATGTGCTTGTTCCAGCGCATCCGCCAGTTGTATTCCGTAAAGCATCACTTCTCTCGCGCCCAGTGGTCCACGCTTCAGTCGCGAAGCCAGCGTCTCGCCTATCAGACACTCCATCACCAGATAGTCGATCCCTGCCTGATACCCCACGTCATAAAGCTGGCAGATGTGCGGATGGTTGAGTGAGGCCACCGCCCGCGCTTCCCGTTGAAACCTTTCGCGTGCCAGCGAGTCTTGCAAGGCCAGGGAGCGCAACACCTTGATGGCCACATCGCGCGATATGCGTGAATCGTGCGCGCGATACACGTCCCCCATCCCGCCGGCTCCGAGGAGCGAATGAATCTGATAAGGCCCGAGCTTCGTGCCCGTGCGCAGCAGCGTCGGCTCTCCTGGCACGAGGCTTTTCTTCCCCTTCCCAATCTTCGAGGAAACACTCATCAGCGCCTTGAACATGCGCTGTTCCCATCCTTCCCGGCCGCGCGTGGACGGGCGCGCAGAAGACTTCCTTGCCAGCCCCGCCCAGGTACCCGTCGAGCGCTGGTCCGCCCCGGCCAGCGCTCTTCTCTTGCTCCGCGTCGCTAACGACAGGAGAGCCGCGCTCACCTCCTCGCCAGCGCTTGCCTTCAGGCGCTCGATGACTCCTTGCAGGTCGTACAAAATCTCTTCGGCACTCGGGTAGCGTCGCGGACGTTCTTTCTCCAGGCACTTGAAGATGATTTCATCCAGTCCGGCAGGCAATTGCGGATTCAAACTCGTCGGCGACAGAGGATCTTCCCGAATCACGGCCAGAATAAAAGAGGTCGTGCTCTCCGCCGGGAATGGAAAAGCGCCCGTCGCCATTTCGTAAAACATGATCCCGAACGAGAACACGTTGCAACAGGCATCAATCGGCTTGCCCAGATATTGTTCGGGGGCGTAATGGTGAAACGGGCCCACGATTTGGGCGTGCGCGCGGGCCAGGCCGCGCACCAGGTGTCCCAGACCGAAATCCAGCAGCTTAGCTCCACTCGCGGTCAGCATCACGGCGCTCGTCGACAAATCGCGGTGAAAAATGCCGTGCTGGTGCGCTGCTTCCAGCCCGCTGCAAATCTCCACTGCCGATCGCAGCAACTCCACCGGTTCGAGCGGCCCCTTCGTCAATCGCTCGGCCAGACTTTCGCCTTCCAGATACTCCATCACCAGGTAGTCGAGCCCGTCCTGGCAACCCACGTCGTAGAGGCGGCAGATGTTGGGGTGATCCAGCGACGAGATAGCGCGCGCCCTGCGCTCTACCTTCTCGAGGGATTCGCCATTTTGCGAGAGCGGGACAGGAAGAACTTTGATCGCGACGATCCGCCCTAATCGCGTGTCGCGGGCACGATAGACACGTCCGCGATCATCTGAATGCAGCAGCTCCAGAATCTGGTACGGCCCGATCTTGTCCGCCCCAACCGGACTCATGTATGCGCGGCATTATAGACCCGCCGGTTCGGTCTCGTAGGCCCACGGTTCCACTTGCTCCTTGTTATCGTACCCTGATAAGCCAAAGAATCTAAAGGGAAAGTAGGGGGTTCACGACCCCGGAAATCTTAGCCGCTGGAGACGCACTGAAAATCTCGTAACTGTTACTCTTCAAACCTTCGTAATCTTGTCCGGCACCCCGCGCCGCCATACCATCAAGCACCTCAAAGTGGGTGTGGAAAGATGTCCTCCCCTGCAAACACGCGCCGTTGGTCGCGCCATCCTGTCGAACTGCCCGTCCGCATCATTCCTCGCGGAGGGGATTCCCGATTTGCCGTTCCCGGCCGAGGCATCGAAATCAGCGAAGGCGGCATGACTCTTTACGCCGGCTTGCCGCTCAAGCCAGGCGACACCATGGAACTGGAGTTTCAGATGCCGCGCGGCGCTCGTGTCTCCGCCGTGGTCCGCAACCGCACCGGTTTCTGCTTTGGCCTCGAATTTCTCACTCCTCTCAGCGCCGAGCCGAAGCCCGTCGCCAAAACCCCCACTGCCACCCCCGCCAGTGGCGATCTGCGTACCGTGCTGCGCCGCAAAGAAATCGAGATGGAGCGCCTGCGCCGCGAAATCGCCACCTTACGCACCTACGGAAAGCTTTAACCCTATCCGCGTTGTGATCCGGAACGGAGTGAAGCGCTCGCCGAGCGCAGCGAGGGACCTACGCGAATCTTCCTGCGGTCAACCCATAGGCGGCTTAGAACAAGACCGTCAAACAGACAGCAGCTAGCGATCCTACGCCCAAACCCCACTTCTCCATGGCACTCTCGGAACCTCCAGCCTGGGTCCTTTCGTGGGATTACCATCTGGCTTTGCACCGCCCGCGGCGGGCCGATACTATAACCACGCGCTTCGGTGGCACGATGTCCGCACATTCCCGCCAAAGCCCATGTGATTTTGTGATCTGGTGATAGAAGAGTTCGACCACGACAGGCAAGCGCTGAGCGGCGGTGACTCAAATTACCAAATTACAAAATTACCCAATTACCAATTCCTATGTCTCCATTCCGCGCTAGCAATGTACTTCTCACCGACACCGAGGCCCGCGTCCTCGGCTCGATGGTCGAAAAAGACATCACCACGCCCGATTACTACCCGATGTCGCTCAATGCCCTGGTGAACGCCTGCAATCAGAAGTCGAACCGCGACCCGGTGATGAATCTCAACGACGGTGCCGTCCGCCAGGCCCTGCACTCGCTCAACGAGAAAGGTCTCGCCGGCAACGCCAGTTCCGCTGGGGACAGCCGCGTCTCTAAATTCGAGCACCGCATGCAGGAGGCCTTCAACTTCACGCGCCCCGAGACTGCCGTCATGTGTGTGCTCATGCTCCGCGGCCCACAAACTCCCGGCGAGCTTCGCGGACGCACCGAGCGCCTTCACCGCTTCGAAGACCTCACCGATGTGCAGTCGACCCTGCAGAAGTTGATGACGCGCGAGGAACCCCTGGTCAAACTCCTGCCGCGCCAGCCTGGCACGAAAGAGTCGCGCTACGCGCACCTGCTATGCGGCGAGAAGCCCGAATGGGAGACACCGCCGGCTCCGGTTGAAACCCACGCCGACAGCTCCATGGACAACGAGCGCCTCGCCCGCCTCGAAGAAGAAGTCGCCGCTCTCAACCGCGAGATCGCCGACCTCAAGCAGGAACTAGCCGGCTTCCGCAAACAGTTCGAGTAGGAACCAGGCCAAAGGCGGGGCCCCAACCCCGAATGCCCCATCCTTAACGTCGCGCGCTTTGCGGCGTTAGGGTGGGGTCTCCACGAGCTTATATTCCTTAACGCCGCGCCAACATCTAACGACGATCTTCCCCCCACGAATTCACAGCACCCATTACAATGTCCGCCGAGCGTTTGCGCCGATCCATCCTCTTGAGGAGAAAATCAAAATGACGTCGACAAAGCTCCTGTCCCTGGCCGTCCTTGTCGCACTTTTGAGCCTACAAGCCCCCCTCCAGGCCGCCCCGCCTCCGGCAACCGAAGCCGCCCTGAAGGCCTCCGACATCAGCAGCAAGCTTTTCCCAGAGCAGGTTTTCTTTCGCGGACAGGTCGCGCCCACGCAAATGCGCAACACCGGCGGCATCCGCTTCGCCGACGATTTCTTCCTGCTCGCCGCCATGGTCGACAATTCCGGCTACTCCAGCGACATCCGCCAGAAATACCAGGCCTACCTGATCACCGAGGTTGCCGTTGAGATCGGCGGCCAGAAACTCGTCCCGGGCGCATACGGCGTCGGCTTCATCGGCGGCAACAAATTCATCGTCATGGATTTGGGAGCGCACGACCTGTTCCAGGTCGACTCCGCCCGCGATACCGAGATGAAGCGTCCCGTGCCGTTGCAAGTCGTAAGTACCCGTGGAAAATACCGCCTCTACGCCGGCCGCGACTACGTGGAACTCGCCCGCGCCCAATAACGCGTGTGGGGCGGCCTCCCTTCAGGTGCCCCTTCTGACGTCGCGTTCCTTGCGACGTCAGGGTGGGATTCCACGAATCTATCCGTGTCAGATTCCCTACGGAACGGAGGCTCGTCTTCCGCCGCTCCCTGCCGTGAAGTAGAACGCGTTGTTCCCCGTGCGCAGATCTTTCCCGTAGATGAAGGTCACGCCCACCCCGACCACGCGTGCCTTGGCTTGCACGCCCGTGTCCCAGAGCCAGAGTCGCGAGCCGAGACTCGTGGAGTCGTCGATGATCTTGCCCGTGTCGAGAAACGGGCTGATCTTCAACGTCACCAGGCCATTGCCGTAAATGTTCTTGTCGATCTCGCTGTTCCACAAAAAATAGTTATGGCCGAGCGGCGCGCTACCCTTTCGTCCATCGCGAGTCCCCACGTGTCCCCGCAGCCACAAATCGTTGTCGCGCTCCATGCCCAACATGAAGAGTTCATCAAACGGCACCTGCCCCGTAGTGCCCCCCGACCGCGCCTCGGATCGCACCGCATAATCATCGCCTTGCGCCCGTGGGAACCACTCTGCCCGCAAACCACCCTGCACCTTGCCAAACGCATGTGCTGGCTGCGACCAGATCCGCCCCAGTTGCGACGCCGCGCTCGTGTTCAGCACAAACCGATGCTCCGGCACCCGCATCAGCACGGAATAAATCCGCGCTGTCTGCTTTAACTGCGCACCTGGCAGCAACGACTCCGGAGGGAGCCCCGGCCCGGTTACCAAGCTGCGGTAGTCCCGATGCGAAAATTCAAACCCCGCGCCCCATCCCCAGCGTCCGCTGTTGAACGACTCGATACTCGCGCCGCCCGCCTCACGTCGCAGATTCAGCGACCCCAATGACGGCGACGTGCCCGCGAACGACTCCCGGATATCCCAGTTTTCGTTCCTCAGGTCGAGTCCTACCCGGTACCGCCATTTCGGATTCGCCCGCAGCGGGCCCGAAAGCGAGGCCGTGAGCCGCCGTTTCTGCGCATCCCACCGCACCAGCGATGCGACATCAATCGCCGCCCCTCCAATGTTGTCGTATTCGGGATAAACCGTCTGATAGGCCACCCCACTGAACGTCGAAATCAGCGCTTCCCAGACCCCTTCGCCAAACCCGTTCCGCTCCGCGAGATTCAAGATCGCATCGAACTTCCCGTCCGGCTTGGCCGCCAGCCGAATGCGCGGCTCGCCAAACACCTCCAGCCCCTCGAGCCGAGCCCGTGTGGTCTCAAGCTCATCAAGGCGCATTACGCTCGCCGGCGAAAATGCGAGCGCGCGATCGAGGAGCGCCGGCCGAATCCGCAACTCATGCTCCGGCCCCACCGCTTCGATATAGGGCTTGTCCACACGGTTCCAGTACTTCACCGCCGCTGCGAGATTGTTCTGGAGGAAGTAAACTGTGCCCAGAAAGTCGTTCGCGTATTCGTCACCCGCATCGATGCGCAGCGCGCGCCGCATCCATCCGCTCGCTTCTGGATACCGCTTTTGCTTGAACGCCACACCAGCGAGTTCGATCGGAAAACGCTTGTCCTGCGGCGCAAGGACACGCCCCGTCAGGAGCGATTCCTTCGCGTCGTCGAGTCGCCCCAGTTGCGCGAGCGCCGTGCCATATGCGAAATCAAGCTCGGCGTCGCGGTCGGGCAAGTTTTTTACTGCTTCCACCACTTCCGCCCAATGCTGCTCACGAACGAACTGCTGCACGCGCTCCGCGAGACGCGCGGCTGAGGCAGGCGAGTTCCCAGCACTCTGGGCCTTGCACTTCGGACCTGCGCTTATGAGAAGGAGAAACAAGAGGAAAAGGAACAAGCACATTCGGCCAGTCGCCAACCGGCCCCACGATCGCGCAGCGCGCACGGATGCCGCCAGAGCCGTCCAACGGCTCCACCCAAAGTCTGGATTCTGCCTGGAGACTTCTATGGTGCGGCGGGCGCGCCCCCGGCTTGCGGCACCGCCAGCAGCGTCCAATGACCCGTGCCTTTCCATTCTTTTTCGAAGGTGCTCAGTTCCCGCCGCAACAGCTTGCGCTCGGACGGATCATTCAGCAACACCAGATTCTGCTGCCGATCGACGCCCACCACCACCAGATAGTGCAGCGTACCGCCACCCTCCGGCTTAAGCGCCACAATCAGCGGCCGCCCCTTGGCAAGATGCTGTTCGAGATCCTCCGCCCTCCCCGTGAACGCAAATGCACGATACCCGTGCTGCTCAAAATACCGTTCCAGATCAGAAGCGTAGATCCCGCGAGCTTTTGCCGAGTACAGCGAGCGCTGGATCCGCAAAACATCCGAACTGTCATTGCGACTCAACCCCTGTTGCCCCTCCCAGTACTGCATCACCATCGCGACACTGGCTGCCCCGCAACCATTCTCGTCCTGTTTCACAAAAGGAACATCCAGCCAGATCGCCGCCGGCGCCGCCGTACACACCACGGCACATGCGAACAAGACCGCCGCCATCAGCGGCTTGATGTTCCTTTTCATGAAAGCCGTTCCTCAGCGAACGGCAACGATAATGAGGATTAACGCGACGACCGCCAGCAGGATGATGATGAGATCGCGGTCGCTCAAGCGGCCGGCCGCGAAATCTGCCTGCGCCTTGCTGGCGCGCGCGGCCAGCTGGGCCAGTTCCTCGTCATTCAGCCGCGACACTGCGTTCTTCACCTGTTGTGCATCGATGTGTGCCGATTTCAACGCATGCTCTGCCACAGGTGAGGAGACGAATTGCCGTAATGTCTCGAGGTTGTGCTGACGCGTTTCGGTCGAGGCCACCGCCGCCTTCTGCAATTCCGCCGGGCTTACGACGTGCCTCTGTGCTAAAGCATCTTGCGGGATCATGAACATAACGGCCAGTGCTCCGGCCGTGATGCTCCGGACTAACTGCCGCAGGAATGTGTGCATTCCACTGTTCTCCTTCGCTTGAGTTGCTGCCAGAGGTTCTTCCAAATATACCCGGAGTTTGAGCCCTCGGGATGTGTCAAAGGTTGTACGCGAGTTTTCGTACCTTCAGCGAACAGATTGCATGCCAAACAATCTTGCCCCAAAGAGATTACTTGCATTTTGCAAGTTACTTTGCTAGCGTCGTTTTTATGCCCGCGGCCCGCCCTTCCAAACGTCGTTCCGGCTGCCCCGTCAGCCTGTCGCTCGAGATCCTGGGAGACCGCTGGTCGCTGCTGATTGTCCGCGACCTGATGGTGCGCGGCTACCATACGTTCAAGGAGTTTCAGGAGTCTGGCGAAGGCATCGCTACCAATATCCTCGCCGACCGCCTGCAAAAACTCGAAGCCGGCGGCATCCTCAACGCCGAAGCCGAGCACAGCGACGGCCGCCGCGTGAATTATCGCCTGACCGCCAAAGGCATCGATCTCGCTCCCGTGCTTCTCGATTTGCTGATCTGGGGATCGCGCTACGAGCCTGCCGGAGCTTCCTGCGCCCTGATTTTAAAAATGGAAAAGAATCGCGACGAGATCCTCGTCCAAGTCGAACGTCGCTGGCGGGAGCGGGACTTGACTCCGCTCATTCCCAGATTCGACGCCGCCGTCGCTCGCAGCCTGGGTCGCTCGCGCCAGGAAATGTGATTCGTTTCGCAAGGAGATTGCCATGCCGCAACAGCAGTCCGCCGCCCTCGAAGCTCAAGTGCTCCTGACCGGCCTCGCCATGGGAGAATCCCCGCGCTGGCACGACGGCCGCCTCTGGCTGTCCGACTGGGGCGCGCAGGAAATCCTTGCCGTCGATCTTGAAGGGCGCGCCGAGTTGATCACCCGTGTTCCGTTCGAACTGCCCTTCTGCATCGATTGGCTTCCCGACGGTCGTTTGCTGGTGGTATCAGGCCGCGCCGGAATTCTCCTGCGTCAGGAACGCGACGGGTCCCTCCTTCCCCACGCCGATCTGCGCGTCATCTCGAATGAAGGCTGGAACGAAATCGTGGTCGACGGCCGCGGCAACATCTACGTAAACGGCGGTCCCGGCGTCATTGCCCTGATCACCCCCGACGGCGCGGTGCGCCAAGTCGCCGACGGCATTGCCTTTCCCAACGGCACGGCCATCACGGCCGACAACTCGACGCTGATCATTGCCGACTCGCACGGCAAGATGCTCACCGCGTTTGATATCGCTGCGAATGGAGATCTGCGCAATCGCCGCGTTTGGGCCAATCTCAATGGCTACCCTGACGGCATCTGCATCGACGCCGACGGCGCCGTCTGGTACGCCGACGTTCCCAACAAATGCTGCGTTCGCGTTCGCGAAGGCGGTGAGATTCTGCAAAGGGTCGAGTTGGATCGCGGCGGCTTCGCCTGCATGCTCGGTGGCACCCGCAAGGCGACCCTATTCATCGTCGCCAATGAATGGCGCGGCATGGACGCCATGGGCGAAGTCGCGCGAGCCCGAACCGGACAGATTCTGACAATCGCTGCACCGGCACCCGGCGCCGGATGGCCATAAGAAACCAGGTGCTGAGCGCGCGTCGCGCGTGATTCGTGGGCAAAATCTTAAGGCGTTTCCCTGAGGCCTGTACATTCCTGTTCTAGATGAATCGCGCCTGAACGAATTGACGTCTAACCCTCACTACCGTCTAAAGCTCGAGGAGACCCCAAAGGCCGCATGATGGGCCTGTGGAAAAGCGTAGGGGTGTAATTCGGGCGGCCCGATTTTTTAATAAACTCTAAATAAGGAGCGACAATGAGTAAAGTTCGAGTCCTCGTTGGCACACGCAAAGGCGCATTCATCCTCTCGTCCGACGGCAAGCGCCAGAATTGGGACGTCAGCGGCCCCCACTTTGCCGGCTGGGAGCTCTATCACCTCAAAGGTTCGCCCGTCGATCCCGACCGCATTTACGCCTCGCAAACCAGCGGCTGGTTCGGGCAGATCATTCAACGCTCCGACGATGGGGGCAAAACCTGGCACCAGCCGGGAACGCCCGCCGGCGAAGCCCCTGCCGCCGGACCGCCCAAAGCCGAGAGCAACAAGTTTGTGTACGATTCAGCGCACGCGCCGCTCACCACCCATCAGTGGTACGACGGCACGCAGCATCCGTGGGAATTCAAGCGGGTCTGGCATCTCGAACCCTCGCTCACCGACGCCGACACCGTGTATGCCGGCGTTGAAGACGCGGCGCTGTTCCGCTCGACCGACGCCGGCAAGAACTGGTCTGAGCTGTCCGGCCTTCGCGGACACGGCACCGGTCCCCGGTGGCAGCCCGGCGCCGGCGGCATGTGCCTGCACACCATCATTCTCGATCCCAGCAATCCCGATCGCATCTACATCGCCATCTCAGCCGCAGGCGCCTTCCGCACCGACGATGGAGGAAAATCCTGGAAGCCCATCAATCGTGGCCTGTATTCGCAATACATCCCCGATCCCAAAGCAGAAGTCGGCCACTGCGTACACCATGTCGCGCTGCACAAGGCGCGTCCCGACGTACTGTTCATGCAGAAGCACTGGGACGTGATGCGCAGCGATGATGCTGGTGACAATTGGCGCGAAATCAGCGGCAACCTGCCCACCGATTTCGGTTTCGTCATCGACGTGCACGCCCACGAGCCCGAAACCATTTACGTCGTCCCCATTAAGAGCGATGGCGAGCACTACGTACACGAAGGCAAACTGCGCGTCTATCGCAGCAAAACCGGCGGCAACGAATGGGAACCGCTGACCAAAGGCCTGCCGCAGAGCAACTGCTACGTTAACGTGCTGCGCGATGCGATGGCCGTCGATTCACTCGACAAGTGCGGCATCTATTTCGGCACCACCGGCGGCCAGGTCTATGCTTCAGCCGATGCCGGCGACACCTGGAACCCGATCGTGCGCGATCTTCCCGCCGTACTCTCGGTGGAAGTGCAAACCATCGCATGACGTAGCGCCGGCTTCCCATCGGCAACATCGGCGTGGCTTTGAAATGTCTCGGCTCACAGGCCCCGGGAGGGGCATCCGAAAATGACCTAGCAATTTAGTCGAACAAACCAGGCCGTACTCAACCAAGTCGCGTAGCGACGCCATAGTGAAGCCTCGGGCGTAAGCCCGGGGTAGCTACACACAGGAGTTTCGAGTCCCGGAGGGACGGCAACCGACACCTCCGAGGCTCACGACGGCGACACGACAACCAACCCCTGAGCAAACACCATGATCCGCATCGTCCTCCCCCCACACCTCCGCACGCTCGCCCACGCTGGCAGCGAGGTCACGCTCGACATCGAAGGGCCCGTCACCCTGCGATCGGCCCTCGACGCCCTCGAAGCCCGCTACCCCATGCTGCGCGGAACCATCCGTGACCACAACACTTTGCAGCGCCGCCCCTTCCTGCGCTTCTTCGCCTGCGAACAGGACTTGTCTCATGAGCCACCCGATACCCCTCTGCCGTCCGCCATCGTCTCGGGCGCTGAGCCGCTGATCGTCCTGGGGGCCATTGCCGGCGGCTAGGGCCCAAACCTTAATTTTAAAAGCTTCCCGTGTGTCGATTTCGCCGCGCCTGCTTCGTCGTGCTTACAGAGGGCGAATTTAGGCGACCTCAGGTCGCCGGGCTCACATCGACAGATAAGGAGAAAGACAATGAAAGTCATGGTGATCGTAAAAGCCGACAAGAACTCCGAAGCGGGCATCCTCCCAAAGAAAGAACTGTTCGAAAAGATGGGGAAATACAACGAAGAACTGGTCAAGGCCGGCGTCATGCTGGCTGCGGAAGGCCTGCAGCCAACGTCGAAGGGCAAACGCGTCCGCTTTTCCGGCACCCAGCGCACCGTGATCGACGGCCCCTTCACCGAAGCCAAAGAACTGATCGCCGGCTTCTGGCTCTGGCAGGTGCGTTCCATGGACGAGGCTGTCGAGTGGCTCAAGCGGGCCCCGTTTGACGGCGGTACTGAGATCGAACTCCGTCAGGTTTTCGAACCAGAGGACTTCGGCGGTGAAATCACGCAGGAACTCAAAGACCAGGAAGCCCGTCTGCGCGAGCATGTGGCGTCAAAGAAGTAGACTCTCGACCATCAGGCGCTAGATTTTTTAAGCTGGCTGTCGATTTTCGAAACCTTCATTCGTCGTGCTAATAGAGCGGGATCTCAGGCTAGCCACAGCAGCGTGCGTTCCGCTCAACCAATCAAGAGACAGGAGAAACCGTCGTGCGATTCCTTTGCATTTACAAATCCAGCAAACCTGAAGGCACACCGCCTACCCAGCAGGAAATAGCGGCAATGAACAAGCTTATTGACGACATGACCAAGTCCGGCGTGCTGCTTTCCACCGAGGGCTGTCTGCCCAGCGCTCTGGGCGCCCGGGTCCGACTCTCCAACGGAAAGATTACCGTCACCGACGGTCCTTTCACCGAAGCCAAGGAAGTCATCGGCGGCTTTGCGCTGATCGAAGTCCCCTCGAAACAGGAGGCCATCGAGCAAACAAAAAACTTCCTCAAAATCGCGGGCGACGGCGAAAGCGAAATTCGCCAGGTCTACCAAGAGCCCGGAAAATAGAACTTAAATACGATAGAAAAAGCGCAATCTCAGAGGAGCAAGTCCCATGCGATTCATGATGCTGATGATCCCCAAAGGTTATGAACAGGCCAAGCCGGGCACCATGCCCGATGCCAAGAAAGTTTCGGCCATGATGAAGTACAACGAGGAACTCCAGAAGGCGGGCGTGCTGCTGGCGCTCGACGGTCTGCATCCGCCATCGTCTGGAGCGCGCGTTAGCTTCTCCGGCGGAAAACCCAGAGTCATCGACGGCCCCTTCCCCGAAGCCAAGGAGGTCATCGGTGGCTACTGGATGATCAAGGTCAATTCGAAACAGGAAGCCATCGACTGGGCGACCCGTTGTCCCGGCTCCGACAACGAGGTCATCGAGATCCGCCAGGTCCATGAAATGGCCGACTTCACCCCTGAAGTGCAGAAGGCCGCCGAAGGCTTCAGCGAGCTCAAAGCCAAGGCCGACGAGCGCAAGCGCGCCTGATCGCCGCGGATGCCCACCTAACGCGGATGCCCCGTCCTAACGGCGCGTCCTTTGCGAGGTTAGGGTGGGATTCCACAGACGCCTCAATCTTCGCGGCCCAGGTTCGAAACTTCTCGAACAAGCCGGGTGTCCCACCCTTCCCGCGCTCTTTGCGGGAGGGTGGGATTCCACCGCCCGCCTGAACTAGCCAAATCTCCTAAGTCTCGGCATAATTCTCAGCACTCGTCTCTGGCCCAATCTCCACCACATCGATTCAGGCGCGGAGCTTTCGATCGCCTCAAGGCGAATTCTTAGTCAAGGAGATCAAGGCCCGATGAACCGAAGATCATTCTTAAAAGCATCCGGCGCTGCCTCTCTTTTAGGGCTGTGGCCGCGCGACCTGTTCGCAAAGTCTCCGATTCACCGCGTGCGTCCGTCCGATTCAGCATGGCCCTCCAAAGACGCATGGAAGCGCCTCAACGACGCGGTTGGCGGCAACCTGATTGCCGTCGACTCTCCCATCAATGCATGCCTATCCTCGCGACAGAGCACTGACTGCCAAACACTCTTCACGAATCTCAAGAACCCCTACTACATCGGCGACAACCCCGGCGTCACTCAAACCTTGGGATGGGTTGATGCTTGGGCGACCAAGCCCAGTGTTTATGCCGTTGCTGCCCGAAACGCCAACGATGTTGCTACCGCCGTGAACTTCGCGCGCGAAAATAATCTGCGCCTCGTGGTCAAAGGCGGTGGCCACAGCTATCAAGGCACATCCAACGCGCCCGATTCGCTCCTCATCTGGACGCGCCACATGCACGACATAGCTCTCCACGATGACTTCGTCCCCCAGGGTTGCAGGCATGCTCCTCAGCGCGCCGTCACGGTTGGCTCCGGAACATTCTGGTTGCAGGCCTACGACGCGGTCACCACCAAGGCTGGAGCTTACGTGCAAGGCGGCGGTTGCACCACGGTTGGCGTCGCCGGCTTGATTCAGAGCGGCGGCTTCGGCAGTTTCTCCAAGCATTACGGCATGGCCGCCGCGGGTCTGCTCGAAGCCGAGGTCGTTACTGCCGACGGCAAAATGCGGATCGCAAACGCCTGCACCAATCCCGACCTGTTCTGGGCGCTCAAAGGCGGCGGAGGCGGCACGTTCGGCGCCGTCAGCAAACTAACCCTGCGCGTGCGCGATCTTCCCGAATTCGCCGGCGGCGCTTTCTTCGCCGTCAACGCCTCATCCGACGACGCTTACCGCCGCCTCATCCGCCACTTCATTGGCTTCTACCGCGACGCTCTCTTCAACGATCATTGGGGCGAACAAGCGCATTTCTCTCCCGACAACACGCTCGAGATCAGCATGGTCCATCAGGGATTGGACACCGACCAGGCGAAGAAAATCTGGCAGCCGTTTCTTGATTGGCTAGCGCAGTCTTCCGCCGCCTACACCATCCAATCTGAGCCCGTGATCGGCAGCATTCCCTTCCGCCATTGGTGGGATCCCGACTGGCACAAAGAACATCAGCATGACGTTTTCAAGTCCGACCCCCGCGCGGGCGCAAGCCCGATGAACGTCTGGTGGAACGGCGACGCCGGTCAGGTCGGCTGGGTCGTCTG
>Ga0307478_10001926_pt1 | contig 17206 bp, 14 predicted proteins | sample atmos_gasesECM4C_2_FD_203713 | JGI IMG/M metagenome (GOLD analysis project Ga0307478, IMG submission 203713) | Hardwood forest soil microbial communities from Morgan-Monroe State Forest, Indiana, United States - atmos_gasesECM4C_05 | ecosystem: Environmental > Terrestrial > Soil > Temperate...
CAAAAAATGAAATAGGTAATGAGTGATAGCGAGACGAGCACCACTGCCAGCACGGCGGTATACCAGAGCGTGAGCCTTGCTCGGACCGAATCAACCATGGCCCTTCCGGATCGAAGAACTTGCCTTGCCGCGCCGTCCGGAAGCAGCCTCTTCTGCCGTTTCCGCGCTTTCCACCTCGCTGCCGCTTCCCAACACATAGCCTGCACCGCGCCGCGTGTGGAGCAGGGGTTTGGGGGAATCTCCATCGATTTTTCGCCGCAGACGATTGATGTACACCTCAATTAAATTTGAGAACGGATCGAAAGTTTCATCCCAGACGTGTTCGGCGATCTCCGCACGGCCGACAACGCGTCCGGCATTGCGCGTGAGAAATTCGAGCAGCGCGTATTCTTTCGCGGTCAGCACGATGGCCCGTCCCCCGCGGGACGCACTTTGCGCTCCGGTATCCAGAACGAGGTCGGCCACCGTAAGCTTGGCCGGGCGCAGCTCGCCGGAGCGGCGCAACAGGGCGCGCAGCCGCGCGAGCAGTTCGCGAAATTCGAATGGTTTTGTGAGGTAGTCATCGGCACCGTGATCCAAGCCCGTGATTCGGTCTTCCACGGCGTCACGCGCCGTCAGCATGAGTATCGGCAGGCGCTGTCCGGATTTCCGCAGCTCGCGGCAGACTTCAAACCCGTCACGTCCGGGAATCATCACGTCGAGAATCACGAGGTCGTAAGTATTGATCGCTGCTTGATAAAGAGCATCATCACCGGTGGCCGCCACATCGACCGCATAAGCCTGTTCACGCAGGCCTTTAGCCACAAAGCGCGCGATCCGCGCGTCATCTTCCACAAGCAACAGCCGCATGACAGCATCATACGGCAGGTCGATTGAAAAGTGAGATACATCGAGGCCGTCGATGAAGGAAGTTAAGATGGAGTGGGTTTGCCAAATTATCGCGAGACGGCGGCCGGGCTCGGCGAATAGAATGAACCGGACGCCGCTTCTCCGGCATCAAACGAAACATGAAGGTCCGGAAAGTTGAATCTGCCCTGCCCGATTGCACGCGAACCGCGATGCGGCCGTTCGGCTGCATGGAGCTGTGGGCTGGCAATGAAAAAGCGCATCGCTCGCTGGATCTGGCGGGACTACAGACCGATGTGATCGCGGTGCCCTCCGGCAGTCAAAGGGGCGGCGATCTTTCCGCGGTTTTCTCCTGCAGCGACAACATCGCCCGCGTCGTTCTTGCCGATTGTGTCGGCCACGGCTACAAGGCCAGCGGCGTCGCCCGCCATGTCCATCGCCTGCTGCACAAATTCCAGGATATTCGAGACACCGCGGGATTGCTGACGGCGTTGAATGACGCTTTTACACTCTCCAATGAAAAATCGAGCGCCCCGCTTCGGCTGACCACCGTTGTCACGGGAACCTTTGACGGCACCAGCGGTGAGTTCAATTTCGCCTACGCCGCGCATCCGCGCATGCTGCTCTGGCGCGAGCGTGAAGGGCATTTTCTGGAACTAGGCGAGGGCCTGGAGGGCCTTCCTCTCGGATACATCACGGGCGAAGCCTATAATCAGCAGAGCGTGCGGCTCAACCAAGGCGACATGATCCTCGCCTTTTCCGACGGCGCGACGGAAGTTCGCTCCTCGGACGGAGCACAACTCACTTCCAAAGGCTTTTTGCAGCTCGCGGCGAAAACGCTGCACGGTTTACGCCGGCCTCTTGCGCTACCAGAATTCTCGGAGGCTTTACTGGAAAGGGTACATCATTACCGTGGCGCACAAGGTGATTTGGACGATGACCTCACCTTCCTCACGCTCCGGCGCGCCTAGTAAAAACTGACAGGTTTGTTTGCGCGGGGTGAAACGAAAGCGCCGCATTCTCCGCCTACTTCACAGGATGGGTAGCGAAATACTGATCGAGGCTAGCCACCACTTCCTTGACCGCAAGGTGCACATTTTGATCGAGCGCCGCGACGATGGCCGGCACTTCTTTTCCGCTGGCCGCTTCGTCGTGAGTATAATAGTGGCTCCAAACCGTGGCCCCGCTCTTCAGGTCACGCATCTCCAATTCCAATGTGACCCTTGCCGACGTGGGATTGCCGGTTACTTCTTTGAAATCATAAAGACGCCCGCGAATCGCGAAGTCTCCCCGCACGTTGCTGCGCCGCACATGGACGGCCCGGTAGTGGCCGGACCGTCGCAATTCGCGCAGCAAAACCTCTTCGATCATTTCCGTGGGAGGTTCCGCCCAGCGCTGATACTCGTAGGTTCCCAGTTGCTCGGGTCCATTGCCGAAAACGATGCGGTCTTCGCGATAGAGATGCGAAGTCATAAACGCGCCGAGGAGCAACGTCACCGGCACGGAATCCGCACGTTCCACCGAGGCAGCCTCGGGCGGGACCGTAAGCTGGTAATACCTGCTTGGGCGCGTGGCGCCGCAGCCGCTGACCCACCCAGCCACCAGCGCGACAACTGTCGTCAGGCCGACCCGGGATGCAACGTGACTTTTCCCTCTCCGTTTCGCGCGCACACTCTTCCCGTATAAAACTTCGCAATCACTTCGCCCTGGCATCATTCCTTTTCTCCCGGTTTGTGCTCGCGTGGATTACTCGACCGAATCAATGTGTACGGCCTGGTTTTGATCGTGTTGGTAAATTCCTTCAAATTCTGGCTCACGTGGCGCAGATTCTCCAGCAACTCGTCTATGTTGTCGGAGTTTACGTCCAGCGTCTGGTCCAGCCGCCCGGTTAGATCCGTCACATTCGAAAGAGAACTCCGCAGATCGGCGACGGCCTGGCGGATATCAGCGCGATTTTCGCCGATTAGGGAATCGACGTGATTCAATGCCTCATTGGCCTCGGCAGAAGTCTTTCTCAGATCCTGAAGCAACGGTTCCAGTTTTTGGCTCGCATTATTCAGATTTCCGATCGTGGATTTGATCTGTGCGCGGTTTTCCCCGATCATCCCGCGTGCGTCCGCCAACGTGCCGGAGAGATTGGCCCGGTTTTGGTCGCTAATTAAATCATTCATTCGGCCCACGGTCACCTTCAATTCAGTGGCGCGATCATTGAGGGTTTTCAAGAGTTGCTGCGCTTGCGGAGCGATGTCATTGATCTTCGCGGTCAGCGCATTGAAGTCCACATAGGGATCGGCCGTCAATACCATTCCCGCGGTGGCCAGCGGCGCTTTTTCGGTTCCCGGAACAATCTCCAGATGATTGTCTCCCAGAGGGCTCAAGCTCATGATCCTCACGTGGCTGTCCGCCTTCACGGGCAAGCCGGAACGCACGCTGAACGTGATCTCGATTCGCGAAGCATCCTGGGGATCAAGCTGCAGTTTTTCCACACGCCCCACTTTAGGCCCTCCCGCATAGCGCACGGTCGCACCTGGTTCTAGACCACCCGCAAACGGAAAATAGGCGCGATAAGTTGCCGCTGAAACTCCAAACGCGCCGCTGAGTGCAAAAATCGTGGCCAGCAGTACCGCTCCGGCGGCCAATACAAACAAACCCACCATCGCTTGTTCGCGTTTTTCTTCCACGTCACACCTCTCTTCCCGGCCCGTCAACGGCCAGGGCGGCGGTTCTCTTCCGTCAGCATTTGCAGGTAGTCCAGCTCCTGCGAAACTTCCGGTTCGGCAATGCGGTCGAGGAATTGCCTCACGCGCGGTTGCGTGCTCGCGCGCATCTCCGCCGTGGACCCGATCGCCACCACGTTTCCTTTGTCGATCAGCACCATGCGATCCGCAATCAGGAACGCGCTAGCCAATTCGTGCGTCACCACGATGATGGTCATGTGAAAAGCTTTCTTGAGTTCAAGTATCAATTCATCGACGCCTGCGGCAATGATGGGGTCCAGGCCTGCCGAAGGCTCGTCGAAAAAAAGGATCTCCGGATCCATAGCCAGCGCGCGCGCCACCGCCGCTCGCTTTTTCATTCCACCACTCAGCTGCGACGGCATGTAATTCTCGAATCCAGACAAGCCCACTTGATCCAGTTTCAAGCGCAGAATGATTTCAATGGTCGGATCTTCCAGCTTGGTATGCTCCCGCAGCGGGAGGGCAACATTTTCTCCCACCGTCATCGAGCCAAATAACGCCCCCCCTTGAAAGGACATTCCGATTTTTTTTCTGATCTCATCCATTTCTGCCCGGGAGATCGCCGCGATGTTCCTTCCTTTGAGCCAAATCTCGCCGGAACTTGGCCTTTCAAGCCCCACCAGCGTCCGCAGCAAGGTGCTTTTGCCTGAGCCGGAACCGCCGAGGATCACCAGCGTCTCGCCGCGCATCACTTCAAAGTTGATGCCATGCAGAATCTCGCGCTCGCCATAACTGACGCGCAGGTTCCGCAGTGAAATCATCGCCTCCGATTCCATGGCTGCGCTGCTGATTTGTTCCATCGTCCCCTGTGCTTCTACCGCGCGCTTATGAAGAAAAACAATGCCGTAAATACAAGGTCGACTAAAATCACCATAAAAATGGAGACGACCACCGCCCGCGTCGTGGCGCGCCCGACCTGCTCTGCCCCCGCGCCCGTCGCCAGACCTTCGTAACATCCCACGGCGGTGATGGTAATCCCAAACATGACGCTCTTGATCAGACCCGTCACGATATCGCGCAAAAACAGCGCGTCCAGCGAAGCCTGAATGTAGCGCCACCAGGTGAAATCCGCCTGCGCCACGCCGAAGAGCCCGCCGCCCAAAACTCCCATGGCGTTTGCCCAGATCGTCAGGCACGGCAACATCACGATCATCGCCAGAAACTTGGGCATAACCAGGAAGTGGACCGGATCGATGGCCATGGTCTCCAGGGCGTCAATCTCTTCGGTGACCTTCATCGTGCCGATTTCCGCGGCAAAAGCGGATCCAGAGCGCCCAATCACCACGATCGCGGTGATCAACGGCCCCAGTTCCCGCGTCATCGAAATAGCCACCGCGCTGGCCACGTAATTCATGGCACCGAATTTTCGTAGCTCGTAAGCGCTCTGCAACGCCAGAATCAAGCCGATGAAAAACGTGATCAGTGAAAGTATGGGCAGCGCGCGCACGCCCGTCTGCATGGCTTGCGAGACGGCGCGTTGCAATCGCAGCTGCTTGCCCTGGAACGGCGCGACGAATGTAAAGTAGGCGGCGCGTGTTCCGAGCGAGGCCAAGCCTCCGAGGTAGGCAAGCCCGTCCGTAACCGTTTCACCGATTTGCGTCGCCAGTTCCACTTTGCTCTCGATCGACTTCCGCGGCTCGGGGTTTCGGGAGACTCAAATCGCGAGCGCTTGATCCTCGTCCTCGTAAATCTCAAAAATCTTGACCAGCTTGGAAAGCTGCAACACTTCCCGGACCGTGGTGTTCAAACCGAACAACACGAATCGCGAGCCCACGTCGCGCGAAGCCTTGAGTCCCTCGACCAGCGACGCAACCCCGGAACTGTCAATGTATCTCACCGCCTTTAAGTTCAAAACGACCCGCGGCATGCGCAGCTCTTTTAGCTCGCGCAGCACGGCTTTCCGCAATTGCGGGGAAGTCGCGAGATCGATGTCTCCCGATATGTCGAAGATGGTGATTTTGTCGAGATGGCGCGCGGCAATCTGCAAATAAATTCTCCTCACGAGAGTTTTTGAAGTTCGGCCTTACGCAACATTTTCACGAGGTGGAGCTGATTCCTGCCGTTGCTGCGACGGAATTCTACCCTATCCATGCTCTGGCGTATGAAGTGAAGTCCCAGCCCCCCCGGCCGAACCTCTTCGAGCGGACGCCCGCATAACTTTTCCCGGTCGACGGCCGGGCCGCGGTCTTCCAGGACAATTTCGAGAGCCTCCCCGCGCAATGCGTCTTCATCGAGCGAGATGCGGCGGAACGATGCCTCGATGGGTTGCTCGGTTTGTCCCCCGTAGGCGTGACGGATTATATTCGTCAGCGCCTCGTCCACCGCCAGAACTACCGCTCGGCACTCTGCTTCGGGAAATCCCAATTTCTCCGCCAAGTGTGCCAGCGCGCCGCGCACGGCGCACAGCATCTCCGGATCGCTCCGCAGTTCCATTCGCAGCAGCAAATTGCCCTGGCTCACGTGGACCTTCTCCCCCGCTCAAGAAACCTGGATTTGACCCGAAACAGTGATCCGTGTGAAACGTACAACAAACCGCCTTCGAACCGGAACTCTTCCCGCTGGTAGACCCGGTATCTCAAACTGCCCAGATAATACACGCAATTCTGCCGGTCACAACTGCCATGGTCCTTCGGAGGCTCCGCGACAAACCGCGAAACGCAATAAGGATACACTTCGGCAGTCCTTAAGAGAATTTTCAGGTCGGTAGAACTTCTTCGGGAAGGTGGAGAATTACAACCCAGAAATTTGGCAGTCTCGTGTTGAACTTGCCTCCTGTCAAAAGTGTGGCCGGCGACTTGTAAGCCGCATTCTTTCGTGTGGAAATTGGCAAAGTCTCTGAGAGCATTCGAGCTAGGCTTAACTATATGTCAGCACGTAACTTACGAGACGCTCTGTTAAATCCGCCTAGTCTCCAAAGTCTGTAGGGAATCCAGCAGAGCCTTGAGCTGCTGGTCGACCGCTGCCGATGAAGATGGCGTCGAATGAGTCCGTCGTAGCGAAGACTTCGCCGGGCCTGATCCAGTTGCAGTAAAGCTCTTGCGCGACGCGGCGCTGGACAGCGAAACCTGCCGGAGGGTAGGAAAGTTTTATTACCGCTCGGGCTTCTTCCAGATATCGCGCTCGTGCATCAATTCAATCTGTTTCTTTGTGACCCTTTCGTGGTATTCGGCATGTTTCATCGGTGCGCGTTTCAGGTAGAGGTTTTTCGGATAAATCGGTTCCTCGTACACGATTTGGTACAACTCTGTGCGGAGATCCTTCATCCAGTTGTCCCACTTGGCGCGAGCGCGGTGGTCGCGCAGGGCCTCGACGTCGATGACTCCAGCGACGTAGCTCGACCCACCGCTGTATTCCAGCTTTCCCATCTTCTGGCCCTTGTAATTGAAAATGTAAGAGCGGCCGCCGAACGTGTCTATGGGCGTGGTTTCTTCCGGGAAGAGGTAATAGGTGCCGACGTTGGGGGCGACGATGTACATGTTGTTGTCGAGCGCCCGAGCAGCACTCTGAATTTCAAAATAATCGTTGCCGCTGCCGGGGTGGGGATAGGAGGCCCTATAGACGATCTCGGCACCGTTCATGGCAAGGGCGCGTGCGTTTTCGGGATAAGAGCCCTCATTCGCCATCATGATGCCCATGCGGCCGATTTCGGTGTCCGCCACCGGCCAGAACGCTTGCAAATTCCGGCCGTATTTTTCGATCCACCAATCGTAAATGTCATGCGGGCACACGGAATGTTCAACGGGCCAAAGGGGGGAGACTTTGTAGTGCTGGAGAATAATCTCGCCCTGGGGATTGAGGATGAATCCGACGTTGAAAAAGCGATCCTTCCAATCGGGATGGCGCGCCTTAGCCTGCGCCATGATGAAGCAATCCCATTCGCGGGCCAGCTTTCCGATCTCCTCGGTCTCCTCACCGGGAATATCGATGGCGCACTCGCGCGCGAACTTGGCGTGGTCGAGATCGAGCACTTCGTCATTGAAGGCTTGCAGCGCGCCTTCCGGGATCGCAAGCAGGCGCACCGGAATGCTCAAACCGGAAAGCCAGTTGGCGGCTTTGGCGAGATGTTTCAAGTGCTCGAGGTTGATTTTGATGTCCTTACGGGAGCGAATTCCACGGATGGTGGGCACAAGACCGACGGCAGTATATGGCTTGATCATGGATTTCCCTGCTGACTTAGGCGAGGCCGACATAGCTAGAACGGATGCGCCGGCCTTGCGCCTGTTCTCCTGCACTCTTCCGGCAGCCGCTAGAAATTCAAGCGCAGCGACAATTGGACTTGCCGCGCCGGGCCGACAAATTTCGGCGACCCGAACGAAGGATTGCCACCCGAAAACACCGAGGGAGCAATGCCGTCCTTGTAATGCGTGGGAACCGGGGTAACGAAATCCGGCAACCCGTAGGTGTGGTCGATTTCCAGGACGTTAGCACGATTGAGCAGATTGAAAATCTCCGCGCTGAGTTCGACTGTGACGCGTTCGTTGACGGGAATACCGCGCTGGATGCGGAGGTCCACCGTATGGCTGGGGTCCCCCTTGTACGTATTCCGTCCGAGAACCCCCACGCGGTCCGAGAAGGGGAAAATGTCGCCGTTGGTATCAAATCCAGCAACAATGCTGTAGCGCCTCGCGCTCTGCAGGTTGGTGAGCACCGAGGCCTTGAATTGGCGCAACACGACATTCCAGGTGTCCGGGGTTTCCCCGAGGAGCGCCAGGGTGAGCCGGTGAGGGATGTCGTTATCTCCGACGGCCCGATCCAGGTTCGGACGCAGGAAATCTACCGGCGTGTTGGGCAGGTTGACGGTCGTCGAGATATCGATGGACTTCGAGTAGGTATAATTTGCCAGTAAATCATAGTGGTGCGAGAAGGATTTGCGCACGCTGAGCGTGCCCGCATTGTAAATCGAGAAGCCCTCGGGCTTGACGTACAACACAAACCCGAAATTGGGATCGGCAGGCGTGAAGTAGGGCGCGCAGCCACTGGTGATGACCGGGTTGCACCCGTTGTTCGCCGGATTTGGCGTCCCGTTGATGCTGTAGTAGACCGGCAAGCGCGAGGCGTGAAGCCATTGGTATCCTGCCGAGACGAAGAAATCCTTGCCTACCTGGTGTTCGATTTCCAGACTGGCCTGCTCGGAGAAGGGATTCTTGAACTTCAGTTTTGCGTACCCCAATGGGAATTGCAGTACCGGACTTGTGGTCGGATCCGGATAAATGCCGTTGTGGGTAAAATTGCTGAACCCGTTGCCGCCAAACACCGGCCCGGGAGCGCCTACGACACCGGACGCCCCGAAGCCAATCAACCGGTTGGTGGGATCACTGAACTCCGGCAAGAGCGGCTGGTTCATGTAAGTGAATTCCGAGGCGCCGATCCAACTCACCAGGACGTCACTGAACACAAACGCCGAGTCGAAGATACCCGCGCCGACACGCACCACGCCCTTACCGTTGTGGAAGGAATACGCCAAGCTCGCGCGCGGCTGGATATTGCCATAGTAGGTCGGATGAAACTTGCCCTGGATTTTCACGTCCGCCGCGGAGGGAAATGTATCCACATCGTAATGCAGGCCGAGGGTGACGGTGAGGTTGGGCCGCACCTTCCAATGGTCCTGGGCATACATCGACCACAGGCTGTGCTCGAACTTCAAGGATGTGGCGTCATTGAATGCCTGCTGCGAAGGGCCCGCGTACAGGCCCGTGGAGAAAGGCAGTGTCCTCGGTGGGATCTGCTGGCCAAAGAACTGGCGAGGCTCCAAGAAGAGGAATGCCAGCGCCGTGCCGGGGGAGAATACGCCTTGCGGAGCGCCAGCGCACCCGGAGGGCCCTCCAAAGAAGCAACCCGGAGAAAAGATGCCCGCCCCAGGGCTGAACAACGTGACCTGCGTATTAATCCAGACCGGTTGGATGTCGCCGCCGAACTTGAAGGTATTTTTCCCGCGCACATACGTCAGGTTGTCGGCCAGCTGAACGTGCTGTTCTGTGTACGCCCGGACGCTGCCAATGAACCCCCCCGCTGATATCAAGTCCGGAATGGCAATGGCGGGCTCGAGGCCAGCCCCTTTGGGGAGGAGGTCGAACTTCCGGCGACCGTACTGGAAAAGCGTTTCGGAGGTGAGGGTCTGAGAAAAGATGTGCACCAAGCTTCCGTAGACCGTCTGGTCGCGCACGGGGTTGTCCCGGTAGGAAGAAGGCATTCCCTCGCCTGGCGCCGCGCCGCGCACATTCTGCTTGCGGGAGTCGTTGAACAAGTAGGTCAGGTTGAGAAAGGTCCGGTTGCTCACGATAGTGTTGCTTTTCAAGATCAGCTTGTCGTAGTCGTCGATGCTTAGAAAAGAGTTCAACACCTCGGGCTGCAATCCGAGAAGCCGCTTCACATCATTGATGCTGAGACTGCCGGGGCCAAAACACCCCGGGTTGTTGGTGCAGCCCAGGATCAAGGAGGAATAGATGGGTGATTCCGCACGGCGTTGCCCTTCGTAGCCCGAGAATAGAAACAGTTTGTCCTTCCGCACCGGCCCGCCCGCCGTGGCACCGAACTGGTTGAAGCGCAAGGTGTTGAAACCCGGGGCTGAGAGCAAATTCTTGGCATCCATCTTGTTGTTGCGGAAAAACTCGTAGAGCGTGCCGTGAAGGTCATTCGTACCCGACTTGGTGACCGTGTTGACCACGGAACCCAGGTTGCGGCCGTTGTCCCCGGTGAAGGGACTGTTCACGACGCGGAATTCCTGCACCCAGTCCTGGGAGGGGCTGATGCGCTGGACACCGGAAATGCTGGTGGTGTAGTCGATCCCGTCCAAGGAAAAGAAGGAGGTGTGGCTCTCCCGCACTCCACCGAAGCTCAGCTTCAGCACCGTCTCCGTGAACGGCGACTGCGCCCCCACGGCCGTACTGCGGCCAACACTCACCGAAGGCGTGAGCAGAACGAAGTCGATGAAGTCGCGCCCCGAGATCGGCAGGTCCTCGATCTTCGTGGTGTCAATCACCTGGCTGACTTCCGCCTTCTCGGGGTCCACGGCCTGGGCGGTCTCCGTCACCTCGACGGTCTCGGCCTTCGCAGAAAGTCCCAGGGAGATGGTCACCGAGGCGATCTGACCGACGGCAAGTTGAACTTTGACCGTGCGCACCGCGAAGCCAGCATGGGTCGCCGTTAGGTCATAGCTCCCTGGCGGCACGCTGGGGATGACCGCGAGGCCGTTCTCCCCCGTGACCGCAGTGCGTTCGACACCCGCGGCGGTGTTCTTGAGCATCAGGTTGGTGCCGAGGACGGCCCCGCCTGACTGGTCGTTCACGGTCACATTCAACGTCGCGAACTGCTGCGCAGAGACGCCTTTGGCAGAGACCAGCAGTAAAACAAATATTACCCCGAGCAACACCGAGGATATAAGTCGCACGTTTCCCCCGCATTCAGAGCTAAGTTTGACGGACACTAGCACCGGGCACCGGTTGCGTCAACAATACTCTCTACAAGCACGTGAGGATGGATCGAGCGGTCGATCAGCACCGTTTGCTAGTCTTTGCTATTGATTCAACTCCGAAATATAGCAAGAGATTGAGACTATTCTGTTTTGAACACTGAGAATCAACCGTGGAACGGTCAAGCACGCATCTGTTGCCCGCCAAGCAGTTTCTGAGCTTCGGCCGGATCGAACCACCAGGGAGAGAAGTCTGGGGGATTGTTGAATCCGTTGGAGATTTTGCCAGCTAAAGCTGGACTCTGGCTGGCGGCTCCCATCAGTTGCAGGATGTGAGGCGGCGGTGGTGTCAGTAAGGTGTTGGTCCATTTCACCACCCACTGGGCATAGTTCCAGAAAGAATCAAAAGTCTGCTGCATCCATGTGGCATCGAAGGGTTTGTTGCCATGCTCCAGGATGCGATTCATGTAGACCTTCGCGGCTTTGCTTGCAGTGTTCGATCCTTGTCCGGTGATTGGATCATTGAGGACTACGACGTCCGCCATGCCGAGAGCCAAACGGCCCGAAGGCAGCTGGCAGATCGGCTTGCGTACGGTGGGAGGAAACCTGCCCACAAGCGTGCCCATGTCGTCAGTGAGTTCGATGTCGCGGCAGCGATCGGCTTCCCAAGGTAAAAATGTCTCCAGAATCCGTTTAGATTTGGCCAGGTGCTGGTCCGGCGTCTTCACTTCGCCCCAGCAATCCATCGGCCCGCCTGGCACCCCTTCGAATACCATGATCTCGCAGACGCCCGTCGTCGTAAGGGCGGGGAACACGAAGTACTCTCCAACCCCGGGTATTAGACTGAATGCTACCGCGGGAAAAGGCTTCCTGGGCACCATCTTCTTTACATAGGTAAGTGCAAGCGCCCGCATCGGTGTGGTGAATGGGGAATTAGCGGAATGCGTCTCGAACAGCCGCGCCACATCTCCCTTTCCGGCGGCCACGATCAAGAGGTCATGAGTGCTGGCGTACCTCTCGAGTTCTTGGACCCCCGCATCCTCAATAACTAGCTTCCCGCCACGCTTGGCGAATTCTTCCATCCACCCCGCGAACTTGACGCGTTGGTCGACGGATTGCCCGTAATGATCGAGTTTTGCTTCCCAAAAAAGCGCGCGGCCGCCTTCGGGGCCGGGGATCGAAAACGCGATCCCTTCCGTAACTGGGCAGGGTTTTTCCCAGAAATTAATTCCGAGATCTCGCTCGTTCTGGAGGGAATCGTGGAACATGAATTGGCTCGAACTGACGCGGCCCTGGCGGATTTGTTCCAGGGTGCGGTTTGAGACGACGGTGACTTCGTATCGCTGCCGCAACAAGCCAAACGCCAACTGCAGACCTGACTGTCCCCCGCCCACGATTGCGATTTTCCTCATCCCTCACCTCGCGATTTGCTTCTGAGAGCGTGCTATTTTGCTTTCTATCTTTTCGTTAGTCCAGTTTTTTCAACGAAGCCGCAAGTTGCGCGCTTTGCTGCTCGTTCCGAGTTGCAGCTTTGTCGCTTTTGCGCGTGCGTGGTAAGGTTACGCCCTGCAGAATCGATCCCGCGCGTTAAGGGGGTGCCGTCCGATGGAAGGACTCAAGAATAAGGTGGCGATCGTTACCGGAGGAGCGACGCTAATCGGCGCGGGAGTGGTTCGCACGTTCCACGATGTCGGAAGCAAGGTCGTAGTCGCCGACATCAACGAGAAGGACGGTCAGGCACTTGCCGACAAGCTGGGTTCCGGCGTTCTCTTTGTGAAGACGGACCTCGCAGACGACGGCCAGATCTCCGCCTGCGTCGAAAAAACGGTCAAGGCGTTCGGGGGCATCGATTTTCTGATCAACCTCGCTTGCGTGTATATCGACAACGCTCTTGAGTCCACGCGAGAGGAATGGCTCGCGAGTTACAACATCAATGTCGTCGGCGGCGTGATGATGCTGAAGGCCGCACGGCCGCACATGATCAAGCGTGGTGGCGGGGCTGTTGTGAATTTCGGCAGTATCAGCGCCAAAGTGGCGCAAACAGGACGCTGGCTTTATCCCGTCGCGAAAGCAGCGATCTTGCAGTTGACCCGTAACGAAGCAATGGACCTGGCTGGCGACAAAATCCGTGTCAATTCGCTCTCCCCGGGCTGGACGTGGTGCCGGTTGATGGACGAGCTGACCCGCGGCGACAAGGTCAAAACGAACAAAGTGGGCGGGGCATTTCATCTGCTTGGGCGAGTGGGAGAGCCACGGGAGGTAGCTGAGGCGGTCCTCTTTCTGTGCTCGAGTCACGCATCCTTCATTACCGGAACGGATCTTGCCGTGGACGGAGGCTATTCCGCCATGGGGCCGGAAATGGCGACACCAGCGATTCCGAAGTTGATGGAGTAGGGGAGTCAGGTCATTTGACCGTATGAAGCGCATCGCCATTATTGGCGCTGGGCAGTCCGGGCTGCAGCTGGCATTAGGACTGCTGCACAACGGTTACGAAGTTACGCTGTTCTCGGACCGCAGCGCTGAGGAAATTCGTACCGGGCGAGTGATGTCAAGCCAGTGCATGTTCGACTCGGCGCTGCAGACGGAACGCGACCTCCACCTGAATTTCTGGGAGCAGGAATGCCCCAAAGTCGAGGGAATCAGCTTCAGCGTTTCGGGGCCGCACAGGGCGAAGGTGGTCGATTGGGCGGCGCGGCTCGATGCCTATGCGCAAGCCGTGGATCAACGGATCAAGATGCCGGCATGGATGACTGAATTCCAGAGCAGCGGCGGCGAACTGATTTTCAAAGAAGCGCAGATGGCGGACGTAGAGTCTTGTTCGAGAAGTCATGACCTGACGATTATTGCCAGTGGCAAAGGGATTCTCGGGTGGCTCTTCGAGCGGGATCGGAGCCGCTCACCTTATGACCAACCTCAGCGTGTCCTCGCGCTCACGTATGTAAGGAAGATGCGCCCGCGTGAATCCTATGCGGCCGTATCCTTCAGCCTGATTCCGGCAGTCGGGGAATACTTTGTCTTTCCTGCCTTAACAACGTCCGGACCGTGCGAAATCATGGTCTTTGAGGGTATTCCAGGCGGGCCCATGGATTGCTGGGGAGATGTGAAAACGCCGGATGAACATCTCGCTAAATCCAAATGGATTCTGGAGACATTCCTGCCCTGGGAAGCAGAACGTTGCCGGGACGTGGAATTGACGGATGACAAGGGGACCCTCACAGGGTCTTTCACGCCGGTGGTGCGAAAGCCGGTGGCCACGCTTCCTTCGGGGCGACAGGTGCTCGGTCTCGGAGACGCGGCGGTGCTCAATGACCCCATCACGGGTCAGGGGTCGAATAACGCCGCCAAGTGCGCGGACATTTATCTGCAGAGCATTCTCGATCACGGTGACGGGAAGGCGGACCCGGAATGGATGCAGCAGACATTCGACCGCTACTGGTCCGGATATGCCCGCTGGGTGAGCGAATGGACCAACATGTTGCTCAATGCGTCGCCGCATGTGTCCAAGATCCTCCAATCCGCAGCGCGGCTGAGAGAAGTGTCCGAGGCTTTTGTGAACGGCTTCGATGACCCGCGCTCGCTGTTCCCGTGGTTCATGGAAGCAGAAGCGGCCGAGGCATTCCTCCAAGAGGCCGCAAGCGCCGCGGCGGAGCGCTTCGACCGGCGGGACTTCCGCAAGGCGCTGGGCCAATTTGCCACGGGCGTAACCGTGGTCAGCACGCGCGCGAAAGACGGGCGGCGGATCGGCATTACTGTGAATTCGTTTTCCTCGGTTTCGCTCGATCCGCCACTCGTGCTTTGGAGTTTGTCGCGTCAAACCCCGAGCTTTGCGGACTTTATTGGCGCGAGTCGCTTTGCGATCAACGTTTTGGCGGCCAGCCAGCATCATTTGTCCCGGCAATTCTCAACCCCTCTGCGGGACAAGTTCGAGGGTGTTGACTGCCTGCAGGATGTCGCGGGGTGTCCCCTGCTGAAGGGCGCCACGGCCCATTTTGTTTGCCGCAATGTCCGCCAGTTCGAGGGCGGTGATCATGTTATTTTTCTCGGGGAAGTCGAGGAGTACGAATGGAGCGAGGGCGAGCCTCTGGTCTTCCATTCCGGACGCTACCGGATCGCTACGCGGCACCCCGATATCCCGGAATGAATAGTTCTAGTGCGGGCCAAGAATGTGAAGATAGGTTTTGATTCATTTATGCCTTTCGAGGAGAAATGGAAATCCCGATGAATCCCTTCATAAAACTCAATAAACAGTACATTAGTGGAACCTGGCGTGACGGGGCCAGTTCCAAACTGCTGACCGATCGGAACCCTTACAATGACAAGCCCATCTGCGAATTCAAGCTCGGAAGTCTCGCGGACCTGGATGAAGCATATCGCTCGGCGGCAGCGGCGCAAAAGATCTGGGCGGATGTCAACCCGTTCGAGAGACGGAGCATTCTTGAAAAGGCCATCACATTCGTTGAAAAAAACGAGGCTGAGATAACCGACCTTATCATCGAAGAGCTGGGCGGCACCGCCCTGAAAGCGTTCTTCGAAATAATGATCGTGAAGAACATCATCAAAGAGGCTTCCACGTATCCGCTCCGGATGACAGGGGAGATCTACCCTTCACCGGTAGACGGAAAGGAAAACAGACTCTATCGCGTTCCGGTCGGGGTCGTCGGCGTCATCAGCCCCTTCAATTTTCCATTCTTCCTGAGTATGCGCTCTGTGGCCACGGCACTCGGAGCCGGGAATGGCGTCGTGTTGAAACCGCACGACGATACCCCGATCACCGGAGGAACACTGGTCGCAAGAGTTTTCGAAGAAACGGGAATTCCCAAGGGCTTGCTGAATGTCATCGTCGCAGATATCAAGGAGATCGGCGACACTTTTGTCGAACACCCCGTGTCACGCGTCATTTCGTTCACCGGCTCCGAGGGGGTCGGGCGGCATATTGGCGCCGTCGCTGGGCGGTGCTTGAAGAGGGCGATCTTGGAATTGGGGGGAAATAGCGCGCTCATCGTGATGCACGACGCCGACCTGGATAATGCACTGAATGCCGCGGTATTTAGCCGTTTCACGCACCAGGGCCAGATCTGCATGAGCGCAAACCGGATCCTCGTGCAGCGCAGCATTTACCCGCAGTTCCTGGAAAAGTATGTAAAGCGGGTTTCAAGCCTGAAGGTGGGCGATCCGCGCGAGCCCCAAACGGATATCGGACCGCTCATGAATAAAGCACAGGTCGAAACTCTTTCCAAACAGATTCAAAAAGGGGTCCAGGAAGGTGCCCGGGCTGTCTTGCAGGGAAAAGTCGAGGGTAATGTCGTCTCCCCGACTGTTCTTGCCGACGTCCGTTCTGGCATGTCCATTGCGCAATCCGAGATGTTCGGTCCGGCAGTCTGCGTGATGCCCTTCGACACGTCGGAAGAAGCCATCCGCATCGCGAATGACAGTCCCTTCGGGCTGAGCGGTGCAATCCACACTCGCAATGTGGAATGGGGTGCGGAGATGGCGAAACAGATCGATTCGGGGATGATTCATGTGAATGACGCAACCATCAACGATGAGCCATTAGTGGCATTTGGCGGGGAAAAAGCCTCGGGTATTGGCCGTCTGAACGGCAAGTGGGCTCTCGAAGAATTCACGACTTTGAAGTGGATTTCGGTTCAGCATAAACAAAGACATTACCCCTTCGAAGTCGCTGCGGGGTAGGTGGGCCGCAACTGCGGTCGAACCCATGTCCTAAACTAGGAGGATCAGACTGCGCCTCAGGCCGAATGAACCAGAGTTTTTGGAAGCCGCACTGCACAAATTTTGCAAGTAGGCTTCCACTGTGCACGGTATGGTGTAGCTGCACGGTATCCCGACTTGCAGGAGTGAATGGCTTTCTTGTCGCCGAGTTCGGACGTACCGGAAGGAATTCTTAGGTGGCACAGCACGACCCACCTTTCCGGTTAGCGACCGCTAGGCTAGTTATGGCTGCTGTTCCCTACGGCGTTTTGTGGAGGAATGTTTTGGTTCATGCGGAACAAGTTTTTAGGGTCGTAACGAGTCTTGACGGCCACGAGGCGTTCCCAGCGGTTGCGATAAGCCTCGGGCACGCGGTCAGCTTCGTCGCCGCTCATGAAGTTGACATAGACTCCGGGCACCATCGCTGGCCGCAGCCTGGCAAACAAATTGCGAACCCAAGAGATATTGAGGATATCGTCCTCAGACTCATGCCAGTTTCCGAGCA
>Ga0307478_10001927_pt1 | contig 17202 bp, 10 predicted proteins | sample atmos_gasesECM4C_2_FD_203713 | JGI IMG/M metagenome (GOLD analysis project Ga0307478, IMG submission 203713) | Hardwood forest soil microbial communities from Morgan-Monroe State Forest, Indiana, United States - atmos_gasesECM4C_05 | ecosystem: Environmental > Terrestrial > Soil > Temperate...
ATTTTAATTTTTATACTAAAGTGTAATTATTAATTTAATTTAAACTTAAAACAAGATTTATATTTAAAATATAAATTAATAAAATTTAATTTCTAAAAATTTAGATTTGGTTAGTTACTTGGAATGTTAATTTATAAATGTTATAATATTTAATATTTTGTATAAGATTTAATTTCTAAAAATTTAGATATGATTAGTTACTTAGAATGTTAATTTATAAATATTATAATATTTAATATTTTGTATAAAATATAATATTTAAAAATTTAGATATGATTAGTTACTTAGAATGTTCTTTTATTTCCCCTTATAATTTAAATTTAATTTATCACAGTGGTAAGACAACATGACACTTATTTAAAAAGATCTTTAAATTTAGTAAATGAAAGTAAATTTTCTCCTAATAAAGGATAGTTAATGCAATGAGTAATAATTTTTATTAAACTTATTTTTCTATATATTTCAATAAATCAAAATTTATTATTTATTTTTCTAATTTCATTTTTTATATCAAAATGATTTTTAATTGCTTCTAAGATATATTTATCCTTGTTTTGACTAATTGAAAAAGAATAATTATTATATTTATCTCTTATTGAAAAACAACCTTCGGCTTCAATAAAACCAGATAATCAAGCATTAAAATAATTATAATCAATTTTAACAATATCTAAATTTTGATTAAGATATTTTTTACTTCTAGCTTTTAAATATCATTCTACATTATTTTGTTGAAAACATTCTAACATAAATACTAATTGAGCTCTTAATCTAGAAGTTAGAGGAGGATAAGAAATAAATATATTAATTAAATTTTGAATATGTTTTCTATTATTAACAACTCAAATAACAAATTTATTATTATCAATAATTCTTACATTTCCTCCAATATGAGTTTTAATTAAGTTTAACATTGATAAATTTTCAATACAATATTTTAATTTAATAACTAATCTATACTGAAGATTTTTATATCTTCAGCGATTAACTTGAATACTTCCATCACTATCCATTAAACCTACTCAGAATTTATGAATATAGTGAGGATCTTTTTTAATTCTATCATGTAATGCTAAATCTAATGAAGCATTAGCTAAAACTACTCCAGTTACACCTCCAATTGTGAATAAAGCTAAAAACCCTAATGCAAATAATAAAGGTGTTGTTAATCTTAAACTACCACCATATAATGTAGCTATTCAAGAGAATATTTTAATACCCGTAGGTACAGCAATAACCATTGTAGCTGCAGTGAAATAAGCTCTGGTATCTACATCTAATCCTACACTGAACATATGATGAGATCATACTAAAAATCCTAATATTCCAATAGAGAACATAGCATAAACCATTCCTAAATAACCAAAGATAGGTTTACCTGAAAATGTAGAGATTACTTGACTAATTACACCAAAACCAGGTATAATTAATATATAAACTTCAGGATGTCCAAAAAATCAGAAAAGATGTTGGAATAATATTGGATCTCCACCTCCAGCTGGATCATAGAAACTAGTATTAAAATTTCTATCTGTTAATAACATAGTAATACCACCAGCTAATACAGGTAAAGCTAATAATAATAAAATAGCAGTTACAAATATACTTCAAACAAATAATGGTAATTTATGTAAACTCATACCATTTGTTCTCATATTTAATACTGTAGTAATAAAATTAATAGCTCCTAATAATGAAGATACCCCTGTTAAATGTAAACTAAAAATAGCTAAATCAACAGATCCTCCTGAATGAGATTGAATTCCTGCTAATGGTGGATAACTTATTTATTGTTGATAATCTCATGAATTTATTTTTATAAAATCATTATCATTATTCGCTTTAGTTCTCACTAAAGATCGGACTATGTCTTCATCCTTCTATTTATTAATATAATACTATGTAAACTCACTTTTTAAAAATAAAGGGGGTTAAATAAATAAATTCCTATATAAATTATATTTAATTTTTAGGTTTTTTATTTGTTTCAAAATCAGCATGAATTATTAACATAATTTCTGAATTAATGTCAAATTTATTTGTATAATTAACTATTGTATTATTTAAATCTTTATGTACATTTTTATTTATAATTTGAATATTATTTATTATACCAATTTTAAATTCTGAAGATATTTTTATTAAATTATTAAAATCGTATAAAGATCAAAACACTAATACACCTCTAGCAGTTAATAATCCTGTATTTTTATAAAATTTAACTATATTTTTATCTATAAACTCAAGTGGATACTTAGCAAAATGTTTATTTAAATTTTCAATATCAAATTTAATAAATTTATTTAAATCTGGTTTTACTAAAAAGTATAAATTAAAAACAACTCATTCGTTATTATCATATAAATCTTCTAATGTTTCAGCTAAATGAAATATAAATTTATCTATCATTTGTTCATTTATATCTTGAGAATTAAGTACTTTACCATCATTTAAAAATAAATTCTCATAAATTTTATAAATACCATTTTCTCTATTAATTATAGATTTATTATTACTATTATCTAAAATTAAATTTCAATTATTATTTAGAGGTGTAGTATGTATTAATCGTATACTTTGATTATTTAATTCTTTTGATTTATAATTTAATAAAGTTGTACCTAGTTTTCTAATTCTAATTTTATTTCTAATTTCATTAAGTTTTGTAAAATTACCTTTATGTTTTACATAACTTCTCGCTCAAACTCTAAATTCAAAAGATTTCATTCCTTTCATAGTGTTATTATAATAATTTATAATATTTTCAATACTTCTAGAATTAGTAGTAACAACTGTATGATAAGTATTTTTAGAATAAGTTTTTATACCTAAAATATATCCTATAGCAGATAATACTATTAAATCTAATTTTTGAGTTATTTCAAAACCATGAACTATTCTACAATTAGATTTATTAACAAGATAAAAACTTCCTTCTGCTTCAGTAAACCCTATTAATCATGCTTTTGACATAACCATGTTAGCTTCATAAGTATTAGATACTAAATTGCTTACTTTTGCTCAAGCTGGAGAAATGTAATCAGAAGAAGGAAGTGTTTTAATTAAATTAAACATTAATTCATCTCGTTTAATTTTAGTTAAATTAGTATCTTCTAATATATTATAAGCTTCTTTAAATTTTAAATAATTAAAATATTTAGAAGTTAATAAAGGATAATTATCAAATATAGGAAATACCACTTCTGCTAATTTGTTTCTATCTCTAATTCAATAGTTCACAGTTTTAGTTTTAGTTTCTATATTAATTGTACCTACACTTAATTGACTTTTAATAAAATATAATAATCTTGCATTATATTCATGTTGAGATAATTTATATATTAAAGTTCATTTTCCATTACTATTAGAAATAGAAAAGGTACCATCTCCATCAGTAAATCCAACTAATCATTGATAGAATAATTCTTTATTTTTATTTAATGATTGTGTGGTTATATTATTATTAATAAATTTAGAAGGATGCTCTACGTTTAGTCTCTGATGGGTAGAAAATTTTACCCAGGCAAATTGTCCCCTTGTTAGTAATATTTTTACCATTTTAATACAAATATAAAATAGGTAATTACTTCCGATTTGAGGAGTTTTTCGCATCAAGTAGAGTTTATTTAATATTACATTACTATAATAGAACAACTTATCCTTAATCGTTCATCCTGTACCTGCACCATTTTCTACTAATGCACTAAGTAATAATAATATTAATGAAGGAGGTAATAATCAAAAACTTATGTTATTTAATCTTGGAAATGCCATATCAGGAGCTCCTATATGAATTGGTAAAAAATAATTACCAAAACCTCCAATAAATGCAGGCATAACCATAAAAAATAACATTAATATCCCGTGAGCAGTTATAATTACATTAAATAATTGATGATCCCCTTGAAGAAATTGAACACCAGGTGAAGATAATTCTAATCTAATTAAAACTGAAAATCCTGTAGCTATCATACCTGCAAATATTGCAAATACTAAGTACAGAGTTCCAATTTCTTTAGCGTTAGTGGAATAAAGTCGTCAATCCATATAACAATCTTCACTTATCCTTTTTTTACTCCTCTATTTTTGATTTAATAATATAACAAAAATTTCAAAAAACAAATTTATAATTTGACGGAATAGAGGTGATTCGAACACCTAAGGGTTGTCCCGAACAATTAGCAATTGTTTTAACTTTCCAATGTAAACTATTCCTTATTTAAATTTTCTAAAGCTTTATTAAAAAAATTTTTTTAATAATTAAATATTTAAAGGGGGTAAATTTATTAAATTATGTTATTTTTAAATAATAATTTTTAATTTGATAATAAAATTTATCTTTATAAATAAAAACAAAATTTTTTTATTAAATATTTAATTTTCTCATTATTAACAATAATTAGTGTAAATAGATAGCATCTTTAATATATGATATAACTAATAATACAAATACATAAGCTTGAATAATAGATACAGCTACTTCTAATCCACATAATGCTAAGAAGAATGCAAAAGGAACTAAAGTGAAAATAGCTATAATAAAACTACTACTAAACATTTGATATAGGAAAGTAGATAATATTTTTAATAAAGAATGTCCAGCAACCATATTAGCAAATAATCTTATACCTAACGATAAAGCTCTAGCTAAATAAGATACAGTTTCTATTAATACTAATAATGGAACTAAAGCTAAAGGAGTTCCTGAGGGTACAAAATATGAGAAAAAATGTAGTCTATGAATATATAATCCTAGTATAGTTACACCTGTTAATATTGTAAATGATAATCCAATAGTTACTATTACAGAAGTTGTAATAGTATATGAATAAGGTATATTCCCTATTAAATTACTTATTAATATAAAGAAAAATAAAGAATAAATAAATGGTAAATAAATTTCTTTACCTAATTGTTCTCTTACCATTGTATTAATTGTTGTAAATATACTTTCTATTGCTATACTTCATTTTGATGGTAAAATTTTATTTTCATTATTACTTATTAAGTGTAAACTTATTATTATAAATAAAATTAATATAGAATATAATCCTAAATTACTTAAAGTTATATTTATATAACCAAATATAGGTGCTATTACACTTATTAAACTATTTACTTCAAATTGTTCTAATGGAGAATTTATAATTAAATTATAATTATGTAACATTTTTATGTTTTATTTTTTGTATCTTAAATTAGTACTAAATTTATTTATTATTTATTAAATTTAATAACGATTAACAATATTTATTATAATCTATTAAAATTAAGTATTTAAGTTAACTATAGCTTTAAGTTAGAAAAAATTTATTTATTTAAGAATTATATTCTTAGAATTTTAAAAAATATATCAAAATATAGTCTTTACCAGATTCGAACTGACACTAGCAACTTGAAGGGTTGCTGTACGACCATTATACTAAAAAACCTTATTATAATTAAATATAAATTATGAAATTTTCGATCGAGATAACAATCAAATTATGAAATTGTATTTTATTGAATTAATCAATTCTTATTAATTAAAAAACAAAAACAAAACAAATTTAATTTTTGTTTTAATTCTTATTTTGTGTTTTATTTTATAAATTTTGATGGTAAAATTTTTAAATAAATTTAAACAAGTTAATATTAACAAAGACAGAATGGGAATTGAACCCTTCTACTAACTAATGAGATTAGCGTGCAACCGTTACACTAAACTATCTAAATATAATTAGATTATATTGAACACTATTGTTGTAAAACGTATACGAACAAAGAGACTTGAACTCTTAAGGAATTACTTCCACTCCTGCTTAAGAAGAGATTGTTTACCAATTTCAACATGTTCGCTTTTATTACTCTTTTATATTTAAATTGTTTAGTTTTGTAGATTCTTTTAAGATATGTAAAAAAATTAATTTAATATATATTTTTACTTAAACACTAAAAGGCGTTAATAGGAATCGAACCTATGAATAAAGTATTAACAGTACTCCGCAATAACCTCTCTGCCATAACACCCCAAAAAATAAATTTATTTTATTTAAAATTTCAATTTTTATAAACAATTTAAAATTTAATATAAAATAAATTATGGTAGGCACGATTCGAACATGCTGTATGTCTCCTACCCAAAAGGAGCGACTGACCAATTTGTCATCTACCATTTAATTTATATATTGAGCAGTAAAGGAATCGAACCTTTTATGGCGCTAACCAATTCTTTTACAGAGAATCACCATTACCAATCGGATCACCTGCCCTTAATTTATAAAAAAGTTTTTTTATTTATTTATTTCTTTGAATATAAAATTTTGTTAAAATAATTTAATTTATGAATTCTTAAATATATAACAGGAAATTTATATGAATTAGATTAAATCTAAATTTAAGATAAAATTTGTATATATTTTGAATTGAAAGCACCTGGACTTGAACCAGGACTTTCTCCTTAAAAGGGAGACACTCAACCACTCGAGTTCTGCTTACTTATAATTATTTAATTAATTATAATTTAAAATTATATACTATAATGTAATATAATAAAAAATTTTTATAACTTACTGAGTTGACCAGATTCGAACTGATATTATTCATTACCAAAAAATGATGTTTTTCCAAATTAAACTACAACTCATATCATTTTGTTTATAACTATTTTAATATTTTTAATAAATTATTTAAAATAACTTAAATAATATTGCCAAAAACTGGAATCGAACCAATATCAAAGTCTTACAAGGAATTCGTTTTACCAATTAAACTATTTCGGCTTAAACATAAAACAAAACATTTTTTTTGTTTTTGGGTTTAGTTTTTTATTGTTCTTTAATTAATATATTAATAGCAATTTGCCCCGAGAGAGAATTGAACTCACATTTCTATATCTTCAGAATAGCGCTTTGACCACTAAGCAATCGAGGCTTAGAATTTAAATTATTTTTAATTAAAATAAATAGTTAACAAACTATAGTGAATTTAATCAAATTTAATAATTTATGGAGAAAGATAGACTCGAACTATCATATTTGTAATGCAAATACAACTGATTACCAATTATCAGATTTCCCCTTAGTTTATATTCTTTTAAGTTATAAAACAAAAAAAATTGTTTTTGTTTTATTATTAAATATCAGATATCTAAAATTTTATTAAATAAAAGATGAGTTTACTTTTAAATATCATATAACTATATAAAATTGTTTTGATTTTAGTCCTGTTAAATTGAATTAGCTATTTATTAAATAATCTCACTTTATTAATATATTATTAAATATAAGTTAAAACTTTAAACAAAAAATAAACAAAAACAAAAAAATGTTTTGTTTTAATTATTTATTATTAAATAAGGGGGTAAATAGAATGAAAATAAATATATATAGTTATTGATAAAAATTTTTAATTTTGAAAATAATAAATAAATAAATAATTATTTATTTATTATTATTATTTTGTGTAGTAATAGATATGGCTCCAGATCCAATTTCTAATATAAATCCAATTGTTAATACTACAAAGAAAATTAAAGCTATACTAAATCCAAAAGTACTTACTTTATATAAAGTAACAGCTATAGGGAATAATAATAATATTTCTAAATCAAAAATTAAAAATAACATAGCTACTATATAGAATTGAATTTGGAAATCAGTTCTATTTTGTTTTCTAATAGCTGAATATCCACATTCATAAGCTGATATTTTAGATTCATCAGGTCTATGAATTGAAAATAAGAAATTTAAAATTAATAAAACAAAAGCTAAAATAGGAACAAAAATAAATAACATTAATAAATTATTCATTAATAATTAAATAAAGATAAAGAAAGTATTGTTGTACTATTTAAAAAAATTGATGGTTTAAGAACAAAAAATAAAATAGATAATGTTAAAGTAGATATAATAAAACTATTAGTACTACTTATTTCTATTTCTGAATTAGAATTTAAATTGTTAATTATTTTTAATTCTTTATCACTATATTCAGAGATATTTTCTTCTTTTGTAAATAATATTTTGATTACTTTTAAATAATAAGAAGCACTTATTATACTTACTATAATAGCTATTATAGACATAAAGTAATATCCGTTTTGAATGGCTGAATATAATACAAATTGTTTAGAGAAAAATCCTATTAAAGGAGGTATACCAGCCATACTAAATAAACAAATTGTTAAAGTTATTGATAATACAGGATTTAAGAAAAATTGACCTTTTAATTCTGATATATAATTTATATCATTTTCTGTCCCTGTTTCATCTTCAAACATTATACTTTTTATTAAATCTTTATAAGAATTTTTTATTATATATCCAAATAATATTATTATTAAAAAAGTATTTAAATTTGTAATAGTATATTGTATTATATAAAATATTAAAGCTTCTATAGATTGTTCTGAATTAATAGCTAAAGCTAATAAAATAAATCCTACATGTGATATAGTACTATAAGCTAATAATCTTTTTATTTTTGATTGAGTTAGACCTAATATTGTACCTATTATCAATGATAATAATGAACTTATTAATAATAAATTTTTACTTCATAAAAATTTATTATTAAAACTTAAAATATTATTATTTATTATATTATTTAAAGGATTTAGTTCTAATATTATATTAATATTATCTATTAAATTAATATGAGTTTGTATTTCAAATAAAATTAATAAAATAGATATTTTAGGTATAATAGTTAATCATGTTGTTATTATTGTAGCACTATCTGCATATACATCTGGTGCTCAATTATGTAAAGGTGCTGCTGCTATTTTAAATAATAATCCTATAAAGATTAATATTAAACCTAAACTAAAACCTAATAAAACATTATTATTATCTATTACTGTTATCATACTATATATTGAATCTAAATTAGTTAATCCTGTGAAAGTATATATTAATCCACAACCTAATAATATTATACAAGATGCTAAACTACCTAATAAAAAATATTTTAAACCAGCAGATATTGCTAATTCTGAATGTCTATATAAAGAAGCTAAAATATATACTCCAAAAGATTGTAATTCTAAACTTAAATATAATGTTATTAAATTTGAAGAAGATACTAATAATAATGAACCTAAAGTTGATATTAATACTATTATTGAATATTTTATTCTATAATTATTAATTGATAATATATTATGACCTTTCTCATTTAATTCTAGATTATTATCTATAAATTTATGATTTCTTAATGGTCAAGCTATTAATATCACAGAACCTGTTAATACTATAACTATATCAAATAATTGTGTAAATAAAGTAATTTGAAATAAACCATTATATATACCTATACCTGATCCAATTGACTGAATATATAAAGCATTAAAAGCTAATGCTCCAGTATAAAGTAATAATAGTGAGGATATTCTTAAATATAAATTTGGCGAAATATTTCTATTTCTTGAGGGTAGGGCTATTGCCACTATAAGAATCATGATACTAATAAACATCATTACTTTTATTTTTGTGTTTTATTTATGTTTTTTTTTCTTGTGTTTTAACTTAACTTTATTGCATCCTATTGGATTTGAACCAATATTTAATTGCTTCGACGGCAAACGCTTTTCCAATTTAGCTAAAGATGTTACAGAATTATAATTTGTATCAAACTTTAGATTATATTTTTAATAACTATATTTTAAATAAATATATATTACATAAAAAGGATATAAAATTTAACTAATAAACCAAAAACAAAAATTGTTTTCAAAACAACCAAACAAACTATTTTGAATTCTGTTTTAACTATTTGAATTCAAAATAATTGTAAACTATTTTTAATTATTTCTTTAGAGTAATTAATTTATAGATAAAATATTATAAATTTGCCTCTTCTCTTATTTATTAATTAACAACAAATGAAAAACTTCTTATTAAATTTAAGACAATATCTGAAAGTAGTGTTGTCAATACTTTGTAGTTACAAAGTTAAATATATTATCTTACTTTTCTCAATATTATATTGTATAATATTAATTATAATATTTTACTTTTTACATAAAAAATATTTAAATATAATGGACTTTATTAACACTAATAAATTCTCTCTAGTAAGTAAGGATATAAGTCAATTATTATCTTTACATCCATTATATATTAATCAAATAGTAGTTAATCCAGATATTTCAACGATATATTACATAAATGGAATAACCCACTATTCTGATTTTATCTATCCTAATACTAGTGATTTAAATAGTTTACATAGTATATAAAAATCAAATCCTGCTGTAGAAGCAAGATTTAATAATATAATATTACAAGATATAATTAAAGAACCTACTGAAGAAGCATTAGATGTAACTTTTTATTTTATTAGAATTGCTTGAAGATTATTTTTACCTTTAGTAGGTTCTTTATTATTCTTTGCTGCTATTTTTTTTAGATTACGAATTTACTACTTCTAAAATTATAACTCAATTATTTTAATATTAATAAACCAAGACAAAAAGAATAAAAATAAGAGGATAATTATTCTTAATCTTTGCCTCTTCTCCTTAAACATATATGAAAACAAATGAAAAATTTTACAACAAACAGAACTTTTAGTTCTAATTGAATGGAATTTATTTATCTATTAAACAATCAAATTATTACTAAAGAAATAATTAAAAATAGTTTACAATTATTTTGAATTCAAATAGTTAAAACAGAATTCAAAATAGTTTGTTTGGTTGTTTTGAAAACAATTTTTGTTTTTGGTTTATTAATATTAAATTTAATTAGATTTTAATTTGGTTACAATAAATATATTTAAAAGATTTTTATTTTATGTGATACGAGTAAAGAGACTTGAACTCTTACGATTATAAAACCATAAATTCCTAAGATTTATCCGGCTACCAAATTTCGGCACACTCGCTAATTAATAAGTGTTTATACCAAATATTTCATAATTTATTAATTAATTCAAGAAATTTTAGTTAAAATTTATTAAAAAATAAACCACTATATTTAAAATTAAAAATTTTAAACAGAATTATAAGTAAGAGATAGAGTAATCGAAACTCTGTCTGCATAGTGTAAATATGCTGTTAAACCACTCAACTAATCTCTTTAGTATTTATTTTATATAAAAAAAGGGGGGTAAAATTTATTTATTTTCCAGCAGCACTTTCCAGTACGGCTACCTTGCTATGACTTTTAAGATGTTACTTAATTAAATTAATAAAAACTAATTAGTTTAATATAGCCGTTATAATATTAAAATAATAAAATAACTATTTAAATTTATAATATATATAAATCTAATATTAACTATGAAAAGTTTATAATTATATTTCCATTTCCATTAATATAAGCTTCTTCCCAGCGACAGACAGTTAGTTCATCACGGATGCTAATTTCACCGTTGCGCTTATTATCAACGATTACTCGAAATTCCTTCTTCATGTTCCCGAATTACAGAGAACAATTCGTCTAATTTTATATTTTAACTTTTTTTAACGATTAGCTCTTCCTACTTTCCAAATTTAACTTTTTTTATAAAAAATTAAAAATAAATGAATTATTAATCTTTCGATTATTTATTTTCCTAAAAAATAAAATTTTATCCTTATAAAAAAATAAATAAATATTTAATTCATTTTAGGAAAAAGTTTAGCATCACTTTGTAAAAGTTTTTGTGGCACGTCTATAGCCCAGTTCATAAGGGCCATAACGACTTGTCTTAGCCCCAAATGAAACTCTATAAGAATCATTAATTGTTAAGTATGTAATTAATATTTTTAATTAACAATAGGGATTTCGTCCGTTAGCGGAATTAACCTCAGTTCTCACGATACGGACTGAAGACAGCCATGCAACACCTGTATTAAATGTTTAATTTATTTTAAAATAATATTTTATTATTTTAAAGTTAAAACATTCCTTTATATTATATAAAAATATATATAAATAAAAGTTTTTATTCAAGAACTGGTAAGGTTTTACGCGGATTATCGTATTAAATAACATGCTTCACTTCGTTTGCTCCGAAACCGACTAATTTTTTTGTTTTCAACTTTGCAGTTGTACTCACAAGGCGGAATGGTTATCGTGTTAACATTGTCATTAATTAATTTATTACTAATAACTACCATTCATCGTTGACAGAGAGGGGTATTTTGGGTATCTAATCCTATTTCCTATCCTCACCTTCGTTTCTGAGCGTCAATCATTAATGGAAAAAAGCCTTCGCCTTTAATATTCTACTTAGTATCTAAGGATATCAGACCTACTCTAAGCATTATTTGATATATCCTCTATTTGATTCTAGCTTTTATTCTGTACTTATAAATTTTAATAAAAAAACAAAAATAAATAAATAAAATTAAAAGCCGCCTACAAACCCTTTACGCCTGATTAAGACGATTAACGTTTATGTCTCTGGCCTTACCGAGTCTTCTGGCACCAGTTTTGGACGACACTAATAATAAGGTAATATCATTATTTTCCCTTATGTTATCAATTTTATAATTGATTTCAGTTAGCTAGTTCACTCTTTCGAGCATTGACTAATATTCTTGACTGCTGGTAGTATTAAACTACTTGAGAGATTTCATTCTCAATGTGGCCATTTGTTCTCTCAAACATAACTATTGATCGTCGGCTTGGTAGGCATTTACCCTACCAACTACCTAATCAAAATAAATAGTATTTTATAACAGAAAATTTCCTTTAATATAAATTAAATAATAATATTTAATTTATTTTAATTATTAATAATTTTAATAATTAAATTTATTTCCTATTTATGGAAATTATAAAGTAACTTATTTATTATCCTCACCTTTACACCTTATTACCTTATAATATTATAGAATATTGTCGGAAATAATGATTTGCATGTCTTAAACTACTGAACAACGTTCAATCGGAACCAAAATTAAATTCTTATTGATTTTTAAACAATAAATTAATATTATGCTTTATTGTTATATTTTATATGCCTTAATTGCAATATTTTGTATCTCTTTTAATTTAATTTCTTATTTTAAAACTATCTTTATTGTAAAATTAATTCAAAAAGAAAATAATTTTACTTTTGTTTTTGGTTTTGTTGTTTTGTTCTAACTAATCTAATACTAATAAATATATTATATACATAGTTTTATTTTAAATGTTAAGGTTTAAAATAAAAATTTAATATTAAATAGATTAAAACAGAAATTGAACAATAAATTGAATATTTTTAGTTTTCAAGTTAATATCTTTTAAAATTTACAAGGGGGATAAGAAAAAAAAAATTAATTTAATGTTATTTAATATCTTATAAAAATATTATTAATTTTATAAAACACAAAAACAAAAATTATTTATAATTTAATAATAGATAATAAATTAATAAGGTGAAATATTAAATGCTATTAAGATGCTAGGTACTAAAATAATAAAAGCTACACAAACTGGTAATAAATTTAATCAACATAAATCAATTAAAGCATCATATCTCAATCTAGGTAAAGTGGCTCTAAATCATACGAACATAAAACAGAATATACATGTTTTTAATCCTAATATAATAGATTGTAAATTTATTAAAGAATTATTAATAAATAATTCAGGCATATGATAACCTCCTAAAAATAAAATAGAAGTAATACAACTAAATAAAACTATTGAAGCATATTCAGCTAAGAAGAAAAAAACAAAAGGTACACTAGAATGTTCAGTAAAGAAACCAGCTACTAACTCAGATTCAGCTTCTTGTAAATCAAAAGGTGTTCTAGATGTTTCAGCTAATATAGATATAAAATAAAATATAAATACTGGAAATAATGGTATTATATATCAAATAGTTTGTTGATTTTCAATTATAGTTGTAAAATTGAATGAACCAGTTAATATAATTATTATTAATATAGCAGAACTTAAAATTAATTCATAGCTAATCATAGCAGCTGTACTTCTTAACGATCCTAAAAAAGCATAAGTAGAATTAGCTGATCAACCGGCAAATAAAACACCATATACTCCTAAAGAAGATAAAGCTACAGTATATAATATTCCTAATGAGAAATCAGATAAAGTTAATCCTTGTCCAAAAGGGATTATCCCTCATCCTAATAAACTAAATATTAATGAAAATACAGGTGCTAAATAAAATAAAATTTTATTAGATTGAGAAGGTATAACAGTTTCTTTAACTATTAATTTAAGAGCATCACTAAAAGGTTGTAATAAACCATAATAACCTGTTGTATTAGGACCTACTCTTCTTTGATGAGCTGCTAATTGTTTTCTTTCTATCATAGTCATAAAAGCTACAGATAATAATATAGGTAATAAAACCAATAATACATCTAATAAATTAATTAATACATTTAATAGAGTTAAAATTAAATTATTCGTATTCATAGATAAGTATAATTATCATCTTTATTTATATTTATTGTTGATTTTATACTTAATTATTTATATTTTTTTTATAGTTATTTAAATATAAATAATTAAAGTATTATAAAATTATATTATAATCTTAAATTATAATTACCATAAATTTAATAAATATAAATATTGATTAAAATAGTTAATTAAAATTAACAACACAACTTATAAAAATATCTATTTTATATTTTTATTTATTATAAAATAAATTAATTATTTCTTTAAGTAGATTTGATTTAAATAATAAAATTTAATTTAATATATTTAATTTAAGTAAATAATAATTAAATATAAGTAAAAACACTGTAACAATAAATTTATTTTTATATATTCAACCTAATTTAATAGGGATTTTTACTAAAAATAAAAAAACAAAACAAAAATAAAATAATTAATTAGTAACAATGGAAAAATTATTAAATTATTCTGTTAAACTTTTAGACTAATTATAGAATAGTTTAACATTTTGTTTTTTTAATAAAAATTTATTCTCTTTTGGATTCGAACCAAAATTAACACTTTAGAAGAATGCTGTTCTACCATTGAACTAAGAGAATTCTTATAATTAAATTATTTTACTTTACATTTAACCTAATTATAATTTTACAAATAATAAAACATATAATTAATAGATTTCTTATTAAAAAACAACCAAACAAAAATAATAATATATATAGATTTTAATTAATTTAGAGTTAAGAGGGAATTGAACCCTTAATTTTATAGATTTTGCAGATCTACTACAGAAACCATCTGTAAACTCAACTCTAATATATATAAATTTTACAACAATTTCAGATTTATATATTATTTTTGTTTTGTTGTTTTTTATTTAAATATTTAAATTTTATTATCTCTTTTTTCTAAAATAAACAAACTTTTAAAGATATCTTATCATCTAAATTATATATAACTTTTATCTATAAATTTACTATTTTCTGTATATTTAAGATTTATAATATTAATCTTAATCAAAAGATATCAAAATAGTACATAATTAGAAAATTAAATATATTAGAAAAGGGGGTAATATAAATAAAACAAAATATATTTTGTTTTATTATAGTTTTAATAAATTAAATGATTTATTTTTTATTTAATGATATGAATATAGGAGCAATCATAGATAATAATAAAATAATACTACAAATTATTAATAATATAGCAGCATATGTATAAATTAATTGTCCTATAGCTTCAATTTGACTAAATGAAATAAATGTAGTATCTGCAGTATTAGATTGATAAGTAGTATGAATATTATTAACAAAATTTAATTCATTATTATTTCAAATAAATAAATTTAAATTAGTTATAGTATCAAAAATAAAATTTAAACCAGATACATTATTAAAACTAAATGGTAAAATATTAAACAATTCAAACATGAATAATGAAGCAACTACAAAAGCTAAAGGTAAATTTTTAGTATATTGTTTTCCAGTATCTATTATATCTGTTAATGAGATATTAATCATCATAATTACAAATAAAAATAATACAGTTATAGCACCTACATATACTATAATATATGATAGACCAAGAAATCCTATTCCAGATAATATTAAATAACCTGCAGCATTTACAAATACAGAAATTAAATATACTACAGATATTACAGGATTTTGAGATGTTATAACTAATACACTAGATATAATAGTTGTAAAACTTAATATATTTATTAATAAATATTTCATTTTAATTTAAATTTAAGCCTATATTAATAATTTATAAATTATTAATGTTTGATCTAAAATTTTTATACAATATTAATTTAAATATTATAAGTAAATTTTAACAATAAAAGGCTATAAACATTAAAATATTAATACTACTTATATATTAAATTTAATTATAATTTATATTTTAACAAATTATAATTAAGAATTTTAATGTAGGTTTAACCTAAAAATATATTATTCTAATTAAAGAAAAATTTGAATTATTATATAATATTTTATAATAATTTCCTGTTAGATTTAACATAAAATTTAAACTCTAATTATGTAAAACATTAATTAAGAGGGTTATTAAATTAACAAAACTGAATAGTAAATATCCTCTTTTATGTTTTATAGACTATATAACTTATTTGAGTTAAACAGAATCGAACTGTATTTTAGAATTAGGAATTCTAATATTAATACCAATTAATGATTAACCCATAATTAAAGATTGAGATTGAGATCAGTAGTAATGAGGGCTAAATTTATTTATTAATAAGTTCTTTATCAGAATTCGTAATATAAGAAGCTGTCCCTATCAATTGATTATTTCTATAAACTAAGTTTATTTTATTACTAGTAAGTTTTACAGTGTATAATGGATCAATAACTGAGAGATGTCCTTTACTAAGATTAAATAAAGAAGATAAAACTGATATTTAAATTGAATTTTAAATAATATGATTTATAAATCAGAATATTATAATGAAACTACTATTGAATCTTTCATTTTCAGTTATGGTTTTAAAGATGAAAGAGCCTCAGAGAAAGAAAAATTTAAATTATCTAATTGAAATTCTAGAGTTACTCATGAGTGAATGCTTTTTGTTTTTCTTAATTTTAGAATATTTTTCATTTATAATTTATTAGAGTTTAAGGTGTCTGCCGGTTTTAAAATTTTGAGCTAGAGATAATAGTAATTAAATTAAGAAAAGTAACTTCTAAAAATAATTGAAATACTTTAACTTTTAATATAAATAATAAAATATTTAGTAGAACTTTATTTGAAAAAATATTTAATAAGTTCTGAGTTCAAATCAAACATGAATTTACAGATAATAACTATATGTTTATTCTTTTTAAAATAAATTATGTTAATAATGGAT
>Ga0307478_10001929_pt1 | contig 17201 bp, 14 predicted proteins | sample atmos_gasesECM4C_2_FD_203713 | JGI IMG/M metagenome (GOLD analysis project Ga0307478, IMG submission 203713) | Hardwood forest soil microbial communities from Morgan-Monroe State Forest, Indiana, United States - atmos_gasesECM4C_05 | ecosystem: Environmental > Terrestrial > Soil > Temperate...
TGTTCGGAGCGGGCTGGGGCGTGGGCGCCATTCTTTTCGGGCTGGGCATGGATCGGCTTGGCATGGCGCTCGGCTATCCCGTGATCATGGGACTGATCGCAAGCCTCGGCGCACTTATCCCGCTGCTGGTGTTCTTTCCGCAAACCGTCCTTACCGCAAAGGGACTGTTCCTGGTGGGATCCACGGTGCTGGTGATCATGGGAATTGTTCTCTGTTCGATCGGAGGATCGCGCCGATCTCCCCCCGCGACGACCGGTTCGTCGACAGGTGCGCTCAGAGCGGGGCTCATCATCGCTGTTCTGGCCGGAATTCTTTCTTGCCTCCCCAACGTCGGCATGGCCTTCGCCGACCCGGTCATCACGACTGCCCAGCATTTCGGCGTGCCGCGCAGTTTGGCGGGAAACGCGGTCTGGGCGCTTCTCTTCACCTTGGGTAGCGTGGTCAATGTCGTCTATTGTCTGTATCTGATGCTGGCCAAGCGCACGTGGCGCAGCTATTGGAGTGCAGAGACCCCAAGAAACATCGGCTTAAGTGCCCTCATGGCGCTCATGTGGATCGGCAGCTTCTATTTGTACGGCGCGGGAGCCTCCAAACTCGGCCGATGGGGAGCGGTGGTCGGCTGGCCTTTGTTCATTTCCCTATCCATCGTCACTGGCAATCTCTGGGGAATCTCTCGCGGCGAATGGCGGGGCACACCCGCGCGTGCCCGCCACCTGCTGAACTTAGGACTGGCAGTACTGCTGATTGCGGTCGTCACCATTGCGCTCAGCAACGCGTAGTGGCTGACAACGCCGGTATTCGGGATAAAATCTAGTCCAGCGATTGGAGAGCTCTTAAGACTGTAAGCCAGCTCTCTCTTACTCGAACAATGTCCGATTCCACGACATTCCTGTTGACGCCGCAACCACGTGCACGCTGGATGCGCATCGACACTGCTCACCTGTTGAAGCGCTTCTTCTTCTGCGAGCGCTCACTGCTCATCAGCGAGGCATCGTGGATTCCTGCTCTGGCGCCCCTGGAGATCAAAACCGGCCTCGCGCGATCTGTGTGGCAAGGCGCCGAGACCGCCCACGCGTTGCGCAATCGCGTCTTCGAATTGCGATTCCCGAGCCGCCTTCTCGACCACGAGGGCGCGGATCAGGCACTCGTAGACCTTTTCTCGGCCGTACGAGACTCACCGTCGCCGCCGGCGTTTTTACTCGCGATCAGCAGTGTGTTATTGCCCGCTTTACGTGATGCTTACAAGGACTATCTTCAAGCATCGGATGAAATCGCGGACGGCCCTACACACCGGTTCCTCCGCCTCGCTCTAGCGGAGAAAACTGAGCAGATCGCGGCCTTCGAACGTTGGACAGAAACCGCTCTCGCCGAGCAACCTCACTCCCGAGCGGGCGCGGAAGATTTCGCCGCCGGGGTGAGCGCGCGTCTGACCGCGATCGGCGGCGTCGGCGTTGGCCCGTCCTCCTCTGCCTCCGTTACCGGCCCATTGCCCGGTTCGAAGCAGTACGCAATTCCGACTCGTCCCGCCCGCGATGCCCGCTTCTGGCCCTGCCGCTTCTATTGGCCCGATATCGTCGATCCGAATTTACCTTACGGCGAAGGATTGCAACTCCAGCTTCGCTCCGCCATCAGCCACGTGAACGAAGTCTGGGCGATCGAGGCCGGTGGCGTCATGTTGAGTGCCTTCGCCGATACACTGCCCTGGGAGTGGATGCACGACGCCGCCCGTTGGACCTACGACGAATCGCGCCACTGCCGCATGGGCTACGAGCGCCTACTGAATTGGGGCTTCCAGCCAACCGAGATTCCCCTGGGCACCTATATTTACGACAGCGCCTCCGGGCAGGATCCCATCTATCGCCTCGGCATGCTCTATTTTTTCGAGACCAAGAACATTCGCCACAAACTGACTCGCGCCCAGAAGTTCCACGAAAACGGCGACACTCTGAGCGAGCACGACATGGACTTTGATTGGGCCGACGAAACCATCCACGCCGGCTACGGCAAACACTGGCTGCGCGAACTCCTGACGGTTCGCGGCGAAGACCCGGGAGCCTACGAATGCGTTCGTGAGCGCTGCGGCCAACTTGTGAGCGATTACGTGGCGACCGCAACTCCGAAAGAGATTTCCGAAATTAAGGACATTGCGCAGCTCCTCATCGACAAGGCCACCCGGCGAAAATGACAGGACTTCCTCGCAACCGCGAGTTACAGGCGCGAATCGCATTCGCAACAGTACACCTCAGAAAAGCACATCCGTCGACGATGATACAGACCCCAAAAACTCAGCGCCGAACCTTAATCCTCGGGCTCTTTGTGCTCGCGCTCTTGCTCTACCCCGGAAATATCGCGGCCACAGAATCGCTGCAGAACGAAGCCGCCCCCTCCGATAACCCCGAGATCCACCTCTCCCGCGGCTACGACGCCCTCAAGCAGGATCGCTACGATGCTGCCGTAACCGAATTTCGCGCAGCACTGTCACTCGACCCGAAACTCGTTCTGCGCGCCGAATTTCCACTCGCAGTCGCGCTTTTCGAATTGCACAAGCCCGACGAGGCACGCAAGGAATTCGAAGCCGTCCGGCGCGAGACCGGAGACCATCCCAATATCCTCTATTATCTCGGTCGCCTCGACATCGAGGATCACAAGTTCGAAAGCGCCATCCACAACCTGAACGAGGCCGCCGCCAAGCCGCCGTTCCCCGACACGGCCTACTACCTCGGCTACGCCTACTTCAAGAATGGCGATTTTGCTTCGGCCGAGAAATGGCTGAAACAAGCCGCGGAAGCCGATCCCCGCGACGCTCGCATTCCTTACCAACTTGGTTTGGTTTACCGCCAGCAGGGCCACGAAGAAGAAGCCCAAAAGGCCTTCGCGCTATCAGACAGCCTTCATCAGCGGGACGACCGCGAAGGCCGCCTGCGCGTGGAGTGCGGTCAGAAACTCGACCAGGGCCCTCGCGAAGACGCCCGCAAGATTTGCGGTCAGCTCTACAACCCCGACAACGCCGAGAAATTAATGACACTCGGCACCATCTACGCCCAGCATGGCGATCTCGAAGATGCGTTGAAGCCCTTGCAAAGAGCCGCCGAACTCCAGCCGCAATCTCCGCAAATGCAGTACAACCTGGCGCTCGCTTATTTCCAGCTCAATCGATTTGAAGATGCCCGCGTTCCTCTCGTGGGCGCCCTCAAGCGCTGGCCCGATCTGTTCCAGCTCAACGCCCTGTACGGAGCCATTCTCTTCAAGCTGGGCGAGAATTCCGAGGCCTACCGCGCCCTTCAGCACAGTCATCAATTGAATCCCGACGACGCGGTCACCCGCGACATGCTCTACGACACGACCATGCGACTCGCCGAGACGGACCAACAGGCAAAGCGCTACACAGAAGCATTGCGTTACCTTGTCCAAGCCTCGAAACTGCGCCCGCAGGAACCTGAACCTCACCGGCGCATGGCCCAGGTCTACAAGCTCACCGCCCGCAATACAGAAGCCGCCGCCGCGCAGCAGAAAGCCGATCGGCTCCAGAAGAACGCGCCCCAATAGCCTTTCCCCGCAACTCGCGTATCTAAGCGAGCCGTCCTTCCACCTCAAAGCGCGCCCTCAAGAAACAGTTCTGCAATCGCATGGTCCGGTTTACAATCAGGCGCGCGATTGGAGCCCCGGTTCCGGCTCTCAACTCTCCATTTCTATGGCAAAACAGAATTCTGCTGCGAAGCAGCGCGACCGCTTGCTGCGCCTTGCCCGCGCCGTCATGAAAAATGCCCATGCTCCCTACTCCAATTTTCGTGTGGGCGCCGCTTTTATCACGGATAAAGGAAAAGTCTTCTGCGGTTGCAATGTAGAAAACGCCTCCTACGGGATGACCAATTGCGCCGAGCGCAGCGCGATCTTCACGGCGGTGGCGGAGCTCGGGCCGAAATTTGAAATCAAGGCAATCGCCGTCGTGAACAACCAAGGTGCTCCCTGTTCGCCTTGCGGAGCGTGCCGCCAGGTAATCTACGAATTCGGTCCCGACGCGATCGTCTTCTTCAAAGCGAAGGATGGCACCGAGAAGCAGGCTCACATCACGGAACTCCTGCCGGAGGGCTTCCGTCTGAAATGAGCCCCTCCTCCGCGAGCACAAACATCCGCGCCATCGACGTCATCCGGAAAAAGCGAGACGCCACCGAACTCTCCCGCGCCGAAATCGACGCCTTTATCAATGGCTACACGCGCGGCGATATCCCCGACTACCAAGTCTCGGCCTGGCTGATGGCCGTACTGCTGAAAGGCATGACCCGCGCGGAAACCGCCGCCCTGACCGACGCCATGCTTCGCTCTGGCGAGGTCCTCGACTTCTCCGATCTCCCCGCGCGGAAAGTCGACAAGCACTCCACCGGCGGCGTTGGCGACAAAACTTCGCTCGTTCTCGCGCCCGTGGTCGCCGCCGGCGGCCTTCTCGTCCCCATGATCAGCGGGCGAGGCTTGGGCCATACGGGCGGCACACTCGACAAGCTGGAATCCATTCCCGGCTTCAACGTGAATCTTTCCGTCGCACATTTCCGCAAGGTTCTGGAAAGGTGCGGTTGCTCAATGATCGGCCAGACGGCCGAAATCGCCCCCGCGGATCGCGAGATCTACGCCCTCCGCGATGTCACCGGCACCGTCGAGAGCCCCTTCCTCATCTGCGCCTCCATCATGAGCAAGAAACTTGCGGAAGGAATCGACGGCCTCGTCCTCGACGTGAAAACCGGCTCGGGCGCGTTCATGAAGAAAGAGGAAGACGCTGCCTACCTCGCCGAATTGATGGTCGAAACCGGCGAGCGCATGGGCAAGAAAATGGCCGCTCTCCTCACCGACATGGATCAGCCGCTGGGCTACTACGCGGGTAACTCCCTCGAAGTCATCGAAGTCCTCGAAGTCCTGCGCGGCGGCGGCCCGAAAGATCTCGTCGACCTTTGCCACGAACTGGCTGCCTGGATGTTTCTCCTCGGCGATCGCGTGAAGTCGATCGCGGAAGGAAGACAACTCTCCAAGCAACTCATCGACTCCGGAAAAGCCCTGCAGAAGTTCCGCCAGATGGTCGAATTGCAAGGCGGGGATCCTGGAGCCGTTGACGATCCACGACTGCTCCCGAAGGCTCAACAAACCCTCGAAATCACGAGTCCGCGATCCGGCTTCCTTACCGCGATTCAGTGCGAACAGACCGGAATCGCCTGCGTGATTCTCGGCGGCGGACGCGAGCGCAAGGAAGACTCCGTCGACCCCTCCGTCGGATTCGTCCTGCACAAGAAAGTTGGCGACAAGATCAACGGCGGCGAGTCGCTCTGCACCGTGCACTACAACTCCGAGGAGCGCGCTGCTCGCGCCAAAGCGCTGTTGGAAGCGAGTTTCCAGATCGGCGAGGCTCCGCCCGCGAACCTCAGGCCACTGATTCATCGAGTGATTGCGAAGTCAGGGGAGAAAAACTGAATGGGACGCTTTACCGGAATTCTCGGCCTGCTGACCCTGCTAAGCGCGGCGTATATCTTCTCGACCAACCGCAAAGCCATTCGCCTGAAAACCGTCGCGTGGGGACTGAGCCTGCAGATTGTCTTCGCCATCTTCGTCCTCAAAATCGATTTTGGACGAAACCTCTTCCAGGCCGCCGGTGCCGCGGTCAATCGCCTGCTCAGCTACTCCTACGTCGGCTCGCAATTCGTGTTTGGGGACCTTGGCAAGCAGGGCTCTTCGATGGGCTTCTTCTTCGCCTTTCAGGTGTTACCTACCGTCATCTTCATCGCCGCGTTCTTCGCGATCCTCTACCACTACGGCATCATGCAGTTCATCATTCGAATCGCCGCCTGGATCATGACCCGCGTCATGGGCGCAAGCGGCGCCGAATCTCTCGATGTCGCCGCCAGCATTTTCATGGGACAGACCGAAGCCCCGCTCACCATCCGTCCCTTCCTCCCAGACCTCACCGACTCCGAACTCATGACCGTGATGACCGCCGGCATGGCGCACGTCTCGGGCGGAATCATGGCGGCCTACATCGCCTTCGGCATTGATCCCAAGCACCTGCTCAGCGCGGTGATCATGACGGCTCCGGGCACGCTCTTGATGGCGAAAATGCTCGTGCCCGAAACGGGCCAACCCAAAACTGCGGGCCGCCTCGTGATGAGCGAGGGAGAAGAACAGGCCGAGAAGCACGAGAACCTGCTCGGTGCGATCGCTCGCGGCACCACCGATGGCCTCTATCTCTCCCTCAACATCGCGGCCATGCTGATCTCATTCCTCGCCCTGATCGCCCTGACCGACGGAATCCTGGGCGGAATCCACAATCATGGCTTATCCTGGTTCCCCTCCAGCCTAGAGCGGATCTTTGGCACGCTTTTCGCCCCCATCGCCTGGCTCATCGGAATCCCGTGGCACGACTGCCCGGCGATCGCAAACCTGCTCGGCACGCGCATGGTGCTCAACGAACTCGTGGCCTTCTCCATGCTCGGCCCTCAAAGAGCAACTCTTGATCCCCGCTCCTTCACCATCGCCACCTTCGCGCTTTGCGGATTCGCGAACCTCAGCTCGATTGGTATTCAGATCGGCGGAATCGGCGCACTAGCGCCCAACCGTCGCGGCGATCTCGCCCGCCTCGGGGTCCGCGCAATGCTGGCCGGAACGATGGCCAATCTGATGTCGGCGTCCATCGCCGGAATGCTGTACTAGAGCCATTCCACATCTCTGTGTCCACCTGTGCAGTCTCCGGGGCTATCGCAAATCACGTGGGGACAGCCGCCCTCGGCTGTCCGGCGGAGCGCAGCTCCGCAACGGGAGGCCTCCGGGGAAACCCGACAATCTGCGCCCCGTCCTGTACAAACCGGGATCACTCGTATAAAAATTGACGGCAAGGCGCTGCCCGAACGGCTGCTCAGGCTGTTCGCTCTCGGGGGACCGACTCACTTGTATTTCCAACCTAGGACGCTTGAAGAAGCGGTCCAGACCTTGGCCACGCATGGCGGCCAGATTCTTTCCGGTGGAACCGACTTCTATCCGTCCTTGGGGGAGCGTGCCGCTCCTGGTGATGTCATCGACATCTCCCGCGTCGCCGAAATGCAAGGGGTTCGTATCGAATCCGATCACGTTCGGATCGGCGGCCGCACCACCTGGACCGAAATCATTCGAACGCCCCTGCCTCGCTGCTTCGATGCCCTGAAAGCCGCCGCGCGCGAGGTCGGCTCCGTGCAGATTCAGAACCGCGGCACCGTCGCCGGCAACCTCTGCAACGCCTCACCCGCAGCCGACGGCGTGCCGCCCCTGCTTGCTCTCGACGCTCACGCCGAGTTGATCTCGATTGCAGGAACGCGCCGCCTCCCATTGAGTGAATTCATCGTTGGCAACCGAAAAACTCTGCTCCGGTCCGATGAGTTCTTGTCCGCCGTCATTGTTCCCCGAGACCTCGACGATGCCCCTTCAGCGTTTCTCAAACTCGGAGCCCGTCGCTACCTTGTGATCTCGATCGCGATGGTGGCCGCCGTCGTGAAGCTTGATCCGCGCGAAACGATTACCCAAGCGCGCGTCGCCGTTGGCTCCTGCTCCGTCACCGCGCGTCGTCTCGCGGATCTCGAGCGCGATCTGGTAGGCGTCGCGATCGCTCGCGGATGGACCTCCCGCGTCTCTGCGAACCACCTTCGCCCACTATCTCCGATTGACGATGTCCGCGGCACCGCTGCGTATCGCAATGACGCCGCTCTCACTTTGATCCGGCGTGCTCTTGAAGCCTGCACGGAGGCCCATTAACGTGGTCGCCACGCCGCCCATCCTTCACGAGGTCGAATCCACCTTCGCCTTCACCGTGAACGGAAGCCAAGTCCGACTCTCCACGCCGCCAGTGCGTCGCCTGTCGCGAGTGCTCCGCGAAAATCTGGGCCTCACCGGAACCAAGGTCGGCTGCGATGCGGGAGACTGCGGTGCCTGCACCGTCTTGCTCGATGGCGATCCCGTCTGCTCGTGCCTTGTTCCCGTGGCGCAAGCCGAGGGCCACGAGATCACCACTGTAGAAGGCTTGGCCAATCGTCCGCCGCTGTTCGATCGCCTGCAGAATTCCTTCCTGTGCCACGGGGCCGCGCAATGCGGCGCGTGCACTCCCGGCATGCTGGTCTCCGCGACCGCGCTCCTGGAGCAGAACTCCGCTCCAATCGAAATCGAAGTCCTCGACGCCATCGGCGGAGTTCTCTGCCGCTGCACCGGCTACCGGAAAATCGTGAACGCCATCGTCGACGTGGGCATCCAATCCAGCGCTTTTTCATCTCCAGAAGCTGGGCACGCCGTAGGCAGCCGCATGGTTCGTCTTGACGGCGCAAGCAAAATCAGCGGCTCCGAGATCTTCGGCGCCGACGAAGTACCCGCCGACTGTCTCTCTGTCCGCGCCATCCGGTGCCCGCACCATCGTGCCCGCTTTCGCTTTGGGGATCTCGACCGGTACGTTGCGACCCACCCTGGCGTCCACGCGGTGTTCACATCGAAAGATGTCCCTGGAATCGACCGCTATGGCGTAATTCCCGATTTCGCCGACCAACCCGTCTTCGCCCACGACGAAGCTCGCTTCCGTGGCGAAGCCGTTGGCATTGTCGTCGGGGATCCCGATGCGATCGAAGCCTTGAATCCTTCCGAATTTCCAGTTTCCTGGGAAGTTCTCGATCCTCTCACCACGATCGACGCGGCGCTCTCGTCCGAAGCCACCCAGCTCCATCCCGACCTCCATCGCCCCAACAACGTCCTCACCGGGGGACGAGTCGTCCGCGGCGATGTCGATCGTGCTCTCGCGGAAGCCGACGTCGTTGTCGAGGACGAATACGAAACCGGCTTCGTCGAGCATGCGTACATCGAGCCCGAAGCTGGCTTCGCGCGCCCGATCGGCAACTGCATCGAGGTGCAGGCCTGCACGCAGTCTCCCTACATGGATCGCGCCGACATCGCCAAGATCCTTGGCCTCGCGCCTGAAGCCGTTCGCATCATCCCAACCGCTGTCGGCGGAGGCTTCGGCTCCAAGCTTGATCTTTCTGTGCAGCCCTTCGTCGCGCTGGCCGCCTGGCACCTGAATCGTCCAGTGCGGATGGTCTATTCACGCATCGAATCAATCCTCTCGACTACCAAGCGTCACCCCGCCCGCATGCGTTTGCGAGCAGGCGCCAATCGCGCTGGCAAACTCGTCGCCCTCGATTTCACCGCCGACTTCAACACCGGTGCCTACTCTTCCTGGGGCCCGACAGTCGCCAAGCGCGTTCCCGTGCACGCCTCGGGTCCGTATGTCGTCCCCAACTATCGTGCTGTCACGCGTGCCGTGCACACGCATCTGGTTCCCGCCGGAGCTTTCCGCGGCTTCGGCGTTCCCCAAACGGCGATCGCGCAGGAGCAGGTCTACGATCAAATCGCCGACAAGCTCGGGATCGATCGTCTTGAGTTCCGCATCCTGAATTCGCTCGAGGACAACACACCCACCGTCACCGGTCAGGTTCTCGGCGAAGGCGTTGGCATTCGCGCCTGTTTCGAAGCTCTTCGACCCCACTGGATCGCCGCCCACCAAGCTGCCAAGGAATTCAATGCCACAATTCCCGGCCCGATTCGTCGGGGTGTCGGAATCGCCGGTATGTGGTACGGCTGTGGGAACACATCCCTTCCCAATCCGTCGACGATTCGCGTTGGCTTGAAACCCAACGGCCGCATCGCCCTTCACCAAGGCGCCGTCGACATCGGTCAGGGCTCGAACACGATCGTCACGCAGATCTGTGCCGACGCGATGCGCATCCCCATCGATCGCTTCGATCTTGTCTCTGGCGATACCGCCATCACGCCCGATTGCGGCAAGACGTCTGCCTCGCGCCAGACCTTCGTCACCGGCAAAGCCGCCGCCATGGCTGGGAAAAAACTCCGCGACGCCATGTCCGCCCTGGCAAACGTATCGGGTGAAGACGCAACCTTGACCCTCGAAGACGACGCGCTCATCGTCGAACCAACTGGTCGCAGGGTTGGTCTCACCGCCTTTCCGCTCGACGCCCACGGCTACGTGATCACCGCCGAAGCCACTTTCGACCCGCCCACCAGTCCTCTCGATGAGAACGGGCAGGGTCTTCCCTACGCCGTCTTCGGCTTCGGCGCGCACATGGCCGAGGTTGCCGTCGATACCGATCTCGGCACAGTAAAAGTTCTCAAGATCACCGCTGCCCACGACGTGGGGCGCGCGATCAATCCCACACTGATCGAGGGCCAAATCGAAGGCGGCGCCGCGCAAGGGCTCGGACAAGCTTTGATGGAAGAGTTCTTCCCCGGCAAGGGCGAAAATCTTCACGACTACCTCATCCCCTCCGCTGGCGACATGCCGCCCGTCGAGTCGATCCTCATCGAGGACCCGTCGCCAATCGGCCCATTCGGCGCGAAAGGAATCGGCGAACAAGCCGTCATCCCCACAGCGCCTGCCATTCTGAATGCCATCTACGACGCGACCGGCGTGCGCATCCGCCGCGTACCAGCCACTCCCGATCGCGTTCGCGCCGCGATCCTCGCGTCTCGTGGAGGCCCGTCCCATGCCTGACGACGATGCCATTCGCTGCGACGCCTGCCCCGTTCTCTGCTACATCAAGCCGGGCCGACTCGGCTCTTGCGATCGCTACGGCAATCAGAATGGCACGCTCGTCCGCATTGAACCGCACGTGGTCCTTGATCGCGCCGTGTCCCGCGGCGAAACCGTCGTCCCCTTCCTCGAGCGTGACCGCGAATGGGACGGCAATCTCGTCACCGGTCAGGAAACCTTCGTCACCGCGATTGGCGCCGGCACCACTTATCCCGATTACAAGCCCGCGCCCTTCATCATCTCGTCCGAAGTCAAAGGCGTTGACATGGTGACGGTCGTCACCGAGGGCATCTTCAGCTACTGCGGCGTCAAGTTGAAGATCGATACCGATCGATTTCTCGGCCCCGAGCAGAACACCGTGCGCGCCCAGGGCGAGGCCGTCGGCCACGTCACCACCTCCGAATACGGCTCGCAGATGCTTTCGCTCGGAGGCGTGCGCCATCTTACCGGCGGCAGCCGGCATGAGGGCACGGTCACCTGCCAGACGCTGCTCGATCTGTGCAACGGCAAGTCGGTCGAATTGAAGGTTGATGAAGGCGCCTCCGTCGTCGTGCAACCCGGCAGGCCTCCGGTAGTCGATGGAGTCTTCGAAGAGCGCATGCGCGTAGGCTGCGGCTCGGCCACTATCGGCATGTTCGCCAAGCAATGGTTCGGCAAAGTAGACGACGTTGTTGTCGTCGACGACCACATCACCGGCGTTCTTTCCGAACATCAGGCCGGAAAATTACTCGGCGTCTCTGAGACTGGAATCAAGATGAAGGGCCGCCGCTCCACGCCCGGCCGCTACTTCAAAGTCGCCGAACCCGGCACCGCCTGGGGCGGAACAAACATCGACGATCCCCTCTCGATCCTGCAGCCCTTCGATCCCAAAGAAGCCTGGGCCGGTCTTCGCCTGTTGATGGTCAGCACCACGGGCGAGCATTCTGCATACTTCGAACTCGATGAATCGCTAAAGCCCATTGCGAAAGACCTTCCCGCCGCGCTCAAAGAATCCGTCGCCCGCATCAGAGAAAATTGCGAACCGGCGTTGTGCACGGTCCTGTTCATGGGAGGGGCGGGCGGTTCTCTCCGCGCCGGCGTGACCGAAAATCCCGTCCGCCTCACGCGCTCTGTGCGCGACGCGCTCACACGCGTTACCTGCGGCGGCGCTCCTGTCTACTTGTGGCCCGGTGGCGGAATCACCTTCATGGTCGACGTCACGCGCATGCCCGCAAACGCTTTCGGCTACGTTCCCACGCCAGCGCTCGTGGCTCCCATCGAATTCACTCTGAAGTTGCAGGACTATGCCGAACTCGGCGGTTACGTGGATCACGTGCGCTCGCTCTCTTCGATCAGCACGGACGAGTCCCGACGCCGGGTCTCCGCGCGCACCGATAATCCCTGGCCGCTCGCTCCCGCGAAGCCGCCGGAGGTGCCGTGATCCCGCGCGCCCAGATTCGTCTCCTCCCCGATGGACACCGTCTGCACCTCAACGACGGTCCAATCGATCTCATCATCGAGGCCTTCGGCGCCACCAATCACATTCAGCTCGCCTATCGCGCCGCTGCGGTGCGCTTTGTGACCGTCCTCGACGAACTTTGCGCCGAACTCCCCCTTTTGCGCCGTGAACCGAATGCTGGATGTTGGCCCACCGGTGTGATTGCCCGCCGCATGGCCGGCGCCGTGATGCCCTACTCCCCTGAAACCTTCATCACGCCCATGGCGGCAGTCGCCGGAGCCGTCGCCGAAGAAATTCTCCAAGCCATGACCAATGCCGCCACGCTCGACAAAGCTTACGTCAACGACGGGGGCGACATCGCCATTCACCTCGAACCCTGCCAGCACTTCGTTGTCGGAATGGTTGAGCGTCCGGTCGGTCCTTCGCTCTTCGGCACGGCGACGCTCACCGCCGATCAACCGGTCCGTGGCATCGCCACCAGCGGATGGTGTGGGCGCAGCTTCTCGCTCGGCATCGCCGACGCCGTCACCGTCCTAGCCGACACCGCCGCCATGGCCGACGCCGCCGCCACCATCATCGCGAACGCCGTTGACCTCCCCAGCCATCCGGCCGTTCTGCGCCTCCCCGCCCGAGATCTCGCTCCCGACAACGATTTAGGTGAACGCCTAGTGACGCAAAAGGTCGGCGCATTGACCGATCGAGAAATTTCCAGTGCACTCTCAGCCGGAGTGGAACGTACCCGCTCGCTTCTGGCAACCGGCCTCATCCGTGCCGCCGCCCTCCATTTGCAGGGACAAACTCGGGTTGTCGGTGATACCTTGCAGCTCGCGCAACCCGCGACCGTCCATGTCGAAAGAGGTCTTGTCCATGCCTGAGGTTCGAATCCGCAAGCGTCTCACTGTGCTGGAGGAGATTTTTCACGAAGGCGGTCCGGTTGTGACCACTCCACTTAAACGCGCCGCGGCTCTCGCAATCATCCACAATCCGTACGCCGCCAAATATGTCCCCGACATCGCCGGTTTCATGGACGACCTCAAACCTCTCGGCCTCTCCCTGGCGAAGACTCTCGTCGACGTTCTCGGCGGCGATCCTAAAACAATCGAAGGCTACGGCAAGGGCGCGATCGTCGGCAGTTCCGGAGAAATCGAGCACGGCGCCCTGTGGCACGTCCCCGGCGGCTATGCCATGCGTGAAGTCCTCGGTGGCGCCAAGGCGATCGTCGCCTCCACCAAAAAAGTGGGCGGACCGGGCACGCGCCTCGACGTGCCCATCACCCACATCAACGCGTCCTACGTCCGCAGCCACTTCGACGCCATGGAGGTCGGACTCAACGACGCACCTCGCGCCGACGAGCTTCTGCTCGCACTCGTCATGACGACCGGCCCCCGCATTCACGCCCGCGTGGGCGGCCTGAAGGCCTCCGAGATAAAAGGAGAGGACGGACTCCGATGAAAGCCGCCATCCGCAAAGTTGCTGTGTTTGTGGAAGAAACCCACACGGAAATGGATCGAAAGATCGCCCCGCCCACCCGCCGCGCCGCTGCCGTTGCCGTCATCGAAAATCCATTTGCCGGAAAATATACCGAAGACCTTTCGGACCTCATGACCATCGGCGAAGAACTCGGCGAACTTCTGACAACGAAAGCTGTCGCCGCTCTCGGCATCCCGGCCAACACGGTCGAAAGCTACGGCAAAGCCGCCGCGGTCGGCGAGAACGGAGAACTCGAACACGCCGCTGCGATCCTCCACCCGAAACTCGGCGCTCCGGCGCGACGCGTTCTCGGCAAAGGTGCCGCACTCATCCCGTCAAATAAAAAGCGCGGCGGTCTCGGCGTCGTCCTCGACATCCCTCTCGGTCACAAGGACGCTGCTTTCGTTCGCAGCCACTTCGACGGAATGGAGGTCCGCCTCAACGACGCCCCTCGCGCCAACGAGATCATGGTCGCTGTTGCTGTGACCGATAGCGGCCGGCCTCTTCCGCGCGTCGGTGGCCTGACCAAGGATCAAATCAAGGGCGAGGACGGCTTGCGTTAAATCGGCCAGTTGGAATCACAACGCCCCACGTGGCGGCAGACGCCTCGTGTGCCAAACGAAGCGCAGCTCCGCCGTGACTTCCCCAACCGCCCCTAGTCCTCAACCACCTCGGGCACCCTCGTCGCTGGAGGTGTGTTCCTGCTGCGCTGCGCGCTCACTACGCCGTCGATCACCACCATTCCGATCCCCGGCAGATCCCCAGCCTGAATGCTCTTTAAAAGCGTGCTACCCGACGAATGCTGCGCCTTGTCCATCATCACGAACGTCGCGTCGCACCCAGCCGCAATGCGACCGCAGGTCAGCTTTCGGATCTTCGCCGTGTTCCCCGTCGCAAAGCACAGCGCGACCTCCGCCGGGATCTCCCCGATCGAACTCAGCATTGACACGAGGCGCACAATCCCCAGCGGCTGCACTCCCGACCCAGCCGGGGAGTCTGTTCCCAGGATGACCCGATGCAGCTGATTCAGCTCGCGCGCCGTGCGCAGTGTCAACAAAGCCGCTCGCTCGTTTCCGTTATGCACAATTTCCAATGCACGCGACGACTGCTCGCACAAATCCACAATCTGATCGTCGGGAAGCGCGGTGTGCCCGCCATTGATGTGCCCGATTACATCCGCATCCGCGGCCAGCACGATGTCGCGATCGATCAAACTCGATCCTGGAATCGACGGCCCGCCCGTGTGAATCGTGCTCTGGATCCCATATTTCCGCGCCCACCCGACCATCTGCTTGGCGGTCGCGCCATCCTTCACGCTTCCCAATCCCACTTCGCCCAACATGGTCACGCCAGCGGCCGCCAGCTCCTTGAAGTCTTCTTCCACCATCCCGTGCTCAATGACCGGCGCGCCCGCGTGAATCCTCACCCCTCCCGGCCGAAACGCCGTGAACGTCCGCTGCGCGAAGATGGCCATCGCCTTCACGCCCACCACGTCCTTCGGCCGCCCCGGCGTGTGCACCTCGCCCGCCGAGATCATCGTCGTCACGCCACCGTGCATGTAGCTGTCGATCCAGCCCAGCTGGTTCTGCCGCGGCGTCCAATCGCCTGCCACCGGATGCACGTGGCTATCAATCAATCCCGGCGCCAGCGCAGTCCCGTTAGCGTCAATCACCGACGTCGCGCCCTCGGTGTCCAGATCCTTCTCTTTCCCAACCGCTGCGATCTTCCCATCGACCGCAACCAGCGTGTCCGCATCGAGAACCGGATTCTCGAGATCCCCGCTTAGCAACAACCCGATATTGCGGATCACCAGCCGCGTTTTTGGGCTCGCCTTTCCTGCCTCTTCGTGTGCCATTCCCCTGGCCTCCATGCAAACGGTACCCTAAGCCCGCCCGCTCTCCCGGCAAGGATCAAGCGGCACTCTCCCAAAGTCAGCACTGCCATGCCTACTAGTCTGCGCTTGAAGCGTACCATTTGGTTCCTTCTTCGATTCGTATCCAGGCGAGCCTTGAGGCACGCCTACGGGACGTGAAACAAAATGCGCCTTCAGGCGCTGGCCAGTAAACAAATTGGCGTGACTCGAGAAGACAGAGCCGATCGTCTATTTCCTGGAAGGTGTAGTCTCGGACGAGGGGTCCTCACCGCATGGTTTCTAGGAAGATCATTCTCTGGGGCGTCGATATGCAGGCCGACTTCATGGTGCCCGGGGGCAAGCTTTACGTCCCCGGCGCCGAAAAACTGCTGCCCAACGTCAAGAAACTCACCGACGCCGCCCGCAAGGGCCACGTCTTTTATGTTTCCCACGGCTGCTACCACCGGCCCGACGACCCGGAGTTCGCGACCTTCCCTCCGCACTGCGTCAAAGGAACACCCGGCAGCGAGTACATCGAGCATGCCACCACCAGCAAACTCGCCCGCGTTCCCAACGATCCCGCCGCCAAGCTTCCGGAAAATCTCTTCGATCACCAGCAGATCCTCCTCGAAAAGCAGACCCTCGATATCTTCGAGACCCATCACGCGCACTCGCTCGTCGACAAGCTTCCCCGAGACGCCGAGTTTCTCGTCTTCGGCGTGGTCACCGAGTATTGCGTCCGCTTCGCCGCCAAAGGACTACTTGAGCGCGGCCGCGCCGTCTCCGTCATCGACGACGCAATCGAGACCCTCAATCCGGAAGAAAGCAAGAAAACCCACGCGGAACTCAAGGCTCTCGGCGCGAAGTTCGTCACCACCGAGCAGGCGCTCGACCTCATTCGCAAAGCTGCTTAACATCCTTGCCGCCTCGCGCTCGGACGGGTATGATGCAACCCGGTCATGGCTACCAAAAATACAGCTCCTAAGTCGGGGCTGCGCCAGAAAGCGCAGCTCATGTCTGCGTCTGAAATCGAGCGCACTCTCGTCCGTCTGGCTCACGAGATTATGGAAAAAAACGGAGGCTCTGAAGACTTGGGGCTGGTAGGCATCAAGCGCCGAGGCGTCCCCATCGCCCAGCGCCTGGCAAAGTTCATCGGCCGCGTCGAAAAGAAGCCCGTTCCGGTCGGCACCCTCGACATCACCTTCTACCGCGACGATCTTTCCACGCTCGGACCGCGTCCCGTCGTCCAGAAATCAGACATCGGTATCGATATTGCCGACAAAAATATCGTCCTCACCGACGACGTGCTTTTCACCGGCCGCACCATCCGTGCCGCGCTCGACGCGCTGTTCGACCACGGACGCCCGCGCCGGGTTCAACTTTGCGTGCTCATCGACCGTGGCCACCGCGAACTTCCGATCGAGGCCGCCTTCGTCGGCCGTCTCGTCCAGACCACCATGAATGAGGTGATTGAAGTTAAACTCACCGAAATCGACGACGCGGAAAAAGTCCTGCTGATGGAAAAGTAGTGGCAGTGGTTCCGGTAAGCATACAAACCGTTTCGAGATCCTAGGGCTGACAACAGCTCGCGTGGGGACAGCCGCCCTCGGCTGTCCAGCGCTCCGCTGCCCTGAGACCACCCCTTTGCCACAATCCCACCGCTCACAGTAATCTCGTGCGCATGACCTTAACCGCCTCGCGCTTCGGAACGCAAATTCTGCTCGCCTTTCTTCTTCTCACCTCCCCCCGCGCCCAGACTCCGCCCGCTCCGACAAAGAAACCTGCCGACCTGCTCATCACCGGCGGCCTCGTTGTCTCGATGGACCCGGCTCGCCACATCTACGACGACGGCA
>Ga0307478_10001933_pt1 | contig 17178 bp, 10 predicted proteins | sample atmos_gasesECM4C_2_FD_203713 | JGI IMG/M metagenome (GOLD analysis project Ga0307478, IMG submission 203713) | Hardwood forest soil microbial communities from Morgan-Monroe State Forest, Indiana, United States - atmos_gasesECM4C_05 | ecosystem: Environmental > Terrestrial > Soil > Temperate...
CCACATTTATCAAATACGCGTCCCGCCGCATCGCGGCCAGACGATTCGCATTAATCAGTCCGCGCGTTGCTTCCGTGAGCGGCGCTGCCATTACCACATAATCCGACTGCGGCAGAACGTCATCTATCTGCGCCGGAGCATAAACTGTGGCGACTCCATCGGGCTTTTCTTTTTCCGGATGCTCGCGCACTGCAATCACTCGCATCCCCAGAGCCGAGGCCATACGGGCCACGTTGCGCCCAATGCTGCCGAGGCCGATCAGCCCCAGAGTCGCGCCCGCAATCTCGCGTGGACGTGGGCCATCGTTCCAAATCGAATCCTGGCCCCAAATGCGTTTCTGCTGCAGCAAAGCCGCGTGTGGAATTTTCTTGGCCAGCGCAAAGATGAGTGCAATCACATGCTCCGCTACGACCGGCCCGTGCACTTCATGGGCATTGGTCAGAATCACTTGGCTTTTCACCAGCTCCGGGAAAAGCAGTTGGTGAACGGCTGCGGTGGGTGCGTGAACCCAACGCAAGTTTTGCGCCTGCCGGAATTGCTCCGGCCGGAGAGAAAACGAGAAGATGATTTCGGCATCGCGAAGGTATTCTTCAACGTCGTCGTAATTGGGCTTATGAACTATTTCGATCTGAGGAAACTCTGACTGCAGTTTTTCCGGAAACCATCCAGGCACGTTCCACAAATCGAACCGGTGATGGACCACAATCAGAAGTTTCATCTCGTCAACTTTTCTGATTGTTCTTCAGGAATGCGCGCAGATCGTGACCCGTCATCTCTTTCGGTTCATCGACCGCAAGCATCCCCAGCATAGTCGGCGAAATATCACGCAGCGAGCCGTTGGGCCTCAGCGTGAACTGCCTGGCATTTTCCGCGACCACGATGAATGGCACGGGATTGGTAGTGTGCGCCGTATGCGGGCCACCAGTCGCAGGATCGATCATCATCTCGGCATTGCCGTGATCCGCAGTGATAAGCATCGCCCCGCCTCTGACCCGGACTGCGGTTTCGATGCGGCCCAGGCACGCGTCGACGGTTTCAACCGCTTTCACCGTGGGCTCGATCTTGCCTGAGTGGCCCACCATATCCGCATTGGCGAAGTTAACGATGATCACGTCAAACGTGCCGTCTTCGGTGGCCTTTGCGACCGCGTCGGCAATGCCGGCAGCGCTCATCTCCGGCTTCAAATCGTAGGTCGCAACCTTCGGCGACTGCACCATCACGCGCTCTTCGCCGGGGAAAGGCTGCTCCACCCCGCCGTTGAAAAAATATGTGACGTGCGCGTACTTCTCGGTCTCGGCCACGCGCAAATTACGCATATTGAGTCCGCCCATCACATTCGCCAGAATGTTCGCCATCGACTCCGGAGGGATCACCACCGGGAGGCTGAAATTCTTGTCATACTGCGTCATGCACACGTAGTGCAGATTTTTCGGAACCCGCTCGCGTGAAATCGTGGCATCGAGATCTACCGCGCCCGGAAGATCGCTGCCGCCTTTTTCGTTCAATCCGCTGTTGCGCGCCAGAGCGCGAGTGATTTGGCGCACGCGGTCGGCACGAAAATTGAAGCAGATGCACGCGTCGTCATCTCGAATGGTCGCCATCGGCTGACCGTTCTTATCCACACAGACAGATGGCAGAACGAACTCATCAGTGACATCACGGTTATAGGACTCCTTCATCCCTTGAACTGGATCCGCAAACTTGCCTCCTTCGGCGTCACCCAACACCATCGCGTTGTAAGCTTTGGCGATGCGCTCCCAGCGCCGGTCTCGGTCCATCGCGTAATAGCGGCCGTTCACGGTTGCGATCTTGCCGGAATTGTACTCGCGCATCTTTTGCTGTAGTTGATCGAGATAGCCTGCGCCGTTGGTAGGCAGCGTGTCGCGCCCATCCATGAAGGCGTGCACGAAGACGCGGTCGACGCCGTTCTGCTTCGCCATCTTCAGCAGCGCGTAGAGATGAGCCTGCTGCGAATGCACTCCGCCATCGGAGAGCAACCCGAACAGATGCAGTCTTCGTTCGCCCACGCGCGCATGCTTCATCGCCGCTAGCACTACCGGATGCGAGAAGAACTCCCCGTTCTGGATCATCAGATCGATGCGGGTGATGTCCATATGCACGATTCGCCCGGCGCCAATGTTGAGGTGCCCAACCTCGCTGTTGCCCATCTGCCCTTCCGGCAGCCCCACGAAAGGTCCGCTGGTATGAATCAGCGTGTTGGGATACTCGCGCAGCAAACGGTCGTAGGTGGGCTTGCGCGCCAGCGCGATGGCGTTGGCTTTGGTTTCGGCGCGGTATCCCCAGCCGTCGAGGATGATGAGAACTAGGGGTTTGGGCCTAGACATCTTTCACCAGGGAACTATGCGGACACCGAGATGGCATTCAACGAATTTATAGGGATGCAAGCGGTTTTTCAAACGGGCTTTCGTGGTATCGTTTCTTCCAATCGGTAGAGGGTATATTTTTTACCGAATGGAGAAGACCGTGCCGATGAATGACCTGTTGCTGCTTGAATTTGATGAAGAAATGAAAAAGACGCGCACCGCACTGGAGCGCGTTCCAGCCGACAAAAATGATTTTGCGCCCCATCCCAAATCCATGCCTCTGGGCAAGCTGGCGCCTCACGTGGCGCAACTCGCCGGCTTTGGGCTGATCATTTTGACTACGCCGGAATATGACTTTTCCAAGGGCAGCATCAAGCGGATGCCGCTCGAATCTCCGGCGCAATTGGTTCAGGCTTTCGACGAGGGTGCCGCGAAAGTTCGCGCCGCCCTTCAAGCTACGAAGGATGAAGCCTGGCGAGAAAACTGGAAGCTGAACTTTCAGGGCAAAACCATTTTCGAGGGGCAGCGGTTTCTGGCCTACCGGCAGATGTTTCTCAACCACCTGGTGCATCACCGTGCGCAGCTCGGCGTGTATTTGCGGCTGAACGATAAGCCCGTGCCTGCTACCTACGGGCCGTCGGCGGATGACACGTTGGGATTTTGAGCCGCAACGGCCTCGGGCGCGCCGCAAGTCGAAGCTATCCTTTGTAATTCAACGCCTTCAGCCCCAGAAACCGCGCCCCATCTCCCAACTCCGCTTCAATCCTTAGCAACTGGTTGTACTTGCAGATGCGGTCGGTGCGCGAGGCTGATCCAGTTTTGATTTGGCCCGCGCCAGTCGCCACTGCGAGATCGGCGATGAACGTGTCTTCGGTTTCGCCGGAGCGATGCGAGATCACTGACGTGTAACCGTTGCGCCGCGCCAGGTCGATGGCGTCGAGGGTTTCGCTGACCGTGCCGATCTGATTCACCTTGATCAGAATCGAGTTGGCTACGCCCTTGTCGATGCCCTCCTGCAGAAATTGGACGTTGGTTACGAACAGGTCATCACCCACCAGTTGAATCTTGCCGCCCAGTTCTTTGGTTAGGTGCTGCCAGCCATCCCAGTCGTCTTCGGAGAGTCCGTCTTCGAGGGAAACGATGGGATAGTCCTTCACCCACTTCGACCAGAACTTCACCATGTCATCGGAACTCTTGGCGGACTTGTCCGATTTCTTGAAGACGTATTTGCCGTCCTGATAGAACTCGCTGGCCGCCGGATCGAGGGCGATCGCAATATCCTCTCCCGGCTTGTAGCCAGCTTGCTGGATGGCTTCCAGCACGACTTCGATGGCTTCGACGTTCGACTTCACCGAAGGGGCAAAGCCGCCTTCGTCGCCGACCCCTGTGTTGTAGCCGCGTTTTTTCAGCACGCCCTTGAGGGTGTGAAAAACTTCCACGCCCCAGCGCAGCGCCTCGGAAAACGAAGGCGCGCCCACGGGCATGACCATGAATTCTTGGAAGTCAACGTTGTTGTCGGCATGGGCTCCTCCGTTGAGAATGTTCATCATGGGCGTGGGCAGCGTGTTTGCGCCCGCGCCACCAAGATAGCGGTACAGCGGCAGGCCGTATTCCGCCGCGGAGGCGCGGGCTGCGGCCATGGAGACGGCAAGAATGGCGTTGGCACCGAGGCGGGCCTTGGTTTCCGTGCCATCGAGTTCGATCATCTTCGCGTCGAGCGCGCGTTGATCGGCGGCGTCCCAGTTGGCGAGAGCGTCGGCGATTTCGCCGTTGACGTTCTCGACCGCCTTAAGAACTCCTTTGCCGAGATAACGCGCGTTGTCATCGTCGCGCAGTTCGACAGCCTCGTGCTCACCGGTGGAAGCGCCGCTGGGGACAATCGCTCGGCCGATGGCTCCGCCGACAAGTTGTATTTCCGCTTCAACTGTGGGATTGCCGCGCGAATCCAGCACTTCGCGGCCGATGATTGCTCCAATATTCGTCATGCTCCGCTTACCATCCTTAATCGAATCACTGATTTGAGAATCGTCATCCACGCGTACCGCGTGCCTGGGAGAGTCCGAGTGGAGACTCAGGCGCCGGCCAGTCAGTTCGCCAATGCCGCGATATTCCTTTCCCATGGGATGACTTCCGAAACCGTTGATTATAGCGGATGGAAGTTGCGGCAACGTGACCGAACTCACCGGTCACCGCCCGACTTTCCGACCGGGAAGCAAACAGCCAGCCCCCTTGCCTTCGCTGGTTCCCGAACCCTGCTGAATATTGTCCGGGATATGCGGCGAGGTCTAGAGTCAGAACAACTATTCCGATATCTTAGTGTTTGCAAGACCGGAGGAGAGTATGAAGAAGTGGACAGTTCTACCTTGCATCCTGCTGCTGGCAGCAATGGCGACAGCCCAGACCACATCGCCCGTACCAGCCGGCACGGCCCTGATGGTCAAGCTGGAAACAACTCTTGCGACCTTCAGCAACAAGCCTGGTGATTTGTTTCAAGCACAACTGATTCAGCCGGTGGTGCTCAATGGTAGAACTGTGATTCCTGCCGGGACCACGGTCGAAGGTCGCGTAACCAAAGTAGCGGAGCCTCGCCGCATCTCGGGCCGGCCGACCATCAAAATTGTGCCTGAAACGTTGGTGATGGCTGGCGGTGAACGCTTTGCTCTTGATGCCACTCTAGTGGACACCAACGCGGGCCGCGACACGGATGTCAACCAGGAAGGCGAGTTCAAGGGACCCGGCCATGATCGGCGCGATCAGATGGAAGCCGGCGGCGGCACGGCAGGTGGCATGTTAATCGGCGGCCTGATCGGCGGGCCTCCGGGAGTGGTGATTGGCGGACTTGTCGGGGCAGGTTCGACCGGCGGGCATTGGCTCAGTAAGCACCGCTCCGCTGTCCTGCCGTCGGGCACAACGTTGACCATCGAACTCAATCGCCCGCTGGCGATGACGCCCACAGTGGCTAACATGGGACAATAAACTCGGAGTCAATAAAAGACGCCGGAAGCTCGCGCTTCCGGTGTTCTCATTTTCGGACAGCGTGACCTCCCACTCACATTCCTGACGCCAATTCTGCTTCACTCACCAATTGCAGTTCGATCCAACCCTCGACCGGCAGGGCGTCCACGGGGAGGTGGTTCTGCCAAAGAGCGAAGCGCAGCTTTAATCGGGTGGTTGCCGGGATCGCAACTGCTCCAGGTTTTGGTTTGCCGCTCATTTCGCCATTATTCTCAGAGTTCATCCCCGATCCCGGCGTGGCCAGCAGCCAATTCAGTGGCAAACGAAATTCAAAGTTCCGCAGCAGAACCGCCTTTGCGTCTGCCTCGCCCTGGGTCGAATGGTCGGGCGACAAGTCCTCCCGGCCGTCGACCTTCCACTCGCTCAGCTTACGATCTTGCACTCTGGCATCCAGGCGGAGCGCTCGCCGTGGACGCGACTCCCCATTCGCCCAAGACTCGAAGTTCACTACCAAGTCAAACTCCATGTCAGGAACAGGCCCGGCGAAATCCAAACGGCCGTAGACGAAATCGCTGTCGATGCCTGCATGCACAGAATCCAGGAGGAATTGTTTTCCGTGCATGGCCCCGGCGCGCTGATCGGCGGTGAAAACGGCTGCTCCCATCCATTCGAAGTAGCGAATCTTGTCGCCCGACACGCGCGGATGAATATAAGCCGTCTGCGGCGTGAAAGCCGGACGCACTTCGCCTCCGGTGATCGGTTGCAATAAATAATCCGGCGGCGGCGCTCCCAGAGCTTGATATACGTTCGACAGGTGCTTGCGGTAGAGCTCGTCGAAATCGCGGTCGTTCGCGGAGTGATGCTCCGGCCCATACCACCAGTTCCAATCGCTACCCTCGGCGATGAGGATTTCTTCAAAGGCTAACTTCCGCTGCACCTCAGTGGCTTGGGCCGCATGCTGCGCGTAAAATTCCCGCGCGTGATGCAGGTAATCCCAGGCGCGATTGTCTTCAGGAGCGCCGATCCAGACATTGAAGTTGGCGTTGATCCACGAACCAGGCACAAGCGACGGCAAAGGCGAAACGTCGCGATGGCGCTGGATCGCCTCTGAAACGGTAAGCGCCTCTAACCCGGCTTCGCGCTGCAGGGCATCGTAGAAGCGCCGCAGAAATTCACGCCCCGACTTAGGATAATATTCCCACGCATTTTCTCCATCGAGAATCACCGACACGACAGCATCACGCCCCTGCTCCAGCACGGGACGAGCTGCCTCTTTAATGTTGTGCAGCAGGTGGCCGGCAGCTTCGTCCGGATTCATGCCGGAGTAGACGAAGCCGATCAGATCCGAAATCGTGTGGTCGCGAAACACCATATGCATGGTAGTCTCGCCCTTCTCATAGCGGTGGATGTTGTAAAGCCGCTCCGCCAAATGTGTTGGCAGGCGACCGTTGCCGTCGCGCTGGAAGAACACTCCGGTGCTGCGGCCGAGCACGCCTTCGTCAGTGGCCATCCACTGAATGCCGAGACTATGCGCAATCGCGAGCGTCTCCTCCGAAACACTGCCCTCCGACGGCCACACACCCCGGGGCCGCACGCCAAACACATTCTGGTGAAGGTCGAGCGCTCGCACCAGTTGTTCGCGAGCGTCTTCGGGGTGACGAAACCGGTTCTGCGGCAAGGGCAGGCCTGGCGACGAAACCCCGCCCGCGTTGGTGTCGCACACCAGGGGAAGAATGGGATGGTAAAACGGGGTCGCGGAAATCTCGATCAACCCCTTTTTTGCGGCGTCGGCATATGCCGGCAAAACCATGCCCAGCAATTCCCTTTCGCGCTTAATCACGAAGCTCTGATCGTCCAGCGAGTAGTTGCGTTCCTTCTGAATCAGCCCGGCAACATCCTTGTCTTCCAGAAAGAATTCGTCGAACCATGCGATCTGCGATAGCACCTGCAAGTCGGTGAAGTGCTGCGGCTCAAAGTATTTCTCGGCTTTCTCCGGCGCGTATCCGTGCTCACGAAACTTCTCTCGCAGTTCCCAGTACCGGGGATAGCGCCCGATCAAGTTTGCTGGATTGGCCTGAAAAAGATATTGCAGAGCAAACTGCCGCTCTTTCTGCGTCAGGTCTTTCGCTGGCTTGGCCGCAACGTTCAGAAACGGATCCTGGGCCGTCCCTGCAACGTAATCCTGAAGTTGCGTAATCAGCGACGGCACTAGATTGAAGTTCTGGTGGACCTTGGGAAACTCGTCCAGCAGTTTCACCATGCCGTAGTAATCCTTGAGCGCGTGCAGGCGCACCCAGGGCAGGCGATATTCGCCGGTCACCAGATCCTTGTAGAAGGGCTGATGCTGGTGCCAAAGAAAAATCAGACGCAGGGCGGGCATGAGCGGAAAATTTAGTCTAGCACGCGGATTCGCCTTGTCCTGCAGCACCGAAGGCCGCGGGCGCCCCGGTTCCGGTACACTAATAACTTGGATAATGCCAGAAACTTCCACGCCCGCCGCCTCTGACCCGATTACGCTGCTATCGGATCAAGATCTCTACCTGTTTAACGAGGGCAGCAACTATCGCCTGTATGAAACCGTGGGCGCGCATCTCGTCTCGCGCGGCGGTAAAGCTGGTGCGGTCTTTAGTGTCTGGGCGCCGAATGCGAACCAGGTTTCGGTGATTGGAAGCTTTAACGACTGGCAGACTCAATCTGCGGTGCTCGCGCCGCGCGGTGGCTCTGGCATCTGGGAAGGCTTTGTTCCAGGCGTAACCAAAGGTGCGCTCTACAAATTTCATATCGAGTCCCGGCGCCACAGTTACCGCGTCGACAAAGCCGATCCCCTCGGTCTGCTGCACGAGAAACCGCCCCGCACTGCGTCCGTCGTATGGGACCTCGACTACCAATGGGGTGACAGTGAATGGATGAAGAAGCGTGGCGAACGTAATTCGCTACGCGCTCCGCAATCCGTCTACGAAGTTCACCTCGGTTCGTGGATGCGCGTGCCCGAAGAACACAATCGTCCGCTCACCTATCGCGAGACTGCGCCCCGTCTCGCCGAATACGTCGGACGCATGGGTTTCACCCATGTCGAATTCCTGCCCGTGATGGAACATCCCTTCTATGGTTCCTGGGGATATCAGACCACCGGTTATTTCGCTCCCACATCGCGCTACGGCACGCCGCAGGATTTCATGTATTTGGTCGATTACTTGCACCAGCACGGCATCGCCGTGATTCTCGACTGGGTACCTTCGCACTTCCCTTCCGATGCCCATGGTCTGGCGTATTTCGACGGCACTCATCTCTATGAGCATGCGGATTCACGGCAGGGTTTCCATCCCGACTGGAAGACGCACATCTTCAACTACGGCCGCACAGAGGTCCGCAGTTTTCTGATGTCGAGCGCCATGTTCTGGTTCGATAAGTATCACATCGACGGCCTGCGGGTGGATGCGGTTGCGTCGATGCTATATCTCGATTATTCCCGAAAACAGGGTGAATGGATTCCCAACAAATTCGGCGGACGAGAGAACCTCGAGGCCATCGACTTCCTCCGCCGCTTCAATCAGGAAGCCTACAAAGAACATCCCGAGATCCAGACCACCGCGGAAGAATCCACTTCGTGGCCCATGGTTTCACGCCCGGTTTATCTCGGCGGCCTCGGCTTCGGCTTGAAGTGGGACATGGGATGGATGCACGATACACTCGAGTACTTCAAGCAGGATCCCATTCACCGCAAATATCATCACAGCAAGCTCACCTTCCGCATGCTGTATTCGTTCCAGGAGAATTTTGTGCTGCCGCTCTCGCATGATGAAGTGGTTCACGGCAAGGGATCACTGATCGGCAAAATGCCGGGCGATGAGAAGAATCGCTTTGCCAATCTCAGGCTTTTGTTTGGCTACATGTACGCCCAGCCCGGAAAGAAGTTGCTTTTCATGGGCGACGAGTTCGGACAGGTTCGCGAGTGGGCGCACGATACCAGCCTGGAGTGGCACGTCTTGCAGTACCAAACTCACAGCGGCGTACAGAACTGGGTGGGAGAATTGAACCGGCTTTACCGCAGCGAACCGGCCCTGCACGTGTTCGACACAAGTCCGGCGGGCTTTGAGTGGGTGGATTGCAACGACAATCTCACCAGCACGATTTCGCTGCTGCGCAAGAGCGAGACAGCCAAAGATACCGTTCTCATCGTCTGTAACTTCACGCCGATCGTACGGGTTGGCTATCGCGTGGGAGTGCCCCATGGTGGCTACTGGCGCGAACTGTTGAATAGCGACGCTCTGGAATACGGCGGTACTGGCGCCGGCAATCTTGGCGGGATCACTGCTGAGGCAGAGTCGGCGCACGGGCGCCCTTTTTCGCTGAAACTCACCCTGCCCCCACTGTCGGCGCTGTTTCTGAAAGCGGGGTAGCAAATCCGGAGCCACTGCGGCGGCACGGGGTTAAGTTTAGGCATGAAGAATCCCGATCCCGAAACCGAGCCAGATTATGAGTTAAGGCGCGATCTGTTCGCGAGGTTCGGCCTAGCCTATTACCACAGTGAGTGCTTGCACCGCGAGCTTTGCATTCTCTCTGCCTGCTCTGAATTGCCTCCCCCCGCGTTGATTACCTCGCCCCGAGTTGAAGAGCTTATGTCTCGAGCATTTTCTCTGACGCTAGGTGAAGTCGTTGTCAAGTTGGAGGGAGTTTTGCGACACGAGCTGTGGAAGGATGCTCTCGTCGCCGTAGAGAGGCGTAATTTTCTCGCTCACCACTTCTGGTTTGAGCGCGTACACCTCATGTTTAACGTCAAGACCACACGCCAACTTATTGCTGAACTTGACGACGACATCCAGCTATTCGACAAGCTGGATGCGCGCGTGTCCGAGTACTCAAGATCGATGCTGTCGAGACTCGGCGTCACTGCCGAAATGCAGGCGGACAGCCTGAACCGTGTTATTGCTGGCGAGGATGATGATCCTCTACCCGACAAGCAAGCGATAAGGCAGTTAAACAGACGACTCCGCGGGAATCAGCGACTGGTTCGCGTGTGGGAGTTTAAATTGGATGACGGCGGTAGACCGCTCATCTTCGAATTAGCGGACGAATCGTTCTGGCAGCTCTCAGATGTGGGGCTTGGTCTGACTCGTTTCAAAAAGATCGACAATGTGTGGATCGAGAATTCGATCATTAAGCCGTACCTTCCGGCCGACATACCCCTTCGCCCTAAGAGCGACGGTCCTTGGAAATACGAATGGAAACTCGCCGAAGGAGTAACGTTCTGGGTGAGACCCGGGCGACAAGAACGCACTTTCAAGTGGGGACTGCGGCGGCCCGAAAAGTCAGAAGTGGTTAAGCCTTGACAAAGAACCTGGGGAAAGACGGGACGTTTCCAAAATAAGAATAGCGGTGAAACGTCCCGTCTGTTCCCAGGTTCTCTCAAGCCCAAGCCGAAGGCCTTCATCAACGCCTCCACTCCCCACGAAGAAGTCGACAGAGCGCCAATGCAAGGAAGGTGAGGAGTGAGGATCGCAGTACCATGTGCTCGGCCAAGTCGAAGTATCTATCAATGGTGGGGGGAACGTCGGGAAGCATAGGTTGCCCTTCTTTCTTTTAATGCAGGGCAACCGCTTTCAAAAACGGTAACACGGATTTTCCACCTGTCAAGTGAGTTAGGTGAACAGTCGTGCAAACATGGCTCATTATGGTGCTTCCTTGTTGCTCCTGTTCACCGGTCAACCCGCTGGGCAGTTCCGATCCTTCGCCCCTCCCCATTCTTTCGAGGCCGAGCTTCCTGGTACTCGCGCCAGGTGTTTTCGACACCAAGCAGGAAGTCGCAGAAGGCACGAAATATCTCGAGGAGGGACTGGAAGCCTTTCAAGATGGTCTTGCGCGCCACAGTGATGGCGCCGACAGCAGAAGCACACGCCAGAACTGGATGGTGGGAGATGAGGCCTAAGAGAGAATCGGGAGGAGCCAGCATCGCAAAATTCTCCTTCTCCACCGCTGGCAGTCGGCGAACAAGTTGAAATTCTGCGTTGCTCAGGGGAAGCCCTGTAGGAGCAATTAAGCAACTACCTTACAAACCCGTGGTCTGCCAAGCCCACGGAAAAACAGGATCATCTTTTTTATCCCCGGCTTAAATGCGACGAGTCTCGCCAGCACTCGCCGGATCGGATTGTTCAAGGATATTAACCCAGGCTCTCAATGTCAATGCTTCTCTCATTCAACGCATCGCGACCGGGCATGGTGCTTCCGAGCTACATGCTTTTTCTCTGAGAGCGCGTGATGATCCTTCTCGGTGGACGGGTGTGGGCCCACCCTCCCGCGCATCCAACCAACTCAGGCGACGGTTCTGCGCTGAGATCATACCGTGCGAAATCCCCCCGCAAATCCACAGCTCCTCTGTGACATCTGACCTTGTACCGTCATCGAAATTGCGTAATCATGGTCGAGGCCGTGACGGTCGGGTGAACCCGCGTCGTCGCGCCTCTAAGTCCTTGCTTTCATGGATTTTAGTATCTAAGTTCTTTGACATCCGGATTTTACGGAGAATTTCCCGCTAACGTCATGATTCGAGTGATGGGAGGGGGGAGGGGGGGAGGGGGATACCCCAATTCTGGTCCGAAACGCACGCAAAGGAATCCCGAATCCACCAGCCTCGTCGGAATCTATTTTGACAAGGAATCCACAAGGGACTAGAGCAGTCGACCTTCACCCGTTCCCAAACTTCCGCTGGAACATTAAGAACCGCTTCCAGCCCGAACATAAAGCCAGCTCCGAGAACTGGCCACTGACCACGAGCCACTGACCACCGCTTTTCAACCCCATGCTATCCTGCCCTCAGCAACGGCGCCCCGCATGCGGATTCTTACCCGCTACATTCTTCGCGAAGTGACCTCGCACGCCCTCATCGGCGCGGCGATCTTCACCTTTGTGCTGTTCACCCGCGATCTGGGACGCATCCTGGAACTGGTGGTTCGCGCTAGCGCCCCCCTGCCCAGTGTCGTCGAAATTTTTCTCTACACCGTCCCGCTCGCGCTCACCTATACCATCCCCATGAGCGTGCTGGTAGGGATTCTCATTGGGCTGAGCCGGCTCGCCGCCGACAGCGAAATCACCGCTATGCGCGCCAGTGGCATGGGCGTGTGGGACTTTGGACGGGTTTTGGCCATTTTTGTTGCAGCCGCCTGGGGGCTCTCACTGCTTAACGGCCTTTACCTGGCCCCGTGGTCGCTTGCTTCGCTGGGACATCTCGAAGATCAACTGAAGGGCTCGCAAGTTTCTTTTGAAGTGCAGCCGAGAGTTTTCTACGAAGGCTTTCCGAAGATTGTGCTCTACGTGCAGGATGTGCACAGCGCACAGGGGGCCGCAGTCTGGAAGGGCGTGTTTCTCGCCGATATTTCCGACGCCGCGAATCCCCGCATCACACTGGCACAGCAAGGCCTCCTCGTCGCCGAGGGTCAGGATCGTCTGCACCTTCACCTCACCAACGGTTCCACTCACGAAACCGATCCGAAAGAAGCCGACAAATACCAGATCTCTACCTTTCACGAAACCGACATTCCTATCGAGTTGCCTTCTTCAGAAAGTAAAGCGGAAGAACAAATTCCGGTCAAAGCCGTTGGCACCTGGGCGCTGCGCGATCGTGCCGCGAGCGTCGATCCGGTTTCGGCACGCTGGTATCTCATTGAGTTTCACAGCCGCTTCGCTCTGCCTACGGCCTGCCTGGTGCTGGCCATGGTTGGAATTCCGCTGGGCCTTTCTTCGAAGAAGTCGGGCAAGTCCGGTGGATTCGTGCTTACCATTGTGCTGGTCTTTGTTTACTACTTTGTTTCTCTGATCGGAGTTTCGCTGGCCAAACAAGGCAGGTTGAGCCCTGCCTTCGGTGCGTGGCTGGCCAATCTAGTATTCTTCGCTGCAGCTTTGTTCCTGCTATGGCAAGCCGAGCGTCGACCATTCGCGCTCTCAGCCATCAAGCTGCCCTGGAAGCGCGATCCGGTGCCCACGAACGTTCCGATACACGAGCGGAGACTGAGGCGTAGAGACACTGTGAATGCGTTCGAGCGCGCCTCCACGCGGCGGCGCGTTTTCAGCGCCACTTTTCCCACACTTATCGACGACTATGTGCTGCGGGATTTTTTCGTCTATCTGGGGATGATCGTCTCAACTTTCCTCGTCCTGCTGCTGGTCTTCACTCTATTCGAGCTGCTGGGAGACATCCTGCGTAATCAGACATCGGCACTCGTGGTCTTGGAGTACCTGGTCAACGTCGCACCGTACTTGCTCTACAGCGTGGCCCCGCTCATCATGCTGCTGGCGGTGCTCATCACTTTCGGTCTCATGAACCGCTCGAACGAGATTACTGCCATCAAGGCAACTGGGACCAGCATCTATCGCATTGTCACGCCGGTGTTATTCGCAGCGGCGCTGCTGGCGGCGGGACTGTTCTTCGCCGACCAGTTTTACCTGCCTCACACCAACAAGCGCCAGGAAGCGTTGCACAACCAAATCAAAGGCAAACCTGCGCAGACCTATCTGCGTCCCGATCGCCGCTGGATTTTCGGTCAGCACAACGACATTTACTATTACCAGTTCTTTGACCCAGATCGCGATCAGTTCGCCAACCTCACCATTTTTCAAATCGACCCAGCCAGCTTCGCCATTACCCAACGGATTCATGCCGAGCGCGCCCACTGGGCTGACAGCATGAATCGCTGGATCTACGAGCAGGGCTGGCAGCGCACGTTGCAAGGCGCCGCCATCGGTGGCTACCACACTTTCGACGTTTCCACTTTCCCCGAGCTCAGCGAGGCGCCTTCCTATTTCAAGAAAGAAGTGAAGCAGTATTCCGAGATGAACTATGAAGAACTGCGCCGCTACATCCGCGATCTGCAGCAAAGCGGCTTCGATGTGGTGCGGCTTCGGGTGCAGTTAAACAAAAAGCTCTCCTACCCACTGATCACTCTGATCATGGCGGTGCTGGCCGTCCCGTTTTCCCTGTCCGCGGCAAAGAAGGGAGCTATCACTGGAGTCGCCGTCGCGGTGGGAATCGCAGTTGTCTACACCGTAGTGTCGCGGTTGTTTGAAGCCATGGGAGACATCAGCCAGTTGCCTCCGGCGCTCGCCGCCTGGTCGCCCGACCTGATCTTCGCCCTGGCGGGCGCTTATCTTATTCTGAAAATTCCAACTTAATTCCGCAGCATTTCAGCCCGCATTTGAGGCATCACACGCGTCGAATTACTTCACCGCGACTCCAGATGGATAATTCAAAGTGACGAACGGGGCTTGCGGGGTCAACTGCCCCGTCGCTTGTGTGATGGCATATTGCGAGACGTTCGCGGAGTTAAAGTTGGCCACGAAGATCCAACTGCCATCGGAGCGAATCGCAATCGAGTTCGCCCCGGAGTTGGTCGCTGTCGGCGTGTTAGCGATCGCGGTCAACGATCCGTTGGATGGACTGATTCGAAATCCAGAGACTTGACTCGATCCCGTATCTACCACGTATACGTACTTGGCGAACGGATCGACCGCGATGGGCCCGGGGACATCGCCGGCTGGATATGGCGAACCTGAAACCTCTTGCAGGCTGTAATCCGCCTGCGGGCAATTCGGAGATACGACACTGCAAATCGTGAAGGCGCTTACACTATTTGAGATGGCGTTGGCGACGTAAACGAACTGCCCGCAAGCATCCACCGCGACCCCCGAAGGAGTGGTGCCGGTCGCAATTCCTGGTGCAGTTGCCGAAAAGGGAACGAGCGTTAGGATTCCGCTCGAAGAAACCGAGTAGTTCAACAAGACGTTGTTAACGGAATCCGCCACGTAAAGGTTTTCCGTCGTCGGCGCCGTAACTCCCGAACAAGCGGAATACAGAGGCGGGTGCACAGTCGGAGTCACGGCTAAAGCCGCCGCATTCGGGGCGCTCCCACTCGCCGCGCCACCGACGCTACCAGTGGCCCCGGCCGGCAGGGCAAAGGGCGACCCTGCTACCTCGGTCAGAGCACCGCCGCTTACAGAAAACACTGATATCGTTCCCGGTACCGCGACCGTAGAACTCATCGTCGCGCCGTTGCACAAATATGGCTGTGTCACTCCAGATGTCGCTACGTCTGCAACGAACAGGTATTTTCCCGCAGAATCGATGGCCAGCGACGCCGGCACTACCGCAGTTGGCAGCACGGTGACCGAAACAGTTGTGCTGGTCGACGTGACACAGGGAACGTTCACAGTCGGGCTCGTTGTCTTAAAAGTCGCTGACGGCGTCCCCGTCGCCAACTTGCCGTCAGAGCCCACCTTAAAGCTTACGATTCCCGTGACGCCAGGGTATGTCGGATTCTGGTTGACGATCACGTAGGCGAATGCTCCTGCCGGATCAAGAACAACCGCCCCGGGCAATCCCGGAGTAGGAGGGCCACTCGCATTGTTGATCTGCGAAACGTGGCCATTGCTCAAATCGAGGCTGAAGGTCTGCATCACCGCCGTACCCTGGGTAGGTACGACGACCAAGCCATTCGAAGAAGACGTGTACTTGCCGCTGCACGCCACCAAAAACGCGATCGCACCCAGTGCCAGAATCGCTACAACCCAGGTAAACCTTGTCCGCATTCTTCGCTTTATCTCCTGTGAACGTACTGATGCATTCCCCGGCCGCCCCAAACCGGGCAGGAACGCTATCGGAAGGCGGGAATGGCCATCCATCTATGTATCAGGAATGCGCGGGAAGAGCAAACTCGCTCTCGGTCTTATTGGAACCACAGCGGCGGCTGCGAGTTGCCTGAAGCTGTAGTCAGCGGCTAGGGGTCATTGCCTTCTGATCACTGGCCACTGCTTGCGAAGCTTGTCGGAACGGTTTCAAGAACTGGCTCGGTGCTGAAGGTTGTCGCAATCAGCGGCAGATGAATCTCCACCATAAGTCCACCTCCGGCGCGATTTGTCGCCGCAACCCGGCCACCATGGAAGCGCACGGCGCGCTCGGTGATAGCGAGTCCAAGACCAACGCCTCCCGTCTGCCGCCCGCGAGCGTCATCAAGGCGATAGAAGGGCTGAAACAGTTTTTCCAGCGCGTCGGGGGGAACACCATCTCCGCAATCGGTGACCCGAATCACCGCTTCCCTGCCCGCCGGGCCGTTCCTGTTCTCCAGATGAATCTCAACGGTCGAGCCTTCGCGAGTGTAGCGCACGGCATTGCGGACAACATTTTCGATTGCGCTGTGCAGCAGTGACGCATCCCCGTGCACTTCCCAAGTCCCAGCGGGAATTTCGCTGTGCACGTGGCAGTGCCTTGCCTGGGCTTCGAACTCCGCATCTTCGGCCACACTGAGCACCACTTCCTCCAACAAAACTGGCGTGGAAGGCACGCGCTGCTCGCCATCTTCCATACGGGCCAGTGTGAGCAGACGACCGATAAGCTCGTTGAGCCGTCCAGCTTCGAGCTCAATGCGATCAAGCATGGTGGCGCTTTCCGTGTTGGCACGCTGGCGAGCCAGGCCCAAAGCGACATTCAGCCGAGCCAGAGGCGAGCGCAATTCGTGCGAAATATCGTTGAGCAGCCGGGATTGCGCCTTTACTAGATTTTCCAGGCGCTCCGCCATGGCGTCAAAGTCGCGCATCAATCCCGCAACCTCGTCGCGCCTCCGGACGTTGGGCGCACCGGCCCGCGCGGTAAGGTCGCCAGCGGCCAATTGGCGGGTGGCAGCGCGCAGGCGAACCACTGGCATGGTCAAAAACCACGCTAGCAGGTAGCAAACCAGTCCGGACGAGATCACGGCGATAATCAGGCCCGGGATGGGCAAACCTCGGGGCCCCAGGAACAGGCGAGGTCCTGGGGGAGGAGATAAAATCAGGGTATAGCGGTGCAATCCATCCGAGGAAGCGCGCGAATCGCGCAAGACCGGCGGCGGAGCCGGAAAAATAAAACCTTCATGCGGTA
>Ga0307478_10001934_pt1 | contig 17177 bp, 15 predicted proteins | sample atmos_gasesECM4C_2_FD_203713 | JGI IMG/M metagenome (GOLD analysis project Ga0307478, IMG submission 203713) | Hardwood forest soil microbial communities from Morgan-Monroe State Forest, Indiana, United States - atmos_gasesECM4C_05 | ecosystem: Environmental > Terrestrial > Soil > Temperate...
ACGAGGTTTTCCCCGGGTATTTTGATATCGCGAGCAAAGAACGGATTGCGGTGCGCGGAATTTTGCACGTCGTGGACGTGAGCGACATCGAGCATCCGCGCGAAGTGGCCAACTACGAAGTGCCGGAAGGCGGGATGCACAACGTGTGGGCGGACAACGATATTTTGTATCTGGGCGATTATGCGGGCGGAGGACGCGTGCTGGATATTTCCGGCGAGTTGCGCGGAAATTTGTATCAGCAGGGCCGCGAGATTGCGAGTTTCTGGACTGGCGATCCGGCGGGCTATCGCGCGAACTTGCCGTTTACCTGGGGCGCGCAGCCGGCGAACGGCTTGATATTCTTTAACGACATCAACAGCGGGATATGGATCGTGAAACTGGGTAAGCCGAAATTCCAGGGATCCACGACGGCGCCGCCGCTTCGCGAGCAAGGGGCCAACGCGAGCCCGTTCTAGCAATCGCCTGCCCACGAGTACATCAGAGCAAACGATATTACGCGCGTACGCGAAATCGGGCGGGTCTCAGACCTACCCCTACCGCTTCACTTCATTCTGCGAGGTTACTTCGCACCGGCGGAGCCTGGCGCGTAGCCGGGAACTCCCAATTGCCAGAGTAGGAAGGCCACGTCGTCGGCGCGTTCGGAATCCCTTTGCGATTTGGTGGAGCCGATGCCGTGCCCGGCGTCGTACTCCACGCGGAGCAGCACGGGCTTGCCGCTGCTGGTGGAGGCTTGCAAGCGCGCGGTCATCTTGGCGGCTTGCCAGGGAGCGACGCGCGGATCGTTGACGCCGGTGGAGAGAAGCACTGCGGGATACGGCGTGTCGGCTTTAACGTGCTGATAAGCGTCCATGGCGAAGAGCGCTTTGAAGCCGTCCGCGTCTTTCACTGTGCCGAATTCGGGAATGTTCGCGGGACCGCTGGCCATCGTTTCGGAGCGCAGGGAATCCGAATCGCCGACGCGAATCAGCGCGGCGCCAAACAAATCGGGGCGATGCGTGATGGCGCCGCCGATGGTGATTCCTCCGGCGCTGGTGCCTTCGCCGGCGAGATGCGCCGGAGAAGTATATTTGTGCTCGACCAGATATTCCCCGCAGGCGATGAAATCTTCGAAGGTGTGCGGCTTGGTGAGCAACTGCCCTGCCTGGTGCCAGTCTTCGCCATACTCGCCGCCTCCCCGCACGTGTGCGACGGCATGAATTCCGCCACGCTCGATAAACGCAAGCCAAGTGGGGTCGAACGACGGATCGTAGGTGATGCCGTATGCGCCGTAACCCGAAAGCCACACGGGATGCGAACCATCGAGCGCGATTCCGCGCTGATGAATGATGGAGAGCGGAATCATGGTGCCGTCGGCGCTTTTGGCTTTCACTTCCTCGGATTCGATTTGCGAGAAGTCGACTGGGGATGGCGGGACTAGCGCAGTGTCCGTGAGCTTGCCGGTTTGGGGATCGAGCGAATACCAGAGCGGAGACTTGGTCCAGGAAGTGAGTTCTAGCCATGCGCCGGATTCGGTGGGGTTCGTGACGAGCGACTGAACTGCCCCTTCGAACGGGAGCTTGACGGATTGAATGCTGCCGCCACTGTAGGGCAAGCGGCGCAGGCGGCCGATGCCGCCGTCGAGATCCTGCACGTAGAGCGCATCCGCGGCGGCGGAAACTCCCGTGATCACGACTTCACTGGCGGGCACGGCGACTTCTGCGTGAGCGAGATCGGGCGCGCTCAGGTTGGTGCGCAGAACTTTAAAGCGCGATGCGTCTTTGTGGGAGAGCAAAAAGATGTGATCTGCGTGCACATCGAAGCCGGTAACATCGTCGGATTGGTCCGCAACTTTTTTCCAGACGGTGTTTGTGCCGGGTTGGTCTTCGAACGGAATGGCGTAAATATCGAATTCACGCTTTACGCCGTGGATCACCAGCCCGAGCAGGAATTTCGGCGCGCCGGGCGAATAAGCGACCGCGGTGAAATCGTTCTCGTCTACTTTCACGTTGGGATCTGCTTCGTAACCGAAGACGAGCGGTTCGCTTTCGGGATCAGCGCCGAGAGTGTGGCGATAGACTTTGAGCTTCTGGTACTTTGCCGTGGGAGGCGCGTCGGGCGCGAGCTTTTGCGCGCGCGTGTAGAAAAATGATTTGCCGTCCGGCAGCCAGCTGGGCGAGGCGAACTCGGCGCGATCAATGCTATCGCTCAGGACTTTTCCCGTGGCGCTTTCCACCACGTGCAGGACGCTTTCCTCCGAGCCACCCGGCGAAACGCCATATGCGACGTAGGTTCCGTCAATGGACGGCTGGAAATAATCAACGGAATAGTGGACGCCTGCAACGGTGGTCATCTTTTCGGGATCAATCAAAAGCCGCTCGGGCGCACCAAGGCTGTCGCGCGTGAAGAGCTTGCGATTGTCCGAGCCGGGCGCCGTCTTGTAATAGAAATAGCGACCGCCCCAGACTTGCACGCCGGAAACCACGTCGCCGGCGTTATCGAGCGCGGTGATGCGCGCGAGCAATTCATCGCGATGCGGAATGCGCGCGAGCACCTCGCGCGTGTAATCGTTCTGCGCTTTCATCCAGGCGACCACTTCCGGGTCGGAAGTGTTCTCCAGCCAGCGATAGGGGTCCACTACTTTGACGCCGAAATATTCTTCGGTGACGTCGCGCGCGGGCGTTTTCGGCGGCGCTGACTGCGCGGCGGCGAGGAGCGGGAGCAACAGCACAGCCGGGGGTACGAACGAGGTCAGTCGTCGCATCAGTGTGTCCTTGGCAGGCAGCAGATGAACAGCAGGTCAAGACGATAGCTGGCGGCGCGGGTAAGCTCAAGTTGTTTATTCTTGCGGCCGGATTCACCTTTTGTTCGGATCGCATCTGAATGCCTATGCTGATTGGCGAAGTGCGCGCGCTGGCAGGTGGCCGAAATCGTCGAATTTCGTATTCCATTCTCAATTTGACGCCCCGTTCAACACTTCGATAGCATGGTGCGCTCTTCGCGGCGCGAAATGGAAATCATCAAGCACATCGTAGTCGGAACAGCCGGGCACATTGATCACGGGAAATCCGCGTTGGTGGAGGCGCTCACCGGCACGAATCCCGATCGCCTGGAAGAAGAAAAGCGGCGCGGAATCACGATTGACCTAGGGTTCGCGTTTCTGCAATTGCCGGGAGTGCGGCTGGGGTTGGTGGATGTGCCAGGGCACGAGCGGTTTGTGCGCAACATGCTGGCGGGCGTTGGCGGAATTGACCTGGTGATGCTCGTCGTGGCGGCGGATGAATCGATCAAGCCGCAAACTCGCGAGCATTTTGATATTTGCCGTCTGCTGGGAATTCCGCGCGGAATTATCGCGATCACGAAATCCGATCTGGTGGACGCCGACGTGCTGGGATTGGTGCGCCTGGAAATCGAGGAGTTCGTGCGCGGGTCGTTTTTGGAAGCGGCGCCGATGGTGGCAGTGAGCGCGCGCACCGGCGCGGGTCTGGACCGACTGCGGCAGGAGCTCGCGCGTTCGGCGAAAGCGGTGCCGGTTAAAGATGCGACGCATCATTTTCGGCTGCCGATTGATCGCGCATTTGCGATGAAAGGTTTCGGCACGGTAGTTACCGGGACGCTGATTTCCGGCGCACTGAAGGTCGAGGACGAAGTGGAGTTGCTGCCTTCGCACAGAGTGCTGCGCGTGCGCGGGCTGCACTCCGGCGGCGAGCGCACCGAGCGCGCGGTGGCCGGGCAGCGCACCGCCGTGAACCTGGCGGGAATCGAGCGCGAGGAGATCGAACGCGGCATGGTGCTTGTACCTGCCGGAATTTTTGATGCCACCGAGCGATTGGACGCGCGAGTGGCGCTGCTGCGTTCGGCCAAGCCCCTGAAAAATCGCGCGCGCGTGCATTTTCATCAGGGGACCGCTGAAGCGGTGGCGGAGATGGTCTTGCTGGATAGCGCGAGCCAAATCGGAGCGGGCCAATCGGCGTTCGCGCAATTGCGGCTCGATCGGCGCGTGATGGTGCTTCCGGGCGACAGATTTATCTTGCGACAATTTTCGCCGGTAGTGACGATCGGCGGCGGGACGGTGCTGGATGCGCGCGCTGCGCGGCACAAGCGTAAGGACGCGGGTGTCTTGCCGTTTCTGGAAACCTGGGAGCGCGGCAACCCGCAAGAAATTCTTGGTGCGCTGCTAGAGGTTACACTGCACGGCATGACGTTTACGGATATCGTGGCGCGCACAGGTTGGACGGACGCCGAAGCGCGCGTGGCCGCGCATAAGCTTGCGGTGGAAAAGCGCGCGCGAATTCTGGCGACGGAACCAGCGCTGGTTGTGGCCGCGCAGTCCGTCGCGGATACTGCGGCGGCGGCTCGCAAAGCCGTGGAGGCGTTTCATCGCGCGAATCCGCTGTTGCCGGGGATTCCCAAACAAGAATTGCGCGCGCGCGCCGGAAACAGCCGCGTGGAAATCTTTGAAGCTGCGCTGGACGATCTGGTGAAAGCGCGAGCGCTGGCGGTTTCCGGCGACCTGGTGCGCCAGGCCGGCCGCGAAATTGAGCTTTCCTCTGAAGAAGCAAAGGCGAAGGAATTGATCGAGCGCGAATTCGCGCGCGCTGGGCTCACTGTGCCGGCCTTTGCCAGCGTGCTGGCGAATTTGCCGGTAGACGCGCCGCGTGCGCAGAAAATTTTGCAAATCCTGCTGCGCGAAAAAGTGCTGGTGAAGATCGCGCAGGATCTGGTGTTTCATCGCACGGCGCTGGCGCGGCTGCGGGAGTTGCTCACGAAGTACCGCAAAGAGCACGGCGAACGGCTGCCAATCACTGCATTCAAGGAACTTACGGGCGTCACGCGGAAGTATGCGATTCCCTTGCTGGAGCACCTGGACCGCGAGCAGGTGACGCGCCGCGTGGGCGATGAGCGTGTTATACTTGGTTGATTGGCAGGTGCGCAGCGGGCGAGCTGCCCTGCGAGGTTGAGAAGCGTCCTGAAGGTAGGTGACTTATGGGTGAGTTCAGCCCAATCCACTGGTTAATCGTACTGGCGATCATCGTGCTGCTCTTCGGGGGCAAAAAAATTCCCGAAGTGATGCGCGGGCTTGGTGAAGGCATCCGCAACTTTAAGGATGGGATGAACGGCCCTCATACGAGCACGCCAACGGCAAATCCGCCGGCGAATCCGCCAGCCGCTGCTCCAACAGCGCCGCCGGCGTCCACGGGAACCGAAGAGAAGAAGTGACGGCGCGTTTGAGTTTTTTGCGAATTTGAGCTACGAAAAATTGTGACAGCAAGATCGTGACGGCGGCCCCGGTGGCCGCCGTTTTCTTTTGCGGCTCTTTCGTCAGACTTTCGCGGACTCTGTCCATCCCAATTCGTGCAGCGTGGTCCATAGACGCGAGAGCGGCATCCCCAGCACATTGAAATAGCAGCCGTTGACTCGGGCGGCAAATCTTCCTGCGATGCCCTGGATTCCGTATGCGCCGGCTTTGTCGAAGGGCTCGCCGGTGGCGATGTAGTTTTCGATTTCCTCGTCTGAGAGCTTCACTATTTCCACACGCGTTTTTTCCACGTGCAGAGATTCCTGGCCGGTTGGAATGCTGATCACAGCGAAAGCCGTGAGGACTTCGTGCGTTCTGCCGCTGAGCAGGTGCAACATGCGGCGGGCGTCTTCGGCGTCTTCGGGCTTGGCGAGAATTTGGCCGTCTACTAGCACCGTCGTGTCCGCGGCGATCACGATGGCTGGTTCCCCTGCTTGGCGGGCATGTGCGGCGGCGGCTTGCGCTTTCGCGCGCGCGACACGTTCGACGTATGCCTCGGCGGATTCGTGGGGAAGCCGAGTTTCGTCCACGGGAGCGGGGCGGATTTCGAACGTGAAACCGGCGTTGCGCAGAACTTCGGCGCGGCGCGGGGAACTGGATGCGAGGATTAGTTTCATTCGTCGTTTGCCGTCCGTTATCGCAACAAAAAACCTAACACAGAATGGTGCCTGGCGCTGGATGGTCGCGAAGATGAAAATGGCGGCCCGAGGGTCGCCGCTACAACTTCTCCTGCGGAGAGCCCGCGGGACGCCTGCCTGACGGTAGGCAGGCCGGCGGTACTAACAGTAGCGTGACTCGCAGGTACCTGTACGAATGGACAGGTTGGAGTTGTCCGGCGGACACGTGGCGGATTGTACGCAGGTGCGCGGGTCCGTCGTGGCGGCAGTGCGGAAGATAGTCTAGGCTCATAGAGTCGGCCTGTGCGGCGCGCGCGCGGTTTCATTCAGTAGATTCGCTCGCGTACGCTCGCGATCAGCAACTGTGCGGAGCCGAAACTGAATACGAGGCCAACGAGCAACGGAAATGGGATTCCTGTTCTACGCCAGTTTCGTAAGAATCGTGCTGGAAGGCGGCTTCACGCACATCCTGGTGGAGCGCGCGCGGGAGTGGGTGAAGGCCGCGGGCCGGGTGCCAACACGCGATTAACCAAGCCGAATCCGCGCGATTTCGATTCCCCAAAATTAAACCGAGCCGACGACACGCCTGGCGGCAGGCGCGCCGGTGCGATGCGAGTGCGATGAAGTATCGAGGACCAAACCGATGGCTTTAACCAGAGAAGCGCGCGGACGTGGCGTGGATGTGCGAGTGCCGGAAATGTTGGGAACGCTGGCGACGCGCCCTCCGCGGATCGAGGATTTTCAGTTCGTCAAATTTCGGCTGGAAGGCGAAGTGGCGCACTTGCGCCTGGATCGCCCGCAGCAGAATCTGCTGAACGAACGCATGCTGATGGAAGTGGCGGCGGGCATCAATTCGGTGAGCGAGAAACGCGAGATCAAACTGATTCTGCTGGACTCCGAGGGCAAGACGTTTTCTGGCGGCATCGAGCTGGGCGAATACACGCAGCGGCGCGTTTTTCAATTGCTGGACGCATTTCACAACGCATTTGCCGCGATGCTGGATACTTCGAAGCCGGTGCTCGTGGTAGTGAACGGTCCGGCGTTTGGCGGCGGCGCGGAACTGGCGGCGCTGGGCGATTTGGTGATTGCGACGCCCAACGCAAAGTTTGCGCAACCTGAAATCAAGTTGGGCGCCTTCCCTCCCCTCGCGGCGGCCGTGCTGCCCTACATTCTGGGACCGAAACTGGCGCTGGAATTGGTGCTGACGGGCGAAGCGATGTCCGCGGAGCGCGCGCGGGAAGTGGGACTGGTGAACTGGCTGGTGCCCGAAGACAAATTGGTGGAAAAAGTGGACGACGTAGTGGCGCGCGTCACCGCGCAGTCTGGTCCGGTGCTGACCATGGCGAAGAAAGCCATTCTGGGCAGCCTGGGTTTGCCTTTGCGCGAGGGCGTGCGCAACTCGATGAAAGTCTTCCTGAACGAGCTTGCTGACCTGGAAGATTCGCAGGAAGGTTTGCGCGCGCTAGTGGAAAAACGCGCACCGAAGTGGAAGAACCGCTAGTTTCGCCATGCTTGGTTACCTGCGTAGGGTCTGCGCGACGTGGCACCGCGAACCTAATCATCCGCGATTCCCAATTTCTATTTTCTCTTTGCCATTTTCCAATTCATTGACAGCAAAACATGGGGCGCTTACACTCGGCGAGGACAACTTAGCTGGCTCGAGTAGCTTTGCCGGCGCGCGAGAAGCGCTGGCAGAGTGAAAATTGCAAGCGGCGCAGGCTGCTTTCGATTTTCAGGGAAGGCCGTGAAAATCGGCCACGGTCCCGCCACTGTAATCGGCTGTCGCTGGAATGCGCGCCTTCGAATGCTGACGCGCCGGGCGATCGGCTGAAAGTCAGGGAACCTGCCCGAACTGGTCGAAGCTGACACTCTTCGCGAGAAAGAGTGTGGCGAGACGCCTCGCTCTATTCGCGAGGCTTTTTTATTGTGCGGAGAGTATTTTGACGCGCGAGGATAGAAGACGAACGATTCTGGCAGCGGTGCTGATCGTTGCCTGCGCCACATTCTCGTGCGGCATGCTGCGCACGGCTTCCGGCGCGACTTTAGCGCGCCAGCAGCAGTCACCCGCAACAAGCAGTCCGGCGACGTCGGCCGCGGCCGCGAACAAGTCCGCGGTGCGGATGATCACGGATGAAACGGGGCGGCACATGGCGGTACCCGTGGACGTCGAGCGCGTCGTCAGTCTCGCGCCGAGCTTGACCGAAACGATTTATGCACTGGGCCTGGAAGACAAGCTCGCCGCCGATACAACGTATTGCGACATTCCTCCGGCCGCCAAAGACAAGCCGCACATCGGCGGGCCGAAGAACCCGAGCCTGGAAGCGATTGTCGCGATGCATCCGGACCTGGTGCTGGCGTCCACTTCCATCAATCAGCCAATAACGGCGGACGCGCTTTTGAAGCTGGGAATCCCAGTTTACACCACCAGCGACGAACGCACTGTGCGCGCAATGCTGGATTCCACCGCAGAAATCGCGGACTTGCTGGGCGCGAAAGAATCCGGCGCAACGATGGTTAGCGATATGCAGAGGCGGCTCGACGCGCTACGCGCACGTTTGCAAGACCGCCCGATGGTTCACGTGCTTTTTGTGGTGTGGGAGGGGCCGCTGATTTCGATCGGGCAAAATACTTTCATTGCTGATGCGTTGCGCTGGGCCGGCGCGGAATCGGTGATTACCTCCGATCAGAACTGGCCGCAGGTGAGCATGGAAGAAGTGGTGCGCCTGCAACCCGAGTATATCGTGCTGTCGCCGGACCATATGAAAGCGGAGGGGGCCGCGCAGATGAACGATCTGAGCACGCGTCCTCTTTGGCGCGATTTGCAGGCGGTGAAATTGGGGCATGTAGTGATCGCCAGCGACGAAACGGACAGGCCATCGCCGGGATTGATTCCGGCAATCGAGCAGCTCGCGCATGATTTTCATCCGGAAGTTTTCGACGCGAAAGATCCGGAAAATGGAAAAGTGAAAATAGAAAATGGGCGGTATTTTGCGGCCGCGGCTAATTTGAAGAGGGAGCGGAACGAATGCGCCCGCTGACACCGAAGCGCATCGTTGGAATTTGCGCGGGGCTTGGTGCGCTGCTGTTCATCGAGGTGGTAATTTCGCTGCGTATGGGCGATTACCCCCTCGGCGTGCGCGATATCGTGGCGACGCTGTATCACGGTGCGCTGGGCCAGTGGGACGCGGTGCCGTCGGAGTTCAAGCTGGTCGTGTTCGGATTGCGACTGCCGCGCATCGCGCTGGGAATTCTGGTGGGCGCGGCGCTTTCCACTGCCGGCGCGGGATTCCAGGCGTTGCTGCGGAACCCCCTGGCTGATCCATACGTGCTGGGAGTATCGAGCGGCGCGGCGCTCGGAGCGATGCTCAGCCTGATCGTCGCTCCGCACACCGTGGGGGCGATTCAGATCGCGGCATTCGTGGGCGCGGCGGCGACGATTGCAGCAGTTTATTTTCTGGGCCGACGCGGCGGACAACTCGACAGCGCGACGCTGCTGCTGGCAGGCATTGTGGCCGCGTCTTTTCTTTCGGCGATCATTATTTTTCTGCTGACCATGGTCACCGGTACCGAACTGCGGAGCATGACATTCTGGTTGATGGGCGATCTGACGGCGCCGCCCCCGACGACGAACGTGCTGGGCTGGTTCGGATTTTTATTTTTGATATTTGTGGTGGCGGCGGGCGCCATGTACACCACGTCCTCGGATTTGAATTTGATCCTTACCGGCGAACAGGAAGCGCGGCACTTGGGCGTAAACGTCAATCGCGTGAAGATGGTGGTTTACATTGCCGCTTCGGTGCTGACGGGCCTGGCAGTCTCGGTGAGCGGCGCGATTGGTTATATCGGATTGCTGGTGCCGCACGTGATGCGCTTGCTTTTCGGCACGGACTATCGCTTGTTGCTGCCGACGTCCGCGATCGGCGGCGCGATCGTGATCGTGCTGGCCGATACGCTCGCGCGCACGGTGGTGGCGCCCACGCAATTGCCCGTGGGCGCGATGACGGCGCTCGCGGGCGCTCCGGTTTTCATTTACCTGATGCGTAAGAGGATGCGATGAGTCCAGCGGGAAATGGAGCCTCGCTCGCGTCGCAGCCGCTTCCATTCGCGACGCCTGCGCACGTGCGCCTGAAAGTTGAGCAGGCGAGCTATGCGTATTCGGCAACGGATCGTTCCGCGCCGAAATTTACGCTGGGGCCCGTGAGTTTCGAAGCGCAGCGGCGTGAACTGGTGGCGATCCTCGGTCCGAACGCCAGTGGAAAATCCACGTTGCTGAAATTGCTGGCGGGATTGCTAAAGCCGCTCTCCGGCCGCGTGGAAGTCGACGGCAAGGAAGTGAGCGAGCTGGAGCCGCGGGCGCGCGCGCAGCAGGTGGCTCTGGTGTCCCAGGAAAGCGAGCTGCTTTTTTCTTTGCGCGTTTGGGAATACGTACTGCAAGGGCGCTATCCCTATGGCAAAAGATTGCGCTTCGAATCCGACGAAGATTGCCTGATGGCGGGAAACGCGTTGTCACAAGTGGGCGCGGATTCCCTGCGCGACCGCTGGATGGACCAGCTTTCCGGCGGCGAAAAGCAGCGCGTGATTCTGGCGCGTGCGCTGGCACAGCGGCCGGGATTATTGCTGCTCGATGAGCCGACGCAGCATCTGGACATCGGCGGCAAAGTGGAATTGCTGCGGCGTTTGCGGCGGCTGGCGGATGAAAATCGCTACACCGTGGTGGTGGTGACGCACGAATTGAATTTGGCTGCAGAATTTTCCGATCGCATCGCACTGATGCACAAAGGCAAGTGCTTGCGCATGGGTGCGCCTGTAGAAGTGTATCAACGTGAAGTGCTGGAAGAGGTGTTCGAGACGCCGCTCGAAGTGGAGATTCGCTCGAGCGGCCGGCCCCGCGTAATTTTGAGCGGTAACCACTAGTTCCTTACTGCACAACGGCGTTCGCGGAATTTCAGCAGCGCTGTCCACAATCACCCGAGACTCCGCGCACGGGAAGACGGTGAAAAACCGTCGCCGCCGCGCGACTGTAAGGCGGAGAATTTTTCGGCGCGCACCACTGTCCGAAGCGGCGAATCGCAGAACGGCAACGCACTAGCTAGATGCCACGCCGGCGATTCGCACTGCAGGATGGGAAGGCCGCGCTGATGCCCAGGTTTCATCGCACAGTTTCGCGATGAAATCGCGGCAAGCCGCCAAGCCAGGAGACCGGCGGAGTCTCAATCCGAATCGGCACGCGCTTTAGGCCGCGCGCGCATTCATTCGGACAACCTTCAACTCCCGCGCGAGAGGGAGAGGAGGAAAAATGAGACTGCATCGTCTTTTGGCTGTACCTCTTCGAAGCATTTTTGCCGGCCTGCTGTTAATTCTGTTCGTCCCGCCTGTCGTAACCGACGCGCAACAAACCGCTACAATCAACGGAACACTTACCGATCCGAGCGACGCGGCGATTTCCGGAGCGCGGGTTTCGGCGCAGGCTCTTGATACGCCGTCTGGGCCGCCGAAAGAAACGACCAGCGCGCCGGACGGCACGTTCACGCTCACGCTGGCGCCGGGCCGCTACCGCGTGAGCGTTCAACATTCGTCTTTCACCCGCGTCGAAGAGGAATTCACTCTGGCAGCCGGCGAAACGCGCACGTGGGGTGTTCGCCTGGAGCTCGCACCGCTGGCCGCCGATGTGGTTGTAAGCGCGTCGGCCGAGCCGGCAACGATCGAGAACACTGCCGCGCTGGTGAACATCGTCACGCGGCAGCAAATTGAAGAGCGCGGAGAGATCTGGCTGACGCCGCTGACGCAGGGCATACCGGGAGTCAGTTTTTCGCAATTGGGTCCGATGGGTGGCTCGACCACTTTTTTTCTAGACGGAGGTAATTCGGATTACACCAAAGTGCTGATTGACGGCGTCCCGGTAAACCAGCCGGGCGGCCTGGTGGACTTTTCAAATTTCTCGCTGGACGGAATTGACAAGATCGAAGTGGTGCACGGTGCGACCAGCGTGCTGTACGGCTCGGACGCAATGACGGGCGTGATTCAAATTTTCACGCATCGCGGCACGACTACCCAGCCGGTGCTGGAGTTGGCCGCGGATGGCGGAACATTTGGCACCGGCCACGGCACGGGCCAGTTGAGCGGCCTCGCGGGCGCGTTTGATTATTCGGCTGGAGCTGCATATTTCGGCAGCGATGGGCAGGGTCCGGACAATTTCTTCCGCGATACATCCATGTGGGGCAATTTCGGCTGGAAATTTTCCGACACCGACACGCTGCGGCTCACGTTGCGCAATAGTTCGAGCGATGCGGGCCAGCCGGGGCAGACGGCCCTCGATCCGCCAATTTTCGTCGCGGGACAAAGCACCGGCCTGCACGATTTCGCCGCGGGATTCGCTTGGGATTTCCAGACGGGACCGAACTGGGAACACAAGCTGAGCGGCTTCGAATCGCGCGACAATTCGATTGACGTGGTGCCGCCGTTCGGATCGTTTCCCTCCACTTTCAATCGCGCGGGGTTGAACGAGCAGTCCACGTATTTATTTCACAATGGCGGCGTTTCGGCAGGCTACTCGTTCGAGGTGGAAAATGGCGGCGCGACAGCGCGGCACAATCAGGCGGGCTACTTCGAGCTGCACTACAATTTTGGGCAGCGGCTGACGATGATTGCCGGCGGCCGCGTGGATGGCAACGGATTTTATGGCGTGCGCGCGGTGCCACGAGTCGGTGCTGCGTATGCGCTGCACTATGGCGACGGAATATGGGGCGCGACGCGTTTACGTGCGTCGTACGGCTTGGGAATCAAGGAGCCGGAATTGCTGCCGCCGGATTGCAGCCCGTTGCTCGATCCGGAACGCAGCCGGACGGTGGACGTGGGATTCGACCAGGCGCTCGCCTCAAATCGGATTCACTTTTCGGCGACGGCGTTTTTCAATCGTTTCCACGATATTGTGAGCTTTGCGAACGTCACCACTAACCCAAATTGTCCCGCGTTTGGTGGAAGCTTTTTCAACACTGACCTGGCGCGGGCCAACGGCATCAATTCGACGATCGAGACGAAACCGTTGCGCTGGTTGAATATCGTCGGAAATTACACTTACGACGATTCGAAAGTGATCAAGTCGCCGAATGCGAGCGATCCCGCGCTGGTGGCTGGGAATCGGCTCTTCAAGCGTCCACTGCATTCCGGCAGCTTGATCGCCGACGCACATTTCCGCCGCGCTAATCTGAATTTCGGCGGATATTACGTGGGGCGTCGAGCGGACAGCGATTTCGATAGCGTGATTACGAATGGCGTTTGCATGGGTTATTGCATCACCAGCGATCCGAGTTATGTGCGCTGGGACGCGGCGACGACTGTTCCAGTGGCTGCGGGGCTTTCGGCAACGGCGGAAGTCCAGAATCTGTTCGATCGGAAGTATCAGGATGCGGTGGGATATCCTGCGCTCGGTCGGAATTTCCGCGTGGGGATTAAATACGTGTGGGGTGGCAAGGAATAATCGGCGGCGCGGTCTTGCGAGCCTGGCTCGCTTGGTTGCCGCGCCTGCATTTCGTCAGGTCGCATCGATCGTGCTCGCGAGCGAGGGTTTGGCGCGAATGATATAATCTTTGGTCCTGATGGGTTCAACGACACAAGGTGCAATGCGCGTGACCGTGACGCCCGAAATGATGGCGAAGTACGAGGCCGTGATCGGGCTCGAAGTGCACGCGCAGCTGAAGACGTTGACTAAGGCGTTCTGCGGCTGCTCGACTCGCTTCGGCGACGCGCCGAACAGCAATACCTGCCCGGTGTGCCTGGGTTTACCGGGAGCGTTGCCGGTGCTGAATCGCAAGGCGCGCGAGCTGGCCATTCGCGCGGCGCTGGCGCTGCATTGCGACGTGCAAGAGCGCTCGATTTTCGCGCGCAAAAATTATTTTTACCCAGATCTGCCGAAGGGCTACCAAATTTCACAGTACGAACTTCCGCTGGCGATCAAGGGCTGGCTGGAGGTGGAAACCGCGGGGGCGACGAAGCGTGTCGGCATCACGCGCGTGCACATGGAAGAGGATGCGGCCAAAAACTTGCACGAAGGCTTCGCGGATTCCGACCGCTGGAGCTACATTGATTACAACCGCTGCGGCATGCCCCTGATCGAAATTGTTTCCGAGCCTGATATAAGAACACCCGCCGAAGCGTACTCATATTTGACGACGTTAAAGCAGGTGCTGGAGTACACGGAAGTGAGCGATTGCAACATGGAAGAAGGCTCCCTGCGCTGTGACGCGAACGTGAGTGTGCGTTTGCGGGGGGCTCCGAAATTCGGAACGAAAGTGGAAGCCAAGAATCTGAATTCGTTCCGCTACCTGGCGCACGCGCTGGAGTATGAAATCGAGCGGCAGATTGGCGTGATCGAGGCGGGCGGGAGAATCGTTCAGGAAACGCGGCTGTGGAACGTGCAGGGCGGGCGTACCGAACCGATGCGCTCGAAGGAATTCGCGCACGATTACCGATATTTTCCGGATCCCGATTTGCTGCCGCTGATTTCTTCGGCGGCGCTGGTGGCGGAAATCCGTGGCAGCATGCCGGAACTGCCGGACGCGAAGCACGCGCGCTTCGTGAGCGAGTACGGCATCGCTGCGTACGATGCGGGGGTGCTGACCGCGACGCGCGCATTGGCTAATTATTTCGAGGAAGTCGTTCGCGCGGGCGCTCCAGCGAAAGCGGCGGCGAGTTGGATTTCCGTGGAATTGCTGCGGCGATTGAAGGATGCCGGAAAGGAGATCGAGGATTGCCCAGTCGCTCCGGCGGCATTGGCAGAGCTACTCGCGATCGTCGAGCGCGGCGAAATCACCGCGGCCAGCGGCAAAAAAGTGTTTGCCACGATGTTCGATAGCGGCAAGAAAGCGCGTGACATTATTGCCGCGGAAGGAATGTCGCAGATTTCAGATTCCGGCGCAATTGAAGCGATTGCGCGCGCGGTGGTTGCGAAAAGCCCTGATAACGCGGCAAAGTATCGCTCCGGCAGCGAGGGCGTATTCAAGTTTTTCGTCGGCCAGGTGATGAAGGAAACGCGCGGCCAGGCCAATCCACAAGTCGTCAACGAAATTCTGAAGCGCGTACTGGCGGAGGCTTAGCAGCGAGCGCGGCACGCATGCCGAGGCAAGGGGTCGAGGGCGGAAGGAGAAACATCGTGCTGAAGGAAGGCGATCAGGCTCCAGATTTTGGAGCGGTGGCGGACGACGGGCGAACCGTATCACTCGGCGACTACCGCGGCAAAAATCTGATTCTGTATTTTTATCCTAAGGCGAATACACCGGGGTGCATTCACGAAGCGAATGGCTTCCGCAACATGTTGACCGATTTTCAGGCGCAAAACGCGGAGATTGCCGGAGTGAGCGCGGATTCCGTCGAGGCGCAAGCAAGATTCAGCAAGAAACTAGACCTGAATTTCCCGCTGCTGGCCGATACAGAATTCGAGCTGATCGAAGCGTACGGCGCGCGGCGCATGAAGAGTTTTCTCGGCAAGACGTTCTTGGGGATCGTGCGGACCACTTTCTGGATCGGCCCGGACGGCAAGATCGTGAAAATCTGGAATGGCGTGGTGCCCAGAGGGCATGCGGCCGAAGTGCTGGCGGAGCTGCAAGGCGGGCAGACCACGGGCGACCGCAACAACGCTGCATCGGCTGCGGCACCGACGGGTAAGTCGTAGACATATTCTGAATTGCGCACTGGCGGAGTCCTGGCACGGACCCGGCGCGGAGAATCGAAATGCTCAAAGAAGGCGACAAGGCTCCAGGCTTCGCGGTGACCGACGACAGCGGAGCTACCATTTCGCTGAAGGATTTTCGCGGGAAAAACCTGATTCTTTATTTCTATCCGAAGGCGAACACACCGGGTTGAACGAACGAAGCGTCCGAGTTTCGTGACGCCCTCAAGCAGTTCGAAGATCTGAATACGGCCATCGTCGGCGCCAGCGGCGATTCCGTGGAAGCGCAGGCGAAATTCAAGGTGAAGCACAAGCTCACTTTCCCTTTGCTCGCGGACACCGAATTTGAAGTTGTGGAAGCGTACGGCGCGCGGCGCATGAAAAGCTTTCTCGGGAAATCATTTCTGGGGATCGTGCGCATGACGTACTGGATCGGGCCGGACGGCAAGATCCGCAAAATCTGGGATAAGGTGACACCGAAGGGCCACGCGGCCGAGGTGTTGGCGGCGATCGAAGGCAAAGAGTAAACCCGCGTTGCCGCCTGCGCGGCCTAACTGCGCAGGCTAGACCACGACCAAGAAGTTCTCTCCGTCCTGCTCGATCAAAGCATTATCAATCAGTCGCGTTGCGCCGACTTTCGCTGCAATCAATACGTAGCACGCACCACGCAGGGTTATCACTGGCTCGAACGTCTCCGCATCCACAATTTCCGCGTAATCGAGAGCCACTCGCGGTTCGGCATCGAGCACCCTCCGCAACGATGTGAGCAATCGCCTGGCGTCACGCTCTCCTTTCGCAACTTCGTCGCGCACCGCGACGAGCGACCGCGATAGCGCCACAGCCGCGCGACGATCGTCTGCTTGCAGGTACACATTCCGCGAAGAGAGCGCGAGGCCGTCGCTTTCGCGCAAAATCGGCCTCACGATTATTTCCGTATCCAGATTCAAGTCCGCAGACATCTGCCGGACGATGCGCACCTGCTGCGCGTCCTTTCGTCCGAAATAGGCGCGGCGCGGCTGTACGATTTCGAAAAGCTTCAGTACGACGGTGGCGACGCCGCTGAAATGTCCCGGGCGCGAGCGGCCTTCGAGCCGATCGCTCCAGCCCTGCACCGTGACCGACGTGCGAAAATCCGACGGATACATTCCCTGTGCCGTGGGCGCGAATAAATAATCCACGCCGAGATTTTCGAGGGCTGCGCGATCGTCTTCGATGCGCCGCGGATATTTGGTGAAGTCCTCGTTCGGGCTGAATTGCGTGGGATTGACGAAGATCGAGACCACTACGGGCGCGCACTCCTGCTTCGCCGCGCGGATCAACGAAAAATGGCCTTCGTGCAGCGCGCCCATCGTCGGGACGAGGCCCAGGCTGCGCTCAGACGCGCGGGCATCGTGCGCGACTTGCTTCATCCATTCAATGGTGTGGATTGTTTCCATCAAGGTCGCGCGAGGAAAGTGCAACGTCGCGCGGAGGTCACGCTTTGGCCTGGGCGGCGCGCTCGCGGTAGAAAAAGATCAGGTCTGTCGCGATGGGTTTTGCGCCCAGTTGGCGAAGCATCGTCGCGACCTGGCCGCGATGGTAGGTGCCATGATTCACGAGGTGCTGCAACATCTGCCAGAGC
>Ga0307478_10001937_pt1 | contig 17171 bp, 18 predicted proteins | sample atmos_gasesECM4C_2_FD_203713 | JGI IMG/M metagenome (GOLD analysis project Ga0307478, IMG submission 203713) | Hardwood forest soil microbial communities from Morgan-Monroe State Forest, Indiana, United States - atmos_gasesECM4C_05 | ecosystem: Environmental > Terrestrial > Soil > Temperate...
CGCCGCCAGGACCTCGAAGTTGCGCCGGATCATGGCGATATCAACCTCGATCTGGGCCTCTTTTGCGGCGATATGCGGTGAAATGGGCGGTTCAAAGCAATAGGGGTTCACCAGGGCGTAGGGCGCCGTGGCCTGCGCCGCCTCGATGAGGGCCAGGGCATCGGCGTTGCGCAGGCCCCCGGGTGTACGGGTGGCCCCCGATGCCACCGGTTTCATGACCGCGACCCGGGCACCCTGGGCCCGAAGTCCGCGCGCGAGCCCGCACGCCACGACGGTCTTGCCCACGGCGGTGTCCGTGCCGGTGACGAAAATCCCCCTGGCGGTCATGGCCGGGCCGCCCGCCGGATCGAGCCCGGCGCGATGTGCGCTTCGCCCGCGAAGGCCGGTGCGGCGCGGCGCCCGGCCGCTCCCCAGCTCGCGCCGTAGATGACCTCGTAGGTGGCCGGCAGTCGATCATCGCGCCGAAAGGCCTCGTACGCGTCCTCAACGCGCTTGAGACGCGAGCGGCCCACGAGCGCGCGCGGTCGCCCGGCCGTGACATTGTGCGCGCCGATCGTCTTCAGATCGCGCATCAGGGACAGGGCATCGGGGTAGCCGACCTCGATGCGATCCACATCGAGCACCGGCTCCATGAGACCCGCGCGCACCACAGCATCACCGACCTCGTGCACATCGACAAAGTGATTCACATGATTGTAGCCGTCGGCGCTCGCCCACGCGCCCCGCAGCTCGTGCAGCGTGTCCGGCCCCAGGGTGCTGAAGGCGAAGAAACCGTCAGGCTTGAGCACGCGGCGGCATTCGGCGAGTGCCGTCTCGAGCGGCTCGCACCATTGCAGCATCAGGCTGCTGAACACCACATCCACGCTGGCGTCGGCGAGTGGCAGGCGCAGCGCATCCGCGCACACCCGTTCGAAGCGCCGCCACCACTGCTGATGCCGGCGCGCCTCGCGCAGCATCCCGGGGGCGAGGTCGAGGGCAATCACCAGCGCGCGCCGGTAGCGGCGCTTGAGCTCGCGCGTGACGCGCCCGGTCCCGGCACCCAGGTCGAGCACCACGCGCGGTTCCAGGGCAAGCTCCGCCAGCCGCTCGAGCAGCTCCGCAGCCACGCGCGCCTGCAGTCCGGCGGCACACTCATAGCCGGCGCTGGCGCGATCGAAGGACGCACGCAGCCTGCCGCGGTCGAGGCGATAAGCTTCCGCGGACTTAAGCACGCAGGAACTCCGTCAGCAGCTGCGCGAAGCGCGCCGGGCTCGACAGGAACGGGGCGTGCGCGGCGCGTGCGAATTCGACGTAGCGCGCCCGCGGCAGCGCCGCCGCGAGTGCCCGGCCCGCGGCCGCGCGCGTGATCCGGTCGAGGCGCCCGGCGATCACCAGCGCCGGTACGCGCACCAGCGGCAGCGCCGTGCGCAGGTCGCCCTCCTTCAGCCGCGCGAGCCCCAGCGCGAGGGCCTCGGGACGCGCCCCTCCGTGCACCGCCACCGCGTGGCGCAGCCTCTGCAGCACCCGGGCGGCGGTGCGCGGTGCGCTGCCGCGCACTTGCAGAGCAAGGAAGCGGCTCACCGTGCGCTCGCAGTCCGCGTGCAATTGCCGCTCGAGCCGGCGCAGCAGCGCCGGCTCGGTGCCGCAGCGCCAGCCGGCCGCCGCCGGAAACTTCGGCGTGGTGGCGACCAGCGCCAGGCGCTCGATTCCCGCGGGCATGGCGGCGGCGAGATCGAGCGCGAACTGCCCCCCTGAGGACCAGCCGAGCAGCGCGTAGCGCTGTGTCAGCGGCGCGAGCGTCTCATGCACCCGCCAGGCCTGCGCCGCCGGGGTGCTGGCGCGCGCGTCCCAGTCGCTCTTGCCGTGCCCCGGCAGATCGATGGCGATGACCCGGAAGCGGCGCGCCAGAGCCCCCGCGAGCTCATCCCACACCCGCAGGTTCAGACCCCAGCCGTGCAGCAGCACCACGTCCCGGCCGCGTCCCTGGACCTCGAAGTACAGAGCGCTCACGCCTGAACGCTCCGCGCCCGCGCGCACGCGCGCGCGAGCTGTGCGACCAGCTCATCGACCTGCGCCTCGGTGTGGGCGGCGGACAGCGTGACGCGCAGGCGCGCGCTCCCCCGGGGCACCGTGGGCGGCCGGATGGCCACGACCCACAGGCCGGCCTCCTGCAGCTGGGCTTGTGCCGCGAGCGCGGCGGCGGCGCTGCCGAGCACCACCGGCTGGATGGGAGTGCCGGAGTCGGTCAGCGGCACCTGCGTCTCGCGCGCCTGTCTGCGAAAGCGCGCGGTGAGGGCCAGCACGCGCTCGCGGCGCCAGCTCTCGGTCTGCGCCAGCTCGAGCGCGCGGCGCGTGGCAGCCGCCACCGGCTGGGGGAGCGCGGTGGTGTAGATGTAGGGGCGCGCCGTCTGGATCAGGTACTCGATCAGATCGGCGCCGCCGGCCACGAACGCGCCGAACGAGCCGAAGGCCTTGCCGAGCGTGCCGATGAGCACCGGCACCTCCTCGGCTCCGAGGCCGAAGTGCTCGAGCGTGCCGCGTCCGCTCGCGCCCACGACACCCAGGCCGTGCGCGTCGTCGACCACGAGCCACGCATCCTGCGCGCGTGCGACGCGCGCCAGCTCCGGCAGCGGCGCGAGATCCCCGTCCATGCTGAACACCCCGTCGGTGGCGATGAGCGCCGTGCGCTCGGCGTCGGCGCCGAGCAGCGCTGCGGCGGCCTGCGCATCCGCGTGGCGGTAGCGCCGCAGCCGCGCGCCCGAGAGCAGCGCGCCGTCGATGAGGGATGCGTGGCTGAGGCGGTCGAGCAGCACGCGCTCCCCGCGGCCCGCGAGCGCGCCCAGCACCGCGAGGTTTGCCATGTAGCCGGTGGAGAACAGCAGCGCGCGCTCGCGCCCGGTGAAGGCCGCCAGCTCCTCTTCCAGGCGCTGGTGCTCGGCGCCGTGGCCGCTGACCAGATGCGAGGCACCGCTCCCCGCGCCGCTGCGCGCCGCGCAGGCGCTCATGGCGGCGGCGGGCCCGGGGTGGCGCGCGAGACCCAGGTAGTCGTTGCTGCTGAAGTCGATGAGCTCACGCCCGCCGGCCAGTGCCACGACGCGAGTGTCCGGCGCGCCGAACGCCTCGACCGTGGTGCGCGCCCGGCGCAGCTGCCGTTGCGCAAGCCGCGACAGCGCCGCCTCAAGTCCCGGTGCGGCTCGTTTCATGGCGAGCGGGCACGTGCGCTTTCAGCTCGCGGCGCGGGCCGCGCCGGGCGCGGCCGGGAGTTCCTGCGTAGCGCGCGCGCGCGCGGTGCCCTCGGCGCTGAGTCCCAGCCGCGCGAGGAGCCGGCGGTCGTGCTCGATGTCGGGGTTGCCGGTGGTGAGCAGCTTCTCGCCGTAGAAGATGGAGTTCGCCCCGGCGAGAAAGCACAGCGCCTGCAGCTCATCGCTCATGCCCTCGCGTCCGGCCGACAGGCGCACGTGGGCGCGCGGCATGAGCAGCCGCGCGACCGCGATGGTGCGCACGAAATCGAACGGATCCACCTCCGGGGCGTGAGCGAGCGGGGTGCCGGGGACCTTCACCAGCTGATTGATCGGCACGCTCTCCGGATGCGCGGGCAGATTGGCCAGCGTACGCAGCAGCTCGGCGCGATCGGCGCTCGACTCGCCCATGCCGATGATGCCGCCGCAACACACCTTGAGTCCCGCCGCGCGCACCGCGGCGAGGGTGTCGAGCCGGTCCTGGTAGGTGCGCGTGGTGATGATCTCGGCGTAGTACTCGGCCGAGGTGTCGAGGTTGTGGTTGTAGTAGTCGAGGCCCGCCGCCTTGAGCTCGCTCGCCTGCGCGCTCGTGAGCATTCCGAGGGTGGCGCAGCTCTCGAGCCCGAGTGCGCGTACCTCGCGCACCATCTGCACGATCACCTGCAGGTCGCGCGCCCTGGGGGAGCGGTAGGCCGCACCCATGCAGAAGCGCGTCGCGCCCGCGGCCTTGGCGCGCGCCGCGTGCTCGCGCACCGCGGCGACCTCGAGCAGCGCCTCCGGGGCGAGCCCGGTGTCGTAGCGCACGCTCTGCGGGCAGTAAGCGCAATCCTCGGGGCAGGCGCCGGTCTTGATGGACAGCAGCGTGCTCATCTGCACGGTGTTGGGTTCATGGTGCGCGCGGTGCACGCGCTGCGCGCGCAGGATCAGATCCGTGAACGGCAGGGCGAACAGGCCCTGCACCTCGGCCAGCGTCCAGTCGTGCCGGATGGGGTCGTGGCTCATCCGCGGGACGATGCCCGAGCACGGCCGCTCATGTCAACGAGGTGCGGCACCCTGAGTCGACAATTGGTCATTCTGTGCTCAGCGGCGAAGACCAGCCGGGCTGGCTGTTCAGGTACGGCCGATAGGTCGCAATCAGCTCCTGCTCGATCTGCCCGCGCTGCTCCGGCAGCGGAACCACCATTGCGTGGACGTGGCTCGCCCCGAGCCGGCATGCCGCGACCCAGTGCTCATGATTCTGCAGTCGCGTCTTGAAGCTCTCGGTGATGCCGACGTAATAGGCATGCCACAGGGCATCAGCCTGGATACCCGCGAAGATGTAGACGCCCGGCTCGTCGTTCCAATCCGCCTCCATGGCCAGAACGTGGAACGCGTGCACTCCCCAGTTGACAGTGTTCGCCACTCTGCCTCCTCCATGGCTTGAATCGCCCTCAGCGCCCGAGCAGGTGCAGCGCCAGGGCGAGCGCGACGGTGAGCGCGCCGAGCACCGCGACCAGCACGCCGGCGGCCGCGCAGTCCTTGGCGATGCGGATAGCGGGGTGCTCGTGCGGATGCAGCGCATCGGCGAGCCCCTCGAGCGCGGTGTTGAACAGCTCGGCCGCAATCACGACCGCGCTCGACAGCAGCACCAGCGCCCACCACAGCGGGCTCGGGCGCAGGATGCCGAGCGCCGCCAGCGCGGCTGCCAGAGCGAGCAGCTGGACCTGCAGGCTGCGCTCCGCGCGCACGCCGTGCACGAGACCCTGCAGCGCGAAGCCGAGGCGCGCACGGAACGACTGATTCTTGTACAGACTCATAAGCTACGAGCCCACCCCGTCACCAGGAGCTTACCCGTGCCCATCCGCTGCCGCACTGTGTTGTCCGCCGCCGTCGCGCTGCTGCTCGCGCTGCTGGGGACGCCCCCGGCCCGCGCCGGCGGCGGCCCGTTGGGGATCGACTCGCGCTTGAGCTACGACAACTCGGGTCTGTGGGCGCGTTCCAACCAGAACGCGCTGATCGCAGTGCTGCTGGTCGGGGAGGTGGGTGGGGCGCTGTGGGAGGGAGGCGAGGATCGCTTCGGACGCACGTTGTGGCAGTCCATCGATGCGACCCTCATCGGCGGGGTGTCCTCGGAGGTCCTGAAGCGGGTGTTCTCGCGCCAGCGCCCCGACACCACCTCCGACCCCAACCAGTGGTTCAAGGGCGGGGGCAACCAGAGCTTTCCCAGCGGCGAGGTCACCGTCACCAGCGCCGTGGTGACGCCTGTGGTGCTCGAGTACGGCCGCGAGCACCCGGCGGTCTACGCGCTGGAGCTGCTGCCGGTGTACGACGCGATCGCCCGCATGAAGGTGCGGGCGCACTGGCAGTCGGACGTGATCGCGGGCTTTGCGCTCGGCAGCGGCGCGGGCTACTTCGCGCACTCCCGCGCCGGCACGCCGCTGGTGCTGTCGGTCATGCCGCACGGCATCTATGTGGGGTTGAAGAAGCAGTGGTGAGCGCGCGCGGCTCACCCGGCGTACACGTACTGCAGCAGGATGCCGACGAACACCACCAGGCCCACGTACTGATTGTTGAGGAAGGCGCGCATGCAGCCGGCGGGATCGCGCTTGCGGATGAGCCACTGCTGCCACAGGAACAGCACGCCGGCCGCCGCCAGGCCGCCCTGGTAGGGACGTCCGAAATGCAGGTTGCGCCCGACCAGCACCAGCGCGCCCAGCATCATCGCCTGCATCACCCCGATCAGCACCCGGTCCATGTCCGCGAACAGGACGGCGCTCGATTTCACGCCGATCTTCAGATCGTCCTCGCGGTCGACCAGCGCGTAGAGGGTGTCGTACATGGACGCCCAGATGACGGCCGCGATGTACAGCACCCACGCGAGGCGCGGCAGCGCGCCCGTCTGGGCCGCGAACGCCATCGGCACGCTCCAGCCGCCGAAGGAGATGCCGAGGTACAGCTGCGGCATGGGGAAGAAGCGCTTGAAGAGCGGATAGGAGACGGTCAGCAGCGCGCCGATGGCGGCGAGCTCCATGGTGAGCAGGTCGAGCCGCGTCACCAGGTAGAACGCCACGATGAGCAGCAGCGCAAACAGCACCAGCGCCTCGCGCGGCGAGACGCGGCGCGCGGCGAGGGGCCGGTCGCGCGTGCGCTGCACGTGCGGATCGATGTCGCGGTCGAGGAAGTCGTTGATCACGCAGCCCGCGGCGCGCATCACCACCACCCCCAGCACGAACACCAGCAGCACCTCGGGGCGTGGACGGCCGCTGCCCGCGATCCACAGCGCCCACAGCGCCGGCCACAGCAGCAGCCAGGTGCCGACCGGGCGATCGAGGCGCATCAGCCGGCCGTACTCGGTCACGCGCCGCGCCAGGCGGTATGACAGCGGCGCCTCCGGGACCGGCGGCACCGAGTCGAGCGGGGGCGATGCCGTGCTCATCCGGGGGCGCTCATGCGCGCAAGTCTAAGCGCCGGCCGCGATCCCTGCAGCGCATACCAGGCGATGTAGGCGTAGCACAGCAGCGGCAGGAGGAAGGCGAGCTGCACGCCGATGCGGTCCGCGAGCACGCCCTGCAGCTGCGGGATCACCGCGCCGCCGAAGATCGCCATCACCAGCAGACTCGAGGCCTTGGGCGTGAGCGGCCCGAGGCCCTCGATGCCGAGGGTGAACAGGGTCGGGAACATGATGGAGTTGAATAGCCCGATTGCGATCACGCTCCACATCGCCACCGCCCCGCTGCTGAGGATGGTGGTCGCGAGCAACGCGATCGCCACCAGGGCGAACACGCACAGCAGCACGCGCGGCGCAATCCGGCGCAGCAGCGCCGAGCCGATGAAGCGGCCGGTCATCGCGGCGCCCCAGTAGTACGAGACGTAGTGCGCGGCCCTGCCGGCGTCGAGGTTGCCTATGCGGGGAAGTGTGATGTAACTGATCAGGAAACTGCCGATGGTCACCTCCGCGCCGACGTAAACGAAGATGGCGAGGACCCCCAGGCGCACGTGCCGGTGCCGCAGCACCTCGGTGAAGGTGTGCGGTTGCGGATCGGCCTGTTCAGTGGCCTCGGTGAGTGGCGGCAGGCGGAACAGGTACACGCAGCTCGCCAGCAGCAGCAGGCCGGCTGCGACCGCGAGGTACGGCAGCTGCACCGATTGCGCCTGCGCGATGCGGTAGGCCTGTTGCTGCGCTTGCGGCAGCCGCGCGAGCTCGGCGCTCCCGAGCACCGCGACCGCGAGGATCAGCGGTCCGATGAGCGCCGGCGAGAGCGTGTGACCGAGCGAGTTGAGCGCCTGCGCCAGAGTGAGGCGGCTCGAGGCGCCGCGTGGCTCGCCCAGCAGGCTGATGTACGGGTTCGCCGCGACCTGCAGCAGCGTGATGCCCGTGGCGAGCACGAACAGCGCCAGCAGGAACAGCGGATACGAGGGCACCTTGGCCGCCGGATAGAACGCCAGTGCGCCGAGGGCTGCGATCAGCAGTCCGACGACCATGCTCGGCTTGTAACCGAGGTGTGCGCTCAGGCGTCCCGCCGGCAGCGACATCACCAGGTAGGTGCTGAAGAAGGTGAACTGGATCAGCATCGTGCGCGCGTAGTTCATCTCGAACACGGCCTTCAGATGCGGGATCAGCACGTCGTTGAGGCTGGTGAGCGCGCCCCAGGTGAAGAAGATGAGGGACAGGACCGCGATCGCCGCGTTGGCGGACAGGTTGCGGCGGCTCACGGCGCTCAGCCCACCCGGCCGTAGCGCTCGCCGGTGCCGATCCAGCGGGCGGTGAGCGCGGCGATGTTGTCCGGGTGGGATGCCAGCAGCAGCTCTGCGGTCTGCTGTACGCGTGGCAGCAGGTCCGCATCGCGCATCAGATCCGCGACGCGCAGTTGCGCCAGTCCGGTCTGACGCGTGCCGAGCAGCTCCCCGGGTCCACGCAGCTCGAGGTCGCGGCGCGCGATCTCGAAGCCATCGTTGCTCTTGCGGATCACCCTGAGGCGCTCGCGCGCCAGCGCCGACAGCGGCGCGCGGTACAGCAGCACGCAGCTGCTCGCCTCCGGGCCGCGCCCGACGCGCCCGCGCAGCTGATGCAGTTGCGCCAGTCCCATGCGCTCGGCGTTGTCGATCACCATCAGGGTCGCATTCGGCACGTCCACCCCCACCTCGATCACGGTGGTGGCGATGAGCAGCTGGATCCTGCCCGCCTGGAAGGCGAGCATGGCGCGATCCTTGGCGGCCGCCGGCATGCGCCCGTGTACCAGCCCCACGCGCACCGCCGGCAACGCCTCGGCGAGGCGCGCGGCGGTCTCTTCCGCGGCCTGCGCGCGCAACTCGTCCGATTCGCCGATCAGCGGGCACACCCAGTACGCCTGGCGCCCGGCGCGGCAGGCCTGCGCGATGCGCGCCACGACCTCGCTGCGCCGCTGCTCCGGCACCACGACCGTCTGCACCGGCGTGCGCCCCGGTGGCAGCTCGTCGATCACGGAGATATCCAGATCGGCGTAGGCGGTCATGGCGAGCGTGCGCGGAATGGGCGTCGCCGTCATGATCAGCTGATGTGGCAGGCGCCCCTGCTGCTGTCCCTTTTCCGAGAGCTTGAGACGCTGCTGCACGCCGAAGCGGTGCTGCTCATCCACGATGACCAGTGCCAGCGCGGCGAACTCGATGCCCTCCTGAAACAGCGCATGGGTGCCGACCACCACGCGCACCTGCCCGCTGGCGATCGCCGCCAGCGCGCTGCGCCGCGCGCGCGGGGTCTGTGAGCCCGACACCAGCGTCACCGTCTCGCCGAGCGGTGCAAACCAGTCGTGCAACGTGCGCCAGTGCTGCTCGGCCAGCAGCTCCGTGGGCGCCATCAGCGCCGCCTGCCGGCCGCTGCCGGCGGCGCGTGCGGCGGCGGCGGCGGCCACCACGGTCTTGCCGCAGCCGACATCACCCTGCAGCAGCCGCACCATCGGCACGCTGGTGGCGAGATCCTCGTGCACAGCGGCGAGCGCGCGCGCCTGGGCGCGCGTCAGGGCGAACGGCAGCGCCGCGAGCAACCGCTGCGCGAGTCCCGCATCGTCCGCGAGCGCCCAGGCGGGGTCGGTTTTCAGTGCGCGTTTTCTCAGCCTGAGCGTGAGGTGATGCGCCAGCAGCTCCTCGAAGGCGAGCCGCTGCTGCGCCGGGTGGCGCCCGGCGGCGAGCTCGGCGAGCTGCGCCTCGCGCGGCGGCCGGTGCAGGTAGTGCAGCGCCTCTCGCAGCGAGGGCAGGCCCGGCGGCAGGATGGCCTCAGGGGGCAGCCAGTCGCGCAGCGCGGCCCCGTCCAGCTCGCGCAGCGACGCGCCGATGAGCGCGCGCAGCCGTCCCTGCGGCACGCCTTCGGTGAGCGGATAGATCGGCGTCAGCGTGTCTTCCAGCGGCGCGGCGTCCCCGCCGAGGCGGCGGTATTCCGGGTGCACCATCTCGAGTCCGAATGCACCGCGGCGCACCTCTCCGAAGCACCGCAGCCGCGTGCCCCGCGTAAGGCCCTGGCTCTGGCTCACCGAGAAATGGAAGAACCTCAGGGTGAGCATGCCTGAGCCGTCGGAGATCCGGCACAGGAGCTGGCGCCGCCCGCGGTAGGCGATCTCGGTGAGCTGCACTTCGCCTTCCACCGCCGCGCGCACGCCCGGGCTGAGCGAGCCCACGGCCGACACCCGCGTGCGGTCCTCGTAGCGCGACGGCAGCACAAACAGCAGGTCGCAGATGCGCGTCACGCCGAGTCGCGCCAGGCGCGCGGCGAGCGCCGCCCCCACTCCGCGCAGCGCGCTCACCGGGCGTTGCTCGGCGCGCTCGGCCGGGGAGGGGCCGGCGGCGGCGGCGGGATACCTGCGGCTCAGCCCAGGTGCAGGACGCACTCGATCTCGACCTGCGCGCCACGCGGCAGCTGTGCGACGCCGACCACCGCGCGCGCCGGGTAGGGCTTGCTGCAGTAGCTCGCCATGACCTCGTTCACCTTGCCGAAGTGCGCCAGGTCGGTGAGGAAGACGTTCATCTTGACCGCGTGGGCGAGGGAGCCACCGGCGGCTTCCGCCACCGCCTTGAGGTTCTCGAACACGCGGCGGATCTGCACCTCGATGTCCCCGCTCACCAGCTGCATGGTCGCCGGATCGAGCGGCACCTGGCCGGACAGGTAGACGGTGTCGCCGGCGCGCACCGCCTGCGAGTAGGTGCCGATCGCCTGCGGGGCGCGCTCGGTGTGGATGGACTGGCGGCTCATCGCTTGCTCCTCCTGCGCGGCATTCACCCGCCGCTGTCGCTGTCGGCCTCGGTGTCCGCTTCGTTGTCGGCGCTGTGCCCGGAGCGGGCGTGCGCGGCTATGGTGCGCGTCACGCGCGTGACGTCGGACATGCGGCGGATGACGCGCACCAGGCGCGCGAGATGCCGCCGGTCGCGCACCCGCAGCTCGAAGGTCAGCACCGCGGTGTCGCTGTCCTGCTCGTCGATGGACACGTGGTCGATGTTGGTTTCCGTGCTGGCGATCGCCGCGGCGACCGCCGCCAGCACCCCGGTGCGGTTCACCACGTAGACGCGGATTTCGGAAGAGAACAGTCGGTCCGGAGCGGTCTGCCAGCTGACCGGCAGCCAGTTCTCCGGATGCTTGCGGTAGTCCTCGACGTTGACGCAATTCTCGCGGTGGATCACCACCCCGCGGCCCGCCGACAGGAACGCGAAGATCGGGTCGTATGGAATGGGAAAGCAGCAGCGCGCGTAGGTGACCAGCAGGCCCTCGGTGCCGGCGATCGCCAGCGGCGCAAGTCCGCCGGCGCTGTTGGTCGCCGTGGCGCTGGGCAGCAGGCGGCGCGCCACCAGCGGCGCCAGGCGCTCGCCCATGCCGAGCTTCTCGTACAGCTCATCCAGATCCTTCAGGCCGAGCTCGCCGAGCGCGGCGCGCTGCACCTCGGGCAGGACCTCGTCGAGCGATACGCTGAATTCCCCGAGCGCCTGCGTCAGGAGCTTGGCGCCGAGCGCGATCGCCTCCGTGCGCCGCAGGCTCTTGAGGTAGTGGCGGATGGCGCTGCGCGCCTTGGCCGTCGCCACGAAGTTGACCCACGAGGGGTTGGGGGTCGCGCCCTTGGCGGTGATGATCTCGACCGTCTGGCCGTTGCGCAGCACGGTGCGCAGCGGCGTGAGACGCCGGTCGAGCTTGGCGGCGACGCAGCGGTTGCCGATGTCGGTGTGCACCGCGTAGGCGAAATCCACCACCGTGGCACCCGAGGGCAGGCGCAGGATCTGCCCCTTGGGGGTGAACACGTACACCTTGTCGGGGAACAGGTCGACCTTGACGCTTTCGAGGAATTCCTCGGACGAGCCGGCCTCCTGCAGCGACACGAGATTCGACAGCCACTCGCGCGTGCGCTCGCGCTGGGTGGAGTCGGCATCCCCGCCGGTCTTGTACTTCCAGTGCGCGGCAATGCCCGCCTCGGCCACGCGGTGCATGTCGCCGGTGCGGATCTGCACCTCGATCGGCACCCCGTTGGGGCCGAACAGGGTGGTGTGGAGCGACTGGTAGCCGTTCACCCGCGGGATGGCGATGTAGTCCTTGAAGCGCGCCGGCATCGGCTTGAACACCGAGTGCACGGCACCGAGGGCGCGATAGCAGGTGTCGGGGGTATCGACCACGATGCGGATGCCGTAGACGTCCACGATCTCGCTCAGCATGGCGCGCTTGCGGCGCATCTTGCTGTAGATGCTGTACAGGTGCTTCTCGCGCGCCACCACGTGCGCCTGGATGCTGCTCTTCAGGAGCCCGGCGTTCAGCTGCTGCTCGATCTTCTTGAGGAATTCCTTCTGGTTGCCGCGCGCGCGGCGCAGCGCGTGCTCCAGCACCTGGTAACGGCGCGGATACAGCGCCTCGAACCCCAGGTCCTCGAGCTCGAGCTTGATGTTGTAGAGTCCGAGCCGCTCGGCGATCGGCGCGTAGATCTCGAGCGTCTCGCGGGCGATCGCATGGCGGCGCGCCGGCGCCATGGCCCCGATGGTGCGCATGTTGTGCATGCGGTCGGCGAGCTTCACCAGGATGACGCGCAGATCGCGCACCATCGCCAGCAGCATCTTGCGGAACGACTCCGCCTGCGCCTCCTCGCGGCTCTTGAACTTGATCTGGTCGAGCTTGGTGACGCCATCGACCAGCTCGGCCACGTCCGCACCGAAACGCGCCGCCAGCTGATCCTTGGGCGTCGGGGTGTCTTCGATGACGTCGTGCAGGATCGCCGCCATGATGGTGTCGGCGTCCAGGCGCAGATCCGCGAGGATGGCCGCGGCCGCCACCGGATGCGCGATGAACGGTTCTCCCGAGAGGCGTTTCTGCCCGTGGTGCGCCGAGGTGCCGAATTCGGCCGCCTCGCGGATGCGTGCCACCTGCTCGGGCGGCAGGTAAGTGCCGACCGAGGCCAGCAGTTCCTTCAGTCCCGGAGTGCGTCTTCCGCCGGGCAGCAGTCCCAGGAGCGAAGACGCATAGTTCATGGGTGAGCGCTGGCCGTCAGTCTCCGAGGCCGAACTGCGGAGCGCGGAAACTGGACTGGTTGTCGGCGTCGGGTGCCACGGTCTCGGTCACCGGCTCGGGCTCGCGGAGCATTTCCGCGGTCACGTTGCCGGCCGCGATCTCGCGCAGGGCGAGCACGGTCGGCTTGTCGTTCTCCAGAGGCAGCGTCGGCTCCGCGCCGTTGGCGAGCCGGCGGGCACGCTGCGCCGCCAGCAGCACCAGCTGGAACAGGTTGTCGACGTTCTGCAGGCAGTCTTCTACGGTGATTCGGGCCATGGGGTCGCTTGACGAGTTGGGGTGCACCGCAAGGGGTGCACAGGGCCTCGTACTATAAGGCAAGAGCGGCGTGTCAGGCCAGCGCGGCCGGATCGCTCCGGTGGCGTCTGTCCGTGAGGCGCCTAAGGGCTGGTCAGGGCGGCGCCAGCAGTTCCCCGAGCAACGGCGCCAGTTCCGGCCGCGCGCTCCTCAGGTCCTCGGCGCGCCCGGCGACGATGCGCCGCAGGTCGCTGACCGCCCGTGCGAAGTCGTCATTGACGACGAGGTAGTCGAACTCGCGGTAGTGGGACATATCGGCCGCGGCATCGGCGAGGCGCCGCGCGATGATCTCCGCGGAGTCGGTCGCGCGCCGCGCCAGGCGCTCGGCGAGCGCGCGGCGCGAGGGCGGCAGGATGAATATGCTCACGCACTGCGGCATGCGTGCGCGCACCTGCTGCGCGCCCTGCCAGTCGATTTCCAGGATCACATCGAATCCCTGCCGCAGCTGCTCCTCGACGAAGCCGCGCGCGGTGCCATAGAAGTTGTCGAACACCCGCGCGTGCTCGAGAAACTCCCCGCGTGCCACCAGGCGCTCGAACTGCGGCACCGGGACGAAGTGGTATTCACGCCCCTCCTCCTCGGTCGGGCGCCGCTTGCGCGTGGTGTGCGAGACCGACAGGCGCAGCTGTGGCTCGCTCGCCAGCAGCGCCTTGACCAGCGAGGTCTTGCCCGCACCGGAGGGGGCGGCGATGACGAACAGCCTGCCGTGCCTCATGGGGCGGCAATATAGCTGGCCGACTCGAGCATCGCGACGAGCGCGCGCAGCGCCCGGGCGCGGTGGCTGAGCGAGTTCTTCTCGGCCATGTCGAGCTCGGCGGCGCTGCGCCGCTCCCCGAGGGGCACGAATACCGGGTCGTAGCCGAAGCCGCCGCGGCCGCGCGGCGCGCTGGCGATGTGACCCTCCCAGCTGCCGTGTGCGATCAGCGGCCGCTCATCGGCCGCGCTGCGCACCAGGACGATGACGCACTGATAGCGCGCCTGGCGCTGCGGCTGCGGGACCTCGCGCAGCTCGGCGAGCAGCTGGCGCAGATTGTCGTCATCGCTCGCCCCCTCGCCCGCGAAGCGCGCCGAGCGCACTCCGGGGCGCCCGCCGAGCGCGTCGACCTCGAGCCCGGAATCATCCGCCAGCGCCGGCAGCTGCGCGCACTGCGCGGCGTGGCGCGCCTTCAGGAGCGCGTTCGCGAGGAAGCTCGCGCCGCTCTCGGGCACGGCAGCGATCCCGAGCGCGCCCTGCGGGATGAGCGTCAGGGACAGCGGCGCGAGCAGCGCCGCCAGCTCGCGCAGCTTGCCGGGGTTGCCGCTGGCCAGAACGACGCGCGTCACGCCCCCTCGAGCGCCTGGGCCTGCAGCGCGAACAGCTCGCCGATGCCATGCGCCGCGAGATTCAGCAGCGCATCGAGCTCGTGGCGGCGGAACGCATGGCCTTCGGCGGTCCCCTGGATCTCGACGAACGCGCCGCCATTGTTCATGACCACGTTCATGTCGGTTTCCGCCTGGGAGTCCTCGGCGTAGTCCAGATCGAGCACCGCGACGCCGGCGACGATGCCGACCGACACCGCCGCCACCTGCCCGTGCAGCGGGCTCGCGGCGATCAGGCGCCGCTGCAGCAGCTGCTCGCAGGCCTCGGCCAGGGCGACGAAACCGCCGGTGACGGAGGCGGTGCGCGTGCCGCCATCGGCCTGCAGCACGTCGCAGTCGATGGTGATGGTGCGCTCGCCGAGTGCCTTCATGTCCACGACCGCGCGCAGCGAGCGGCCGATGAGGCGCTGGATCTCCTGGGTGCGCCCGCTCTGCTTGCCGCGGGCCGCTTCGCGCGCCGTGCGCGTGTGCGTGGCGCGCGGCAGCATGCCGTACTCGGCGGTGATCCAGCCGCAAGCCTTGCCGCGCAGGAACGGCGGCACCGTGTCCTCGACGCTGGCGGTGCACAGCACCTGCGTGTCGCCGAACTCCACCAGCACCGAGCCCTCGGCGTGCCGCGCGTGACGGCGCGTGAAGCTCACCTGCCGCAGCTCATCCGCGGCGCGTCCTGAAGGTCTGGTCATCGGTGCATCCCTAATCGCCGAGCCAGCGCAGCGCGGCCGCGGAAGTGTTGTCACTGCCGCTGCCGGCGCGCTGCACGGCGCGCGCGCCGAGCTGCAGCAGCTTCGCGCGCAGCTCCCCGGGCGTACCGACCTCGGTTGCGATCTCGGTGTCGGAGAGCGGGCCCCACAGCCCGTCGGTGCACGCCAGCAGCACGTCGTCCGGCTCCAGCGGGCGGCGGCGCGTCAGCGACATGTCCGGCAGGACCGGATCCCCGCCGAGGCAGCATTCGACGAAGTTGCGCATCGGGTGGTTGTGCGCCTGCTCGGCGCTGATGAGCCCCTCGCGCACCAGCAGCTCCACGTGACTGTGGTCGCGGCTGCGCGCCACCAGCGCGCCGCGGCGCACGTGATACAGGCGGCTGTCGCCCACGTGTGCCCACCAGCTGGCGCGTTGCTGGATGAGGCACACGGCACAGGTGGCGCGCGGCCGCTGCTCGAGCGGCAGCTGCACGCCGAGCTTCACCACCTCCTCGTGCGCGCGCCCGAGCGTCAGGTGCAGGAAGCCCAGCGGATCGAACAGCGGTTGCGGCGTGTGCCAGAACGCGTCCACGATCACCTGCTGCGTGACGTGCGCGGCGCGGGCGCCGTCGGCGTGTCCGCCCATGCCGTCGACCACCAGCAGCAGGACGGCTTTTTCCGCCACCGCGACCGCGACCCGGTCCTGGTTCTCCTCGCGCCCGCCGAGCAGGCTGATGTCCGCGTATTCGAGCCGCAAGAAGAATTCCATGCATCTGTTAGACTTATCGAGGCTTTATATCACCTGTGCGGCGTACCGGCGTAGCGACGCGACTTAAGCGCGCGCACCCCGCGAGCGCCTCTCGGTGCGGGACTGTCAGGCGGATCGACGGGACATGATCGCGAGCATGACCGGCTTTGCGCGCCGGGAAACCACCGGAGAGTGGGGCACGCTCGTGTGCGAGTTACGCAGCGTCAATCACCGCTTCCTGGAAGCGGGCTTTCGCCTGCCCGATGAGCTGCGCGCGGCCGAAGGGGAGCTGCGCACGCGTCTCACGCGGCAACTGCGCCGCGGCAAGGTCGATTGCACCCTGAGCTACCGGCGCCCCCAGGGCGCGGGCAGCGCGCTGGAGGTGGATACCGTGGCGCTCGAGCGCGTGCTGGCCGCGGTGCACATCGTGGCGCGCACGCTGCGCGAGCCCGCCGCCGCGGTGAACGCGGTGGACGTGTTGCGCTGGCCGGGCGTGCTGCGCGAGGACGGCGGCAGCGGCGAGCAGCTGCTGGCGGCAACCTACGCCGTGTTCGGTGCGACGCTCGAGGAGCTGGTGGCGGCGCGCGCGCGCGAGGGGGCGCGGCTGCGCGAGCTGCTGGAGCAGCGCTGCACCGGACTCGAGGCGCTGGTGGTGGAGGTGCGCGCGCGGCTGCCGGAGGTGCAGGCGCGCATGCGCGCGCGCCTCAACGAGCGGCTTGTCGAGCTGACCGCGAGCGTCGATCAGGAGCGGCTCGAGCAGGAGCTGGCGCTGCTGCTGCAGCGCCTCGACGTGGACGAGGAGCTCGAGCGTCTCGCGGGCCACATCAGCGAAGTGCGCCGCGTCATCGGCGCGAGCGAGCCCGCCGGCCGCCGGCTCGACTTCCTCATGCAGGAGCTCAACCGCGAAGCCAACACCCTGTCCTCGAAGTCCCAGGATCTCGAGACCACCCGCAGCGCCGTGGACATGAAGGTCCTGATCGAGCAGATGCGCGAGCAGGTGCAGAACGCGGAATAAGGCCTGATCCTCGCTCCTTATGTAAAGTCCCTCTCCCCGACCCGGTCGCGAACTGGCGACGGTGTTCCCGATGGCAGCGTCTGAGCGGCCGGTGTAGCGTTACCGCTCGAAGCGCGTCGCAAGCTGAACAGGATAGCGGGCGCTCAGTAGGGAGAATCCCATGAAGACAGTGACGGCTTGTTGCATTGTTGCCTTGGCCGCGGGTGCGATTGCGGGGTGCGGCGGCGGAGGTTACTCGGGCAGTTCTCCAATGCCCATGCAGAACCTGCAGTCGGCCACCGCGCCGTCGCAGCCGATGAACGTCACATCGACGACCTTGTCGACCACCTACGGCGGCGACAACTACAGTGTGACGGTCAGCGATACGCCCGGC
>Ga0307478_10001940_pt1 | contig 17144 bp, 14 predicted proteins | sample atmos_gasesECM4C_2_FD_203713 | JGI IMG/M metagenome (GOLD analysis project Ga0307478, IMG submission 203713) | Hardwood forest soil microbial communities from Morgan-Monroe State Forest, Indiana, United States - atmos_gasesECM4C_05 | ecosystem: Environmental > Terrestrial > Soil > Temperate...
GCTCGCCCGCTGGACGGGAGAGGCGGGAGACGCGCCAGGGGCCCGTGACAGGTTCGCCGCCCTGCTGCCGGTCAACGAGCGGGTCCTGGGCCTAGAGCACCCACGCGTCAGGCTCGCCCGCCATGAGCTTGCCCGCTGGACGGGGGAGGCGGGAGACGCAGCAGGGGCCCGTGACAGGTTCGCTGCCCTGCTAGGCCTCAACGAGCGGGTCCTGGGTCCCGAGCACCCTTACACCCTGCTCGCCCGCGAAAACCTCACCCGCTGGACGGGGGATGCCGGGGATGCGGCGGGGGCTCGTGACAGGTTCGCCGCCCTGCTGCCGGTCAATGAGCGGGTCCTGGGCCCGGAGCACCCTCGCACCCTGGCCATCCGCCATGAGCTCGGCCGCTGGACGGGAGAGGCGGGAGACGCAGCAGGGGCCCGTGACCAACTGGCCGCGCTGTTGCCCATCCGCGAGCGGGTGGTAGGCCCGGAGAATCCTTACACGCTGGGCACCCGCCACGAGCTCGCCCGGTGGACGGGAGAGGCGGGAGACGCAGCAGGGGCCCGTGACCAATTCGCCGCCCTGCTGCCAGTCAACGAACGCGTCTCTGGTTGGGAGCACCCTCGCACCCTGGCCACGCGCGGCAACCTGGCCCACTGGACCAAGCAGGCGGGGGGCGCGGTTGACAAGGTCTAATTTTCGGCGGGATCACGCCCTTTGCTGTCTGGCGACCGCGTCCGGCGTCTCGGTGAGCACATACGATTGATCTCGCCACTGGAGCGCGACGTGGTACGCGTCGTTGATCACGGACGCGAGCGGTGGGACGGGGGCGTCCCTGGTGGTCATGCAGAGCCGGATCTTTTCGAGCAATGTGGGCCACAGGGCCTCGGCCAGCTTGACCTTGCTGACCTTGTACTCCCAGCGGCTCCATACCTCTTTGACATCTTTGCCGCGGCTTCTGCTCCGTGCCAGCGACGCGATCAGTTCGTCTCTCGTCAGGCTGTTGATCGTATGGTGAACCGCCATGATGCCGTCTGCCAGCTCTTCGTCCGTGAAGTGCGCGAACTCGTAGCAGGGGGCATCCCAGGTGCGAATCTCAACGAGATGGTCGAGTTCAACGGGGTTCGGGTGCTCGACGCCTTGTGCTTTGAGTACGTCCTTAATCTCATCGAGGATCTTGGCCCGTTCGCTGGCCACTTTGCCGGGAGTCGTGAACGGAGCATCGGGGTCGACCGCAACGAACAGCTTCGTATACGGCTTGATCAGCCTCCAGGCGTCGGTGCCGGGGACTTTGTCGCTGACAAGGGGTGCTGCAGCCAAGGCTGCCACCTTGACTAGCTCGCGGTTGGCGGCGCCAAGCTTGAGCAGGCGGAGCAGTTCCGGTGCGCCGGTGAACTCGAGCGCTGCCTGAATCCGCGGGGCGTGGTACATCTCAGTTTCGCCTTCGAGCGCCAGGACCACTCGGGGATGGGGCGAGATGCCAAGGGTGACAAGGTTCTCATCGAGTGACCGGGCCCGGTAGCTCAACCGCTCTGCCAGCGGGCTCCACCCCGTGAGCGTGGAGACATCGGGCAACGGCTCCGCCTGGTCGCGCGCAACGAGATCCTCATAGAAGAGCAGCAGGATCTCGGACGCGATCCGAAGGTCCATCGCCTGCAGAACAGCGTCCTTGAGATCCTCGCGCGCCTTGGCCGGGGCTCGTCGGATGAGCTGGCTCCAGTCTCTGCCCATGGGGTCAAGGCGACTCGCGCGAGACAGCATTTCTTCGGCGTCGCGACGCGCCTCGTCGGCCGGGTACTGCAACCAAGTCTGCATAAAGACTGGATCAAACTGCTCACGGTACGACTCCCAGTCTTGCCACTCTGCATTGGTGAGGTGAATAAATTCGGGGTCGAGCTTCGGCAGGTATCGCGCTTCTAGTGCGGTAAGCGCGAGCACGGTCTTACGCAGGCGCGCCATGCGTTCGACCAGCATCGAGTGCGGAGCAGCGACGCGCGTCAGCCGATATTTGCCACGGGTGAGGCGCGGTTGCCTGTCAAGCAGGCCCTCGATGCTCGGCAAGGCGAGCAACTGGTAGCGAGAGTAGATGAGGCCGTTCCACCAGCGGGGCGATGTCTGCCTACCCAGTTCGAACGGAAGGCGAGGCTTGAACGGCTCGGTAGCGACGTCGCGGAGGCAGCCGTCATCACGGGCCTGCCTGATCTCCGCGAGCCGGCTGCTGCCGGCGACGAGTTCCGGGCCAGCAGGCTTTCCGGCTGCACTAACGGGACGATAGGTGAGTTCAACAAACGGGATAAGGAGCCCGTGCCGGTACAATTCGCGCAACGCCCACGGGTCTAGCTCAATACCACGCTTCTTCGCCTCGTTGATAAACGAGGAAGTGTCGAGCGGATGGTTCTGGGTGAACACCCAGGGGATCGAGGCAACATCGACTGCAGTAACGGCGGACGGCGGATTCACAGGATTTAGTATAACGCTCATTAATTCTTGGCATGGCCGAAAAATGCTTCAGCGTACAGGCTTTTGAGCAACAGCAACAGTAAGCTATCGAGTTCGCCTTTCTTTCCTCTAATCGCAGACCGCACACAACGACAAATAAGCGCATGGTCAATCAATCGTTCAGGAACTGCGCGACAGGAGCCGATTCGGCAAGAAGGAGCGGCGATGAGATTCATGGCACGCACCCCGCGTCCGGCGCGTTGAGGGCTCACCCCGCGGCCCGCGAGATGTGCAAGAGCCCTGACAAAGCCGGTTGCTCGCAGCACACAGGGGCGGGTGCGCGATTATTGCCTGGTGAGCGAAGGCTGGTTCTGGAGTACCGGCGGCGGCCGCGTGCGCGGGGAATTCCTGGCGGAACCTGGGCAAAACGCGGAGGTGAGCCTCGCCAGCGCGGTAGGCGACGACCCCAGGGTGACGGTGGAGCACCCCGTCCCCGGGATTACGGTCACCAGCGTGGCGGGAGAGGCGGCCAAGTACGTGGCTGCGTTTGCGCCGGTGGACCTGCACGGGCAATTGGATTCGGGTGAGCTGGTGAGCCTTCTCTCCGCGCAGAACCACGGCCTGTTCGGGCCGCGTTACGTTGCCGGCGTCGCCGTATTCGGCGCGCACGTACCCGGCGACCAGCTATACAGCGCGGTCAGGTTCCGCATCGACGTTCCCCACTGGACCACCCACCTTGCCGACGGCGAGACTCACGCGGTCCCCGACGATGGCTCGGTTCTGCACGCGGTCGCCCCACAAGAAGACGCAGATGGAGGCATGTGGCTCGTCTACGAGTCCGCGCAGCCGCGCTCTCAGCGAGACCTGGGCAGCCGCGTGCTAGGGGCATGCCGGGCCCTAGCCAGGCTCGCCCTCGATCAGCCACTGGCCCTGAGGACGGTCGAGGTTCGCGTCTGCCAGGACGGCGAGTGGCTTCCCTTGCACAGCAAGGCCTTGAGCGCGCCGGTTTCCGGCTTCAGTGATTCGCTGCTGCCCCCGGGAGTACTGACGGTCGAGAGGTTCGCGAACTGGATCGCGCTCAGTGACAGGCTGGATGGCCTCGCGTTGACGGTGCCCGAGCTCGGGGAGGACACCGTTCAATCGCAGGTGCTTGTCGGCACGTCCCTTGTCGAGGGGCTGCACCGGCGCCTTCCGTATGAGCAGTCCCAGTTCCCCGCCGCGTCCGGTGGCGCGCGCGACCGGGTCAAGAAGGCCGCTCGCAATGCCGCGAAGGACCAGGCGGCGAAAGAGGAGCGGATGGAACCTGACCTCGTCCGCACAGCGGTAAAAGACGCAGTCTGCCACTTCGAGGACGTCGGCTACCGCACCCGGGCGCACGACATCATCAGCGAGGTCACCAGCGCGGTGCCCGAGCTGGCGGAGTCCGTTCCCGATCTGGCGGGGAAGCTCATGGCCGCGCGCAACGACATTGCCCACCGCCTCGTGCTGAGTGATGAGAAGGAGCCGCTCGCCGATCGGATCGACCGCTGGGTAGTGATCTCGTCAGTGACACCCTGGCTGTTGCGGCTGTTGCTCCTGCTCCACGCGGGAATCGACCCGGACGCGCTCCACACGGCATGCCTCAGCTCAGGCCGATTCGGTTTCGTCCGGGCGAATGTCGCCGCTCTCGCCCATGACCTGGGGTGGGTTACGGCTGCCGGCTTAGGGCTCCTTGAGCTTCCCCCCGTTGCCCGGACGCCTTGATCTGGGCAACGGGGGGAAGCTCACGTGCCGTCCAGTACACGTTCGTCAACGACGATCGGGCCGCACGACACTGATAACGCCGCCTCATCCCTTAGGACCCCAGTCTCCGCCCTCAGGCCCTGTGGTGCGCGGCTTAGGGAGTTCGGATGAGGTATCACCGTCAGGCTGCTCCAGCATTCTGGCCCCGTCGATCCGCGCATCATTGGCGATTGCCTCGGTGCTGCCCATGAAGCGCTGTAGAAGCTCCGCTGCTGCGACTGACTGCTGGGCGCGCGGCAACCGGTCGAGACGGGCGAGTCGACCGTGAACGGGGTTCAACGGCTCGCGTTGAAGGCGATACGGCTCGCAGAGCTGACTTTGGGAAGGAACCAGCCCAGGGCGACGAACAACAGCGCGGTGATGACCTCCGTTATCAGGAGGTCCATGGGCGGAGGAGTCGACGAGCCAAGCACCGCGAACCCGATGAGGGCGTCGGCACCGAGGAGTATGCCGATCACCCACGCCGCAACGCAGAGGAAGCCGCCCAGGAACGAGATGAGCCTCCTGAGGCCGACCATGTCCCCGATGCACGCGATTCCGAGCAGGGCGATGCCTGCCACGCCAAAGATCGCCGTCCAGACGGACACCGGAGACCACTCCGTCACCACGACCGCGTTCTCCACGATCTTTGAGGAGAACAGCGCATTCGGGTTCACCTCGGCGACCTGAACCACGCCGTAGATGATGACAGCCAGCGCATACGCGACGGCCACCGCAAGCACCGAGAATATTGCCAGCCGCCACGCGGCACGCTGCCGCACCGTCGTGATGTCCATCCCCTTGGCCTTGGCACGCCTGGCCCACCTCGAGGTGCCGTCGGCCAAATCCTTCCATCCCTTGGCACTCTGATAGAGCGCGAGCACCCCGACCACGACGACGACTACGATGCCGGCCGGGACTCCAGCCCACAGCGCCAGGTGTGAGAAAAGCTCCTCCGGGTTCCACAGCGTGGGGAAATGATTGGTGTCCATATGAAAATCCTCATGTTCAGGGGAGCCCCCTCCCCACCCGAGTTACAAGCTGGGGCAAATTATGCACGGCAGCCAGGTTCACCGTCCGGCGGATATCAGAAGCGCAGAGTAAGCCAGAAAAGCCAACAAACCGCAGCTCACGGCAGCTCTTCGACATGAAAGTGACTCCACGACCTGCGGTAACAGCTGGCACTATGAAAGCCGCCTCGTTAGCCGCGGTGTCCGAATGTGTCGCGATGCCGCTCGTCCGGCTTCATCAAGGACCGACGTGAACACGGCGGCCAGGGCAGCAACTGAAGGTGAGTGAGGACTTCGGCGGCGAGTCTCTGGGGCACTTGGCGTATTGTCTGGCTATGTCTTGTCCGGAATGCGGCGGCTTGGAGCGACGAGCGCTTTCGTACAACTATTTCGAGTGCACCAGCCAAGTTGCCAGGGTACAGCGAACCTTCGCGCCGCGGCCAGGCCACATGCCTGGTCCTGGAGTGCCGGTCGAGGCGATCGATCGCACTTATTACGAGGTGTGTGGCCATCAGTATCAGGAGGGAGCGGCGCCCACTGGGGTTCCGACGTGCGCCTGCGGGATGTTCGCGGTAGGCGCCTGTGTGGACTGCGGCACGCCGGTTTGCGGCCGCGCAGCCTGCAATGTGTCGGCAGACGGCAAGGTCTGCTGCGCCGAGCACGGTCGGACGAGGGCGGCAGAGGGCAGGGCGCGAGGGTTGCGTCTACTCCAAGAGCAGCAACGGAAGGCTGAGGACGCACAGGCACAACGGCGGGAAGCCTACGAAACGGAACTGGCCAAGTGGAGTCTTGGCCTGGACGAGGCAATCGCGACGGCAAAGAGGGTCACAGATCCGATCGAGCGTTTGTTGCTGGCCGCTCGGTACTGGATGACAGGGCTCCACCGTGCCTATCATCCGGTGACCCAGTCTCCGTTGACCACTCGGCTTTTTCACGAGGCGTTCCCCGAACTCTGGCCGGTGCTGGAGGATGTGGATATCGACCTGCTTATTCGCAGCGAGATGCGGCCGCCGTGGGACTCTGAGGCGGTCGCACGCTGGTTTGCCAAAAGAGCTAATACGCGCGGTGTTCAGCCCGAGGTCTATCGCATCCCCGGCTGGTTCGCCAAGGCGAAGGGATGGCACGTCACCAGCACCCGCATTGATCACTCGCTGGTTCTGAAAGAAGGTGGCCCGGCTCGGCGCTTGAAATCCTTCATCACCATTAAGGGTGACCTGGAGGGCGGGCCGATCAGCGCCATCGGCCTTAACGAAATGACACTTCTCCTCAACCTGGAACAGACAGGCTGGACTGTTCAGCCGATTCCGACTCCTCCTAGGGACTTGTGAGAGTGCCTAATACATCTTCCGCATGGCTCGTTGACCGACACCCAGGTCCCCTGTCTACTCTTTCGACAATTCCAGAGCTCGATCAAGTTTGTCATAAGCCATGAGCAGTCGAAGTGAATCGCGCCCATCGATCAGACAGTAGCGGCGCGGCGAGCCCGGTTGTACGGTAAATGCACGAAGTGTCGCGCGCACTGGTGGCAGTATCTCATGGCAATGTTGTACGACCAACAGTTCAGCGGGTTCTTGGGCAAGTCGATAGATCTGGTCGTTGTTCTTGCCAAGATGATTCAAGCCCATTGGGACGAATTTGTTTCCTGGTCCCTTAAGCAGAAAGGCAGCGGTGGTGCGCCCGCCGCCCAGATGTATATGTGAAGTGAAGTGGTCAGATGTCTCGCCGCCCCAGTCTTTCCGTACCATATCACCCAGGATTTCACCGAGGCATTGCTTGAACGCCGCCTCAGTGACCTGCTTCATGATCGTGAAGTCGGCCGGTGCATCAACATTACGAACCTTGGAAAACTCCGCAATGTCTTCGACAAAGTGCTCGTAAAATCCGAAGCTCTCCCATTCTGGATCTGAAACTGGAGAGGGGTCGGTCTTCGCACTTAGCCATGGAGCACCCATGAGCAGCGGATAGAAGATGAGCTTGCCGTCGCGAAAACTGTGCAGCTGAGCCACAATCGCCATGAGACCGCCCTGCGCTAGCTCCGTTCGGGTGGTATCTGATTTGATGTTCGCGGTCGAGTAGTGCAGCTCGACAGTCAGGTTTTCCACTCCTGGAGTTGAAATGACGCTTACGGCCCGCTCGGCATCGTATACATCCGTAGCTGGCAAGAGCTCTTGCGTTGAGCAAAAGAGCCTCCCGCTCCCTTTCGCCAGCAGTTCACCCAGAGTCAGAACCCCTAGCTTGTCACAAAAAACTAGCAGCGCTTCTTTATAGATGTGAATTATGCGGAGATTCTGCATGTGTTCTGGCTGGGCAGGCAACTCCGCAATGGCTCGATCAATCGGCCTCATAGCGTTCGCGCCAATGATCGTCTGAATCAGGCGGTAGTTGACGAAACCCGGATCGATCGAGAGCTGCATGTCCGCAGATCGCTGATCTGAAGTAAGATCGGCCCGCAGGTCCGCAGCCAGTTCATCCTGGCTCATGTCCGAGCTCATGGATCAAGGATACCGTAACCGCCTGTTGAACCCTAGTTCGCAGCGGATTTACAGCCGGAGGAGCGACGCTCTTAGTCCCGGACAACTATGCCCTGCAGCGGCCGTTCGTCCCATATCAGACCTGCATCAGGATCGTCCGGCTCTTTAAGACGCAGGTTATCTACGATGCGGGCGAACAGCATCGGGTTGTGGCCACAATAGATTTGAGCAGCACTCGGCACATTCAGCCGACGCACTCCGCCGTTGGGTAGGTGTTCCTCAAACGGAACCGTGTTATAAAACGCAGGATATGGATTATCCGCAAGAGCAGCCAACTTGTCCACTGGCGCATACTCATGGGCTGCGTAGAGCAGTTCAACTATCCGCTTCACGGCTTCTGATCCAGTCTGCGGGCGAAGTATGGCCGCTACAACATCGCCGATTGGTACGGCTGCGTGTTCTCCCGTCCATTCCCATGTGACGAGCCATGCTGTTCGCCCGAGACGCTTCGTACTCATGACCGTATCAGGGCCTCTGTCACGCTTCCAGCTGAGGACAGGCCGTCATTCCACTTGTTGAAATCGTGCTGGTGCGCCGCATTGCTCGCCGCTACGTCCTGTCCTTTGAGCAATCCTTCCAGGGCCAGGGCAAGCGACCACCCGGCAAGTTGCTCGGCGAACCCATGCACCGTTGCCACCGTGTCGTCGACAATCGGACCGCCGTGAGCTAGGGCGTTCCGGACCCGCACGAGACGGTCAAGCGTCAGGTGCCACTCACGTTCCAGGTCGTCGCGCCAGGCCGGCAGCGCCGACACGGTATAGCGCCCAACGGCATCCTGGACGCGCCGACCGAGGTCATCGTGCGACGAAAACAGGCGGGCCAACTCTGGTAGCGCGTCGACGCCTTTTCCGAGATCGCGACGGAACGCTCCGCCTGGCAGGTAGGTCGTGACGGCCTGGCTCAGGTCACGAAGCCACTGCTGGTCTGCCGTGCTTGGGATGCGCTCGTAGTTCAGCAGGCATCCGTTAATGACTTGCCCCAGCTCGTCCACCATGACGTAGCGGACCCACCACGACCGCTGATAGTCGTCGAGGTACTCGTACCACTTCTTGTTCACGCGCGCCCGCTGCGTGAGCAGTTCCAGCACTCGAACATGCATCAGAACCGCGGCAAGCGGCGGTTGCCGCCGAGCCTGTTGCCACCAACGTACGGCCTGGACAATCTCCGAGAGCGCCCCATCCACGATCGGCAGATGTGCCCCCAGTTGTAGTGCCAGGTCAGCCAGTTCCGCATCCATGGCGTGTTGGTAGAGCTGGTTCACGATTTCATCGGGGCTAAGGATTTGATGGAACGGAGCAAAGCCTTTAACTCCGTCATCGACCGTCACAAGGTGGCCTGCCAGCGGTCGCCACTTGGCATCATCGACATGGAAGCCAGCCAGGGTAACGACTGCCTCGACCTGCTCGGTGGCAACGCGTACCGGGTCAGTCCACGCGCCGGCGTCAAGGTCAACCCGCACCAGCAGCACGTCCTCGTCGTCCGGCAGATCCTCCGGCCGGAAGGTACCACCCGTGACCTTAACTTCGGCAGGGATGGACGCGAGATCCGGTCCTCCTTGCTCAAGAGCTGTCCGCAGCCATTTGGCGTTCCAGAACGAGATCGGCCCCACTACTCGATGTATGACACCTGGGCTTGCACGTCCAAAGGCAATCCAGACTACGTAGCGGCCCGGTGTCGGTGGCTTGGTCAACAGCCGCTCGCAAAAGTCCAGTTGCTCGGCTTCGGTTAGTCCGGCAGACTGATCCGGGTGCGGCAAGGACACCTCGGTCGCGCTTACGTCGCCCAGCCATATGCGGGCTAGAGCGATATGGAATGCATTATTGCCGAGGGCGCCCGCCAGAAAGTCGCTCATCTGGCTGTCGTCGTGGTCGCTGGCTCGCACCAGCTGCCAAAATAGGTCACGCCGGGTAGCCAGGGTCTCATAAGCAATGCTTGTATCGCGACAGGCATCGACGAGATCGAGCCACGCAGCCGTTCGGGCGTCGGCCGCGGCCCACTGACTGCTCAGTTGACCGAAGATCCCTGGAGCGGTGGCGCGGTGCACTTGCAGCTGAACTGCCATAGCTGCATGAGAGAGGAACTCGAAGTCTGCCTTGAGGCTAGCTGAAGCAGCGACCGTCGCCGCAAGCTCCGCGCCAAGCACGGCATGCAACCGTGGGCCAACCTGGCTGACACTCGCCCGGAAGTCGGCTAGAACCGACAACCAACTCCACTTCTGCCATTGCCCCTCATATGGGCGAGAATCAGCAAGCCAGCCTTCCATCTCACGAGTTGCAGGCAATATGCTTATAGTGTCGGCCGATGCCCAGTTTTGATCTGGCCAAAGTACCGCGTTCCGCAGTTGATCAACCCAAGTTGGTGAGTATGTTTTTGATTGCATTGAATTTGTTTATATTCCTATCAGGTACTGTGACACAATCCTCCGGTGCACATCAGCATTAATAGGTTATCAAGGGCTTGTCGCGCCAGGACTTAAGATAACCGCCGTTATGGCGCAGCTTGGTTCGGGTTGGGGCCGGCCAGTTCGGCCAGTCAGATCTGGATTATCTGCGTGCTTGACTGCGCGGCGACGTGAGCCGGGATCCGGATGAGGTGTGTCAGACACGCCTGGTGAGATCGTCTAGTTCATGCCGGACCCGTTCCCTGTCTGGCGGAGGAACTCGCAGGTATGCCTGGTCGGCAATGACGCTGGCCAGGTTAAAGCACTCCAGCATCTTGGTCGGTCGCCCCGACCAAGATGCTGGGTTGGCCAGCTGCAGCAGAATTGCCGCCTCGTCGCGCCCCGTCAGCACCAGGGCCGCCGCCACGCGGACGTCCTCGTCCTGGCTGGCGAGGAGGCGGACGAGGTCGCTGGTGACGATGTTGTCGCCGTTGCGCCTTCTCAGCGCCCGGGCCGCCGATCTGCGGGCGTCCTCGTCCTGGCTGGTGAGGAGGTTAATGAGGGCGCTGGTGACGTTGTCGCCATCGCGCCTCTTCAAGACCCATGCCGCCATCGCGCGGACATCCGCGTCCTGGTCAGTAAGGAAGTGGAACAGAGCTTGGGTGACCGCACGGGGCAGCGTCCTGGCGGCGGCGAGGGTGCTGGCCAGCATGCGGCGGGTGGCGCTGCTGGTGAACAGCGCGGCTGTCTTGTCGCGGAGAGCTTGTTCCTGGCTGCCGTCCAGCAGCATGCCCGGGTCGGGGATGTCGCCGAGGATGCGCAGGGCTGTGCGGAAGGCGTAGTGCAGCGGGTCAGGGCGCTGGCTGAGGAACCCGGCGGCCAGCATGCCTGCCTCACCGGGACGCGAGCCGGCGAGGAGACCGCCGAGCAGGGGGAACACCTCGGCCCAGTCCGGGTCAAACCACTGGCGCGCGGCGATGGCGGCCATCCTGCTCTCAGCAGGGAGGTCCCGCAAGTGGCGGGCGACCAGGTACTCGGCGACGGTGCGGTGCAGGAACATGTAGTCCTGCTCTTCCTCGGCCGGGCTGCCCGCGTGGACCAGGATCCCTGTCCCGGCGAGCCGTTCCAGGACCTGTGCCCGGGACATCTCCAGGTCTGCCAGAGCATCGCCGGCGCCGCTGATCGCGTCCAGCACCTCGCGGCGCGGCATCCGGTCGACCCAGCCGCGTCCCGTGCTAGCGAAGGCGAACGCCACGTGGGTCAGGACTCCGAGCAGACCCTGCCGCTCCTCGTGAGTGAGGGCCGAGCCCGGCGCGCCGTGGTCGGCGGCACGGTGTCCGCCGGACAGGAATTGCCACACCACCGACTCGTACAGCGCGGCCCGCGAGCCCGGCAAGTCTCCCTTCCGCGGGCCTGGGCCGGCAGCGAGCGAGCAGGTCAGGGCCAGCAGGAGCGGCACCCGGGCTAGCCCCGCTACTGCCGGGTCCTCCAGTCGCTCTTCCAGCCACCTGGCAGCCTCGGCGGGCAGGTCCCACGCTTGCACGGCGGCGCGGGCGTCGTCCCCGGTGAAGGGCAGCAACTCGGCTTCCCGTGCCCCCGGGACCGGCGGGCCGGTATAGCCCGCCAGTCGGCTCGCCGCCACGACCCGGGCTCCGGGGCAGTTCTCCGACCACCGGCGCAGCAGGTCCTCCAGCCGCTTGCGCGGCACCTGCCCGCCCGCCCGCGCCGCCTCCCGCGGCATCTCGTCCAGCGCGTCCACGAGCAGCGCCACCCCGCCGCTAGCCACTAGGTCCCGCATCCGCCCCCGCGAGCGCTCTGCCAGCATCCCCAGGCCAACGAGGTAACCGGCCACCGCCTCAGGCAGCGTCGCGCCGTCCTGCCCGGCTAGCACGTCGGCCCGCACCAGGACCGGCACCGGCGCACCGCCCTCCCCGTGCCGCCCGGCCGGGTCCGCGAGCGCTGCGGCTGCTAGCCGGTGCGCCTCCAGCCGCAGCAGCCACGACTTGCCCATCCCCGGGTCCCCCAGCACCACGAGCCGCCGGTGCTCCCGCGCGGCCTGCTCCCACGCCACCGGCGGCTCTCCCACCCGGTCCCCGCGCTCCGCTGGAAGCTCGTACGCACCCTCCCGCCCGTTGGGCGCCCCGGCGCCTGCCCGACGGACCGCCCCCACCAGCCGCACCTCCCGCGCCATCCGCAGCACCCCGGCGCCCGCAGGCAGGAACGACGGCAGCCCGCCCTCCAGCGCCCCCCTGTCCACCGCCTTCAGCAGCAGCGCCAGGTCCGCGCGGAACGTAACCGCCGGGTTCTGCAGCGCCCCCTCCACTTGCTTCTGCAGCCCTCTGGGGCTGCGGAAGAATTGCGCGGTCAGGTCGCTGCCGTCGGTGACCCGCCGGCGGAATATCTCCTGCCGCGCCCCGAAAACCGGGTCCTGCAGCTTCCCCACCGGGATCCCGGAGTCTGCGGACTCCGGGTCCAGCAGGAGCATCAGCCGCGTCAAACCTGCCTCGGTCGCGGCCTGAAATTCCAGCTCGGTGTACGACAACTCCGGCCGGTCCCTGACCAGCGACCCGTACCGGGTACCCAGCACCCCGACAAACACGTCGCACGACCGGACCAGCCCTTCGCACAAGTCGGCCGGGGGTAGGTCCGCGGCCGGGAACTCGCCCATCTCCACGAACTCGTGACCGCACGCCCGCACCGCTTCCCTGACCGCCGCGATGTACGACTGCCCCTTCCGCGGGAATTCCCCCAGCTCCGAGGTATGCGACACGAACACCCGCAGCGGGCGCGCCCCCGCCTCCCGGCCGCCACGGCCGGCAGCCTCGGCCAGCGGGCCGCGCGCGTCTCTATCAAGGACATTCGACCTGGGAACGAGCATCTTCGGGTTCTCGCCCGAAGATGCTCGCAGCGTATTCCGGGTGACCAGCTGCCAGTAGCACTCCCTGGTCCCGGGATCGCACAAGACCACAACCACCGGGAGCCTGTGGTTCAGCCAGTACTGAACGTGGTCCGTGCCCGGCCGGAACCACCACCCCTCGTCGCAAGATTCACGGAAATACGACGGGCGGCACTTTATCTGGAGCCCCAGGAGCCGACCGCTGACCTTGCCGTCTTCGACGACCTCAACCTGGGCGTCGATCCCGAAATCGTGAGCGGTCTGCTCACGGAAAACCCACCCAAGCTCGTTCGCAACAGCACTCTGGACTGCAGCCACGCCTACAGCCGCAAGACGGTCAGAATGCGGACGGCGCACCCCAGAATCCTCTCAGAAGCAATGCCCCACCGCCCGCCCGTCATATTAAAAGGACCCTCGCTTGCGAGCCACCCCTGATCATGCCCCGGTTTTCCGGAACAGCTTTTGAGGAGCTGCGGTCTGCTGACCGTGTTCTGTTTCGAACTCTAGCGGGGTGGCCTAGCCGATGGCGCTGTGGCGCCGTCGGCGGTTGTGGAAGCCCTCGATGTACTCGAAGATCGCGTTGGCCAGCTCGATCCGCGTGCGCCATTTCTTGCGGTTGACGAGCTCGACCTGCATGCGCCCACAGCCGGACCGACCGCGCGGACGGGGCCCGGCTCTTCCACTCGTAGAAGCCGGACGTGGACACGCCCATCGAGAAGCAGGCCTGGCGGACGCGGACCCCGTCAGCGTTCAGCTCGGTCACGAGGCGGAACCGGTCTTTTGGGGGCACCACCTCCTGGACCGCCGCGGCCGCCTTGCGGAGGATCTTGTTCTCCTCCTGCAGCTCGCGGATCTTCCGCCGGGCGGCAGCCAGCTCAGCGGACTCAGCCGCGGGCTTGAGCCCGCGGTCGACCAGGTCCTGCCGCCTCCAGCGGTACAGGCACGACTCCGCGATCCCGAGCAGCCTGGCGACCTCGGGCACGGGACGGCCCGAGCGGACCAGGTCCAGCGCCCGCTGCCGGAACTCCGGCGGGGACGGCCTCGGCATTGCGACCACTTCTCCTTCCAGAAGCAGCCGCATACCCCCAACAAACTGTTCCGGGAAACGAGGGGTGATCAAAGTGTCCGGCGAACGGGGGCAAGGTCAGAACGTGTCAAGCATGTCCTGAGACCTCACACCACACTCACGCCGGCAGTCTCAACGCCGCCTCCGGCTGGCGACACACCGATAACCCCGGATGGCGAAACTAGCGCGGCAAGTCGTAAGGGGGACGCACTTTACGGTCATACTGCCGATTATGGGACTTCAAGTGTGGCTTGCCGGCCTTCCCTGCGTTGTCGCCGCGGCGCTGTTCGGCTATCTGAGTCAGCGTCGCTTGCAGCGCCTGGCAGTGGAGAACGGCCGCAAGGCCGACCTTTACCTTGACCTTGTCGGGCTGCTGCACGAGCATAACCGGACGATGTGGAGACGTTATGAGCTGAGGCTGGCGTCGTCGGAGCCGTACGTTCCTGTCCTCCTCAGTGAATCCGACCAGGTGCGGCGCGCGGAGCTAATGGCGTCTCCCGCTGTTCGCGCCGCCTTGTCATTTTTCTTCGGCACGATCATCGACTGGCGAGAGAAGGACGAGGACAGGCTCGAACCTGACCCGGATCCCTCATCCCGGCTGGGGAAATACCCGGGCCTTCCCGAATGGTTCGGATACCGGACGCCCGGCCAGGCGGGGTATGAGCGCGCCGGGGAAGCAGCGGATGATCGCCTTGATGACCTCTGCGAGGCGATCCGCGACGAGCTGAACCCGCAGAAGCGCTCGGTTATCGTCACGTTGGCGCCACTGTGGACGCGTGGCCTATGGTTACGCTTACCGGGTCAACGACCGGAGTGCCCGGCCTCACGGTTGTCGGCGACAAGCTTGTAGATGAACAGCAGATCTACCGGTGCTTCACCTGGCCCGCGCTAAGGCGCCACACAATGTGCGCTTTTCTTGTTACCGCTGCCCTGACCCGGTTACCGCTACTCTCCACGACATGGGATGCAACTTTACCGCGCCGTTTGATCATTCGGCGCCTGTGCACCACGGCGGCCACCAGCTCCCCCTACGTGAGTGGCCAGATGATTGCGTGTGGGCGCAGCTGCAGTATGAGCGCTGGCAGCAAGACAGAAACGGCAGCAACTACACCAGCCCCTTGTACCTGGAGAACCTTGAGAAGGAGTGGGGCAGGCGGGCGATCTGCTCGCGCTGTCATCGTGAGATCGACCAGGACCTCGACAGGCAGATGCTGAAGCTTGAGACGCGGGCCGGGGGCGCTGAGGAGAAACTCTCTGAGATCAGGCTGCTGCTCGCCAGAACCTCTGACTCCGAACTCCGCCCGAAGCTCATCGACATCTTGGACAAGCAGTAACCGGCGTCAGGCGATCAAGGTCTCTTGAGTCACGCTCACTCCCGCGCTCGTCGCCCAGGACTGGACGTACGGTCGCGACTCCTGGCCCCAGTACGGCAGCCGCACGGCTCCCTCCCGCGTCAGCTGGGCCGCCTCCGGCCAGCCGAACTCCTGAAACAGGTCTGTGGCCAGCAGGTACGCCGCCGATGCCAAGTCGGGGCCGCCGGAAGCGAGGCCTTCCAGCGAGGCAACTCGTTCAGCAGGTACCAAGGCGTCCGCCAGGACCCGGGTGCCGAGAGCATCACGGAACCCCATGTTGTTGACATGGACGAGTTCAAGTGGCTGCTGGCGGCTCACCGGGTAAAGCTGGCACCGGATCAGGGCGTTGCCGCCGGCAGCGGAGCGGTCCCGTGCGTGACGGGCGAGGAATCGCAGCCCGGACAAGATGCCGTTGACCACCAGCCCGTCGTTGACCCGCCTGATCGCAGGCTCCCCCGTGGCCCTGCCCCCGGTCGCGGACCCCGCGTTGAGCACGTAGGCGGCGAAAGCTCCGGAGCCATCCTCGTGAAGGTCTGCCGACATCCAGCGGGCTCCGCGCCCATTCGTTCCGCCGTCGGCCAGCAGCCGGCGGCGTCCGATCTCGACCCGCTTCCAGCGCGAGCCCACCGGGGCGATCCAGGGACCCTGGCCTACCATGTCAGACCGCGCCTTGCTGAGCGCATCCTGGTCGATCATGGTCTCTCCCGGCAGGTCCGGAACGAGGGAGACGGCGATCCACGCATGATCGTCAGCGGTGGACAGCCTCCCCAGGGCGTCCTCCTCGACCTCGCGGACCCGGTCGGCCTGCCGGTTAATTGCCGTGAACCGGTCTCTGTAGGCACCCGCTACCTCGGGTTCGGACAGGTACCGGGTGGCGGCGCCGTTGCGACGCGGATAGCGGAGCCCGTCGTTGACGATCACCGCGTGCGGGGCGAGCGGACTCCTCAAGACGGCGATCAGGACGAACCCATGTCCGGGCCGGGCCGGATCCTCTAGGCGCCGGATGTCGGACACAGGCATGGGGGCGACCTGCGACCCCACGATCTGCCGGATTCGCAACTCGTGCTCTTCGACCAGGGGAACCCCGGGAGCACCTGCCGCGCGGGCCTGATCGTCCTCCTTGATACCCAGGATGATCACGCCGCCGGCAGTGTTGGCAAGCGCCGCGATATCGTTCGCGGCATCGTGCTTGCCCTTGCTCGACGCCGCGTACATCTCGGACTTGAAGTCCAGGTCGAAGGCCTCGGGGACCTGGTTACTTATCAACGCCATGACGTCGGAGTACTCGACGAGTTCCAGGCGGCGCCCCAGCAGCGCCTCGAGCCTCGCAGACCGAAGTGCAACCATGCGACCAAGGATGAACCATCTCCGACCGTCAGGGGAGTTACTTGCACCGAGTGGCAGCCTTTAAGTGCACCGAGCCGCAGCGACGCCCAGTCTGCCTCCATGGTTGTTTTTGACTCAGCAATGAAGCGTCGGCGGAACCGCGGGCTGCGGGGCAGGAATTGCCGACAAAAACGCAGATATTAGCTGGAACTACCGGAATCCTGACACTCTGCCAAACATGGTCCTTGTGCACTTATCCTGACGGTGGTGCCAGTAGCCTCATTACCTTCGTTGATATGGCTTGTCTGGGATGAGGGTTGCGGCCGACGCCATGCGGGCGATGTGGCGCCGGTACCGGTCAGGGCCGTGTCACGGAAGTGTCTGCCGTGCTGCGGTCGTA